>SDBV01004373.1_pt1 | contig 20404 bp, 16 predicted proteins | sample 2277081 | NCBI WGS metagenome assembly SDBV01 (sample SAMN10402039, study PRJNA504765) | marine sediment metagenome | isolation source: marine sediment core GS10_PC15, 223 cmbsf | place: Arctic Ocean: Southern Knipovich Ridge | collected 2010 | reverse complement strand
CTATCGTTTTTTTATGTATTTCTCAAACAGCCGGAGTCCTTCAATGTGTTGGTCGTTGAAATCATAAGATATTATTTTCCAGTAATTGACAAGTTCTCTTTCAGTCAGCCATTTATTCTGCGGCGCTTCTTTTGAGATTAAAGAGAGTTTTTTGCAGGCATACTTCTTTGCTTTGATCAGGTCCGATGACAGCTTAAGGAGTAAATCCTGTTTATGCACAAGGGATTTCCGCTTAACCACCCAGAGTGCGTATACAAATGGAAGCCCTGTATATTTGTCCCACAATTCTCCAAGATCATAAATATACGGTGCTGACCTCCGGCTGCCGGCCGCTAACTGTTTTTTTGATTCGAACATTGCCGTATCTCCTATATGAAGTACTGCGGGAGAGGCAGTAAGGATATTCTTTACACTGCGCAGACTTGTTGTTTTGAACCTGCATTTTAATGAAAGGAATTCCCTGAGAATTATTTTTAAAAGTTCAATGGAAGTATCAGACTCTGATGATACAGCTATGGTTTTTCCGCCGAGTTCTTCAAGCGGGAGTCTTGAGAAGAGTAAAATACTGTGGATCGGGCCGGAAGAGCTTATGGAAAGCCAGGGAAGGACAACGTACTTATTTTTGTTTTTTAGATACTCAATTGAGGAGGAAGGGCTGATATCGAGTTCCCCGCTGCGCAGCATCCTGTTAAGCTTTGAGGGGACACCTTTGATAAACCTGAATTCAGGGTTATGGCATTTTTTATCCAGATAATAGAATATTGGAAAAAGGTTTGCATACGGGATCCTGCCTATTCTTAGTTTTTCTTTTTTCAATTAAATTATCCTTTTATTACTCCGAGCGGCCTTAGTCTCGCGACTTTCTTTGACAATCCTGCGTTCTGGACGACATCTACGACATTTGACACATCCTTGTACGCTTCGGGCATCTCTTCCGCCAGTGTTTTTCTGCCGGCCGCCCTTACAATTATACCTTTGTCTTCCATTTCCCTCCAGATGGCACGCCCTTTAGCTTTCTTTATTGCCTGATGTCTCGACATTACTCTGCCTGCACCGTGGCAGGTGGAGCCGAAAGTTTCCTGCATAGCATTATCAGTCCCGACAAGAACAAACGATGCCCTTCCCATATCGCCGGGTATTATAACAGGCTGGCCTGTATTTTTATAAATATCAGGAAGCTCGGCGTGTCCGGCGGGGAAGGCCCTTGTCGCCCCTTTCCTGTGCACAATCAGGTTTAATTTTTTGCCGGCAATAATATGTTCTTCAACCTTGGCAATGTTATGTGCAACATCGTACAAAAGGCTCATTCCGGCTCTGCCGGGGCCGATATTGAAAATTTTCATAAAGGACTCTTTTACCCAGTACATAATCAACTGCCTGTTTGCCCATGCATAATTTGCGGCAGCCTTCATTGACGCCATATAATCTCTTGCTTCCGGACTGTCAAAAGGGGCGCACGCAAGCTCCCTGTCCGGCAGTTGAATATTATATCTTTTTGCAGCTCTATGCATGATCTCGAGATATTCAGTACAGACCTGGTGGCCGAAGCCGCGGGAACCGGTATGGATCATTACTGTGATCTGTTCTTTAAACAACCCAAGACTGTTAGCGATATTTTCATCATAAATCTTATCAACGTACTGGATTTCAGTAAAGTGATTTCCGGAGCCCAAAGTGCCCAGCTGCGCGCTTCCGCGCTCATACGCTTTTTTGCTTATAAGGTCAGGGTCTGCTCCTTCCATGCATCCATGAGACTCGGTATTTTCAAGATCTTCCCTGTCCCCGAAACCCTTCTCAACTACCCATCGTGAGCCTTTGACAAGGACACTTTTATGTTCTTTTGAATTAAGCCGCAGCCTGCCTTTTGAACCGACTCCCGTAGGTATGTCCCTGTAAAAACTCTCAATGAGGTCTTTGATTTTTGGTGTAACTTCCTGTTTTGTCAGTTCAGTCCTAAGAAGCCGGACGCCACAATTTATATCATAACCGACACCGCCCGGAGATACTATTCCACTTTTAAGATCGAATGCAGCCACACCTCCAATAGTAAAACCATAGCCCATGTGGATATCCGGCATTGCAAGAGATGGGCCGATAATGCCGGGTAATGCCGCCACGTTTGCAACCTGGTTTACTGCTTTTGATTCAAGGTCTTTTTCAAGTCTCTTATCAACATAGATTATCCCGTTTGTCCGCATTCCGTCCCTGTAGTCTCTGGGGACCTCAATCCTTGAGCCGTCAATTCTCTTTAGCTTTTCTATAGTCATAATAATCTTGAATTATTTTATGTTGTGGATTCCCGTAGAATACTATAAAATCGGTTTATTGTCTAAACAGGTGAACGGCGGCAGCAGTAAAACCCGTTTGTAGAATAAGGTAATAGGCGGGTTAAAAATATTCCTTCAAAAAGTCGATAAATAGATAATAATACTGAAAGGAAGGAAAATGGGAATAACAGATAACCTCCAAATTCAGCATAAGGAAATACTGGAAACAGTAAATCAGATACAATCATGTCTGAATTCTGAAGAACTCTCACAGGATGCGGCACAGGTCAAGGATTTATTATCAAAGCTGGCAAAGATCCTGGAGGTCCATTTAATTAAAGAAGACGACTCGCTGTACCCGGCGCTTCTAACGCATCCTGCTAAATCTGTCCAGGCCCTGGCAAAGATCTATATGGATAGAATGGGCGGGATTAGAGACGTATTTAAAAAATATATAATCAAATGGTCTGATGCAAAGTCAATTAAGGACAATGCGGACGATTTTATCTCTGAGACCAGCGCAATATTTTTGCTGCTTTCCAAACGAATTCATAAGGAAGATTACGAGCTTTATCCTTTAATTGACAGATAGACTGTCCTCCTCAAACTTATACGCCTTCTTTGTCTGTCCTGCAGTTTATAAACTGCATTAGCCCGGCGGAAAAAAGCAGAAATATCGTGCCATGATATTGCATTTTATATATTTTTTTTTGTTCAGAATCGGGCCGGAAAATCCTTCCTGTTTTTTTTATTTTTCATAGAGAAAATATCTATTGACAGGAAGGAAAATGTCTGATACGATTATCTCTAATTTAGATAGATACCATAGGTATCATTAAGCCGCGAAAAAAATATTTTGGGAGGTAAGAATGGCCACAAAAGCAAAACCAGCAAAGAAGAAAGCTGCCAGCAAAAAGAGGAAGCCGAACGAGGCATTTATGAAGCCCATGAAGATCAGTGATGAGCTGGCGAAGGTAGTCGGAAGTAAACCTCTTCCGAGAACAGAAGTTACCAAAAAACTCTGGAAGTACATCAAAAAGAATGATCTCCAGGATGCGGCGAACAGAAGAAATATCAATGCCGATGCTAATCTCAAGGCAGTCTTTGGCGGAAAAAAGAAGGTATCCATGTTCGAAATGACCAAGCTGGTAAGCAATCACCTGTCATCTTAGGTAGTAGCTGTTGCGGTTGAATATCTGATGTCGTGGTTTGAGATGATTAATTCGAGTTTGTCTGCAAAAGTTTTTTAGAAGAGAAAGCAATTATTTTCTTTAGGGGGGAAATAGTCCCGGACGTTAAGGGAGCAGCTGTGCGTGAATGTAAAAAAAGGGGAAAATGTTATTAATCAGTTTATGAGTCGATAAAGTATTCGGCAATTTTTTTGAGGCGCCCCGAAAACTCAGGGCGCCTTTTTTTTGAAGGGTGTATTGAAATGAAATGTAAATGGTTAATATTGGCCTGTCTCTCTTTTTTTATTGTCCTTCCATACGGATTATACGCTGTTAATGATGTGGGAAAGGTACTGAAGGTAAAGCATAAAGTATATATTGTAAGGAATAATCAAAAAAACAGTGCAAAACCTCTGATGCCGATACTGCTTGAAGATGTTATAGAGACCGGCAGTAAATCGAGGGCGAAGCTCCTCTTTAAAGACGACAGTATACTGAATTTGGGTGAGAAGAGCAGGGTGGAAATCAGAGAATATATGTCCGGTCCGGGGAACAGATCGAAGTCGATTTACAGGATTATTGACGGGTATTTAAAGGTAATAGTCGGTAAATCAGACCTGAAGGTATATTCTCCAACAGCAGTTGTTGCAGCCAGAGGGACCGAATTTATACTCTGGGTGGAGGGGGACGGAGCATCAGCATCTACGGGCATTATTATGCTGGAAGGTGAGGCTGAACTCAGGAATATAAACGAGATGGTAAGTGGAATACTGGTTATACGCAAGGGACAAATGAGCCGGGTTTTTATGAATAAGCCTCCTGAAAAGCCTGTTCCCGCAGATTTAAAGATGATGAATGATTTAAAGGAAAGAGTGGGGGAAGACCGCATTTCCGGTCAGGGGAATAGAATTGAAGGTGAAGTCATAAATAAGTCGGATATTGACCAGTCCACGAATATATCTGTTGGAGAAGACAGTGAATCCAATGTGGGTTCAATTATAATTAAGTAGTAAGCTGTTTTTTCTTCTTTTACTTCCGCACTTTCCCGCTTTCCCGCTTCCCCGCTTTTTTCACACCAATTCTGACCGGTAGAATGTCCGTATGGCTGCTGACCGAGTCATCTGAAGGTTCAAGGTCTATCATTATCCCCATGCCGGATTCTTCTTCCGCATGTGCCTGTCCTTTATCTTTCAGGGTATACAGGTCCTTTCCCTGGGCATCGAGAAGAATTCCTGTTCCTCCGTTGGTTGCCGCCCCTTGTGAGAGAGTTCCCGACGTATATTTGTCATTTCCATGATTATCTCTTAAGAATCCGACCCCGAAATCATGTCCCATTCCCTGGGAGACTCCAAAGGATGTGTAATAAAAATCGTCACCGCTCCGGTCTGTCAGAACACCTACTGAGGAGTGGATGCCGGCCCCCTGGGCATATCTTCCTGCAAAATATTGATCATTACCCGAAATGTCATTCAGGATTCCAACACCGAAATAATAAGATGAGCCCTGCGCAAAATAATCAGCGCTGTAATAATCATTCCCTGCTTTATCGATAAGGATCCCGATTCCACCGGATATGCCGTCGAAATCTTTTTCTGCCCTGAAACCCTTTCCATATCCCTGCCCGATACTGACCGTAGAACGGGCAGGGTCCCTGAAATCAGGATGGATTCCGCCAAGGAAGTAATGATCATTGCCGTTTTCATCCAGTATAATTCCGGCAGCATTAAAGAGACCGAGGGCCTGCCCGTAACTGGAACACTGATAGAGCGTTTCGGAATCATTATTCCAGAGTATCCCGATCCCGTGCTGTCCTGTACCCTGGCAATAACTCCTGGCTTTGAAAACAGTCTTTCCGCCGGAATTGTATAATATCCCTATTCCGAACAGCCCGGACCCCTGACTGCCGTCAAGCGCCTGAAATGTATCATTTCCCCCAAGGTCTATCAGTACACCCCCGCCAAGGACCCCCGCACCCTGAGAAATATGCTCTTTTGTTATATAGTGGTCATCCCCTTCCCAGTCTATGACTACGGCAACCGGGATTTTCTCCCGTGTTCCTCCGGCATTGTTCAGGTAAACATCATTGCCGCCAATATCAAGAATCAGAGCGGCATCTTCCTCATATGTGTTTGGGCCCATCCCGCCGACAATAATCTTCCCGAATTCTGTATGGGTTTCATAAAGAATCGATAAGTCTGTATTTCTGAATCTGCTTATCAGGTCTTTTCGCAGAAGATCGAGATTTCCATTTGACAGACAGGAAAGAAGAGGGAGCAGAGCATTTGTGAGATTGTCCAGTTCGATTTTCTGTGAAAGCTCCAGCACTGTATTCCAGTTTTCATCATCCTGGGGCATTACAGCCTTTGTTCTGAGCAGTGACCTTTCTTCTTCAGACAGGCCGGATAATGCTGTATCGATGTCTTTATTTGCCTCTTCTATTATTTCTGTCAATGAAGCGAGTGAAATATCTTTGCATTCAGGGAGAGAAACATTCATGCCAATCAGCAGGGACAAATAATTGACCATATCAGGTATTCCCTGATTTTTCCCAGATATATCTGTTATTCCCTGTGTTACTTCCCGGGCAGCCTCTTCGGCCCGAAGCGGGTGACGGAACATATATGTGAATTCTTTTAATTGAAAAGGATTTGAAATGTTATTCAATAACCATCCGGGATTGTGGACAAGGTTGGAATGATATTTAAGGTCAGTGCGGATTTCATTAAATAATAAGAGTCTGTCCTGTGCCAGGAGATTTTTTCTGAGCAGGGAGGCCCGGTCCGGGCATTCCTCAAGGTTCTCATGCAATGCCTCAGCCTGGACCCGCATGGCCCTTTCTCCGAGAACGGCAGTTAAAAAAAGCTCCTCTTCGCCCCTGAGGATATCCAGTGTGATGCTTGAATTGATTTTTTGGGATTTAATGAATTGAATGAAATCTTTCAAGACATCTTCTTTTTTTGAGCATACGGAAGAACCATTGACAGAGAGGATTATATCATCAGATTTTAAGCCGGCCTCATCGGCTGAGGACCCGTCAACAACTCCAATAATCTTTACGAATTCATTGCATTCATTAACAGTACTGTTTTCCAGGGCCGCAGGCTCCATCAGTATTCCGAGGAATGCCTTATTCTCCAATTGAACCGGGGGGCCGTCAGGGACATGAAGGACTGAGCAATATGATGAGGGTCTGCCCTGCTGATCATGAAAAGGCGTAAGGTTTGCAATACATGAGATGAATATAAATAATAAAGGCAGAAATATCAGTGGTTTTCGCTTCTGATGATAATGCAGTTGAATCCCTTTAACCTTCCTCTTTTATTTCCCCGATCAGCCGGAATTTGTTGTATCTCTCTTCAATAAGACTGTCAACAGGTTTTTCCATTAGTTCTTTAAGATTTCTACTTAATACATCCCCGATTGATTTTGCGGCTTCTTTCCAGTTTCTGTGAGCGCCGCCGAGCGGTTCCGGAATTATTTCATCTATTACACCAAAACCGTGAAGGTCCCCGGAAGTCATTTTCAATGCTTCAGATGCCTTGGCATATTCTACGGGACCGACTGAATTGCTGTTCTTTTTCCATAAAATTGCCGCACATCCTTCAGGGGATATGACTGAATAAACAGAGTGCTCAAGCATAAATACTCTGTCTCCAATTGCGAGGGCCAGTGCGCCGCCGCTTCCGCCTTCGCCGATGATAACTGAGATTATGGGAGTTTTCATCGTAGACATCTGGAGGAGGTTTTCTGCAATTGCCTCTGCCTGTCCCCTTTCTTCAGCACCGATTCCAGGATATGCTCCCGGGGTATCTATCAATGTGATTATGGGTTTGCCGAACCTCTCGGCAAGCTTCATTATCCTCAGGGACTTTCTGTAACCTTCGGGATGAGGCTGTCCGAAATTCCTTTCGATCCGCTCTTTTGTGCTCCTGCCTTTCTGATGGCCGATTACTGCAACGGAAATGCCCTGAAACTTTGCAAATCCGGACACTATCGCTGTGTCATCAGCGAACCTCCTGTCACCGTGCAGCTCAATAAAGTCTTCCATCAGGAGATTAATATAATCAAGGGTATAAGGGCGTTCAGGATGGCGTGAGATCAGGGTCTTTTGCCACGGGGTTATTTTTGAAAAAATATCGGCCCTCAAATCCCTCGCCTTTTTTTCAAGCTTCTTTATCTCACTCGCTATATTCATGTCCCTGCCGTCAGCAAGGCGCTTGAGCTCTTCTATTTTGTTTTCAAGCTCTGCAACAGGTTTTTCAAAATCAAGGTAATAATGCATGTGCGCTCCGCTTAAATTATCAATTAATAATCATTCATTAGTAATTTGTAATTAGTAATTAGTAATTGTTTTTTAATTTAGCCTCGTTGTTCCCTTACCCAGAAGGTTCTCCGTTTCGAGTATCATTTCTTTAGTCGGCATAACCTGCCGGTTTGTTGAGAGAATTGTTTCCCAGTTTTTGGGGGAGACGATTTTCAGGTAAACGGGGCAATCTCCCGTGTATCTGGAAAATATTTCTTCAAGCTTCGGAAGAGCTGCCGGTTCGGTATTATTATACATTGTCAGGACAAGTGATTTGAACTCCGGTTCCTGCGGCTTGGGCGGCTTGTCGGAGCGGCCGGCTTTAGGCCATTTTTTCCTGGCAGGTACAGGGCCGAGGTTTTTTATGTTTTTCAGTTCGGCATTGTTTTCTATAGAGACTATTTTTCTGGCAATAATTTTTAGCCCCTTATCGGTTTTGTCCGTATAACCGGCAATAATTACAGGCAGGTCCGCAGCTATAATCTCCTGGGCCTCTGAGAAGGTCTCGGGAAATGAAACAACCTCTGTGGTTCCGTAAAGGTCTTCTACAGTTAGATAACCCATAAGATCGCCTTTTTTTGTCTGTATTTTTTTTAAGTCTCTGACCAGTCCGCCGATAAGCACTTCCTTCTTGTCATCAATGTCCTGAAGGTCAGGAGTTGATATGACTGAAAGTTCGGCAAACTTGTCCTTATATTCGTTCAGCGGGTGCCCTGTAATATAGAACCCGAGCGCCTCTTTTTCCATTAAAAGCCGGTGTGAGTCTTCCCATTCACTTACGTCAGGCATCTGCTGCCGGGTTGGTTCATGTATCTCAAACATGCTTTCCTGTCCGATGGTTTTTTCCCTTTGAAAACGCATCGCAGCCTCCATGACAGTCGGGAGCGCCGCCCATAATTGCGCCCTGTTGCCCATGGAATCCATGGCGCCGGCCTTGATAAGGCTTTCAAGGACTTTCTTGTTTACCCTTCTGGAATCCATATTTGAGCAGAATGCAAAGAATGTTTCAAAAACCGTACTGCCCCGTGCTTCTATGATTGCATCAATTGCTGAACTGCCTACACCTTTAACCGCCTCAAGGCCGAACCTGATGGAGTTCCCGTCAACTTTAAATTCTCTTGTGCTCTCATTTATGTCAGGAGGCAGGATATCAATTCCCATTGCCTTGCATTCATTGATAAACAGGACAACTTTATTTGTGTTGTCCATATCAGCGCTTAGAGATGCTGCCATGAATTCTACGGGGTAATGGGCCTTTAAGTAAGCTGTCCTGTATGCAATCAGGGCATATGCGGCTGAATGTGACTTGTTAAACCCGTATTGTGCGAACTGGAGAATAAGGTTAAACAGTGTCTCGGCCTTCTTTTCAGCAATCTTGTTTGCCTTTGCCCCGTCAATAAATGTGCTCTTCAGTTTTTCCATTACTTCAGGGTCTTTGCCGCCCATTGCCTTCCTTAAAATGTCGGCCTGTCCGAGACTGAAACCGGCAAGTTTGTGGGCCACGTCCATGACCTGTTCCTGATAAAGAATGATACCGTGAGTTTCTTTAAGAATTTCATTCAGCTGCGGAAGGCCGAGTTTTGCAAGCGACCCGGTCGGTTTTGAATCTGCTGATGATTTTGCGTTTTTTCCGCTGATATATTCATCTACCATGCCGCTCCCGAGCGGCCCCGGCCTGTAGAGTGCGACAAGGGCTATCAGGTCTTCAAATACTTCGGGCTGGAGCCGTGTCACGAGGTCTTTCATCCCGGAACTTTCGAGCTGGAAAACCCCGGAAGTCCTCCCGGCGCTCAAGAGGGTAAACGTATTTTCATCATCAATCTGAATGTCCTCAATTGAAAAGGGTTTGAAATTTTCACCTCCTGATTCTTTCAGGGCTTCATTTATAATCTTCTCTGCCTTGGCAATGATCGTCAGGGTCTTAAGCCCCAGGAAATCAAATTTCAGGAGGCCGATATTTTTTATTGCATCCATATCAAACTGGGTTGTGATCGCTTCGTCGTTGGGCGCTTTATATAGAGGCAGGAAATCCGTAAGCGGGTCCGGCGATATAACAATGCCTGCCGCATGAGTTGAGGCATGACGCGAGATCCCTTCAAGTTTCTGCGCAATATCAATTAATTCCGTGATTTCCGGTTTTGTTTCATACAGCTCTTTGAGATTCGGCTCCATCTTAAGTGCGGACTTTAGTGTGATCTTCGGGATAAAAGGTACAAGTTTTGCGACCTTGTCAACTTCGGAGTAGGGGATGTTCATTGCCCTTCCGACATCCCTGATAACGGCCCGCGCCTGCATCGTTCCGAATGTTATTATCTGGGCTACATGGTCTTTTCCATATTTTTCGGTCACATATTCAATTACTTCTCCGCGCCTGTCCATGCAGAAGTCCACATCAATATCAGGCATGCTTACTCTCTCAGGGTTCAGAAATCTCTCGAACAGCAGTCCATATTTAATGGGGTCAATATCGGTTATGTCCAGGCCGTATGCAACCAGGCTCCCTGCAGCAGACCCCCTTCCGGGGCCTACAGGAATGTCCCTGCTTTTAGCATAATTAATGAAGTCCCAGACTATAAGGAAGTAGGCTGAAAAACCCATTTTTTCAATCATCTTCATTTCTCTTTCGAGTCTTGCCATGTAGTTGTCCGGGATTTCTTTGTTAAGCTTTGCCTTAAGTCCTTTTATCGAGAGAGTCTCAAGGTAGTTATTTGGATCTTCACCTTCAGGCGCCTCATATCCTGGAAGGCGAAACTCATCGAATTTGAAATCCAGATTGCATTTCTCTGCAACCTTTCTTGTATTCTCAATCGCTTCCGGGACATCCCTGAAAGCACTCTTCATTTCCTCCGGGCTTTTAAAATAAAAGGCATCCGTCGAAAATTTCATTCTGTCCGTGTCGTTGAGTGTTTTGCCGGTCTGAATACAGAGCAGTACTTCATGGGCCTTCGCGTCTTCCTTGCTGAGATAATGGCAGTCATTTGTTGCAACCAGGCCAATATGAAGATCGCGGCTTAATTCTATAAGCTGTTTGTTGAGTTCTTCCTGTTCCGGCATCTCATTTGCCTGGATCTCAAGATAGAAATTGTCAGCGCCCAGTATGTGCTGGTAACTCAGGGCAGCTTCTCTGGCCTTATCGATCATACCGGATGAAAGATAGAAAGGGACCTCACCGTTTAAACAGGCAGAAAGTCCGATAAGGCCTCCGCTGTATTGGGCCAGCAGGTCCTTGTCAATTCTCGGTTTGTAGTAAAATCCGTCCAGGTAAGCCTTGCTGACCAGCCGTGTAAGATTCCTGTAGCCGTTAATATCTTTACATAGGAGAATTAAGTGGAAATGTTTCCCGCCGGTGCTGCCGGCCGCACTCTTTTTTGTGTGATCGGATGCAACATATACCTCGCAGCCTATTATGGGTTTTAATCCGGCTTTAGAGACCTTTTGATAGAAATCAATGGCCCCGAACAGGTTCCCATGGTCTGTTATCGTGACAGCCGGAAGCTTGTACTCAATGGCCTTTTCTATAAGGTCTTTTATCTTGATTGCCCCATCAAGCAGACTGTATTCGGAATGAAGATGGAGAGGGACGTACTCGGAATGCATGTGAAAATTTTAAACTATTTTTGAGGGCTTAGTCAAACGGGATATCGAATTCATTTTCAATTTATAAAATGGAATTTGTAGGGGCAGGCCCTTGTGGCTGCCCGGCGTTGAAATGCCTTGCCATGGACGGATTTATACATTGAAATGTAAATTAGACAGGAAGGGCAACCACGGGGGGATTGCCCCTACAATTTGTTACTGACCTCTTTGATCTCTTCCAGCTTTTTCATGGCCGCTCCCGAATCTATTGCTTCCGATGCAGTACGGGCACCTTCCTTGAGATCTGAAGCTTTGCCTGCCGTTATAAGGGCTGCAGCTGAATTCATGATTGTTATATCTCTTTTCGGGCCTTTTTTGCCTTCAAGGATTTCAATAGTCATTTTTGCATTTTCTCCGGCATCTCCCCCAATGAGATCATCTTTTCTGGATTTTTCAAGGCCGAAGTCTTCCGGGCTTATAAAATATGTTTTTACAGTGCCTTCCTTTAACTCGGAAACTTTTGTTTTGTCTGTATTGGTTATCTCATCAAGACCGTCCTGTCCATGAACAACAAATGCATGTTTAACGCCAAGGTTGCCAAGTACTTTTGCCAGTGGTTCGGTAAGTTCATCACTGAAGACCCCAAGGACCTGCCTTTCAGCCCCGGCAGGATTTGTGAGAGGTCCGAGGATATTAAATACCGTCCGGATTCCCATTTCTTTTCTCGGCCCTATGGCATACTTCATAGCTGGATGAAACAACGGCGCAAACATGAAGCCGAATCCTGAAGATTCCAGGCATTTCTCGACTTTCGCAGGTTCGAGGTCTATCTTTATCCCCAGTGTTTCGAGTACGTCCGCACTGCCGCTTTTACTTGAAACAGAACGGTTGCCGTGTTTTGCAACAGGCACACCGCAGGATGCAACCACTATTGCAGTTGTTGTAGATATATTGAACGTATGAGACAGGTCCCCGCCGGTCCCGCAGGTGTCAACAGTGAATTCCGGGGCATTTATCCTCGTAACCTTTTCTCTCATGACCTTTGCAGCCCCTGTTATTTCCTCAATAGTTTCACCTTTTAATCTGAGGGCGGTCAGGAATGAGGCAATCTGGGCATCAGTGGACTGTCCCTCCATTATATGTTTCATGGCACCGATCATTTTTTCTTCAGTAAGGTTTTTACCCTGTATTAATAAAGATATGGCTTCTTTAATCATTCTTCCCCCTTTTTTTCTAAGGTTCTGTTGACACTATTTTGCTGTCATAAATGTTTTAAGCGCACATGAAATATAATGAAAAATTCTAGCATATCTATATATAAAAGAAGAAAGAAACTGATTAAAATCATTACTTTTGCTTTGTTATCTCATGTGCAAAAATAGCAAATGCCATTGCAACGTTCAGTGAAAGCTGTGCCCCTGTCATGGAAAGCGTGACCTTGAGATCAAGATGCTTTTGAATGCCGTATCTGATTCCTTTACCCTCTGCCCCCAGGACAAGACAGAGCGGAAATGGAAGGGGAGTCTTATTAATATCCTGTCCTTCTTCAACTACCGTTCCGACAGCCCAGTAACCGGCCTTCCGGGCATTTATTAATGCGGTTGAAAGGTTTTTAACCATTGATACAGGGACAAAGTTTTCACCGCCTGATGATACGTGCATGACTGCATCAGTAACCTCGCATGACCCGTGTTCGGGTATGACAAGCGCAAAGCCCCCCAGACAGGCAGCGGTCCGCATAATTGAGCCCAGGTTGTGAGGATCGTTTAATCCGTCAAGAAATATCAATGAAAGCTTTTTCGCATCCGGGATATTCAGCAGCTCTTCAAAAGGAGTATATTTAAATTTGTCTGTTTCTGCGACAATGCCCTGTAAACGGTCAGCGCGTTTTATCTGGAGTAAATCTTTTTCGCTGACAGTTTTAAGGGTGATTTTACAGGATTTAATAAGCTTGACGATATCCGGGGCCTTAAAATTGTCCTGTATGAAAATTTGCCGTATGCTTCCGGGGTCTGCATTTAACCTCTCCATCACGGAATTTTTCCCATATAAGTACATTTTGTTTTTAGCCAATGAAACCTCCGGTTTTTTGTTTCTGGATTTTATGAAATTATAGGAAAACAGTGATGGAAGTCAAGGAGAATCAAGCGCGGAAGCGGGTAAGTGCGGAAGCGGGTAAGTTCGAAAGCTCGATGTAGGGGCAGGTTTGAAACCTGCCCTGATTTAACCCGTGTTACAGTGTAACAGAACAGAAATATCGAACCTGGAACCGTTTCAACCGTTCCCGCGGCTGGAACGGCTGGAACGGCTGAAACGGCTGGAACGGTTCTTGATAGTTGCAATTACATTGGTTTTTGATTACTATCTCTGTTATCAAGAAAAGGAGGTAAGTTTATGGATCAGAAACCGCCGTTTGATTTGAAAGATTTTAATCTGCCCAAAATCAATCCCAAGGCGATTATCATTGCGGTAGTATTATTACTTATTGTTAGTCTGGGTTATTCCTTCTGGTTTACCGTGGCGCAGGATGAAGTCGGTGTAGTGCTGCGGTTTGGGGAATATACCCGCACAGTTAATCCCGGGCTGAATTTTAAAATCCCCTTTGGCATTGAACAGGAATACAAGGTGCCTGTTGAGAGGCAGCTGAAACAGGAGTTTGGTTTCAGATCAACAACGCCGGGTGCAAGGGCCCGTTATACTGCAACAAAATATACGGAGGAGTCCCTGATGTTGACGGGTGATCTTAATGCTGCCGAGGTAGAGTGGATTGTTCAATTCAGAATTAATGACCCTTACAAGTTTCTTTTCCGTGTAAGGAATGCGGTGCAGACATTCAGGGACATTAATGAAGCAGTCATGCGGGGTATCATTGGAGACCGGACAGTGGATGAAGTAATCACATACGGCCGTCAGGAAGTCGCAACTTCCGTCAGTGTCAAGCTGCAGGAGTTGTCTGATCAGTATGAACTCGGAATAAAGGTTGATCAGGTTGTATTGCAGGATGTGAATCCTCCCGAGGCTGTGAAGCCGGCATTCAATGAAGTCAACGAGGCGCAGCAGGAACGGGAAAAACTGATTAACCAGGCCAAATCGGAATACAACAGGGTCATTCCAAAAGCCAGGGGCGAGGCGAAAAGGACCATTGAAGAAGCAAAGGGATATGCGCTTGAGCGTGTCAACAGCGCCAAGGGTGAAGCGTCCAAGTTCACTTCTGTTTTTGATGAATATTTAAAGGCAAAGGAAGTAACGCGCCAGCGCATCTATCTTGAAACAATGAATGATGTTATGCAGAATGTCGGGCGCAAACTGATTACCGATGAGAGAGCTACCGGCATATTGCCGCTCTTTCAGTTCGACAAGGGAGGTGTAAAGTAATGGATAAAACCAAATCTATTATTACTGTTGCAATTATCCTGCTTGCTTTAGGTATAGCATATTCCTCTGCTTATACCGTGCTGGAGACTGAACAGGTAATTATTACACAATTCGGTAAACCGATAGGTGATCCTGTTGTAACACCAGGCATTCATTTTAAGGTCCCGATTATCCAGATAAAAAATGAATTTGATAAGCGGTTCCTGGAATGGGACGGTGATCCCAATCAGGTCCCTACCAAAGACAAAAGGTTTATCTGGGTCGACACGTATGCAAGGTGGCGCATCAGTGACCCTCTCCTCTTTTTTCAGCGTGTGAGAGATGAAAGAGGCGCCAAGTCCCGCCTAAGTGATATTCTGGACGGTGAGACCCGTAATGCTATTGCCAAACATCTGCTGGTGGAAATAGTGCGTTCTACAAACAGGGACGCTGTGGTGCCTGATGTTGCAATAGAAGGGGAAATAAGCGTTACATTACAGAAGATTAAATTCGGGAGAGAACAACTCACCCGCTCAATCATTGCAGCAGCAGCGCCGCGTACTCTGGAACTCGGAATAGAACTTCTTGATATCCGGTTGAAACGGGTCAACTATGTTGAAGAAGTCCAGAAAAAGATCTATGAGCGTATGATCACCGAACGTAAAAGAATAGCGGACAAATTCCGCTCTGAAGGCCAGGGAGCGGCCTCCAAAATCCTGGGAGATAAAGGACGTGAATTAAAAAAGATCCAGTCAGGGGCGTATAAAATCGCACAGGAGATCATCGGTAAAGCTGATGCCGAAGCAACCTCTATCTATGCCGCGGCCTATAACAAGAACAATGAATCCAGGGAGTTCTATCAGTTCCTGAAGACCATGGAAACATACAAAACAACATTAACGGAGAAAGACTGGCTGATTCTGTCAACAAAGGGGGATTTCTTCAAGTATCTGCAGAACCAGTCGGGAAAATAAATTAAACAGACAGGGTTCAAGGGTTTGTTTTTATTCTTTCCCTTGAACCCTTGAATCCTCGAACCCTCGAACCCTTTTTTTTAAATGAAAATAGCTTTTATCATTCCCAGAAACACGTCTGAAGACGAACAGAATTTTTACGATCTCAAGTTTATATCCAGATTTCTCTTTTCAAAAAAATACTTTGCATATCTTCTTGCTGTCCCGACGTTAGTGTCTTTGACGCCCCGGGAACATGAGGTCAGGGTGTTTGATGAGAATATTGAAGATATTGATTATGGCTGGGGTCCGGACCTGGTCGGGATAAGTGTCCGGACAATGTTTGCAGACAGGGCTTACAGGATTTCCGACAACTTCCGGGAAAAAGGCGTGAAGACTGTTTTAGGGGGCATACACCCCACAATGTGTACTGACGAGGCCCTTCAGCATTGTGATACGGTAGTAATCGGAGAGGCGGACAATGTGTGGCAGACATTGCTGCGGGATGCTGAAAACGGCGGTCTGAAAAGTACCTATAAACATGAAACGGCAACGGATCTTACGACGTCTCCTGTTCCCGCATGGTCAGTTCTTTTGCGGGACAGATATATTTCGGACATAGTGCAGACGACAAAAGGCTGTCCTTTTCATTGCGAGTTCTGCTCTGTCTATGCATTTGACGGGCAGAAGATCAGAAACAAAACCGTTCAGCAGGTCATTAAAGAGATAGAGGGTCTGGGCGGTTCGATCGGCAATTTCAAAAAGAAAGCGATTTTCTTTGCGGATGATAATATCATAGCCAATAAGAAATTTGCCCGCGAGCTGTTTCTTGCGTTAAAAGAGCAGAACATTAAGTGGTCATGTCAGGCGTCAGTAAATATTGCAAAGGATGATGAGATTCTCGGCCTTATGAAGGAGTGCGGATGCGGCGCCATGCTGGTCGGGCTGGAATCCATATCAGAGAAAAATCTCTCCTTGATGAACAAGGGTATCAATCTGAAAAACGACTATGTAAGCGCCATTAAAAAGATCCAGTCGTACGGAATGCTGGTCAATGGTTCATTTATACTGGGATATGATTTTGATACTCAGTCTTCTTTTGATGAGCTGATCGACTTTATTGAAAAAGCCGGACTCCTGATGCCGCTTATTAATATCCTCACCCCTTACCCGGGCACGCAGCTGTTCCGGCGTCTTGAAGAAGAGGGCCGTATTCTGCACAGGGACTGGAGTAAATATGACTCAAAACATGTTGTTTTCACCCCTTCTCTTTTAACTCCCGGGGAGCTGCTTGAAGGGCATAAACGGGTAATACAGCGGATTTACTCTTTTGATTCTATATACAGGAGACTTCAGTACTACTGGGATATTGACTTCTGGAGGCCCTTCAATGAAGAAGACCCCTTGAAGTTTAAATACCGCCTTCTCTTTGCATTGCGGCTCATTACGCTGCTCTTTTCCTCTAACCTGGAAAGGTCAAAGTTTATTCTGAAGATACTGCCGAAGGTATTTGGCAGACGCATCAGGATATCAACAGTACTGAACCTGATGGCGTATAATGATTACGCCTATTCGGCGTAAACTGTAGGGGCAATCCCCCCGTGGTTGCCCTGCTTTACATGTTTGCCCTTCTCTTCTTGCCCTTTTACGGATGTATCCTTGCCCGGATGCATCCTTGCCCGTCAAAGCATTGCCAGGCCGGGCAGGCACGGGGGCCTGCCCCTACATTGTCATTTTTGAATTTCAATAAAGATTCAGGTCATTCTTTTTTCGACGCTAACTCCAAAGCCTTTTGGACGGCTTCCTCCGGGGTATTTACTTTTATTATTCCTTCAACATTGTCCCAGGTATTGATCCCGATGACCGGCTTTCCCAGTTTTAAGGCTATGGCAATTTCCGATAGCGTACCGTATTCTCCTGCGACTGCAATAACCGCATCCGCTGACCTTACAACAATGGTATTTCTTGCATGACTGAGCCCTGTTGTTATGGGTATGCCGACAAATTTGTTTGCCTCATCTTTGCTGAAGCCGGGAAGGATGCCGACTGTTATTCCGCCGGCTTCTTTTGCACCTTTAGAGGCGGCTTCCATAACACCGCCCAGGCCGCCCGTTACCAGGACAGCGTTTCCCCGGGCAATGAGTCCGCCTACATTCTCGGCAATTTCGTAAATTTTTTCAGAGCATTCTCCGGCACCTATAACAGATATGATCATGAAATATGTTAACTTATCGGCCGGGTGAAAAGGAATTGGGAATTCTTGCAGGGGGAAGGGGAAAAGTATAGTTCGATTCAGGTTATATCATTATTTACGTGTGAATAGCTATACAAAGTAATAAGTCTTTGATATTATTTAATATGAATTATTTCAACTAATAGGAGGAACAATGGCCCGGGAATTTAGTGATGCTGCTTCCTGCTGGAAAACGATACTGTCGGATGTTTCCAATAACAGGGGTTTTTTGTCTGATATTGAGAAATTTGCGCGTGAAAACACTTCACCTGCCGAAATAGTATTCGGCACATCAGGGTGGAGAGGTGAGATAGGCACGGATTTTACATTTAACAACATAAGGGTAGTGACTACTGCAATTATCCGGCTGCTGAAAGGGAATGATCCCGCTGTCATGAATGCAATGGGAGTGGCGGATTTTAAGGACATTCAAAAAAGAGGTGTTATCGTGGGCCACGATAACAGGTTTTTGGGCCCTGAATTCGCAAAGGAGGTAATAGGGCTTCTGCAGAATGAGGGGATTAAGGCATGGTATGCAGGCGAGGCTGTTACACCTGAATTTTCAGCCGGCATTGAGATGATGAATGCAGCATGTTCAATAAATCTGACGCCGTCCCATAACCCTGCGAATTACGGCGGCTTTAAGTTTAACCCGTCCGACGGCGGTCCGGCAGGTCCCGAAATCACAGCAGGGATTGAAGAGATAGCAAACAGAATGATGGATGAGTCAGTTGTGATCGGTCCGGTGCTGCCGGAGCAGGTTGATGAGATAGACCTGACCGATCTGTATATCAAGTTTATAACGGAAAGAAAAACGCTGGATGTTGAAAAGGTCAGGGAATTTATCGAAAATGTTGATTGCATTATCTGCATTGATAATGTTCATGGGGCGACACGCGGTAAAATCCAGCGGATTATTGGTGAAAGCGAAAAAATTTGTTATTTGCGTACCGGTGACGATTATCTTTTTGGCGGATTGGCCCCGGAGCCGTCAGACAAGAATATGGCGGGCATTGAAAAGAAACTTAAAGAAAGCGGCGCTCCGTTCAAGCTTGGGGTCATACTTGACCCCGACGGTGACCGTATCCGCCATACTGACGGAAAAATGAAAATAGCCATGAATTATTTCGGAGCAATGGCCCTGCATTTCCTTCATGTGCATAAGGGTTTTGACGGTGTTGCAGCTAAATCCGTCGGGACGAGCAACCTTGTGAATGCTGTTGCTGAAAAACTTAAAATCCCCCTTAAAGAAACAATGGTCGGGTTCAAGAATTTTCGCCCCTTTATGCTGAAAACATCAGAGGAGAGGGCAGTAGTTGTCTTTGAAGAATCGGACGGGATATCCGGATTTAATCATACCCTTGAGAAAGACGCATTGTTCGGCATCCTCCTGGCCATAGAGATGATGGCTGTGACCGGAAAAAATCTGAGTGATTATCTCAATGACATTATGGATGAGTACGGATATTACTATCCCGACCGGTCGGGAATTGCCGTTGACCGTTCCCTTACCGGGGAAACATTAATAAAACGCCTTGCAGTAATTCGGGAACAATACAAAGAGGGGACTGTAGTAAACATTAATGGAAGCCGCAGGACCATTAAGAAAGTAATTACTGTGGACGGGACAAAACTTGTATTTGATGACGGGTCCTGGCTGATGATAAGGCCCTCGGGTACGGAACCGAAAGTAAGATTTTACATTGAGGCGAGGACCGAAGATGAAAAGAAGGCTGTATTTGCAACAGCTGAGAAAATGACCAGGGACGCCATTGGGGTTGAACAGGATTGAAAACAGGGATGCAGTATGAATTCCAGGAAACATAGACCGGAGTCATTTGAGGCCCTTCCGTTTAAAGACCTGAAAAAAAATCTGGAAGCCAGAAGAAAGAAAACGAAAGAGGCCCCCGCAGTAAAAAAACAGAAAGTGCCGGATGATGAAGAATTGTTTGGCAAAGCAATGAGAGAAGTCCGGGAAATCAGGGAGTACAGAGAAATGCCTCTGTATTCCCGAAAGACTGCCTGTGAATTTAAAATCACTTCCTCTGACTCTGAAGCCCTCAAGGTCCTTGAAGAGATAATAAAAGGCAAAAGGCCGATAAATCTTCCTGACACATCTGAGTATGTGGAGTGGGTCAACCGGGATTACAGAGAGGATATAATCAAAAAACTCCATGAAGGGCAATATGCTGTCCAGGACTGCCTGGACCTTCATGGTATTTCAGTTGAGGAAGCTGATCTGGAAGTAGAAGAATTATTCAAAAAATCTTTGAGGCACGGGTATCGCTGTATTAAGATTATTCACGGAAGAGGGCTCCGCTCACCAAACGGCCCTGTGCTGAAAGACACTCTCATTAAATGGCTTCAGTTCCGCTATAGAAAATATATTGCCGCATTTGTGACCGCGAGGCAGTGTGACGGGGGACTGGGGGCGCTTTATATATTGCTGCGATAGGGATAATTGACTAGGCATATCGGGAAAAACGAATATCGAATAACGAATGTCGAATGTCGAACGCAGAAGTAAAAAACTTCGACATTCGACATTC
>SDBV01004372.1_pt1 | contig 20406 bp, 33 predicted proteins | sample 2277081 | NCBI WGS metagenome assembly SDBV01 (sample SAMN10402039, study PRJNA504765) | marine sediment metagenome | isolation source: marine sediment core GS10_PC15, 223 cmbsf | place: Arctic Ocean: Southern Knipovich Ridge | collected 2010 | reverse complement strand
AAGATTCTTTAGCAAAGGAAGCCTTAAAAAAGGCCGGGGGAAAGTTGTCTGTTAGAACTAAAGTAGTGGAAAGGTAATATGAAAGTCTCTCAACTAAGACAAAAGACAAAAGCTGAGCTCTTGCGCCAGTTAACGCAAGACAAGGAGAAACTCCAGTCTCTGCGCTTTGATATTGTGGCTGGAAAGGTAAAGAATGTAAGAGAGATAAGAACCACAAGAAAGGAGATAGCAACAATAATGACAGTATTGGGAGAAAAGAAATATGCCTAAAAGAGAATTAACAGGAACAATTGTATCTGACGCAACAGACAAGACTGTTATAGTTGAAGTTGAAAGTTTAAAGCAGCATCCAAAGTATCTAAGACGATACCGTTCCCATAAGAAGTTTAAGGCGCATGATGAGAAGAACGAGTATAAGAAAGGGGACTTGGTTGTGATTTTAGAGTCACGTCCTATCTCAAAGGATAAGAGATGGCGAGTAATAAGAAAGGTACAACACGCATGATACAGCCAGAATCAAAACTTACGGTAGCAGATAACTCGGGAGCCAAGATTATTCAGTGCTTTCGCGTGCTTGGCGGTACAAGAAAAAGATACGCTCAGATAGGAGACGTTATTGTGGCCTCAGTAAAGGATGCAGAACCGAGGCGTCCCGTTAAGAAGCATGAGATTGTCAGAGCCGTAATAGTGCGCCAGAAGAAGCCTTTTCGAAGGAAGGATGGTTCTTACATTCGTTTTGACGACAATGCTGCTGTAATATTGGAAAAGGAAAAAGAGCCCAAGGGTGGTCGCATCTTTGGTCCCATACCCCGCGAGATAAGAGACAGGGGATTTACGAGAATAACTACATTAGCCACTGAGGTTATCTAATATGAGAATTAAGAAAGGTGACAATGTAATTGTGATTGCAGGAAAAGACAAGGGACGGCAAGGGAACGTGCTTAGGGTTTTGGCCGCGCAAGACAAGGTTCAGGTTGAGGGTATGAACATTGCCAAAAAGCACGTAAGGCCCAAGAAACAGGGCGAGAAGGGCCAGGTTATTGAGGTTCCAGTTCCAATGCAGTCCTCTAATGTTCAGGTGTTTTGCGCCAAGTGCAAGAAGGGCTCTCGCATTGGTTATAAAATTGAAGGAAAGGATAAGACAAGAATATGTAAGCGGTGTTTGACCCCCATAAAGTAATTATATGGCTATTGTAAAAGATACATATACAAAGAAGGCAATTGAGGCTCTAACAAAGAAGTTTTCTTATAAGAGCCCCATGGCAGTCCCTAAGATTGACAAGGTGGTAATAAACACCGGACTTGGGAGAGTCATGACGGCAAGGACTTCTTCTGAACAAGAAAAAGCAATGGATGTTATTGCTAAGGATTTGGCTGCAATTACCGGACAAAAGCCGGCTGTAACAAAGGCTAAAAAATCCATTGCAGGTTTTAAGTTAAGACAAGGGATGATTACCGGAGCTAAGATTACTTTGCGCGGGATTCGCATGTATGACTTCATTGACAGGTTAGTTCACATTGCACTTCCCCGTTCCCGTGACTTTAGAGGCCTAAGCTTAAGCTCTGTGGATGAGAGCGGTAATTTGACAATAGGCGTAAAAGAGCATATATTCTTTCCTGAGATCTCAATTGAGCGGATAAAGCAGTCATTTGGTCTTGAGATAACAATTGTGACAACAGCCAAGACAAAAGAAGAGGGAATAGAGCTGTTTCGTCAGCTGGGATTCCCGTTTCAAAAACAAGATGGCCAAGAAATCTAAAATTGCAAAAGCAAACAAAATACCTAAGTTTTCCTCAAGAAAGGAGAATAGGTGCTTTAAGTGCGGAAGAAAGAGGGCATATATGCGGGACTTTGATTTATGTCGTATCTGCTTTCGCGAGATGGCAAATAAAGGATTAATACCTGGTATTAAGAAATCTTCCTGGTAAACTACTATGCACTCAGATCCAATCGCAGACATGTTAAATAGAATGACTACGGGGGTAGCAGTCCAAAGACAGACGGTTGAGGTTCCCTTTTCCAATGTGAAGTACAGCTTGGCTAAGGTTTTAGAGCGCATAGGTTTTATAAAGTCAGTAAGGCTTCAGAAGAGAAAAGCAAGGAATGTTATTGAGATTGCATTAAGATACAAAGGCAAAGAGCCCATCTTTACTAATTTCAAGCGCGTATCAAAGCCGGGACAAAGAATGTATTCCCCCACAAAGAAGATAAAGCGCGTACGAGGAGGGTATGGCATTGGAATTGTTTCAACCTCAAAGGGCCTGATGACAAACCTTGAGGCAAGGAAACAAGGAATTGGAGGAGAATTAATATGTGAACTCTGGTAATATGTCACGCGTAGGAAAACAACCAATTGAGATACCGCAGGGCGTTGAGGTTACCGTAGAGGGCGCCTTAGTTAAGGTTAAGGGACCAAAAGGGGAGCTTGAGCGCAATATACGTCCTGAGATTGAGGCTAAGGTAGTAGACGGCCAGATTGAGGTAACCCCAAAGGAAGATGCAAAAAAGCCGGGAGCTATGTGGGGCTTAACGCGCTCACTCATTGCCAACATGGTTCAAGGCGTTTTTGAAGGATACGAAAAGAAGCTTGAGATTGAGGGCGTTGGATATCGGGCTGAGGCCTCTGGTGATTCCATGACATTGAACGTGGGATTCAGTCATCCTGTCATAGTAAAGGCGCCAGAAAACGTAGTCTTTTCCGTGGACAAGAATATTATTACGATTTCAGGTCCGGATAAAGAAAAGGTAGGGCAGTTTGCCTCTTCTATTAAAAGAGTAAAGCCAGTAGAACCCTACAAGGGAAAAGGCATTAAGTATGAAGGCGAAACAGTAAGAAGGAAGCTTGGAAAGAGGGCAGCGGGTGAGGGAGCTCCGGGGGCTGCCGCATAATATTATGAAATTAACGAAGAAAGAACAATTGCAAAGGAGACATCGCCGCGTTACCGCGCGTCTGTCTGGAACCAAGGCAAAGCCCCGTCTGGTTGTCTTTCGTTCAAACAAGCATATGTATGCCCAGTTAGTGGATGATGCTAAGGGCCTTACATTGGCTTCGGCTTCGGACGAAAGTGTAAAGGCTAAAAAGGGAGCAAAGCCAATTGACGTATCAAAAGAGATTGGAAAGCTTATTGCAACTTATGCCGCAGAAAAGAAGATAACAAGCGCCGTCTTTGACAGAGGAGGATATAAGTACCACGGCAACGTAAAGGCCGTGGCGGAAGGAGCAAGAGAAGGAGGATTAAAGATATAATATGCCACAGCAAGCATCAACAACACAAAATACTGGTGCCAGAGGGGGCGCATTTCGGGGAAGAGATCGTCAACAGCGAGGCGGCTTTGGCGGCGGTAGGGGCAAAGGAGGAGATCGCAGAAGGCAGGGCTCAAGGAGGAATGAGCCCTCTGACGGTTTTGATTCACAGCTCTTAGATTTAAATCGCGTTGCGAGAGTTGCCAAAGGAGGAAGAACATTTCGTTTTCGCGCCACCATGATTACAGGAGACGGCAAGGGCAAGGTTGGCATTGGAGTTGCCAAGAGCCTGGACGTGGCTTCTGCAATTGAGAAGGCAACAAAAAGAGCAAAGAAGAACCTTATTCAAGTTGTGATGCACAACGATACTATTCCCCATGAGGTTCAGGCGAAGTTTGGAGCCTCTAAGGTTTTGCTTCGCCCGCAGAGTACAGGAAGAGGACTTGTTGCAGGAGGAGCGGTACGGGTTATCTGCGAGAAAGCCGGAATTAAGAATATTTCAGCCAAGTTCATATCAAGATCAGGAAACAAGTTGAATAACGCCAAAGCCACAATAAAGGCATTAAAGATGTTAAAGAGGCATCCTGCAGTAGAAAAAAAGGAAGAGAAAAAGACAGTGGTTGAGGATATTAAAAAGGAGGAATAGATATGCAACTACACACTATAAAACCATCTCATAAAAAGATTGTGCGAAAGCGCATTGGCAGGGGAGGCAAGAGAGGCACCTATTCTGGCCGCGGCATGAAAGGACAGAAGTCCAGAGCCGGAGCTAAGTTTGAACCTATTATTAGGCAGTTGGTTAAGCGCTATCCAAAGCTTAGGGGATATAGGGCCAAGACAAGAGTTAGGATGCAGCAGTTAGTTACACTGAGTGCTTTAAATAAAACACTTAATGACAAAGCCGTTGTCACGCCAAAGCTTTTGCTTGAAAAGCATATTATTAGTACAATGAAAGGCAGAATGCCGGGGGTGAAGATTCTTGGAACGGGCGAGGTAACCAAAGCCTTCACAATAAAGGGATGTAAGGTTTCGGAATCTGCTAAGGCAAAGATAGAAAAGGCAGGAGGTAAGGCGGAGGCGGAGTAAACTATGTTACTTATTTTTCAAAGATTTCTACAGGTATTTAAGATTCCGGACCTTAGGAAGAAGGTTCTCTTTGTGCTTGGGGTCTTTGTCGTATTTCGTATACTGGCAAACATTCCTATCCCGGTTATTGATTCTATAAAGCTGCAGCAGTTCTTTGAGGGGAACCAGTTATTTGGACTCTTAAACCTGTTTACGGGAGGCGCTATGGATAATCTATCTTTAGTCATGCTTGGACTTGGCCCTTATATTACCGCTGTCATTGTCATGCAGTTAATGACGATGATCTTTCCTGCTTTAGAACGCATGTACAAAGAAGAAGGGGAACAAGGGCGACAGAAGTTTAACCAGTTTGGACGTTTGCTGACTGTACCTTTTGCCTTGCTTCAGGGATATGGATTTCTTACTCTGCTTTCCCGTCAGGGGGTTATAGCTTCCTTGTCTCCGCTTGATTATGCCATGGCGCTACTTATTATTCTTGCTGGTACCTTGGTATTAATGTGGATGGGCGAGTTAATTACAGAAAAGGGTATTGGAAACGGTGTGTCTTTGTTAATTTTTGCTGGTATTGTGGCTATGTTCCCAGCTTCTTTAAAGCAGATGTTTGTTGTATTTGATATTTCGCAACTAATGTCATATCTTGCCTTCTTTGCTATGGCTTTAGCTATTATTGCCGGAGTCGTCATGATTACCGAGGCAAGACGTAATATACCTATCTCGTATGCCAAGAGAGTGCGCGGCAATAAGATGTATGGGGGAGTCTCTACATATCTTCCTTTGAGCGTGAACCCTGCTGGAGTTATTCCTATTATATTTGCCCTTTCAATTATGTTGTTTCCTGGCATGATAGCCTCCTTCTTTGCGGGGTCTGCGGGTATTGTAGGCATTATTGCTGTCTGGGTGCAGGACCTCTTTGCCAATCCCTGGACCTATGGAGTCTCATACTTTGTGCTTGTTGGACTCTTTACCTATTTTTATACGGCAGTTACCTTTGACCCCAAGGCCATTGCTACTAATCTTCAAAAGATGGGCGGCTTTATACCGGGAGTGCGTCCCGGAGAGTCAACTTCCGACTTTCTCTATTTTGTATTAAACAGATTACTCTTGGTAGGAGCGCTGTTCTTGGGAACTATTGCTGTTCTTCCTTCCATAGTTCAGGGGATGACCGGCATTACCGGGTTCACCTTCTTAATTGGAGGTACCTCGCTGTTGATTATGGTGTCTGTGGTTCTTGAGACCATGAAACAGATACGCTCACAGCTTCAGATGCGAGAATATGAAACCTTCTAGCATGGCAGAGAAATCCTTAAAAACAGTATTGATATTTGGACCTCCGGGATCTGGAAAGGGGACTCAGGCAGAACTACTCTCAGATAAGTTTGGCTTTTCCCATTTTGAGACAGCAAAGATGCTTGAGAGATGGATTGAGGGTGGTTCTTCAGTAGAAATTGATGGAAAGGAATATACTCCTGAACAGCAAAGAAAGCTCTGGGAAACCGGTATACTCATGGATCCTCCTTTGGTGGCTTACCTGGGCGCTCAGGAGGTTAAGAGCCTTCATGAAGAGGGAAGTAGTATTGTAACGAGCGGAGCTTTTCGTACAGTATTTGAAACAGAGAATCTGTATCCTGTATTTGAAGAGCTGTATGGCAAAGAGAACATTACCGTTATTTTCTTTAAGCTTTCAGAAGAGCAGACTTTGTTTCGTAATTCCCATCGTCGCATCTGTGAATTGGCACGCCATCCTATTCTTTATGTTGAAGAAACAAAGGACTTAACTATTTGTCCTTTAGATGGCTCAAAACTCGTAAAGCGCGAGGGATTGGATGATCCTGAAACAATTAAGGTACGTTTAAAGGAGTATGCAGAGCGTACACTTCCAGTAATGGACTTATTTCAATCTAAGGGCGTTGAACCTAAAGAAATTAACGGAGACCAGTCGGTAGCTGACGTGTTTAAAGATATTCTCAAGGTTGTTCAATGATAACAATCAAAACCCCAGAAGAGATTGGGGTAATGCGAGAAGGGGGAAAGATACTGGCTCAGGTGTTAGAGGAAGTGGCAGAAGGAATAGCGCCCGGGGTAACAACAAACGAATTAGACAAGAAGGCGGAACAGCTTATTATAAGGGCGGGTACAAAACCCGCTTTTAAAGGTTACCAGGGATTTCCCGGGACTGTGTGTACTGCGGTGAATGAGGAGATGGTGCATACGGCTCCCTCAGATAGAGAACTTAAAGAAGGAGACATTATTTCTTTAGATATTGGCCTTATTCACAAAGGCATGTATTTGGATATGGCAAGGACATATCCTGTGGGAGAGATAAGTGCAGAAGCTTCACACTTAATTAAAACAACAAAGAAGGCCCTAAGAATAGGTATTAAGAAGGTACGGCCCGGGAATACCGTAGGAGACATAGGAAACACCATACAGCGTTTAGTTGAGGGTCAGGGGTATGGCGTAATCAGGAATCTTTGCGGGCATGGTATTGGAAAGGAACTCCATGAGGAGCCCAAGATAACCAACTTTGGGAAAAGGGGAGGCGGAGAAGAGCTGAAAGCCGGAATGGTTATCTGCATTGAACCTATGGTTTCAGTGGGGGATTATGAGTTAAAGCAGACAAAGGATGGACATGGATATGTTACTAAAGACGGCTCTCTGTCCGCCCATTTTGAGGATACCATTGCCATTATACAAGACGGGTCTGAGGTGTTGACGAGGGTCTAGGGGGGCGTTATAATAGTCAGCAGTACGCAACCCCTTGCCTCTGAGAGGGCACGGCATTGAAAGTCTATGAAGCGAAGGTCTATGCCAGGGCATTGTCTCCAGATCCAGCGATGCTTGAAAGAATCACAAGGGTTGAGGTAGAAACAGGGCTACCATGGTTGCTTGATTGTCATTTCTTTCGTCCTCAAGCAGGGGGTGAATCAAATGGCATGATCCGCGTGCAATACACGTATCCATTGAATGGCAGCAAGTGGGCAGAGGCAGAAGTCCCAAAAAACCTTGTCATTGAGCAGGTTCTACTGTGGGAATAATAATCCCTCAAGTCAATTGGGGCGTTCATTTGAGCGGCCCCTCTTCTTTTTTTGTGATATACTATTTAAATGCCTAAGTTATCTGTTGTTATTCCTGCTTATAACGAGGAGAGACGCCTGCCTAAGACCTTAAAGGCGGTGGACGCATATTTAAAGAAGCAATCTTATTCTTATGAGATTATTGTGGTGTCTGACGGTTCCAAAGATGGAACTGTTCAGGCGGTGCAAGCATTATCTATTAAGAATCTTAGAGTTATTGATAACAAAGAGAACCATGGAAAGGGATATGTGGTGCGTCAGGGGATGCTTGCGGCAAAAGGGGATTTTCGCTTGTTTATGGATGCAGATAACGCAACTACCGTGGATCATGTGGAAGGCATGTGGCCTGAGTTTGATAAGGGAAAGGAAGTGGTCATTGGTTCAAGAGATGTAAAGGGTGCTGTTATTGCCGTACCCCAGCCTCTCTGGCGCAGGAAGCTTGGAGATGTGTTTAATCTCGTTGTGCAGGTGTTATCAGGACTCTGGGGGATATGGGACACGCAGTGCGGCTTTAAGGGGTTTTCAGCGAAAGCCGTGGAAGACATATTTTCCAAGGCACGTATCGACCGCTGGGCCTTTGATGTTGAGCTGTTGGTTATAGCAAGAAAACAGGGGTACAATATAACTGAGATACCTGTTTTGTGGGTGAATGATGCAGAATCCAAGGTAAGCTTTAAAGGTATGGTAAGAATGTTACTTGAGGTAGTTGATATTCGTCTCAATACATTTAAGGGAATATATGAATAGTAGATTTCCATCAGAGTTAAGATTTGACCTGGTCTCAAAGGACTGGGTTGTTATTGCGACGGGACGCGCAAGAAAGCCGGAAACCTTTCAAAAGAACGATAAGTTGCATTTAGAATCCACGAAAAAGAAATGTCCCTTTGATACCTTAAAGGAGCAGGAAGAGGCAACCATTGCCTTTCTTAATGGAGAGCGTGTTCCTATCCCAAGGAACACTTATTTAAAGGACTGGACAACGGTCTCGGTTTTAAACAAGTATCCTGCCTTTTCCCATGGAAAGTCCATCAAAACAAGACATGTTGGGCCATACGAGGTAATGGATGGAGTAGGGCATCACGAGGTTGTGGTTACAAGAGATCATAAAAAAGACATCCCTGACTTTTCTCTGCAGAAGGTCAGGGAGATGATTGATGTCTATCACGAGAGGTTTTTAGAGTTAATGCAGGATAAGTTGGTGAACTACATTACCATTTTCAAAAATAAAGGGGCATCAGCCGGCGCCTCAGTGGCTCATCCTCATTCCCAAATGCTTGCCATTCCAATGACCGACCCCGATCTTCAGCGCAGCATGCGGGGCTCTTTAGGATATCAAGAGAAGTATCACAGATGTGTTCACTGCACTATGCTTACTTGGGACAGAAGGGAGAAAACACGCATTATCTTTGAAAACAAGGGATTTGCTGCGGTATGTCCCTTTGCATCCCGAGTTGCCTTTGAGATACGCATTTACCCCATTAAACACTCAGCTTACTTTGAGAGGATTGATGATAAACAAAAGAACTTGTTTGCAGAGGCCTTGCAGCAGACTTTAAAGAAGTTAAAGAAGGCTCTAAAGGATCCTGATTACAACTACTTTGTGCATACCTCACCCGTAGATGGAAAGAATCATGACCATTATCACTGGCACTTGGAAATACTGCCCAAGACCTCAACATGGGCAGGGTTTGAGCTTGGAACGGGCATTGAGATATCTACCATTGAGCCTGAGAAAGCCGCGGCTTTCTTGAGAAAGTATTGATATGGCAGAACTTATAACATTCTTAATTGCAATGTCTCCGATTGTGGAGTTGAGGGGAGCTATTCCCTTTGCCTTAGGGGTCTATCAGCTGCCTGTATGGTCGGCTTTTTTGTTTGCGGTACTGGGAAATCTTGTTCCTATTCTTCTTATTCCATTCTATGGCAAGGGAAGCGCGCTCCTATCCTCCCGTTTTAAGATATGTGATAGTTTTTTTACATGGTTGTTTGAAAGAAGCAGAAGACGCCATGGAAAGTCCTTTGAGGTTTTTAAGAGTCTTGCCTTGGTTGTTTTAGTTGCAATACCTTTGCCATTTACCGGAGTATGGACGGCAAGCGCGGCGGCTTTTGTATTTGACATTCCATTTAAAAAGGCATTTCTTTTAATTACAGTGGGAGTTATAATAGCAGCAATAATAGTTACTTTGTTGAGTCTTGGAATTCTGAGTATTTTATGAAAAAACCAATCCTCATTGCAAACTGGAAGATGAATCCTGAGTTCTTCTCTGAAGCCAGAAAGCTGGCAGCAGATGTGGCTAAAGGAGTAAAAGGATTAAAGGCTGAGGTTGTACTATGCCCTCCCCATGTCTTTATTCAGGGGGTAAAGAGACCAGGTATTCATGTTGGAGCCCAGAACTGTTTTTGGAAGAACAAAGGGGCATATACCGGGGAGATCTCGCCCTCAACTCTAAAAAAGATGGGATGCTCATATGTTATATTAGGACATTCAGAGCGCAAGAAGTATCTTGGCGAAACCATAGAGCAGATACAGAAAAAGACGCGAGCCGCCTTTGCAGCAAAGTTAAAGGTGGTGCTTTGTGTAGGGGAGAAGAAAAAGACCCAGAAGTCCCGTGACATTATGGAAGAGCTTCATGCGCTCTTGGAGGGTATGGCTCCAAAGGATGCAAGGAACCTTATTGTGGTATATGAGCCCATCTGGGCAATAAGCTCAGAGTCCGGGATGGTTGCCATGCCAACCTTGGTGCGTGATAGGACAGCTGCGATCCGCCGCGTACTTGCATGGAAGTTTGCAAAGAAGGCAGATTTAATCCCAATCTTGTATGGAGGGAGCGTGGATTCAAAGAATATAAAGCGCTTAATGCGAGACGGAAACGTTCAGGGAGCCTTGGTAGGTTCAGCTTCCCTTAATGCAAGGGAATTTGTGCGTCTTGTAAAAAACTCCATTCTAAGGTAGGGTGGAGGTTATGGGAGATCCTATTGATGGACAATTTTTCAGCCCCACAAAGGGCAGTCTCACCTTGGATAAGGTAATGGGTGAGATGATTTCATATATGCAAGAGAAGAAGGAACGCTCTTATGAGGTTATTGTAGGATGCGATTCTTCAGCTGTTATAGAACCAAACTTTCCTTTGGTTATTGTAATTTTAAGGAAAGGGGAAGGAGGAAGATTCTTCTTGCAGCGGGTAAAGTATACTAATCGCAAGTTCCATAATCTTCACGACAGGATTCTGCAAGAGGTTTTACTGTCTTGCGAACTTGCTTTGCATCTGAGGTCTCATCTTCAAGAGAAAGTAGAGAAAGAGGCTCCTGAGATAAACTATGACTTTCAGTATATTCACGCTGATGTTGGAGAGAGAGGCCCTACTAAAGATATGATACGAGAGGTAACGGGGTTAATACGAGGAAACGGCTTTGAACCCAAGATTAAGCCAGAATCCTTTGCCTCCTCATCTGTCGCAGACAGGTTTGCGTAGAAACTTTAAAGGCCGCACAGGATGCGGCTTTTGGCTTGAGAATGAGGTCTTTTGTGGTATAATGGGGAAATTATGAAGAGAAAGAAGGTTATTGTTGCCCTTTCAGGAGGAGTAGACTCCTCTGTAGCTGCAGCTCTATTGAAGCGCGGCGGTTTTGATGTTGTAGGAGTATTTATGAAGTGCTGGTCTAAAGGAGAGAAGTGTACTTCAACAGAGGATGAAAAGATGGCTAGATTAGCTGCGGTAAAGCTGGGTATTCCTTTCTATTCTTTAGATTTGATAAAGGAATACAGAAAAAGAGTCGTGGAGTATATGTTGGAGGGATATGAGAAGGGGATTACCCCAAACCCAGATGTCATGTGCAACAAGGAGATTAAGTTTGGCTTATTCTTTGAAAAGGCAATGAAGATGGGAGCGGACTTCGTGGCTACCGGACATTACGCTCAGATAAAGAATGGTAAGATATTGACTGGTAAGGATTCTAATAAAGATCAGTCCTACTTTCTTTCAATGATAGATGCCTCTGTGCTCTCAAAGGTACTCTTTCCTGTTGGTGAATATACAAAGCCGCAGGTGAGGGCTATGGCAAAGAAGTTTGGTCTTCCTACTGCAGACCGTCCAGATTCTCAGGGTTTGTGCTTTATTGGAAATGTAGACTTTCACGACTTTGTAAAAGACTTTATTGCAGAATCCAAGGGTGAGATTGTAGATATGGAGGGTAAGGTTCTTGGTATACATCCGGGAGTCTGGTTTTATACCATAGGACAGAGAAAGGGAATCGGTCTTTCCGGAGGCCCCTGGTTTATTGTTGAAAAAGACAGAAAGAGTAATGCCCTGATTGTAAGTAAGAATGAAAAGGATTTGTATAAGAAAGAACTTCAGGTTACTAATCTTAACTGGTTTAATAATAATGTGCCAAAGCAGATTTCCGCTCGTATTCGGTATCGCCAGACACCAGCTTCGTGCCGAGTTATAAAGGAGAAAGATGGTTCTTTAAGGTTAGTATTTAAAACCCCACAGCGAGCCATAGCTCCAGGGCAGATGGCCGTACTCTATAAGGGTTCAGAAATGTTAGGGGGAGGTATAATTGCCTAATACATGACGTCAGTAGAATTAAGAAAACAATTTCTTTCATTCTTTAAGAAGAACAATCACATTGTTGTTCCTTCCTCGTCCTTGCTTCCAGATGATCCATCTGTGCTTTTGACATCAGCCGGTATGCAGCAGTTTAAACCCTATTACACTGGAGCTGCAGATCCTATGGCTTCCCCTCATCCAACTTTAGGAGGAAAACCTATTGGAGGGATGAATACTACTTCCATCCAGAAGGCCTTTCGTACCTCTGACATTGATGAGGTCGGAGATGAGTCCCATCTTACATTCTTTGAGATGATGGGGAACTTTTCCTTTGGAGAATACTTTAAGGAGGGAGCTATTAAGTACGCAAAGGAGTTTTTAGATTCGATTGGCGTAACTATTGATTATGTAACTGTCTTTAAAGGAGACAAAGATGTTCCCAAAGATGAGGAGTCAATAAAGATATGGAATGAACTTGGGTTTTCAGAAAAGAAGGGGAATCTGCGCCTTGAGAACAGGGAAGAGAACTTCTGGGGGCCGACTGGGAGCGAGGGTCCTTGTGGTCCAACTACTGAGATATTTGCAGGAGATGTTGAGGTATGGAATATCGTATTTAATGAGTATTATTGCGCAGCCGATGCGAAACTTACAAAATTAGACAAACCAGGCATTGATACTGGCATGGGACTTGAGCGCTTAGCCATGGTATCTCAAGGCAAAAAGAATATCTTTGAGACAGATTTGTTTGAGTCTATTATGGCGGTCGCTCCCGCATCATTAGAAGACAGAGTTAAGAGAGTGTGTGCGGACCATGCAAGATCCATTGTTTTTCTCGTAGGAGACAGTATAAGACCCTCAAACAAGGAGGCAGGATACATTCTAAGACGCTTAATGCGCCGCCTTTTGGTATATGAGAATCTCCATAAGGATGAGGGGTACGATACCCTGCCTTTATTGAAAAAGACGGTTGATGTGTTCAAAGAGTTTTATTCTGAATTAAACGATAAAGAAGTTATCTTTGTATTTGAAGAGGAGAGGGCAAAATTCCAGACAACACTCAATAGAGGATTGCGAGAGCTGGAACGCGTAGATGTGCTTGATGCCTCCTCTGCTTTTCGATTGTATGAGAGCTTTGGTCTTCCTTTTGAGATAATAAAGGAGTTGGGAGGAAAGAAGGCGCAAGCCCTGACGCAAGAGGATTTTGATAAGGAATTAGACAAACACAGAGAGGTTTCCCGCGCAGGACAGGAACGGAAGTTTGGAGGTCATGGACTCCTGCTAGATACCGGTGAGTTGAAGGCAGCAGATAAGGAAGAATTAAAGATTGTTACGCGTCTTCATACTGCAACTCATCTTATGCAATCGGCCTTAAGAGAAGTGCTGGGAAATGAGGTTGAACAGGCAGGTTCTGACATTACTGTTGAGCGCACAAGGTTTGATTTTAGCTTTGATAGAAGACTGACGGAGGAAGAAATAAAAGCAGTGGAAGATCTGGTAAATAAGGCTATTAAGGACGATTTGAAGGTTGAGGAAGAAGAGATGGCATATCAGGATGCAATTGGTACTGGAGCTTTGCACTTTGCAAAAGAGAAATATCCTGCCAAAGTAAAGGTATACACTATGGGGACATTTTCAAAAGAGCTATGTGGAGGCCCGCATGTTTCTCAAACAAAAGAGATCGGAAAGTTTAAGATTGCAAAACAGGAATCAGTGGCAGCTGGAGTTAGGAGAATAAGGGGAATCATTGAAAACGCATAATGAAGCTTCCGTTTCTTACACCTAAAAAGAAGCCTGAGAACAGATGGTTGGTTTTGGATATTGAGGATTCAATGGTTAGGTATGGCATTGGAGTAGAGCGAGAGGGGAGTTCTCACATTACGCATTGCGGAACTGAGGATATAAAAGAGAACTGGGAGTCTGGACTTGAGGCGTTTCTTCGTTCCTTTCAGCAGATTCATATTTCACCTTCCCGCGCAATCGTCAGTCTGCCCTCATCCGTCTCAAAAGCCCGCATATTCAAGCAAAGAGTTTTGAGGGGCGAAGGGAGTCGCGCTATTTCAGGTGCTGATGCAGAGGAGATTGCAAACAACGTGATTCAGATTGCAGGAAAGAAAATGGCTTTTGAAGTGGCAAAAGAAACAGGCATTCCTCCCGTTGAGTGGATGTTTCTGCGTCTTGCCATTATTGGCATGTCTCTTGACGGATATGAGGTAGGGGAGCTTACTGGAAACAATGCACAAGACTTGGAGTTTACGGTATTAGGAACCTTGTGCCTGCGTTCTGCATTCAGCTCTATGGAAAATCTCTGTGGTAAAGCCAACATAACGGTAGATCGTGTGGTGGATGAGGTGGAGGCAATTGATGCCTTTGGACAGGATGGCGTGTATATGAATGTAGGGGAGACAGGCGCGCGCCTGATGCTAGTACGGGGTGGTTCTGTAAGAGATATGGTGCAGATGAAGGGATCAGATCTTGCAAGGCGAATTGAGCAGACGACTCTTGCCTGGCAGCAGTCATCATCTGTCTTTGCATATGGTAGAGACATGCCCGATTCCAGACACACTCCGCTTTTCCCAGAACACGTACTTGCCATGTTTCCCACAGAAATGATACAACAGAGACAATACACGCCATTAGCTTTTCTATGTTATGCCGTCTCCTAAAAAAGTATTAGACATTATTCCTCCAAAGGACTTTGGTTCTAAGATTCGTGCCATTGAGCCAAAACCAAAGCCAAAGACCAAAAGAAAGCCAATTGAGATACCGGTCTTAAAGATTAGTCTTGCGTTTTTAGTTGTGCTTGTGATTGGAGGCATACTTACCCTGCACTTTGTATTTCAAAGAGCCGCGATTACCATATGGCCTGAGACAGAAGAAGTAAGCTTAACTGAGAGGATTATGGTTGCCACAGAAGTAGAAGGGATTAATGAAGAGCAGAGGGAGATTCCTGGGGTTGTTGTTTCTCTTGAGAAGCAGGCAACCCAGCTCTTTGACGCTACGGGATTGGAAGCCAACGCAACAAAGTCCCAGGGTTCAATACGGATATTTAACGAGAACTCCATGGTGCAGGTTTTGATTATAAATACCAGATTTGTCTCAGAAGATGGATTTCTCTTTCGCAGTACAAAACGTATCGAAATTCCCGCAGGGAGCGCGTCAGAGCCCGGACTCTTGGATGTGGCAGTGGTGGCAGCGGAAGCAGGACCTAGTTATAATATTAGTCCGTCTAACTTCTCGGTTCCCGGATTGGCTGGTTCTTTCTTGTATACAAAGGTATATGGCGAATCAGAGCGGGCTATGGTAGGGGGTTCTATTGGCAACACGACCGTAGTTTCACAAGAAGACATTGATAGAGCCGGGGAATCCTTAATAGCAGCGGTCACAGTACGCGCAAAACGAGAACTGAAAGGACAGCTTCCGCAGGGATTTGTTGTGCCAGACGATGGATTCTCCGTAGATGTTCTGGAATCTTCCTCGCCTGTAAAGCCGGGAGCCGCTTTGTCGCAGTTCAACTACTCAGTCACTTTACTGGTGGAAGCCATTGCATTTACAACGTCTAATTTGGAACAGATCTCACGTGCCATTCTTACTGCTGTCGTGGAGGAGGGAAAGACCCTTAATGCACAAACCTTCCAGATTGAATACAATGTTAAAGATCTGAATATTGAAGATGGGCGGCTTGGCATGGATGTGACCTCTTTAGCTGATTCTTATGTCCTAGTGAACACAGAGGGATTTGCTGAACTTGTTGCAGGCATAACTCCGCTTACCGCAGAAGCGCTCTTGAAAGGAGAGGAAGGAGTTGGCAGAACCCAGGTTGATTTATGGCCATTCTGGCTTACTAAAATCCCAATGTCTCAAGATAAAATAGAAGTACGTGTGAATGTTGACTAATCTCTCCTTTTTTGGTATTCTATCTGTTGTATATCAATGAGCAACTCAGCTCAACAACCTATTATTCGCAAGGGCGAGGTTACTGAATCCTTGCCAAGTTTGCAGTTCCGTATCCGCATGCAAGATGACGGAAAGGAGATTATTGGGTATTTAGCTGGAAAACTCAGAATGCACCGTATCCGCATTCTTCCTGGAGATACCGTACAGGTTGAGATGAACTCGTATGATGACACTAAGGGAAGAATTGTGTATAGAGGTGAAAAGAAAAATACATGAAAGTAAGATCATCAGTAAAGAAAATATGCAAGGACTGCAAGACAGTGAAAAGAAAGAGGCGATTATACGTTATTTGTTCAAATCCCAAGCATAAACAGCGACAGGGATAGTTTTTTGCTTTATGATATTATGCCAAGAATCTTAGGAGTAAACATTCCAGATCAAAAGAGAATAGTCATATCCCTGACCTATGTTTACGGTATTGGGCCTTCTTTAAGCGCAAAGATCTTAAAAGCGGCAAAGATTGACGAGAATAAAAAGGCGTCTTCCCTAACTCCAGAAGAGTTAAACAAGATAAGGGAAATAACAGAAAAAGAGTACAAGACAGAGGGTGAGCTCAGACGGGAGACCTTAACAAGCATTCGAAGGCTGCGCGATATTGGTTCTTGGCGCGGAATGAGGCATGCAAAGCGTCTTCCAGCCCGTGGTCAGAGAACCAAGACTAATAGCAGAACAATCAGGGGGAACGTAAGAAAGACAGTTGGGTCTGGCAAGAGGCCGGCCGCAACGCCTACTTGATCACATGGGAAAGAAACGAGTTATTAAAAAGACAGGAAGCGCGGGAGGCCAGGACACTCTGGCTACTATTGTTAGAAAGGCTGCAGCTACAAAGAAGAAGTTTGCAGACGGAAGGATTTATATCTCGTCCTCCTATAACAACACCTTAATGACATTAACCGACACAAAGGGTAATGCCGCTTTTTCCGTGTCAGCGGGACGTCTGGGATTTCGTGGAACGAGAAAGTCTACTCCTTTTGCCGCCTCCAAGGTGGCGGATGCCTTGAGTGAAGCTGCCCGTACTATGGGGGTGAAGAGCATTGCAATTTATGTGAAAGGCATAGGTTCCGGACGGGATTCCGCCTTGCGTTCCTTTGCCGCAAAAGATTTTGAAATTGTAAAAATTGAAGACGTAACCCCAATCCCGCATAACGGTCCAAGAGCTAAGAAGCCAAGAAGAGTATAACATGCAAAAAGGAGTTGTAAGAAAACGAAGAATGAGGCAGCTGTCTGAGTACGGACGCCAGCTACAGGAAAAGCAGGAGTTAAAGCGCCAGTATCATTTGCGTGAGCGCCAGTTTAAGAATTATGTTACTGGAGTCCTGCAAAAGAGAGGTACGGGGAATGCGGCTGAACTATTGGTGCGTTCTTTGGAGTCCAGGCTCGACAGTACGGTCTTTAGAATGGGGATGTCTGATACCAGACGTGGGGCAAAACAGATGGTTACACATGGACACTTTTTGGTGAATGCAAGAAGGGTGGATATCCCTTCAATGAAATTGAGAAAAGGAGACATAATTACACTTCGTCCAGCTTCCTTTGAAAGGCCGTTGTTTAAGCAGGCGCAGATGAAATTAAAAAAGCATGAAGCGCCATCCTGGTTGAAATTAGATAAAGAGAAAATGGAGGCTGAGGTGTTAGGAGAGGCAGTGTTGGTTGAGGTCGCGCCAACAGTTGAGATTCCTCTTATATTTGAGTTCTATTCAAGATAATATATTTAGAATTAACCATCATGATTTCATTATCAAAAGCAACAAAAGTCGTAGAGAAGTCCAAAACCCACGGAACGTTTGAGATTGAGGGTCTGTATCCAGGATACGGTATTACTGTTGGAAACAGCTTGAGACGCGTGCTCTTGTCTTCTTTGGAGGGAGCAGCTGTTACACAGGTAAAGATCAAGGGAGTAAGTCATGAATTTTCTACAATTTCAGGCGTGACAGAAGATGTTCTAACAATTCTCTTAAATCTAAAGCAACTGCGCTTTATTCTAATAGGTTCTGAACTCCAGACAGCTACTTTAAAGATTAAGGGAGAGAAAAAGGTAAAGGCCGCAGACTTCAAGCTTCCAAGTCAGGTTGAGCTGGCAAACAAGGATCTGCACATTGCCACCGTAACTGACAAGAAAGCTGAGCTGGATCTTGAGATTGTTATTGAGAAGGGAGTTGGATACGTATCATCTGAAGCGCGTCAGAGGGGAAAGCAGGAGATTGGTACTATGGCTTTGGACGCCATCTTCACTCCTGTTGAGAGAGTAAGTTATAAGGTTGAGAATATGAGGGTTGGGGAGCGGACTGACTTTGACCGTTTAACTTTAGAGATTGAGACTGACGGTACCATTGATCCTGAAGCAGCTTTAGCTCAGGCAGCCGATATCTTAGTTGAGCAGTTCAAGATTGTAGGAGAGGGATTGGATGAGGAGATGCCAAAGACGCCGGCAAAGAAAGCTGTTGTTAAGAAGGCTACTGCAAGGAAGAAGACAGTAAAGAAGGCGCCTCTAAAAAAGACCGGGGCCAAGAAGAAATAATCATGAGAAAGCGCGTTAAGATAACTAAGTTCTCCAGAAAGGCTGGTCCAAGAAAGGCATTGCTTTCAAGCACTGCGCGTGCTTTGTTTATAAAGGGAAAGATTACTACGACAGAGACAAGGGCAAAAGTCGTATCAGCCCTGGCAGAACGTTTAGTTACCCGAGGCAGGAAAGGAGATCTTTCTGCTATTCGCTATATAGCTTCATATGTTGACAAACCAACAGTGAAAAAGATTGTGGAGGAGATAGCTCCAAAGTACAAGGGGAGAGAGGGTGGGTATACCAGAGTAACAAAGCTTGGCCCTAGAAAGTCAGATGGAGCTAAGATGGCGGTTGTTGAGTTTGTTGAATAGGTATGGAAAGAGAAACACATACAATTGATGCAAGTAATCTGAGTGTTGGACGCCTGGCAGTTAGGGTTTCTACGTTATTGCGAGGCAAGCATAAGCCAGATTTTGCACCTCATAAGGATGATGGAGACTTTGTGGTTGTGCAGAATGTGGGAGATATGCGGATTTCTGGTAACAAGCTGGAGCAAAAGACATTCAAGCGTCACTCAGGATATCTGGGTTCTCTAAAGGAGACTCCATTAAAGGAGTTAATGGAGAAAAACCCGGGAGAGGTTTTGAAAAAGGCGGTATGGGGTATGATGCCAAAGAACAGATTAAGGGCGAATCAGATTAAACGCCTCAAGTCCGAATAGATTTATGCCAAAGACATCTACAACAAAGAAAGCTCCAGTAAAGAAAGCAGCTCCAAAGAAGGCAGAGCGTTTTATTGAGGCTGTGGGAAGGAGAAAGACCGCGGTAGCCAGAGTGAGAATTACTCCACAGAAGACCAGGTCCTTTGTTGTGAACGAAAAGCCGTATGAGCAGTATTTTCAATCAGTACAGCTTCAGAAGGTTGTGACTGAAGCCTTAGATAGGGCTCATATTTCACAAGAGTTTGCTGTCTCAGTTCTTACAAGGGGCGGGGGAATGCAGGGACAGGCGGAAGCCACAAGACACGGAATATCTCGTGCATTGGTGAAGTTTAAAGATGAGCTCAGGGCTCCGTTAAAGGAACTTGGATTCCTCACAAGAGATCCTCGCATGCGTGAGCGAAAGAAGTTTGGATTAAAGCGTGCAAGACGTGCACGTCAGTGGAGGAAGAGATAAAATATATTATTGCTTGACAGACAGCATACCTTGTGGTATGCTGTCTTTGTTTGGGGAGTGATCTAAACAATTCCATCCAGGAGGATGAGCTATGAGCGGAAATGGACAGTCGATCCAGCTTCTGCCCCTACACGAGTCCATCGAGACGGTAGTCAGGGCCCTCAGGAAGGAGCCAGGTTCAGAGCAGGCCTTGATTGCACTCGGGTCTGCGATCTCCTCAGGGAAGGTCCCGGCCGACCGCGCGAAGATGCTGGAAACCTTCAGGCAGAAGGCAGAGGAACTGGCGATGAGCGATCACGCTATCGTCGCCCTGGTTGCCAAGAGCCTCACGGCGCAGGATGAGGCTGCCGAGAGGAAGGCTGCCGAGGAGGGAGCCGAGGGTTCCTGACAAGTCTGAAGGGCCTGCATAGGCTCCTGAGACCAGACCACGCAAAGAGTTGCCAGCTGCTCTGAAATTAGCTGGCTTTTTTTGGTTATTTAATCAGGCGTTCAGAAGCCAGAAGCGTTTCTTCAGATAACACGTGCAGGATGCTTCTTGCCTGCTGAACAAAGAGCTGGGGGTTCTCAAACTCTCCAAGTATAGCTGTGTTAACACTTCCTCGGTTGTCTATTTCAGCAACCGTTGTTTTGTTTGCGAGAGAAAAAACCAGATGATTGGACCCAATCCATTGTAGAGAGGATACGGCTTCGGAAAAGCGGGTTAGAAAGACCAGATCTCCTTTCTTGTGTTTTGGCTGGTCGTACTCGTCTTCAAAAAAATAGAGTAAGATCTCCGTGTTCGTTAATATACCAAGTTTCCTTCTGTCTGGACTGAGGCGAAGC
>SDBV01004371.1_pt1 | contig 20409 bp, 15 predicted proteins | sample 2277081 | NCBI WGS metagenome assembly SDBV01 (sample SAMN10402039, study PRJNA504765) | marine sediment metagenome | isolation source: marine sediment core GS10_PC15, 223 cmbsf | place: Arctic Ocean: Southern Knipovich Ridge | collected 2010 | reverse complement strand
GACCAAGAGCTCTCCGCTTTCTTGAAAAGCACCGGCCGTCTCGGCGCCTTCGAGGCCGCGGCCGACGGCCTTCTTGAGCAACTGCGCGGCGGCGACGTGCAACGCTTGAGCGCTTCTGAGATACCGTACCAATTCATCGAGTTGCCGCTGCATCCGGAGACCGGCTTCGAGCGCGCGCAGGTGCACTTCTTCGGCGAGGAGAAGGATGGACAAAGCGACGGCCCGCCCGGCACGTCGCTCGTCGTGTTCGATCTCAGTCTGTCGCGCCTGGGAGATATGTGGATCGCGCTGCGCACGCTGGAGAAGGCGTGTACATGCCGGATTGAAACGGTCGACGCCGGCGTGGCGGCGATGATCGAAGAGCATTCGGAGGAGCTTGCGAATGCGCTTGCCGAGGCGGGCTACCCGGGCGCGATCGTCGAATCGAAACTTTGGGAAGGCGACCGGCTCAGCGCTGTGGCTGACTTGTTCCGCGGCGTCTCGGGCTTGGACATTTCCGCGTAGCGCACAGAGGATGGCAGAGCAAATGGAAAATGGGAAACTCCCACGGCCCAAGGCCGTCGCGCTGAGTTACGCTCGAGACGCCGAACAGGCGCCGCGCGTCGCTGCCAAGGGCGCCGGATACCTCGCCGAGAGGATCGTCGAGATCGCCAAGGAGCACGGCGTCGAGATCTACGAAGACCCCGATCTCGTCGAGGTCCTATCGAAGCTCGACGTGGATCGCGAAATCCCAGAGCCCCTATACCTCGCCGTGGCCGAGGTCCTTGCCTTTGTCTATCGCCTGAATCGTGGATCTGCCTAGAAGCAACGCGCTAAGATACCGGCCCCTGGAGATCTCTTGCCAGTGTTCGTCCGTTTTTACAGAATTCGCGGGTTTTTCCGGCGCTGTCAAGTACTCAGGTATAATTCATAAGACGAAGGAAGCCGATTCGGCCCTGATTCTGGGGCTAGTGGGTCCGGAAACGTACTGAAACTGGTGACTAAGGGACGGGCATGTTCTCGTTCGCATTTACATCCACAAAGATGGCGCTCCGCCTTGCGTCGATTCTGACGAAGGCGGACGTGCGCGTGCATAACCATGAAGTGATTGAAGATGACATGTCGATCATTTTCACGGTCAATCACTTCACGCGCCTGGAGACCGTGCTTCTCCCCTTCGAGCTTAACAAGCACACGGGCCGCGAGGTCTGGTCCCTCGCCGCGAGCGAACTTTTCGCGGGCAAGATCGGAGACTACCTCCGCCAGGTCGGAACGATCTCGACTGAGGACCCGGACCGTGACAAGGTGATCGTGAGTTCATTGCTGAAGGGCGAGCATCCCTGGATCATCTTCCCCGAGGGCCAGATGATTAAGGACAAGAAGGTCGTTGACCCTGCCGGCGTCTTCAGCGTGTTCAACCGCGGCGAACGGCGGCCCCCTCACCGGGGCGCCGCGCACTTGGCCCTTCGCGCGGCGTTCTACCGGCACAAGCTCGAATGCATTTACAACAGCCCGGACCAAGAGGGCATGGAAGAGGCCATGGCCATGTTCGGCCTTGATTCGGTGGACTCGGTTGTTAGCAGGCGGACGGTGATCATTCCCATCAACATCACATACTTCCCCATCCGCGCGCGTGACAACATCATTCTGCGGATGGCCTCCGCTCTGACGAAAGACTTGAGTGAGCGGACGCTCGAGGAGCTATCGGTCGAGGGTACGCTGCTTTCCTCGGACACCAATATCGACATCACGCTCGGCGAGCCGATCGATATCCGCTCCTATCTGTACGACCCCGTCAATGCCGAACTCATGGCATGCGGCGACGACCTCCAGAAATTGGAGCTTGACCCGAAGTCGCTGTTCAACGAGGCGAGCACCCAGTTGATGGAGCGGTACATGGAGAGCATCTACCGCCACACGCGCGTGAATTACGACCACATATTCGCGACCATCGTGCGCTATCAGGCCGCCAGGCCCTTTACCGAGCGCCGCTATCGCAACAGGATCTTCCTGTGCGTGCATGAGCTCATCAAGGCTGGCAGGCAAAGCCTGCACGGGCTGCTGCGCACGACTTACCGGGACATCATTTTCGAGGATCCCAGCCCCAAGTTCCACGACTTCATGGAACTGTGCCTGCAGGAAAACGTCATCCGGAGGGAAGGCCGCCTCTACCGCAGGGTGCCCGGCGTGAAACAAGGCAAGGAGGACTTCCACAGCGTCCGCGCCCTGGAGACGACCTACGTCATCGCCAACGAGGCCGAGCCGCTCGAGGGATTCGTGGATCTCGTGAAAGAGGTCGCCGCAATGCCCCGTCAGGAACTGTCGAAGCGTGTGCGGGACATCTTCTTGGGGGAGGACCACGACGCCTTTGAGCAAGATTACGAGGAGTACCGGATGTCTGAGAGCCACCCGATGGACATCGGCCGGCCTTTCCTGCTCGTGCCCGAGAGATACAATGCGGGCGTCGTCTTGGTCCACGGGTACCTGGCCGCGCCGGAGGAAGTGCGCGCGCTCGGGGAGTTCCTTTATGAGCGCGGGTACGTTGTCTACGGCGTGCGCCTCAGGGGACACGGCACCGCTCCGGAGGACCTGGCGCAGACGAAGTGGGAGGACTGGTACGAATCCGTCAACCGCGGCTACGTCGTCATCAAGAGTTTCACGGACAACATCGTCCTCGGCGGATTTTCGACCGGAGGGTGTCTAGCGCTTATGGGCGCGGGCCTGAAGGGCGAGAAGATCCAATCCGTATTCTCGATCAACGCGCCGCTCAAGCTCCGCCAGTTCGCCGCCCGGCTCGTCCCTTCCGTTGTCAGCTTCAACAGCCTCGTGCGGCGGATCCGCGGCAGCGAAACGGGCTGGGAATACCTGGAGAACACGCCGGAGAACGAGCATATCAACTACAAGCGCAACCCTCTCACGGGCGTACGTGAGCTGAACCGCGCCATGGAGGCGATGGATAACGTTCTTGAGAAGATCGTGGTGCCGACGCTCGTCATTCAAGGCTCGAAAGACCCCACCGTCGACCCGAGCAGCGGCCTGGACATCTTTTCGCAAGTGGGGACGCCTCTCAAGGAGCTGACGGTTGTCGAGCGCGACAACCACGGGATCGTCAACGGGCCGCGCGCCGAGGAGGTCTTCGAGCGCGTGTACCGCTTTCTCCTCTGGGCCCGCCATCAGGGGCCGCAGGCTGCGCCCGTCTTCGACGAGGAAGTTCCCGAGCCGGCCGATTCCGAAGAAGTCAGCGAGACCACAACCGCGACATCATAGGTCGCCGAGGTCATCCAGGATCGCGTCGAGCCTAGCGCCGGCCTCACTCAAGTCTCCCGATCTCTCGGGCATGACCTTCATGTAGCCCCCGATGAGCACGACCGTCGAGGCGAGAAGAAGCAGCACGGTCCACAGCGCCTGGTTCTTCCGGAATCTTTCCGACCACGCCATTGTTGAAGTCATAGTGATGGCCAGCGCGAATGTGCCCAGCGACAGCAGAAACTTCAGGCCGAACAACGCATGATACAGCCCCTGGCCTTCATGCTGGCCGCTCGTGACGTAGACGTAATTATAGAGACCGCTAATGAGAAAGAGGACGACCGGCGGATGTATGTACATCTTCCAGCGCCGCATGAGGGGTATGCGAAGTCTTTCGCGCTCTTCGGCGCTTAGGATCCGGTTGGCAATTGGGACGAATACGAGAAGGTAATAGACCAAGCCCCCTACGACGACGATCGCCGTGCCGACATGGATCCAGCGCATGAGGAGGGGCAAGGCGATCCCGGCGGTCATCCTTTGGAAGTCTCCCTTTTCCGGTGACTGGCAATTGAGCGCGCAGTATACCAAAGGAGGAATAGATCGCCGTACGCCTCGGTGGCAGCCACCGCGAAGCTCGTCTGTGCCCCGGGCGCGAGCGTTGTGTATAATATTGGGCGCTGTAACTATCGAGACCTTTGCGGCGGCGTAAATAACCGAAAGACGATACGGAGAAGAATGGGGCTCTCGGAACCGGCCATAATAAAGACCGAATTGCACGATAAGTTGGGCCGTGCACTCCGCGACTTGCGGATATCCGTGATCGACAACTGCAATCTCCGCTGCACCTATTGCATGCCCCAGGAGAAGTTCGGTGAAGGGTATGCGTTTCTCCCTGAGGACGAGCTTCTGACTTTCGACGAGATCGTGTGTCTGGCGAAGCTGATCGTGGGCCTGGGCGCGAAGAAGATCCGCATTACGGGCGGAGAACCCCTCTTGCGCAAGGGACTGCCCGACTTGATCGCCCGGCTGGCCGATATCGACGGCACGGACGATCTCGCACTCACCACCAACGGCCTGTTGCTGCGCAGCCAAGCGGGCGCGCTCCATGACGCCGGATTAGATCGCCTGACGGTCAGTCTCGATTCGCTCGACGACGAAGTGTTCGGGCGCCTGAACGGCCGCGGCGTGCAGGTCGCTCACGTGCTCAAAGGGATCGATGCCGCGCAGGCCGCGGGATTCGGCACCATCAAGATTAACGCTGTTGTCCAGAAGGGCGTGAACGATGAAGGGGCGGTCGCGCTGGCCGAGCACTTCCGCGGGACCGGCTGTATTGTGCGCTTCATCGAATACATGGACGCCGGCAACCGCAACCATTGGGGCCTCTCCGAAGTGGTCCCGTCGAAGGTCTTGATGGAACGCATCCACGCGAAATATCCCCTCCGTCCCGTCAAGCAAAACTACGGGGGTGAAGTCGCATCGCGCTATGCCTACGAAGACGGTTCGGGTGAGATCGGCTTCATCTCGTCCGTCACCGAATCATTTTGCGGCGGATGCACGCGCGTGCGCCTGTCGGCCGACGGCAAGTTGTATACCTGCCTCTTCGCGAGCTCGGGCACGGACATGAAGGCCCCCTTGCGCGCGGGCGAATCGAGCGAGGCCTTACTCGACCGGCTCACCTCCGTTTGGCGCGCACGCGAGGACAGGTATTCGGAGCTTCGCGCCGCGATGCCGGAACAAGAGCGTCACCAGCACAAGGTTGAGATGTATGAGATCGGAGGCTGAATGCTCTCGCACGTGAATTCCGACAATCAGCCGGCCATGGTGGACGTGAGCGGCAAATCGCCGACGAAGCGCACCGCCCATGCGCGCGCGGTGGTCTTTGTGCCGGAGGAAGTCGCGGCGCTGTTCGCGGATGGCGACATTCAGAGCAAGAAAGGCCCGGTATTCCAGACGGCCATCATCGCGGGGGTCATGGCCGCCAAGAAGACGAGCGAGCTGATTCCGCTCTGCCATCCCATAGGATTAGAGGACTGCCAAATCGAAATCCAACTCGTGGACAACGGCGAGATCGAGATTGATTGCCATGCCGTCGTCACACATAAGACCGGTGTCGAGATGGAGGCATTGACGGGCGCGACGGTTGCAGCGCTGACGATCTACGACATGTGCAAGGGCGTTTCGCACGACATCGTGATCCGTGAAGTACGGCTGATAGAGAAGAGGGGTGGAAAAAGTGACTACCACAAACCGGAATAGCGCGGCGAAACCCGTGTACGGCCTCGTCATGGTCGGCGGGCAAAGCACGCGCATGGGGATGGACAAGTCGGAGCTCGATTTCCATGGCAAACCGCAGGGCGTCTATTGCTCCGAGTTGCTGGGCGCGGTCCTCGAGCGCGTCAGCGTCTCCGTCCGTAAGGGGCCGCCCCGGCCCGATGTCTTCGAGGGGCTGCCCCGGATCGAAGACGCCTATGACGATATCGGTCCCATGAGCGGCGTTCTTTCCGCGATGGATCAGGAGCCCGGCGCGGCCTGGTTCGTGCTCGCGTGCGACCTTCCCTATATCAACGAGCAGGCCATCCGGGAACTTCTCGACGGGCGCGAGCCAGGGCGGATGGCCACGGCCTTCATGGCGTCAGACGGCTTCTTCGAGCCGCTTTGCGCGATTTATGAGCCGGGGATCGCGCCGTTGCTGAGGGAGCGGCTGGCCGAGGGGCGCTCCAGCCTGCGGGACGTGCTCACAGACGCCGACGTGCGTATGGTATGCCCGCCCGAGGACCGTATGTTGACCAATGTAAACACTCCCGAGGACCTCCAAGAGGTACGCGCGCGTTTGGCCGCGGAAAGGGCGGGGCTGTCATGAGCAATGAATCGTGTAAGGTGACGGTCGAGTATTTCGCCACCCTGCGTGAGGAAGCGGGCGTCTCCAAAGAAGAGGTCAGCACTTCGGCCGCAACCGCCGAGGAGTTGTTCGACGAGTTGCGCGAGCGCCACGGCTTCACGCTCGACCGCTCCGCGCTCAAGCTCGTCGTGAACGAGGAATTCACCGACTGGTCGCAAGAGGTCAAGGACGGCGACACCATCGTCTTTATTCCGCCGGTCGCAGGCGGGTAGAGCAGGAAAACCAAGGGCCGGAGGAATACGGTGTTTGCATTGAGCCCGGAAACAATCGACGGCGCCGCGCTGATGGAGAAGCTGGCGGACGGCGCCGCGGGGGGATGCGTGACCTTCGAGGGCTGGGTGCGCAACGAAAACGACGGGCGCGACGTGCGCCATCTCGAATATGAGGGCTACGCGGCCGTCGCCTCGAAAGAAGGCCAGAGGGTCCTCGACGAGGCCCTCGAAAAGTTCGACGTCCTCCGCGCCGAATGCGTCCACCGCGTCGGACACCTCGAGATAGGCGACATGGCCGTGTGGATCGGCGTGAGCGCCGGACACCGCGCCGCCGCCTTCGACGCCTGCCGCTACATCATCGAAGAAATCAAGTCCCGCCTCCCCATCTGGAAAAAAGAGACCTACACCGACGGCGACTCCGGCTGGGTCAACATAGATAAACTCTCAAAAGTCGGCGCAAGACGCTCCTAGCGCCCAACGCGGGGAGAGAGCGCTGACATGGCGCGCGGGTTTCCGTAATCGTAGGTACCGACTTGACTTACCCCTGTCGAGCGACGTGCGGACACCTACGTGCTCCTGGGCCTGCTTGCGGCTAAGAAGGCGGCGTAGGGATCTATCGGTCATCCCTGGCAAGTTCGTGTTTGAACTCATACCTTTCGTCGTACAGGGATTCGTAGGCACCTGATATCTCCATCATTTTGAACGCATTCTTCCAGGCCCCCAATTGTGAGTCGTTCAGTGGTTCCTTGGCCGTCAATCCCATCAACAGGAGGCTTTCGGGGGTGCCCGCTTCTAGCCATCAGGCTAGGAGCGGTAAGTTTGCCGACATGAGCCATGACGACATGCCGCTCGACCCCCCCGCTCCAAACAAGTTTGAAGCGGGCACCCCTGCGCCCCAGGCTGGATCGACGAGCCCCTACGGGACTTTTTTGTTTCTCGGGCTTCTGTGTCCCGCTGCGAAATCCGGTGAGCTATCCGAGTTGGCGGGACTGCGCTGTTCAAGTGCCACTTCGGGCCGTCGTTTATCGCCGTCTTAGGTCTTTGATGAGTTCTAGGAGGCGGTCTCTGACTTTGTAGTGGCGGAGGACGCCTTGTTTGTCGATGAGGACGGTTTGGGGGATGACGTTGGTGTTGTAGAGGTCGAAGGTGAGGAAGGGGTCGGCGTCGCAGCCGATGGGGAACTTGATGCCGTATTGAAAGACGTATCGGGCGACGTCGGTGGGTTCGATGCTGGCGTCGTGCACGCCGACGATCGCGACGTCGTCGACCTCGCGCAGCAGCTTGTAAATGGCGTTGAGCTCGTTAATGCGGTGGCGCGTCCATCCATCCGTGTCGAAGCCCCCCCACAGCGTAAGCACGACGACCTTGCCCCGCAGTTGCTCGAGCGACAGTCCCTCGCCCTCCGGTCCGGTGTTCAGCCACGCGTCGCACTGAATCTCCGGCGCGGGCTTTCCGAGCATATGCTCGAGATAGTTCTGGCCGGGACGGTCGTCGGCCTCCAGCTCCGGGCGATACGCCTTGAGCCGGACTTCCGGCGTCTCTAGCTTGATCGGGTCCACTTTGAAGTCCTTGCGCAGGTAGCGCAACGCATGTTCCGCGCGGAACCGCATCGGCACGTCGTACATCCAATCGAACTCGATTCGGAAGGTCCCGGTCTCGTCAGTCGCCGCCCACACCGGCGGAGTCAGGTTCAGCGACGAAACAAGGATCTTGTCCAACGGCACACCGTCCGCAGCGGAGATCTGGCCGGTGAGCACCGGCATCGCTTTGAACTCGATGGGCCCTAGATTGACCACGGGCTCGCCGGCGACCTCGAACTGAACACGCGGGACGCCCACCGTAATCATCCGCCGCGGCGCAGCGATGTGGAGCATCCCCGGGCCCGACGCCACGGTCAGCCGGAACGTGCCCGCCACATCGCTGACGGTTTCGTCATAGATGAGGTCGCCCGAGCGGTAGGAGAGCTTCGCCATCGCCACCGGCGCGCCGTCCGTGTCCACCGTCGTTCCGATAATCGTATGCGCAGCGGGCAGCGTGAGATCGGCGATCGTGTCCTCGCCGTTGGCGCTGAGCTGTACCGGCAGCGGCCGCGGCATGGCGTAGTCGCGATGGTGGGCCGCCACAAAGTAGCTGCCCGCCCGTACATTCGCCGAATAGAACCCCTCGCGATCGCTTAGGACCTCGCTAAACTCACGTTGCCTGCCGTTTATTGTGCGGAACACTGAAACGCGCGCGCGCTCCACGCCGTCCCCGGCCTCATTCGTGATCCGCCCCAAGAGTTTGAGGCCGAAATGCATCGGCACGCTGATGTCGATGCCCGCGGGCGCCGCGGGCAAGTTGGCGTCGGCGTATTTGTGGTGCGAGATGGTCAGGCCCATGAGAACGCCCCTGGGCGTGTCTTCGATGGTCATATAGCCGTCGGCGTCGCTTCTAAACGAGGGGAACCCGAGCGGAACGAGGTCCTCCAACTCGATCGTGAAAGCGTCTTCGACCCCCAACCGTTTCAGACGCGCCCCCGCGATGGGCGCGTACTGCGTGTCGATCATCCGGAGCTTAATCGCTTCGCCCTTCCTGAGCACAATGGTGACCTCGGCGTCGTCGATCACCTGCCCCCGGACGCCCCAAAGCGCGAAGCCCTCCTTGCGCGCGACAATGTCGACGGGCGCAGCAATGAGGTCCCCAAAGTGAAAGCGGCCGTCCAGATCCGAGGTCCCGGCGCGTGCGACGCGCTCCTGGCTGAGCCATAGGCTTGCGCCTTCGATGGGCGCGCCCTCGGCATCCACCACCACGCCGCTGATTTCGTAGGCGCATGCCGCGGTCGCGGCCAGGCCCATGCAGGCAAGGTGGAGGACCACTGCGGGGAACACGGTCCGCATCGGGCTATGGTTCCCGCGGCGCAATTTTGTTAATCCCGAACAACGGCGGAAGGCCGAAAGTCTCCAGAACGACCGTTCCCTCTGCATCGAGAAGGTATGTCGTTGCCGCCGCCGGCGCCTTGCCCTTGAGCACGGGAAATGACACGTCCGGACACGCTATGTCGTCATCGACGACGAGCGCGACCAGGAGGCCGGGCCGATCCAGAATGTTCAACGCCTCCTGCAGGGCCTCAGCCGCCAGCGCCGCCTGGGCCGCGCCCACATACATGACAACGGCAGGCGCCTGACGCGCTTTCCTGTCCGGGAGTTCGCCGCACAGCAGCTTGTTGTCATACCACTTGAGCTTTCGCCCAAGCAACGACAGTCCGCCGGTCCCGCCGTCAATCACGATGTCGTCGAGTTTCAGCGACGCTTCGTCCGCCAAGATGAATACGCCGGCATCGCCCTCGAACGACTGTCCGTCTTTGTCTCGTGTCGCCGCGACGCACATTTGCGGTGCACGGCGAGGCACGCCTTCCCAGGCAAATGCGCCGCCGGCCGATGTAATGGTCCGCCATAGCGCGATCGTTTCCTGAAAGCTCTCGGCGGTGAAACGTGACTCGACCGCCGCGCCTACCAGGCCAATGCCTGCGTCTGAACGCACCGTGCCCTCGACGCGCGCCAGCGGCCGGAGCTGCACGATGGCGTCCTGGGAGCGGTCACGCGTGATGGCAAAGAGCGCGCCATCGGCCCGCGAAGGGTGCTCGACAAAACCGACGACCGTCCCATCAGGAGGGAGCGACGCGAACGATAGATTCGCGTACCCGTTCTCATCAGTCGTCCGCCATCCGAACTGCACCGGGCGAAGGACGCGCACCACCGCGCCCTTTACCGGCTGCTTGTCCCCATCAATCACCTCGAGCGAGTACTTCGGAATGGGCGCGAGCCAAAACGTGCCGACCTCGGCGGGGTTGTTTGCGGAAACCTGGACGCGCAGCGCCGGTTGTGGGGGGAGCAAGTAGCCGGGCACGTCGCCCAGCCTGACGACGTTTTCGCCCTCCGCGGCGTCAAACTCGAATTCGCCTGTGGGGCCTGTGCGCGTGACCGCCGATGGGACGCCATTCGATTCGAGCACAATGCGCGCGTCCTGAATGGGCCCGCCGGATTCGGCGTCCTTGACGAAGCCCTTGAGCGCCGACGTGCCGGCCACCCGCACCGAAACACGTTGTGTCCGGTATTGTCCGGTCACCGTCATCCGCGGCCGGCTCGGCGAGCGATACGTCGGGCCGGCCGCCCAGAACCCGTATGTCCCCGGCCTCAAGCGCAGACTGAAGCTCCCGTCTGTGCCTGAACGCGTGCTCGCCGTGTCATGCGGCGGTTCGGCATTGCGGAAGTTCACCGTTGCGTTCGGCACCAGCCTGTCGTTGCCCCTCGCCAGGACATTGCCCGTGATAAGCACCCCGGCGTCCAATCTGACTTTCACATTACGATCGCCGACTTTGATGTCCTTGATCAGCCCCTGTGCATATTGCGGATGGGCAATCTTCAGGGCCACCGGCTCACCACGCGGTAACGAGACGATCGAAAAGCGTCCTTTCTCGTCCGTGCGCGGCTCCTTAACCTCGAAGCGTGCAAGTTTCGCGAAAGGAATAGTAGTCTTCTTCTCGGTAAGCAACACACGAGTGATGCGTGCACCATCGATGGGCGAGCCGCCCGGACCGAGCACCGTCCCGGACAGCATCCCCGCCGCGCGAAGCGTGAGGTCCGTGTCGTCGAGCGTGTCAGCAACAGCCACCCGCAGGCTCCGGCCACCGAAGGCATACCCCTGCGCCCGCGCGAAAACCCCCGTCAGGCCCGGCAGCACCTCATCGAAGCGGTACGACCCGTCCGGCGCCGACTGCGTGACCCTCAGGGCCCCGCCAAGGTCTGGTTCCAGGAAGACCCGTGCGTCCGGAACCGGCAGGCCGCGTTCGTCGATCACGCGCCCGGCCACCGTAGAGAGGTCGGCTTGAGCAAGGGCCGCGATAAGCAGGAGCGCCGCCACGTTCACGATTTAGGTTCTCCTTCGGGGCGCGCGGTTGAACTGTCCCTATAGTAGCAGGAACTTCCAGCCGCGCCCTAACCGTTTCCGATGAAGTCCGCGACGGCGAGTTCGAGGGTCCGGTACGAGTGGCGAAAGGAGCGTCGCAGGGCGATCTCGGGGTCTTCCCCGTTGGCCAGCGCCGCGAGCAAGGCCGCAAAACGCCGCGTGCCGAAACGCTGCTTCAAGAAACTGACCGTTGCATGCGACTGCTTGTAGGCGATAGTCAGCGCGGCCACCTCGCGCGCGTCGAGCTGCGATTCGCTGAGATCGCTTAGATGAAAAAGCGAACCCTCTTTTCGGGCGCGCTTGAGGAGCCTAATCTCGCCAGCCGTGAGGTCTCCCGAAAGCGATTCCGCAAGGCCCTCGTTAAGCCACCATGGCGCCTTGTCCTTTGCAAGGTAATGGACGACGACGTGCACGTATTCATGATACAGCCGGCGCCGCAATTCCTTCTCCGGGAGGCGGACCCCCTGTCCGTCGATGACGGGGCAGCGGATTTTCGTGCCGTCGTATACCGCCCCAACGTGTTCGTCGAGTTGCGTCGATTCAAGAAAACCGTCCACCGTATACAGCGAGACCAGGATTGGCGCGGGAGGATAGGCGCGTCCAAGCGTGCGGCCGATTTCCCGGTACGCGCTTTCTAGATGATCCAGCACTTCGCGCACCAGCGCGCCTTCGGCCTCTCGATTGTAGCTGACATTGAAGTGACGCGACCTTCGGCCCGCGAAATCCGCCTCGACACGCACTTCCCGCCGCGCAGTCACCATGCGTTCGGCAAGTCCCTCCCGGCCCGGATCCGATTCCCTGACCCAGTCCCATTGTTCGAGCGCCGATCTCGCGTCGTTGTCCTTGTAATAGGCCTCGCCGAGGAGGAAATGCGCGTCATTGTCGCCCGGTGCGAGTTCGATGGCCTCCTCGAGCCGGAAGATCGCGTCCGGAACATAGCCCTCATGGAGATAGTAAGCGCCCAGTTGGACCAACGGCCTGGGATTCGCCGGATCGAACTGGATGAGGTCTTCGATTTGGGCGATCGCGGAGCCGTAATCGCCCGCTTTCGCGAGCTCGTCCGCGTAGGCCTGAAACGCGTTCGACAGATTGGTCCGGATGACCTTGTTTTCCGGCTCAAGTTCAAACCCGAGGGAAAACGCGTCAATCGCGGCCTTCCATTCATGCGCCTCGTAGAGCTCCGCGCCGTCGGCGTTATAGTCGGCCGCACTTTGCGCGTAGACGGGAGCGGGGGCGAGGAGCGAAAGCACCAGGCAGCCGAGAAGCAGCGTTGTTTGAGGAGCTCTCATCGCGACCCGTGCCCCGTCAGTTCTCTGGAAGCAGGGCGACCACTTCGACCTCGACCTGCATCCCGCCAGGGAGCTTCGACACCTCGACGCAACTCCTCGCGGGCGGGTCCTCAGGAAAGTACTCTTTGTAGATCTTGTTGAAGGCCCCGAAGTTGTCCATGTCGTCCAGAAAGACGAGTACCTTCACGACGTCCTTCAACGCTGCCCCGGCTTCGTCCAACACCGCCAGCATATTCGAGAAGGTCAGGCGGGTCTCCTCCTCGATCGTCCCATCCACAATCCCCTTCCCGCCCGGAGCCAGGGCCCCCTGACCCGATAAGAAGAGAAGACCGCCCGCGGCGACCGCGTGCGAGTAAGGGCCGAGCGCGGGTGGTGCGCCGGTTGCTTGGAGACACTTCTTTGGCATGCGGGCCTCCTCGTTCTGCCGCTTGTTTCCCCGAGAGAAACGATACCACAGGGGCCGCAAAGCGTCAAATGGCGGCAACTTAGGGCGCTGCCCAATGCTGTTCTGAGACGAGACGGCGTTCTCTGCTGTTGACGTGTCAGGCACGGCTTTCTATAATGCCCCGGGGTGGTCAAGGGACGGCTCATCGCAGTCCATCGTGAACACAAAAAACGGGGGACGATTCGTGGACAAGAACACAGGCGAAGTGCTTCTCAAACTCCAGGAAACGATCAACTCCTGGACCCAGGAAGTCACACAGACAAGATCCGCACTCACCAAGAGCCTTGCCGCCACCGGCGATACCGTCAAACCGGCGTTCAGTCTGCTTGAGCCCGCCGCACCGGTACAAGAGCGGCCGGAAGCCGCAGCCGGCGAAATGCAGACCGAGTCCGGCGAAGACACCTCTCAAGAACTCGTGGAAACCAACGAGGCGCTGATGCGGCACGTGGAAGAACTTGAGATGCGCGTTGTCGAGGCCGAGCGCGGTACCGAGGAGACGGAGCGCGAACGCGCGCGGCTCGAAAGCGAGATCGAATTCGCACGCGAGCAGCTGCATCTCCGGAACAAGTCCGCCCAGGACGCCGAGGAACGCCGCATAGAGTACGAGATGCAGGCCGAGGGGGCCGCGCAGGCCCTCGGCGGTTCCGAACTCGAGATTGTCGATCTGCGCCAGCAACTGCGGAGCAAGGACTGGCGGCTGCTGAAGACGCGCAACGTCCTGGACATGCTGCGCGAGGACCATGCCCGGCGCTTGGCCGACATCGAAGCCCTCTCCTCGGAAGTCGAGGCGCTGCGCACCGAGGTCGAGGGACGGCAGGCGTCTGAGGGCAAAACGCTTTCATCGCTCGACGAGTCGCAGCAGGGCATCCAGGAGCTGGAGACGGCCCTTGAACAGTCCAGGCAGAAAGCCGATCAGTTGACGCACGATCTTGAGGCCGCGTGGGAGGAGCTCAACGGCAGCACCGTGCAGCTGCAAGAGGCGCGGCAAGAGATCGCGCTCCTGATTGCGGAGCGGGACGATCATGGCGCGGCGGCCGCCGATTTCGAAGAACAGGTGCGATCCATGGCGGCGCGCGAACAGGCCCATGAAGAGCTCGTAACGCGTTCGGGCGCGCTCTCGACCGAGTTGGAGGAGGCCCTTGCCTCCAAAATGGACGAGAACGCTCTGCTGAAAGACGAGCTCGCCGAGTCCCGTTCGGCCCCAGACGCGCGCATGGGAGAACTCAAAGAGGCCGGCGACGCTTTCGCGAAACTGCAAGTCGATTTCGATGAGCTGATGTCCTCCAACGTGGTACTGCGCGACGACGTCAAAGAGTTGAAGGCGCGGCTCGTGGATCGCGAGCAGATCCTGGGAGAGGCGCGCAGGGAGTTGGAGCAGTCTGAAGGCGACCGCCAAGACCTGCTGCAGAACGAATCCGCCGCCGCCAGCCGTATCGAGGCCCTCTCCGTTATCTTGGAGGAGAAGGCCGTGTCTCTGGAGGAGGGCCGCCAGAGATTGCGCGAGAAAGATTCCGCCACGGCCGAGCGCATACGTGAACTCCGCGCGGCGTTGGAGCAGGAAGACGCTGCCCTCGAAATGGACCGCCAAGAGTTGCTCGACAAGGAAGGCGCCGCTGCGCGGCAGATCGAAGAGCTCCGCGCGGCCCTTGACGAGAAGACCCAGGCCTACCAGGAGTCCCAACGGGCCCATGATGAACTGAGCGAGAAGATGTCGGCTCGGGAACAGCTCGAAGCCGCCTTGCGCGATGAGGTGGCGTCCTTGCGCGATCGGCAGCCGGAGAGTGTTGACGACGTGGAGGCCACGAACACGGCGCTCAAGGAAGAGCTCGAATCCATGCGCCAGGTCGCCGTGGAGAGGGACTTTGTCGTCCACCATGCCGAAGCCGAGGTCGCTTCGATGAGCCGCCGCGAAGCCGAAACCGAAGACGCGTTGCGGCAGGCGCTCGAGGCCAGTAAGCGCATGCTGACCGAGACCGTCGGGGCCTCCAAGACGCAACAGGCCCTGCAATCAGAACTCGGAGAGCTGCGTGCCCAGAGTCAGGAAAAAGACACGGCGATGCGTGAGCTGCGCGATGAACTCAAGGTCCTGCGCGAGCGTGTGGCGGATGCCGCCGATACGGCCCCGCCTTCGGAGGACCTCGACGAGGCCGAAACCGGCGGCCCGCAGCAACAAGACCCAGATGGGCACTCCGGGCAGCAGGTGGCCAGCCGACTGATGTCGCTTGATGAAGCGATGGCCAAGCTGGAACAGATTCAGGGCGGGCCGCAGGATTTGAGCAAGGGGGGCCTGCGCTCCCGCCTAAAGCGTATGCTGCGCCTGGCCAAACCGGATCCGGACGAGGGCGGCGACTAGGGGCGCGGCCAGAAGGCACTTCTCCGGCCAGACTTCCGGATCGTTCGCGGTCTTCTATTCCCCGGCCGGCGCCGGCCGCGCACTTACGCGGTCCCGTTCTGGAAAAAACCGACCACTTCGTCCCGGCCATGCTCTTTGGCGAGATCGAGCGGCGTCTTGCCGTTGCACACGAGAGTTACATCCGCGTCGTTGCGCACAAGGACCTGAGTGATCTCCAGATGGCCTTTTCCCGCGGCATAATGCAGCGGCGTCTTGTGGCCTGTTGTCAGCGCGTCAACCTGCGCGCCTTTTGAGATCAGCAGCTCGACCATTTTTGGATTACCACCGCTGGCGGCCATGTGCAGGAGCGTCCACTCGTGCCCGCTTGTGCGCGTCACGATTATCTGTGGCTTTGCACGCAGCAACAACTCCACCTGGTTCAGGTCGCCCGCGATCACCGCCTCGAGAATGCCGAGGCTCTCATCGATCCATCCGCAATTCCTGCAGCATTCATTACCCAGTTCCGTATCGCAGCCGCATTCCTTACAAATCCGGGTCTCCTCACGCGCCTCATACTTCGGGAGCTCCTCGCTGACCGAACTCGGGATACCATCGGACAGGGCCTCCTCAGTCTTCGCTCCTTCATTGCTCGTGCTGCCGTTACCGGAGTCCGGCGACGGGACACGATGCTTCGATGGGCGCAGCGCTCCCAGCGCCGAGCTGAGAAGAGACTTTGCCTCCTGAACGTGCCGAGTATCGGATCCGGCAGACAGCTCGTTATTCTCCAACACTTGAGGAGGCGTTTCGGGCAGCGCGGACGCCCTGGCCGTCAAGGAAGAATCGAAAGGCCCGGCGTCACTTCCGTTGCCGTCCGGCCTCTCAATCGCGTGCGAGTCCTCCTTTGGATCGTCATGCTCACCGTCCGGAGGATCGCTGATGACCGTCTTGGGGCTGGGCTGTCTCAGCGTCAACAGGAGGGCCTGCAAAGAGGCCTCAAAAACGTCCGCGCTCGGGCCCTCCGTCTTTTCTTGGGCCGCCCCGTTTGTCTTCTCGACAATCCCGTCAGGATGGTGGGGTTCGCGGGCCGAAGCATCGTGCATCTCTTCAAGCGCAGTCGCCGACTCGGCAGCCTTGGTGGGGCGTAGCATCTCCCTGTACCGCGCGAGCAGCACTTCGGACTCCTTGCGAAGCTCCTCGAAAGACTTCGACTCATCCCCGAAGTTTGTCAAATCAGTCAGATCCGATAGATCCACGAACTCATAACTCCAATGGCAACAAACACCTAGACACCAATGGCCCCCGCACAGAGATACTGCGCGCAAATGACCCACCCTCAGAAACTATACCGTCAAAACGACAAAAACGACAAGTCATCTGCGAACAATTGCCGGCCGGCCTCCGGTTCTAAGTACCCAGTTCTACAGGGAGTTACACAATGGCCTCTCCATCGTCTGTATACGTCGGCGAGTTCCCCGGTACCTTCGGCCCAATCCCTACTCGGCCAAAACTGATGAGAGCCGGATTCTGCCGTTGCGGGAACATGGGGCGAATGCTATACTCCCTCCCCAGACAGCGGTCTTTCTGCTCTAATCCAAGCAAATTCAATGAGTTACGCGGTATTGAGAGAGACCGTAGCCGTCGCGGGGACTTCTTTTGGGCTGCTTCAATACGCGATCAATTTCACTTCTCCTCATCTTCCTGGCTGCGGCCTTCGTTACGCCTTTCGTCCACGCCCAGTCGGAGCCGGCGGATAGCGGCTTCAGTTCTCCCCGCCTGAACCGGCGGCTCGTGATCGGTCAAAGTCCCACTGCATCGGACGCTGGACCACCCGAGGCGACAGACCAAGGCGACGCACCGGAAGCCCTCAGCGAGGCGGAGCGCATCAAGAAAGAGGCGTACTCGATACGGCCCCACCGCATCGGCCTGGGCGGGTTCGGCGTGCGCGCGCCGCGTTTCGGCACGTTCACCGGCCCCTCCTTCGACGAGGCAGTCGCCGCGGCGCTCAACATCGAGCTGGAAGGGACCGGTCTGATGGCGCTGGACTGGGGCCGAGTTTCTCTCAAGAATGCCGAGTACAGTAGCGAGGTCTTGGTTGATAGCGCGCGGGTCACTACCAAGGGCGGTCTCAAATTCAGCATGGGCGATGCTCTCGTCTTAACGGACCGGATTACGATAGGTCGGAAGACGGGCGAAGTGCTTCTCGAAGGCGACGTGTCAGTAACGCGTGGAGCTTCATCCATGACGGCCGACCGCCTTCAGTACCGGCCCACCGAATTCGAAACGCACGACTCGCCGACGCCTCTCGTTCCGCATCGAAGCGATTCCCAGATTCGCCATATCCTCGTGCCGCATGGATACGAGGAGGACCGCTCCTACTTGGGACGAAACACAGGTGTAGTGGCCGGCAAGGGGATCGAATGGACCGAGCCCTTGCGCGTTATTAGGGCGGAGTCACTCGAGTACGATCTCGGCACCCTCAGCGGCAATCTCGAGGGCGCATCTGGCCGTGCCGGCCCGCTCTACTTCAACGCGAAGAAGTTGCGGATACTCGGTCCGGCCGATTTCGATGCCGAAGATCTCTGGGTCACCACCTGCGACCTTCCTGAGCCGCACTACCGTATCAGGCTCAAGCACGCATCGCTTCGAGACAGCCACTCCTATGCCGTGAAAGACGCCAGGCTCCAGCTGGGAATGGCCCGAACGCCCATCTATTCGCCCCGGATCAGGGGTTCGATCGCGCCGGGGGCCAGGCGTCTCTCGACCGATCTTGAAATCGGAAGCCGGGCAGAGCTCGGCTCCTTCATCGACGTCGCCCAATGGTTTCAAGTGACGCCAAACATCCAGCTCGCACCCAGGATCTATGCTACCACCAGCGAAGGGACCGGCTTCGGCCTCGACGGCGAATACGATTTCATGGACGACCCCACGTCGAAGATGTTTCGGTCGCGGGGATCGTTCCACACGCTGTACACGACTGAGGACAATGGTTACACCGAAGTGTATCACCGCCAGGAACTGACGGAGAGGACGGTAGTGCTCGGGCAATGGGAGCAATGGTACGAGCCCGATTTCGTGAAGGATTTCTACAACGACGTCTTCGAGGACCGTACCGGCCCGCGCTCCTTCGTGAACTTCACGCACACCCGGCCGCAACAGATCGCCACGGCGACCATCGCGAAATCGACGCACGACTTCACAAGAGAAAGCGAAAAGCTGCCCGAGGTTAGTTACCACCTGCTTGAGCGCAGGCTCGGAAAGGGCTTCTACGGGACTTTCGACGGCGTCGTGGGAAATTACAGCACCGCTCCCGGCAGCATCGAATCCGGCCGCGCTATCACTGTCGGCCGATTGTCGTACGACCTGAACCTCGCGAGGGGCATCAATCTCGTACCCTTCGTCGAAACGGAAGGCGCATGGTACTCGAAGGCCCTCGACGACGAGGAGTCCGCGTTTCGCGCCTCCGCAGTCGGCGGCGCCACCCTCCAGACCCGGTTTCAGCGGGCATTCGCCGGGCGGCGGGGCTTCTCCGGCTTCAAGCACATCGTCGTGCCCTCGGTCACCTATAGCTACCGGCCCGACGCGACGCTCGACCAGGACCAGACGCCTAGGTTCGACGACCTTGACGACCGCCCGGGCCGGAGCCGCATCGAGAGTTCGCTCGATAATATTCTCCTGGGCCGGAACGCCGAAACGGACATCACGTGGCCCGTCGCGAGACTCAGTCTCTATCAGGGCTACGACCTCTCCAATGAAGTCGCCGAGTCGAAGGATTACGAGGTCCAGATGGAAGTGCGTCCCAGGCCGTGGTGGGGCATGCAGACCGTGGGCGAAATCCACGAGGTCGAAGCGAACGCCCTCACGCCCCCCGAAGATCTCGACCGGCTGCTCTCCTATCTGTTCTTCGACAACCGCTTCGGCAAGAACACCATGAACGCCCGCGTCGGTTTCGCGTTGGTGGAATCTAACGACAACGTCTTCAACCGCGAGGTCCTCTACGGCTTTGGCTACAAGCTCACCAAGAACTGGTCCTTCGCGGCCGAGCACCGGTACGATCTTGAGCGACGTGAGTTGACGCGCCAGGCCTACGAGGTCCGCCGCCGCCTCCACAAATGGGAGATGGCCTTCCGCATCCGCGACCGCGAGTCAGGCGTCGATATCGGCTTCGAGATAAACCTCACCGACTTCCCCGGCGCCAAGCTCGGTTTCTAGTCGTATGGTTTAGCCACAGAGGACACAGAGAGCACAGAGGAACTCAGGTGCGATGGACTCGTCGATCAAGTTATTGCTGCGGCCATTGAAGTCCATCGGTTGCCCGAGCCTTCCAAGGCCCAAGCGCTTTCGTATACCAGACCGGCCGTTCCGGCTTGAAAGCAACACGCCTGAAGCGGCAGTGTTGATGAACGTTGGCGAGAAACCCGTCTATGGAACTCATCACAGAACCAACTCTGTGATCTCTGTGGCCTCTGTGGCCTCTGTGGCGAAAAAGAGCGTACTCACGCAACAATCGGTAAAGGTCCGCAACAATAGATGGCATCACTGGTGTAGCGCAGAGCGATCCACGCCAACGTCGTCAACTCATGAGTAACGATTCAATTTCGGCTGCAAGACGCTCGTAGTTGGGCCGGTGCGTGGTATCCAGCTCGATGGTCAATGCCCGTTCCGCCTCGCTGAAGGCCTCGAATTCGGCCGCTTGCTGATCGACCAGGGCGCTTGTCGCGTCGGACACGTCTGCCGCGCGGTCTCTCAGGCGCTGTTTCATGGTCGCGAGGCCGGTCGAGCACAATAGGAACTTCAGGCGCAATCCGCGGGCTTCAGCGCTCTCAATCGCTTCCCTGCGTTCCTCAGCGCGGCCGAATCTTGCGTCCAGGACCACCGTAAAGCCCTCGGCGGCCAGCTGCATGCCCAGCCGGGCAAGCTCGCCGTAGGTCCGCCGCGTCATGTCCTCCGTGTAAAGGGTCTCGCTGGTCTCCTCAAGCGGAATGCCGGCGAGGTGTTTTCGGACCGCATCCGATCGCAAGTGGAGCGCGTCGAGCGGCTGCGCAAGACGCCGTGCGATGGTGCTC
>SDBV01004370.1_pt1 | contig 20415 bp, 19 predicted proteins | sample 2277081 | NCBI WGS metagenome assembly SDBV01 (sample SAMN10402039, study PRJNA504765) | marine sediment metagenome | isolation source: marine sediment core GS10_PC15, 223 cmbsf | place: Arctic Ocean: Southern Knipovich Ridge | collected 2010 | reverse complement strand
TAAAATAATAAAATACTCTATTTGTTTCCATTCTCCCAGCTGGGAGATATTATAGATTATCTGTAAAATGATTAATACTAGACTTTTGTTAAGTAGTTTCGGGTGTATATTGAGAATTGCTGTGAGCTGTTCGTTCACCTTCGAGTACAAAGTCTGAACCCATAAAAGTGACCCATAAAGACTCATCGTCAAGGTCAACTGCTCGGTCCGTAAGAATAACAGGTATTCCTGCCTCTTTAGCTTCCAGAAGAACTGGGCCGTAACCGCTTTCTACTATTGGGGAAAAAGCTATTACATCAACGCCCTGGTCAATAAAAGATCTTAATGACCGAATCTGGTTCTCTTGTTTCTGTTGAGCATCTGTAAAAATAAGGTTAATATTATCTCTATTTTCTGCTTCTTCCTGGATGGAAATTGTATTAGCAATTCGCCAGGCGCTTTCTGCACCTATCTGTGAAAAACCAACTAATATTTTACCGTCATCAGTTTCACCTTCTCCCGCTGCAAAAACTGAAAAAGAACCTAAGAGTGTTAATATGGCTACTAATACCATACTTTTTTGGATTTTGTTCATATACTCCTCCTTAATAATATATACGTTAGAGTTAACGTTAACGCTACTATGCAACTTATACAAGCTGCATTATTTTTTTAAGGTATAATTAAAAAATTCTGAAACACAATCAAATACAATTATTTTTTTTATTATACCAAAAATCACTTAAATATATTTTCTGTTGCATACAATACTCCAGCAGGACGGTTACAATAAATATCTTTAATTCCAAGCATCTTTAAACTCTCGAACAATACCTTGCCGGAATGTTTAAAAGCTACTGCTGTATGATGTGGAAACCTCTGCTCTATCAATACATGTCTATAAAATCGTCCCATTTCATTTATCGCAAATACACCTATGCCGCCAAATGACTTAGGGTCTACTGGTAAAACTTCTCCATCTGCTATATAAGATTTAAGCTTTGTATCTGCTGTGGATTGTAATCTGAATATTGATATTTCTCCGGAGCGTATAGTGCCTTCAAGCGTTCCTCGCGTAATATCAGGTTCCTTATCCGGCTCCATTAAACGATGCATAATAAGCTGAAATTTAAGCTTTGCATCTATCATAAAGCAAAAAGGAGTGTTCCCGCAGTGAAAACCCATAAATAAATCATTACATTTATAACCTGTATGTTTCTTTTTTATTGACTCATACATATCATAAGGTACTGTATTATTTATGTCTAAAATCGTTGCAGGCATATCTGTTGCACAGGTAGTAATATATTCACTTAATCCGCCATAAACATCTGTTTCACATGACACAGGTATACCATCCGAAGCAAGACGCGAGTTTACATAACAAGGAACAAAGCCAAAATTTTGTTCAAATGCAGGCCAGCATTTATTTGCAAATATTCCATATTCACTCGCACCAAGATTATCAGATAAAAACTTCCTTAATGCTACTTCATATTGTGCAAGCTTCTCTAACATATCAGGATAGCTGTTAGATTCTCCAAGCTCATCACTCATGGATTTTACAGTCTCTTTTATTAGAGGATCTCCTTTAGCTCCTCTGTAAATATCAAATAGATCAAGCTCACTGTTCTCCATTACTTCTATTCCTAAATCATATAATGGCTTTATAGGAGCATTACATGCAAGAAAATCATGAGGACGTGGGCCAAAGGTAAAAATCTTTAATTTCTTTAAACTTACCATGATCCGCGAAATAGGTATAAAATCACTTATCATATCCGCAATTTCCATGTAAGTACCAACAGGATATTCAGGTATATAAGGTCTAAGATGTCTTAATCCGCAGTTATAAGAAGTATTTAAAAGACCACAATAAGCATCTCCGCGGCCATTTATAAGATCATTCTGGCTCTCTTCTGCTGCTGCTGCTATCATTACAGGACCGTCAAACCTTTGCGCAAGTATTGTTGTAGGTCCTTCAGGCCCAAAATTACCAAGGTAAATTACAAGTGCATTTATATTTTTGTTCTCTATTTCTACCAGTGCTTTTAATACATCATTTTCACTTTCTATAATTGTCTGCAATTCTATTATAGAAATATTCTTATTACTGCATTCTGATGAAAGAGCTATACGCCTTTTTAGAGAAAGCGCCATTGGAAAGCAATCCCTGCTTACTGCTATTAATCCAAGCTTCATTTCTGCTGTATTATTCACACAATTCTCCTAATTTTAATCCTGACCATAGTATGAGTCTATCCCATGCTTGCGGTCATAATGCTTTTTAATAAGTGTTTCTTTTAATTTGCCAATATCACTATTAATCGTTATTGTATAATACGCAATCCTTGCAAGTGCTTCCAAGACAACACTGTTATACACTGCTTTATCCGGAGTAACTCCCCAGGTAAAAGGGCCATGCCCGGCTACAAGCACCATCTGAATGTCTTCATATGAAAGATTATTAAAAAGCTTTATAATCTGATTCCCTGTTTCTGTTTCATAATCACCTTTAATAGCTTCATCACTCATTATTTCTGTAACAGGTATATCTATAGAAAGATGATCCGCATGCGTTGTACCTAAAATAGGTATTGGCTTTATTGCCTGTGCCCAGGAAACTGAATATGTCGAATGAGTATGCACAACTCCCCTTATCTTGGGAAAATTATTGTATAATACTGTATGCGTTTTTGTATCTGATGACGGTTTAAAATTACCTTCAATCACATTATTATTAAGATCTACTATTACCATATCATCAGGTTTAAGATCTTCATAAGGCATGCCGCTCGGTTTTATTGCAAATACTCCTTCACTCCTGTCAAGACAACTCACATTGCCAAAAGTGTAGAAAACAAGGCCATATTTGGGTAGATCCATATTACATTCATACGCTTTTCTTTTCAAACTATTATAGTTACTCATTACCTTTTAGGACCGCCTTTAAATTCAATAAAATCACCAAATTTTGTATATTCCTCATAGAGTTTCTTATATTCTTTCACATTAGATTCATTAGGCGTATATTCACATTCAAATCCTCCACTCATAGCTTCTTGTGCTTCAATTACACTTTTATATATACCAGCTGCAGTTGCTGCAAACATAGCAGCCCCAAGCGCACAGGCCTGCAGAGATCTTGCAACTTTTATTTTCATATTTAAAACATCAGATAAAATCTGCATTATAAAAGGCGACTTCTTTGCAACTCCGCCAAGCGCAATAACTTCTTTTATTTCCACTCCCTCAGAAATAAATCTATCTACAATTTTCTTTGCTCCGAAAGCTGTGCTTTCAACAAGGGCTTTAAAAATACGAGGTGCATCACTACTTAAGCTTAGTCCGGAAATTGCTCCCTTTAAAATCTGGTTTGCGTCCGGAGTTCTTCTTCCATTCATCCAGTCTACTGCAATTATATTGGACTCAGATACAGGAATCTTTTCTGCCTGAGAACTTAATTCATAAATTATACTATCTGTAATCCTTGCTGTAATGATGCCTTTAATTTTATCATTTAAGGATTCTATGTTTTTAAAAATATTATCAATAGGCCATAATAATATATTCTTGAACCATGCATAAATATCACCAAATGCACTCTGTCCTGCTTCCAATCCAAGCATACCCGGAACTATAGAACCATTAACTTGCCCACAAATTCCTTTTACTACTTTTTCTTCTCCATCAAGCGGTATCATAATCATATCACAAGTTGATGTACCCAAAACTTTACAAAGTGTATAAGGTTTTATACCTCCGCCAACTGCTCCCATGTGAGCATCAAATGCACCAACACCAACTACAATATTAGTTGATAGACCCAGTTTTTCTGCCCATTCCGAACATAGATTTCCAAACTGAACCTCACTAGTATATGTATCTTTAAAGAGTCGTTCGCGCAAACCCTTTAATAAAGGATCAAGTTTAACCAAAAATTCTTCAGACGGCAGCCCGCCGAATGATTCATGCCACATTGCTTTATGCCCGGAAGCACATCTGCTTCTTTTTGTTTTTAAAGGATCTGTATCTCCGCATAAAATTGCAGGTATCCAATCACAATGCTCCACCCAGGAAAATGCATTCTTTCTTATTTTCTCATCTTCCCTTAATAAATGTAGCATTTTTGCCCAGAACCATTCAGAAGAATAAATACCACCTACATATTTTGTGTAATCTATTCCTCCCCAGGATTTAGATAATTCATTAATTTCTTCTGCTTCCTTAACAGCTGTATGGTCCTTCCATAACACAAACATTGCATTTGGATTTTCTTCAAACTCCGTTAATAAAGAAAGCGGAATACCTTCTCTATTAACTGCTACAGGCGTAGAACCTGTTGTATCAACAGAAATACCTTTTATATTATTGCTTATTTCTAGACCGGCCCGATATACAATTTCCCTTATTGTTTTTTCGAGGCCTTCTATATAATCAGTTGGATGTTGTCTGAATTTATTTTCAGATGGTACACAGTACAATCCTTTAGCCCATCTGGAATATTTATGTACAGCACTGGTAATTTCAGTACCATTTGCTGCATCAATAATTACAGAACGAACAGAATCTGTTCCATAATCAACTCCAATTACGTAATTACCTTTCACCGGTATCCTAACTCCTTCAAGTAAATGTTAACGTTAACGCAATATTCTAATTAAACACTCATTATCAACGCCTTCAAATCATTTTATAATGACATGTTATAATCCTGTATATAAGAATCCAAATTTTCACGAATAACTATTTCAATTGGAAGAATTTTCTCCTGCACTATATCCAGCTTTAAAACAATTTTCCTGTATAATGCAAGAATACTTTCATATCCCTGCCGTAGTGGTTGTTGATTAATAATAAAGTCAATTGATCCTTCTTTTAAACATTTTATATTTTCATTTATTAAATCATAACCAATTATAAATAATTTTCTGTTGAGGTTTATATCTTTAATAGCATCTGCAAAATAATGCGCAGATACATTTGGAACAAATATACCTTTTAAATCTTTATTCTCATCAAGCATTCTTTTTGTTAATTTATCAAAAGCATTAAATTCTTCATGATCCGGAAGATAATATTTAATTATTTTGACAGACTTATTTTCTTTAAAAAACTCCTCAAAACCCGAAGCTCTAATATTTATATGATAATCCGGAGGGGTTATCTCAATAACTGCTAGTTTACCTTTATCTTGTATTAAAATAGACATTAATCTGCCTGCTGTAAGCCCGCCTTTAAATGAATCCTGGCCTATAAAGGAGATTTTATTGCAGTTTGGAATATCAGCATTAAATAATGCATAAGGAATATCAGAAGAATGTTCGCTTAAATATTTTTCTGCAAGGTGAGAAATAACAGGAGCGATGAGTAAAGCGTCGTTTTCATCTTTAACAGCTTTTTTATAGGCCTGAATAAAGGAATTATTTAGATAACGGTCATAATAATAGTATTCAAGATTTATTTTAAAATGTACCAGAGAATCTTCCGCCATATCCATTCCGGACTTTGATATTTGCCAGTATTTATCATTCTGATGGGGGTAAGGCATTATTATGCCAAAATTATGTATTTTTGATTTAACAAGCTGGCTTGCAAGTATATTTGTTTTATAGTTTGTTTCCCGAATTATTTTTAAGACTTTTTTTTGTGTTTCCTGAGAAAACCTGCCTCTATTATGAATAACCCTGTCTACTGTACCTATTGAGACATTAGCTATTTGTGCAATTCTCTTTATTGTCATCATTTCATTAAATCTTCTTTTGCGTTAATGTTAACACAAGCGGATAATATAAAATTATCAAAACCTTGTCAAACAAATAATGAATTTTTTTAAAAAAATCTGTAAATTCTTTTGAATTTAAGTATTTTTTACAAATATTACCTGATAGAATAAACAAAAAAACTATGATAGACTGTGTTTTTCATTTTTTAAAACATATAAGAGGCTTTGAATGTCAGAACTGGATAAAATTAGAAATATAGGAATAATGGCACATATTGATGCAGGCAAAACAACTACAACGGAAAGAATTCTATATTTTACAGGAAAAAGCCACAGAATTGGCGAAGTAGATGACGGTGAAGCAACAATGGACTGGATGGTACAAGAGCAGGAGCGAGGTATTACAATAACATCCGCTGCTACAACCTGTTACTGGAATAAACATGAAATAAATATTATTGATACGCCGGGACATGTAGATTTTACTGCAGAAGTAGAACGTGCTTTATGTGTTTTAGATGGTGCAGTTGCAATATTCTGTGCAGTTGGAGGAGTTGAGCCCCAATCGGAAACCGTCTGGCACCAGGCAGATACTTATAAAGTTTCAAGATTTATATACATTAATAAAATGGACAGAATTGGCGCTGATTTTTTTAGAGTTCTGGAAGAAATTAAAAACAAACTTAATGCAGAACCACTTGCGCTTCAGCTTCCAATCGGTGCAGAGTCTGATTTTTCCGGTATAATAGACCTTTTGACTATGAAGGAAATACGGTGGAACCAGCAGGATATAACAGTACCTCCTGAGTTTTCTGATATTCATCAGGACAGAAAAGCTCAAGCAGAAGAATGGCGTGAAAAATTACTAGATAGCCTGTCTTCATATTCGGATGAAATTACAGAACTTTACCTCGAAGGAAAAGATATTCCATTGGACCTTATTAAAAAAACAATCAGAGCAATAACAATAAATAGAAAAATGATTCCTGTTTTATGCGGCTCATCGTTAAAAAACTCCGGCGTACAGCCTGTTTTAGACAGTATTATTGATTTCCTTCCTTCTCCCGAAGAAGCAGTCAAAATTATCGGACACCATGCAAAAACAGAAAAGGAAATAAAAGTAGAGTGCAAGCCGGCAGGATATCCTTTAGGCCTTATTTTTAAGATTCAGAACCACAGAGAAGCAGGCATTATGAGCTTTATACGTGTATACTCCGGCACATTTAACAGCGGCAGCGCATATTTTAATATTAATAAGAATAAAAGAGAAAGAATAAACAGGCTGCTAAGAATGCACTCCAATAAATCCGAACAGATAGATAAACTATCAGCTGGAGATATTGGTGTAATAATCGGTTTTAAACTGGCGCAAACAGGTGATACGCTTGGTTCAGATAAATATCCGATCCTGCTTGAAAAAATGCATTTTCCCGAACCTGTTATTTCAGTTGCCATAGAACCCAAAACCTTATCAGAAAGAAAAAAATTAAGAGAAGTACTCGATGTACTAGAAAAGGAAGATCCTACATTCACTATCAAGGAAAATGCGGAAACAGGACAATTAATAATATCCGGTATGGGTGAGCTTCATCTTGAAGTTCTTGTAACGAGAGTAACGGATGAATTTAAAGTAGATGCAAGGATAGGCAAGCCGCAGGTTTCATACCGTGAATCAATTTCTAAGATAATAACCCATAAAGAAAGTTTTCATAAAGTAATAGGCGGAAAGGACAATACAGCAGAAATTACTCTTAAAGTTGAACCAAGAGACAGGGGTCAGGGGAATTTATACTTTAGTGAAATAAAATTACTGCCAAAAGAACTTAGTGACGCCGTAAAAAGAGGAGTAGAGGCAGCATTCTCATCCGGTATTTTAGCTGGGTATCCAACCATCGATATTAAAGCAACACTTATTGATGCTCAATTCGATCAGCAATCTTCTACAGCTTTTGCATTTGAAGCTTCCGCATCCCTTGGTTTTGATGCTGCATGCAGGAAAGCAGCTCCAGTGATGCTCGAACCAATTATGAAGGTTGATATTTTAACTCCTGCGGACTTTGTAGGAGAAGTAATCAGTAATATCAATTCGAGAAAAGGCATAATTATAAGTCATGACAGTAAAATAACAGTTGAACATATCTGTAGCGAAGTACCTTTGTCAGCTATGTTCGGATACTCAACGGCATTAAGAAGTTCCACACAGGGAAGAGCTACTTTTTCCATGGAATTTTCACATTTTTCGGCGAAAGAAAATTAGGAAATAAATGATAAAGCCGTTTACTTCATAATTTTGTATAGTAAATCTTAGTATGAAACAGATTGATAATATTTTAGAAAAAACATGTAATGGCGATATAGATTCCTTTAATAAAATCTTTTTAGAAATAAAACCAAAGTTAAGATCTTTTATATTTAGAATGCTTACCGATAAAAGTGAATGTGATGATATTGTTCATGATGTATTTATCAAGGCATCCGGTAAATCCTCCTGCTGTAGAAAATTATAGTATGATTGCATCGTCTTATCTGTAAAATGTTTCAATGGACACTTTTTTTACCAATAGGAATATTATGTTTTATTTAAATAATAAAAACTGAGATTTTAAAAATTAAACTTTAATTAAAAAAGTAATATTTTATTTAAATTATTTTCAGACACAATTTTCACAACTTAACTTAGAATAACATATAAATCCTTTTTTAAAAAAAGGATTTATATGTTAATTCGGCCATTTGCAATATTTATTAGTATGTAGAGGTTTCTATAAGTTATTTATCAATCCCTTTAATTTTTCTGCAAATTCAATACCTTTATCAACTTTTATAGACTCCAGTTCAAGTATTTTGTCCTCAGAAAAAATCAAGCTAATTTTATCACCAAGAAAACCTGTATTAAAATCAACTTTTTTTATTTCATCTAATAAGATATGGCCAATAAGTTTTGTGGGCTTTCCCGAAACTATTGAACGTTCCCAGATAAGAATGCGGCTTTTGGTTAAGCCAAGAGCCATTTGTTGAGTGAACGGAATGCCGACATCTCTGGCCTGATCCTGGCCTTCTTTCATGACTTTTGAACCAGCCAGAGCACCTACCACTCCAGCGATGCCCCCTGCGAAACCAATTCCAAGGGCAGTGCCTTTTAAATTAACGCGTAATCCAACAAATAGTTCTTCATCCGATTGTAAGTACCCGGTTGCGAGTTCAGCTAATGTTTTTGTTATCTTTTTCATAATCATTTCTTCGATTAAAGCTTTGTATGAGTCCCATCACAAAGAGGTTGTGTATTCGTTTTTTTGCAGCCACAAAAATATACTTTTTCTGAGTTCTCTGCTTTATAGGCTACCGGTGTAAATGATGTTCCTTCATGCGAGCCATCACAAAATGGCTGGCCTTTACTTCCTCCACATGAACACCAATAATAAGTTTCACCTTCTTTTACATCAACAGCGTAAGGTTCTTTTTGAGCAATTTTTGGTTCTTCCATATTTTTCTCCTATTTTTTATATAAGTATAAGATTATTAATTAGAAATTTCAAATAATAATTTGATTTTAATTTTATAATTATTTTCACTCAAAGAAGTAACACTAAGTTCTTTATTCTCCGGAGTCCCAATAACTTTTAAGAAAAATTTAAGATGGAACTTCAAATCTGGAAATGATTCACAAAACTGTCCCGAATTACGGCTAAGGTATTAAACTCTCTATAGAAGCAATAATTGGTGTATAAGATAATTTATCAACAATTCCTATGTCTAATTCAGAAATTAAAAGCAAAATATATATATAAATCTCTTGACCCTAAACTTAAGTACAAGGTTTATATTTATTTGTAGGAGCTATTAATATGAAAAGAGAAAATACTACTAGTTTAATGAGTGGGATTATAGCTTTTATAGCAGCATCGTGTTGTATCGGACCTGCTCTTTTTGTTTTATTTGGTTCTTCCGTTGGATTTTTTAGGGGATTAAAATTTCTTGCTCCTTTTAGACCATATTTATTAATTTTGGCAGGTTTAGTTCTCGGATTCTCGTTTTATAAACTTTATTTAAAAAAGCAGGCTTGTAATTGTGTGGAAGAGCAGCGTTCAAAGCTTATTTCCAGAATTATTTTCTGGTTTGGGACAGGATTATTTGTAGTCTCACTTACATTTGAACCATTATTATCAATATTAGCATAGGAAGGATTTATTATGAAATTTAATTTTGTTTTTGCTATTTTATTTTTAATTATAAGTTTTGCTATTTTCTCATTAGACAATCGGGAAGAATCAGAGATAAATGCAGACGCTGTTTTAGAAGTAAAAGGTATGACTTGTGCCTTATGTTCAGTAGCTATTGAAAAAAGTTTAGTCACTTCAGAATGGATAAAAAATGTGAATGCAGACCATTTAACTGGATTGGTGTCAGTTATATTTAAAGACAGCTTTATAGAAAGTATAATAGAACAAATTACTTTTTATGAATTATTCGAAGAATTAGAGAACAAAATATCGAATGTCGGAGGATTTGAATTAATTTTACTAGAATTAAAAAAAGAGAAAATAAAAGATTTTTTTGGAGAAGTTATTTATCGAAAAGGTGAACAAATCATTCAAATATATACAAACATTAAAGAAAGTGCCGTTCCCAGGAGTTTAGATTTTAATGCATGTTGCTAAATTGAAGGAGATAAAATGGAAAAAGATAAATCTACAAAAAATGGTCAAAATGAATCAAGGAATTATGATATAGTTATTATAGGAGGAGGTTCGGCTGGTTTTGCTGCTGCAATTAGAAGTGCCGAATTAGGGTTCAAAGCTGCCTTAATAGAACAAAGCACTATTGGGGGCACCTGTGTTAATATCGGCTGTATACCATCAAAATTTATTATTCATCATGTTTCGCAAGGGCTAACATGGGATTCTATTTCTAAAAAACGGGATAGTCTTGTTGCTACATTAAGGAAACAGAAATATGAAGATATTCTTACCCAATATCAAGATAATATCACTTATTTTAAAGGAAATGCCAATTTTACTGGTGATAACACATTATCGATAAATAATGATAAGATAGTCACTGCATCAAAATTTATTATTGCAACTGGTTCTAGTCCTTATATTCCTGAAATACCAGGTATTAATGAAATTTCTCCGTTTACAAGTACGGAACTGTTATTTATAGAAAAAATACCAAAGGAACTCATAATAGTTGGAGGAAGGTTTATTGCTCTTGAACTAGGGCTTGCTTTCTCCAAATTGGGTAGCAAAGTGACAATTATCCAGAGGAGTGACCGATTAATCCCACAATATGATCAAAAAATAAGTGAAACAATTAAAGATATTTTCATACAGGAAAATATCCAGATTATAACAGGATCATCATTAATAAAAGCCTTTAAAGATGGACACAAAAAGGTTCTTGAAATTTCAGTAAAAAATAAAACCCAAATTATTGCTGGGGATGAGATTCTTTTTGCAACTGGTCGAAAAGGAAATACAGATAATTTGAATCTGGAAAATATAGGTGTCAAAACCGATTCAAAAAGTTTTATTATTACAAATAATTTTCTTCAAACAAATAATCCTCAAATATTTGCAGCCGGTGATGTTCTTGCTACTCCTGGATTAGTATATGTAGCTGCTAAGGAAGGTCAAATTGCAGCAGGGAATGCTCTATCATCTAACTCTGTATTATCAGGATATTCAACCGTACCAGAGGTAATCTTTACTAATCCTCAAATTGCAAAAGTCGGATTAACGACTTTTGAAGCAAATAATGAAAATATACCTATAAAATCGATAGTATTCAAAATCGCAGATACACCTTACGGTTTTGCTTCAGAAGATAATAAGGGCGTTATTACACTTATAAAACATGCACAGACTGATAAACTCCTTGGTGGTCAGATAATTGCAAAAGATGCCGGTAATATGATACAAACCCTGACATTGGCAATTCAAGTACAAATGACTACAAAACAATTAATAAACACATATTTTCCTTATTTAACCGCTATTGAAGGAATAAAATTGGGTGCGTTATCTTTTGATAAAGATGTGCATAAATTAAGCTGCTGTGCAGGATGATTAGAGGGGTATTCTATGAATAATAGGAAAATAATCATATTTATTATTTTAGCAATAACAATCCTTATATTTATTGGAGTTGCTGGCTTATTGGGCTGGAACACACTAATTGTGCCAGCTTTAGGAAAAATAGAAAGTTTTTCATTTCCATTATTAATAGGATTCTCTTTTTTAGCAGGAGCTATATCCTTTTTTGCACCTTGTTCATTTGCTCTTTTTCCAGGTTACGTTGCCTTTTATATTGGATCTAAAGAAGATAAAAAAGTAAAACCATGGGAATTAGGTCTTTTTGCGAGTGCAGGAATTATTTCTTTTTTTATGGTTCTGAGTATCATTTTAATTCTTCCAGGAAAATATTTAAAAGAATATTTGAAATTTCTCGCTCCGATTGTCGGACTAATTGTTTTTATTTCAGGAATCTTATTATTTGTAGGATATTCTTTTAAATTGCAATTTATGCAAAAATTGTTTAATAAATTTAAAACAAAAAAACCGAGATCCCGGCGAAACATATATTTGTTTGGATTAGGTTATGGAGCTGCATCGGTTGGATGCACTATTCCTTTGCTTTTTACTCTAATTATTATTCCTATAAGTGCTGGTAAAATAATTGAAGTATTTCTTTCTCTTTTGGCTTATGCACTATCCATGAGTTTTATTTTAGTTCTTCTTACATCTATATCATCCCTGGCTAAAAAAAATATATATAACCAGCTTATAAGAAAAACTGGAATAATCAAGGCCGCGAGCGGGATTGTACTAATTTTTGTTGGAGCATTTATGATTTATTATAATCTTTTATTTACAATGTTATAGGAGGTGTAAAATGAAAATTATGACAATTATTGTATTAGTTTTATTAGGTTTATTAGTTAGTTGTTCGGATAAAAGTGAAAGCACATTTTCTTCCGCGGACTACAATATAGAAAATTTAAAGATAGCCGAAATAGCGTTACCAGGAATGTTTTGTGGATCTTGTGTAAGTTCTGTAAAAAGTGCTTTTGCCTCAATGGATGGAGTGGTTTATACGGAAATAGATTTTAATTTGAAAACTGGCATAGTAGTTTATGATTTTAAAAAAACAAATACTGATATTTTCCTAAACAATGGTTTTATTCTGGCATATGATGGAAAGATAAATACTGATAGATTGTATAACAAAACCGATGATCTACTATTAAGTAAGGAATAATGAAAAGAAAGGTCTAATATGGAAAATATTTTAAAGTTTCATTCAAAAATAAGAGGAATGTCCTGTTCTTTTTGCGTTGAAACAATAAAAAAATCATATAAGCGGGAAAAAGGAATAAAGAATGTTAATGTGAGTTTATCTCATGAAGAAGTATTAGTCGAATATGATTCTAAAATACAAAATAGTCAGAAAATTCAAAAAGTTCTAACAGATTTGGGATATAAACTTCAGGATCCAAGGAGAATAAAAGATTTTGAAGAAAGGGAGAGGGAATTAAAGCAATCAAAAAGACAATTATTAGTTGCTGCTTTATTTTCAATAATATCTTTAGTTTTTATGATTGTTATGTGGTCGGGTACGAAAAAATGGTGGTTTCGATATCCGATGCTAATTTTAGCACTCTTTACTATGTTTGGTCCCGGCTTCCATATTAAACAAAAAGCATGGCAAGCTTTAATAAGAAGGATACTGAATCAACACAATCTTCTTGAGTTCGGTGCATTTGCCGGACTTATAGGTGGATTACTTGGATTTTTTATTCCTTATTTTGAGCCTACAATTCCGGATTTCTTTGGTGTTTCCATATTTCTTACAACTTATCATCTTTTAGGCGGCTGGGTAAGTCTATTGGTCCGGACAAGGGCATCACAGGCTGTTCAAAAACTTCTGAACTTGCAACCAGCCAGTGCTATGGTTATAGAAAATGGAGAAGAAATCGAAAAGAAAATCGATGATATTAATGTTGGCGATATTATTAGAATAAGGCCAGGTGAAAGATTCCCAATCGATGGCGTTATTATAAAGGGAACAACTACTGTAGATGAGTCGATAGTTACGGGAGAATCATTCCCAGTGGAAAAGCAAGAAAATTCCGAAGTGATAAGTGGCTCAATTAATCAATTTGGTACGATAGATATAAAGGTTAATAATGTTGGTGAAAATACTTTCTTATATAAAATTGTTAGGCAAGTAGAAGAAGCAAAAGCTTTAAAACCTAGCATCCTTATAATAGTGGATAAAATTTTAAAGTACTTTGTTCCATGTGTGTTGATAATATCAACCGGAGCATTCGTTTTCTGGACATTTAGCAGTTTTCTCTTATTTGATTCAATAGATATTTATCGCTCTGTTTTTGCCGCTTTGGCCGTACTGGTTATGGGATATCCTTGTGCATTGGGAATGGCTATGCCCCTTGCACTTATATGGGGGGGAGGAAAAGCAGCTGAAAAAGGTATTCTTATACGTTCCGGTGAAGCTTACCAATCATTTCCAAAGATTGATGTAATTGTTTTGGATAAAACCGGAACCATTACGAATGGTAGGCCGGAAGTTATTAGAATTATTAGTAAAAATTTTAATGCAAATGAAGTACTTTCATATATAGCTGGAATCGAAAAGCTAAGTGAACATCCTATTGCTAAAGCTATTACTCATTATGCAGATATAAAAGCAATAAATTATACAGAACCGGATACTTTTAAAGCTATCCCGGGAAAAGGTGTTATATCCAGACTTGAAAGTAGTGAAATCATTATTGGTAAACCCTCTTTTTTAGCAGAAAATAATATAAAAATAAATAATTTTTATATTAAAAATATTCAAAAACATTCCGAGCAGGGCCATACGGTTATATTAATTAGTAAAGATAAAATTATTATAGGAATAATTGTACTTGCAGATACTATTAAAGATGATATTACTCAAACAATTATGGATTTAAAAAATATAAATATAGAACCAATAATGTTAACCGGAGATAATCAACCAACAGCTAAAGCAATTGCTCATAAAGTAGGTATAGAAAAATATTATGCAGAAAAACTTCCCGAACAAAAAGCTGAAATTATTATGGACCTACAAAAACAAGAAAAAAAGGTTGCTATGGTCGGAGATGGAATAAATGATGCTCCATCCCTAATGCAATCAGATGTTGGAATCGCAATTGGTACTGGAGCAGATATAGCAATAGAATCCAGTGATATAATTATAACAGGCAGTAAAACAAATAAAATTATCGAAGCACTATGCATAACTAAAAAAAGCTACTTAAAAACAAAACAAAATCTTATTCTTGCTTTCATTTTTAATGGTATTGGTGTACCGGCTGCAGCAACCGGACTTATACATCCAATATGGGCTATGATTGCAATGGCCGCTTCCATTACAACCGTCCTATTAAATAGCTTTGGGAACATTATTGTATCTAAAACAAAAAGAAAAATGGTAAACAATAAAAGCTCTATTAAGATTTTTATTCCAGGAATTTCATGTGAAAGATGTAAAAAAACAATTATTGCTTCTTTAAAATCAACCCAGGGAATTATTAACCAAAAAGTGGATCTGCCTTTAAAAATATTATCATTTGATTTTGATAAGAATATTTGTGATCTAAAAAATATAGAAAAAAAGCTAAAAAAAGAATATGGAGATATTTACATTCTAAATAAAGCTTAAAAGGAGAGTATTATTTAGATTATTAAAAAATAACTCTGATTAAAAAAATACTAATTTATGTATCATACAGTGTAATTTCAGTAAATGTATGTTCTTGATTTGAATGGTTGAAAATAATATAGTTTAAGAATGAAATATTTAACAATTGGGAAAATAGCTGAACTAGCTGATGTAAATAACGAAACCATTCGTTTTTATGAACGCAAGCAAATACTACCCAAACCGAAGAGAAATGCATCCGGTTACAGACAATATTCGTTTGAAGTGGTAAAGCAGATAAAGTTTATCAAAAAAGCTCAACGCCTTGGGTTTACATTAAAAGAAATAGATTCTCTTCAATCATTAAAGATATCACCAGGGAAGAAATGTTTAAATGTGAAGAAAAAAGTCGATCAGAAAATATTAGAGATTGAGCAGAAAATAAATTTGTTAAACAAGATTAAAGCTGCTCTTATTGAAATGAGCAATAGATGTTCATTAGATAATACAATCGAAAAATGTCATATTATTAAAGTATTGGAAGATAATTTCTAATCTTCTCATTATTAAACTGTTTCTTCTAATAATAAATAATTTATTGACAAATATAAAGTCAAAGTTTATATTGATGAATCACCTCAATTAAAATATTTAGAATATTATGATTGAATTCTTGATTTTAAATTAAAGCTTTTTGCTTTAATAATTTTATTACCAATTATTAGCGAAGCATGCTTCGATATATTTCGGTCTATATTAAAGGAGTCATTTCATGGGTATCACAACCAACTCAATTAGAAACATTTCAATTTCAGGTCACGTCCATACAGGTAAAACTACACTTGTAGAACAGATGTTATTTCTTGGGGGAGTAATCCCGAAACCGGAAACAGTAGAAAGCGGTAAAACAGTAAGTGATTATTCAAACGAGGAAATTTCAAGGAAAATATCCATTCATGCTTCTTTAACAAATATAAACTGGGAATCAACTAAAATAAATATATTCGATACTCCGGGCTCTTCGGATTTTATAGGTGAAGTAATTTCATCATTTAGAGCAAGTGATTCTACACTTTTACTTGTTGGAGCAGATTCCGGTGTACAGATCGGTACAATAAGGATCTGGAGAAGGCTTATTAAAATCAACAAACCAAAAATAATCTTCTTAAACAAGATGGACAAGGAACATGCAGATTTCTCGAAAACTATGGATGATATTAAAGATAAATTTAAAGCAATTTTTGTACCTATTACAATTCCTATTGGAAATGCGGCAGAACACAAAGGTATTGTAAATCTGTTAGATATGAAAGCATATATTTATCAGGAAAATGCAAAACCAAAAGAAGAAGAGATTCCTGCAGATATGAAAGATATGGCAGAAGAATACCGTTTTTCTTTAATTGAAGCAGCAGCAGAAGGTGATGATACCTTAATGGAAAAATACTTAGAAGAAGAAAAACTAACAGAGGAAGAAATTATTAAGGGGCTTTCCGAAGGCTTAGCAGAAAACAAATGTGTTCCGATTTTATGTGGTGCAGCTCTTAAAAGTTCCGGAGTCTCCTCATTATTAAATTTTATTTCAAAGATTGCACCTGCTCCAATTACTTTAGAAAAAGGTATTAATAATAAAGGAGAAGAATTCGAACAGCAAATAACAACAGACGGTAATTTAAGTTGCTTTGTATTTAAAACAAATATAGATCAATTCTCAGGTAAATTATCATTTATTAAAATTATTACCGGAAAATTAGTTCCGGACTCAGAATTGTATAATACAAAAAATGCACATAAAGAAAAATTATCCAAAATTTATATCTGCCAGGGCAAAAAGCTTGTAGATATAAATGAATTAGTTGCAGGTGATATAGGTATCCTCACTAAAGTTGATTCAGCAGAAACAAATTATACCCTTAGTTCAGTAAACGAGAAACTTGAATACGTTAAAATTAATAATCCTCAGCCGGCACATGCAGTCGCAATTTCAGCTGCAAACAAAAAAGATGAAGACAAACTTAATCAATTATTAATACGTGAATCCGAAGAAGATCTCACATTCAAGATTAGATACAATAAAGAAACAAAAGAAACAGTAATTTCATGTATGGGTGAACTTCAGCTTACAATCATATTAAATAAAATTAAGAATAAACAAAAAATAGAAGTAGAAACAAAAATACCAAAAGTGGCATATAGAGAAACAATTAGAAAATCTGCTTCTGCAGATTACCAGCATAAAAAGCAGACTGGCGGACATGGACAGTATGCAAAGGTTGTACTGGAAATAAAGCCTATAGAACGTGGTAAAAAATTTGAATTTGTTAATGCAATATTCGGAGGAGCCGTATCAAGAGGATATATTCCTGGTGTAGAAAAAGGCATTTTAGAGGGAATGGAAAGCGGCATATTAGCAGGTTATCCCGTTGTAGATATCGAAGCAAAAATTGTAGATGGTAAAGAACACGCTGTAGATTCTTCTGAACTTTCTTTTAAACTTGCCTCCCGCGGAGCTTTAAGACTTGCCATGGACAAAGCAAGTCCTATATTACTCGAACCTGTTATGACTCTAGAAGTTTTCGTTGATAATAAATATTTAGGAGATGTGCTTTCAGATTTAAGTTCAAGAAGAGGCCGTGTACAAGGACAGGAGCCTATTGGAGGCGGATTGCAACTCGTTAAAGCACAGGTCCCTCAATCAGAACTCCTCCGCTACTCGATAGACCTAAAATCAATTACTTCCGGAACAGCATCCTTTGAAATGGAATTTGACCATTATAATCCAATTTCCGGAAAAATAGCAGAAGATGTAATAAAAGCTTCTAAAGTTAAAGAAAGTGTTAGTTAAGGAAATGGCTTATGACGATTTATATGCTTATAGCGCAGTTGTAATTAGAAACTTTTTAATTAAAGACTTTCAATATAACTGCACAGTACTTGGAAAAATTAAAGATATATTAGATTTTCAGGATAAATTAATAAAAAGTGATTTAGAAGAATTTATTAATACATCAAAGGAAAGTGTACAAAAACTTGTATTTTTCTAAGGTACATTTGTTATAAAAATTTATAAAACTTTTTTTACATGAACAACTCATTCATTAATTCACGTTTAGTTATATTTGAGTATTTCTGGACATTTTAGGCATAATGCACTACTTCCTCCTTAACATAATGCTTAATACTCAATTTTTTAAAATCTGCATGAAATAATTTTGGCATTTTATACCGTTACGTTCATACCTCTTGACATTTCGTTCATACTCTAATATAACTTTTCGAGAACTCCCTTAAAATAGATTTTTACCTGCGATTTATCTTTTTTTAAGAAATTATTATTACAGGAACACATATATGATAGAAGCAAATGAAATAACCTTAAGTTTTGGCGAACAAATTCTTTTTAAAGATGTTAATATAGTTTTCACACCAGGCAATTGTTACGGCTTAATAGGTGCAAATGGAGCTGGGAAATCAAGTTTTTTAAAGCTTCTTTCCGGAGAAATAGAATCAGACACAGGTGAAATAAGCATAAGTAAAGGGGAGCGAATTGCTGTTTTAAGTCAGGACCATTTCGAATTTGATGAACATACAGTTATGAACACTGTTATAATGGGACATGAAAAACTATACAAATTGATGTCTGAAAAAGATGCAATTTACGATAAACCTGATTTTACTGAGGAGGACGGTATCAAAGCCTCTGAACTGGAAGCAGAATTCGCAGATATGAACGGATGGGAAGCAGAACCGGAAGCAGCAATCCTATTATCCGGCCTTGGCATACAAGAAGAACTGCATACAAAAAAAATGGCAGATCTTGATGACAATCTAAAAGTCCGCATTCTGCTGGCACAGGCACTTTTCGGAAATCCTGATATTCTTCTGCTTGATGAACCTACTAATGGTCTTGATTTGAATTCTGTTGCATGGCTTGAGGATTTTCTTTATAAGTTTACAAATACTGTTATTGTTGTGTCCCATGACAGACACTTTCTAAATAAAGTATGTACGCATATTGCAGATGTCGATTTTAAAAAAATAAAAATTTATACAGGAAATTATTCATTTTGGTGGCAGGCAAGCCAGCTTCTTCAAAAACAGCAAAAAGACTTAAAAAAACGTAACGAAGATAAAATCTCAGAATTAAAAACTTTTGTTCAAAGATTTTCTGCCAATGCCGCAAAATCCAAACAGGCCACTTCAAGAAAGAAATTAATTGATAAATTAACTATCGCTGATATCTCTGCTACTTCCAGACGTTTTCCATACATAGATTTTAAACCGGAAAGAGAATGCGGAAAATCAATACTTGATATAAAAGGTTTATCAAAAACTATTGATGGAGAAACACTTATAAAAGATTTTCATCTTACTGTATATGAAGGTAATAAAATAGCTTTTGTAGGCCCGAGGAACCTTGCTAAAACCACTTTATTCCGCATGCTTATGAATGAAATTGAACCGGATGCCGGTGAGATTAAATGGGGCGTTACTATTACTCCATCATATCTTCCAAAAGACAATACAAAATTATTTGATTCGGATCTTTCCATAATTGATTGGCTAATGCAATATATAAAAAATGAAGAGGATGTTAATGTCAGAGGATTTTTGGGGCGAATGCTTTTTAGCGGTGAAGAACAGTTAAAAAAAGTAAAGGTTCTTTCCGGAGGTGAAAAAGTAAGATGCATGCTTGCTAAAATAATGCAGAATGAAGGCAATGCTCTTATTTTTGATGAACCAACCAATCATCTCGACCTTGAATCAATTACTGCTCTTAACAATGCTTTTATAAAATTTCCCGGTGCATTATTATTTAACACTCATGATCATCAGTTTGTGCAAAGTACAGCAAACAGGATAATTGAATTTACACCTGGCGGTTTTATAGACAGGCAGATGCAATTCGAAGAATACCTAAGCAATGAAGCTATAAATAAAATTAGAGACGAAATGTATCATTCACATAAGAACTTAGTGCTGTGATTCTTAGGATGTAATTAAAGCACATCACGGCC
>SDBV01004369.1_pt1 | contig 20417 bp, 15 predicted proteins | sample 2277081 | NCBI WGS metagenome assembly SDBV01 (sample SAMN10402039, study PRJNA504765) | marine sediment metagenome | isolation source: marine sediment core GS10_PC15, 223 cmbsf | place: Arctic Ocean: Southern Knipovich Ridge | collected 2010 | reverse complement strand
CCATTCTACAAGTCTCCTTCCAAGGCATGACCACCTCCTCCAGTGGTCCATATTTTGCCGGAACGAAACCTGTTACCCAAGCTCCCGGTCTGATCTGTTACCAGAGTACCCGGTCTGTACCGGATGGGGTTAAAAATCGATCGGTTCCTTGAACTCGCCGAAGACGTCTCTGAACACGCCGGACATTTCGCCCACGGAGCAGTACGCCCACACGCAGTCCAGGATATGCGGCATGAGGTTCTCGTCGGTATTTGCAGCCTTGTCCCGCAGCTTGTCCAGGGCCGCCGCGGCTGCCGGGCCGTCGCGCTGCGCCTTGATCTTCTTGAAAGAGGCGATCTGGGCGTCCTGAACCCTGGAGTCAAACTCGTGGAGCTCCATCTCCAGGGAGGCCTTCTCCTCGGTGGCGTACTTGTTTACCCCTACCTTTACCTTCTCACCCGATCGGATGCTCTTCTCCTCCTCGTAGGCTTGCCTCGATATGGTCTTCTGGATATAGCCGTCGGCTATGCACTTGACGATCCCGCCGAGATCGTCGATGCGCTTCATCTCCGCGACGATGAGCTTCTCCATCTCGTTTGTGATGGACTCCACGTAGTACGAGCCCGCCAGGGGATCCACCGTATCGCACACGCTCACCTCCTCCTGGAGGATCTGCATTGTGCGGAGCGCCACGAGAGCGGCCTTCTCCGACGGGATGGTGTACGCCTCGTCGTAACAGCAAAGAGCCATGGTCTGGGTTCCCGAAAGGGCGGAGGCCAGGGAGTAGTACGCCATGCGCACAATGTTGTTCTCCGGCTCCCGGATGGCCAGCCCGCCGCCGCCGCCGCCGAAGATACCACGCAGCATCATGGACTTGGGGTTGGTGGCGCCGAGATCCTCCTTGCAGATCTTCGCCCACAACCTGCGCCCCGCCCTGAACTTCGCGATCTGCTCGAAGAAGTTGCCGTGGATGTCCAGGTTGAAGCTGAACCTCCCGAGGAACTCGTCCGACTTCAGGCCGCGTTCAATGGCGCGCCGCGCGTATTCCTTGGCGATAAGGAACGCATAGGCCATCTCCTGCACGGGATCGGCGCCGGACTCGCGGATGTGATATCCGCAAACGGACAGCGGGAAGTAACGCGGCAGCTCCCTGGTGCAGTACTCCACCGTATCGGTGATAAGCCGCAGGGAGGGCTCAACGTCGTAGATCCACGTGCCCCGCCCGATGTATTCCTTGAGAATATCGTTCTGAGCGGTTCCGGTGATCCGATCGTTGGAAACCCCCTGCTTTTCCGCCACCACCTTGTACATGGCGATCATGATGGAGGCCACCGGGTTGATGGTCAGGGATACGGAGATCCTGGAGAGATCGATTCCGTCGAACGCCATCTCCATGTCGGCCAGGGTGTTGATGGCCATGCCCACGCGCCCCACCTCTCCGTCGGCCCTGGGATCGTCGGAGTCGAGCCCGTTCTGGGTGGGGAGATCGAACGCCACGTTGAGCGCGTTCTGACCGTGCTCTATCAGGTACTTGAAGCGCTGATTTGTCTCGACGGGAGATCCGAACCCCGCGTACTGACGCATGGTAAACGGTCGGGATCGGTACATTGTGGAGTGAATTCCACGGGTGAACGGATAACAACCCGGATCCCCCAGGTCGCGCTCGTAATCGAGATCGGCGATATCCTCCGGCCCGTAACAAACCTTGATATCTATCCCGGACTCGAGCTTTCGAGGCGGGATCTGGAGCTTTTTCTTTTCCGTCATCGGCCCTTCTCCTCGACAAATCGGACGATATCCTCGAAAGGCGTGTCGACCGGGAAGATGCCCTCGATACCCAGTTTTGAAAGAGCGGGTATGTCCCGCTCCGGGATGACTCCGCCCACCATCAGCGGCTTGTCCGAGATTCCCGCCTCTTTCATGAGCTTGACGATCTGCGCGCAGATGGGGATATGCGCTCCGGACAGAATGGACAGGCCCACCAGGCTCACGTTGTCATCGGCGGCGGCCTTGACGATCTCCTCCGGTGTCTTGTGGAGCCCCGTGTAGGTGACGTCTATCCCCGCATCGCGCAGCGCGTGGATGACCGTCTTGACGCCCCGGTCGTGCCCGTCCAGCCCCGGCTTGGCCATGAGAACCCTGATCTTTTTGTCGCCCATCCTACAACCCCACGCTTATGCCGCCGTCCACGAACAGGACCTGCCCCGTCACGTAGCTCGAATCGTCGCTGGCGAAAAAGAGGTGCGCGGAAGCGATCTCCTTCGGATCCGCAAACCGGCGCATGGGAATCTTGGAGGATATGCCCTTCTTTATCTCCTCGGGGATGCCTGCGGTCATCTGGGTCTCCGTGGCGCCCGGGGCCACGCAGTTGACCGATATCTTGGGCCTTGCGAACTCCAGGGAGAGGGTCTTGGTGAGCCCGATGACCCCGGCCTTGCTGGCCGAGTAGTTGGCCTGGCCGATGTTGCCGAGCACCCCGATGGACGCCGTGTTGACGATCTTGCCGCCGCCCGCCTCTGACATGGGACCGAGGGCCGCCTGGCACATGAGGAAGGTGCCCTTGAGGTTCACGTCGATGACCGCATCCCATTTTTCTTCGGACATCTTCTTGACCATGGAGTCCTTGTTGATGCCCGCGTTGTTAATGAGAACGTCCAACTTGCCGAACTTGTCGACCACCGCTTGAACCATCCGCTCGCACGCCGCCTTATCGGTGATATCCCCAACGACTGCGATGGCCTCGCCGCCCGCGTCCACGATGGCTGCGACCACCTTCGCCGCGCCCTCCTCGTTGATGTCCTGGACGCCGATCTTGGCGCCCTGCCCTGCGAACATGATCGCCGTCGCCTCGCCGATCCCTCCGCCCGCGCCGGTGATCAACGCAACTTTGTCCTTGAGCCTCATGGATTTTATCCTTTCTTGAGCAGCACGACCCATTCCGAGTCCAGCACCTGCTCGTCACGTTGGTTGAACAGCTCGCCCCTGAACGTGGCGGTCCCCTTGTCGCCCTTTGACGACTCCTTGAGGGCCATGCACGTGAGCTTGAGCCGTATGGTATCCCCAAACTTGACCGCGCCCGTGAACTTGAGGGTTATCTGCAACACCGCGATGGTGGTCCCCTCAAAGATACCCAACTGGTTGGCCAGGCCGGTACCCATGGACGCACACAGCATCCCGTGGGCTATTCTCCCGCCGAATGGCGAGTTTTTCATGAACTCTTCATCCGTGTGCAGAGGGTTAAAGTCTCCGGACAGACCGGCGAAGGCCGACACGTCCGCCTCCGTAACCGTGCGGGACATGGTGTCGAATTCCGTGCCCACCTCGAACTGATCGAATGTCATGCCGCGCATTTTGTACGCCATCGTCTTGATCCTCCGTTCTGCCGAAGAGCATACTAACCCTCCCTCCTGTAGAGGGTCAACCGGAGGAATGATGCAGATTTCTGCTAAAATGGAATAGCTCAACACTGTCAGATGAAGTAGGTTATCTTGAAATAATGAACAAAAGAGGAACTCATGTATAAAGCCACCCGTTATCAGGCGGCCCTCTCTATGGTCTTTGCCCTGGCGTGCTTTGCGCTTCCGTTGAGGGCGGCCGAAAACGACGACGCCAAGGCCTCTTTCGAAGAGGCAAAACAGCTCTACAGTCAGGAAAAATTCCTGGAAGCAGCCGATGCTTTCCGTCAAGCCTACGAGCTCAAACCTACCTGGAAGCTCCTTTACAACATCGGCCAGAGTGAGGCGGCAGCCAAGCGTTATGGGCTCGCACTCGAGGCGTTCGAGAAATACCTCGCCGAATCCGGCGACGAGATCTCAAAAGAACGGCAGGAAGAAGTCAGAGAAGAGGTCAAGCGGTTGCGCGACATGATCGGTTCCCTCGATGTAGACGCCCCCGCCGATAGCATTGTGACGGTGGACGGGGTAGAGCGGGGAAAAGCTCCTCTCCCCGGGTATGTAATGGTGGCTGCGGGGGTGGATCACCATGTCGTGGTAGATCTCGACGGCACGTCGATAATCGACAAGACGGTTCGCGTATCGGGCGGGCAGGTCATGGGCGTTGCCCGGGAGGATCTCCCCAAAAAGAGTGCTGAACCCGCAAGTTCTCCTCTGAAAACCGTCGGCTGGATAGCTGTGGGGGTCGGTGCAGCCGCGCTCGCCGGGGGAGCCGTGACCGGAGGCATGTCGCTGAGCAAGAACAATGAGCTCGAAGATTCGTGTACGTCGGGTTCCTGTCCCTCGGGCGTGAATCCTGACATCGAGGAAAGCCGAGACAAGCTCGCGCTCATGACCGACATCCTTCTCCCCGTCGGAGGGGTCCTCGCTGCCACGGGGATCGTGTTGCTCATCGTCAACGCTTCGAGAAAAGAGAATCCTGACGAGAAAACAAGCATGGAAACCGCAGTACTGCCGTTCGCAATTCCACAAGGTGGCGGCGGACTGATCATCGAGGGGAGGTTTTAGTCATGAGACTGTTTTTTATCTCTATAATTGCGCTCGTCGCTATCAATTCGGCGTCATGCCAGGCCATGTTCGACAATTACGAATTTGACGGGGATGGAGGCGGCGATACAGACACTGACTCGGACACCGACACTGATACGGATACGGATTCAGATACGGATTCAGACACGGATACGGATTCAGACACGGAATGCCCCTCGTCGACCCATAATTGCGTTGAAGATGCAATTGCCGGCTGGACCGGGCCGTCCGTCGTCTACATGGGAAGCTCATCCGCCACACCACCCGCGTGCGCCGGCGATTACCCCACAACGGGCGCGCTGGCCAACACGAACCTCGATATACCGTCGGCATCCTGCGGATGCGCCTGCACCGCTCAATCCGGAGCCACATGCACTGGAAGCGGCACTCTTGAAAATCACGGCGGCAGCACCCCCGCATGCAGCTATATATCGCCACCCACATATACAATCAACACCACCTGCACAGTCCTTGGGTCCGGACACGGAACGAGCAACTACTGGAGATTCGACGCATCCGGCTTCAACGTGTCAGGAGGCTCCTGCTCAACTTTACCCACAATATCTATCCCCACGCCCAACTACCAGACGGACGTGATTTCATGCCACGGCGCCATCGAGGGCGGGACCTGTGTGGGGGACGACGTGTGCATACCCATACCCGCTGCTCCCTACGAAAGCGAGCTCTGCATATGGGCATCCGGCAACGTCCTTTGCCCGTCGACGAGCACATACACGGAGCGTTTCGTCTATTACACCAGTTTCACGGATTCCCGTTCGTGTGAGGCCTGCGCATGCGGATCTCCGGTGGGAGACTGCCTCAACTCGTCAGTAACATTGATGGATAATACCTCGTGTACGTTATCTTTTATGCTGGGCAACATCCCGGGAGACAACACTTGTACGCTGGGAATATCAGGATCCGTAACCATCATGGCCGCCGAACTTTCACTTGATGCCACCGCCAGTTGCATTGCTTCAGTGGTGTCAGTTGTCGGCGACGTCACCGAGCAGGGTCCACATACTTTCTGCTGCCTTCCCTAGAACTAAATCCTCTTCGACGGAATCCGGCTCAGGAGGTTTCTGTATGCCGCTTCCTTTTAAAACAACGACCCACGGCACAATCGCGTTCGGGTTCTTCAACATCGACTCGGACATGCTGCTCATGGAAAACAGGTTCTTCTTCGCCACGGACTTCTGTGAGTGGATGAACTCCCTTTGTGAAATGAAAGACGATTCACCCGCCGTAACCTGGCCGGTATGGGTCATCGAAAAACGGGAAGACGTGGGCGATCTCATGGGCGCCATCAACGGATACCGGCACGTGGGTTTCATCGGCGACACTTATCTCAAGTATCCTTTTCCGAAGGCGCCTGAAGATTTCAAGCAGAAGCCGCAAGGCGACAAGACCCAGCCGCAGATCCGGGAAATGATAGAGAAGTACGCTGTTCGCAACGATATAGATTTCATCATCAGGGAAGAAATCGGCACGGTGAAGATCGGCGATATCGGCTTTGACGTGAAGGGCTTTCAAGAGTTGATCCGCTACGTGTGGCGAGGCGGACATCCCCGCTGGCGCGACGAGGTGCGACCCGAATACGTCATGGAAATGAAACGACAAATAGAAAAATCAAACCACTGGTTGTTCAGGGGAATCGACTGGGAGGTCTGAAAGGACAAGTAAGCATTCTGCATTCATTGTCCTTTTGAAACAGCCCCCTATCCCCGACCCTTTCCCCCGGAAGGGGAAAGGGAGAAAGAAGGGGAGCGAGGGGTTTCTATTTCTTTCAGTGCTTGGACTATCTTGCTTACTACTCCTTCTATATCCGAAAAAACCTCCCGGTTCTTGATACGCAGCATGCGAAGACCGTGGTCTTCCATGGCCAAGTCCCTGAGCCTATCGCGCTGTCGCTGCTCCTCTTCATCATGCACAGCGCCATCCAACTCAATGATCAATCCGGCCTCGGAGCAAAAGAAGTCGGCAATAAAAGGACCTATGGGATGCTGTCGCCTGAAACGACACCCTTCGACCGCGCACCGCCTCAGCCTACCCCACAGCATGACCTCGGCCTTCGTCATGTTCTTGCGCAACTCGCGGGCAAATAAAATCGTACCTTTGCCGGACGTGCGTTGAGTCCTGATCTTTGGCACAATCGAAAATCCTTTTCCTCACTCCCTTTCCCCTCCCGGGGGAAAGGGCCGGGGATAGGGGGTTCTATACATCAGAGATCATCTGAATGGGGTCATCCGTGTCGGTACCTGATGCCGTATCCGGGCTCCGGATATCTCCACGTAACCGATTGCAGGGGACAGATCACCATGCAGGTGCCGCACTCGAGACAACCGGAATGATCCACGATGACCTTGTGAGTGGAAGGCTCCACCGAATAGAGGCCGGCCGGGCAGGCGCGGATGCAGATCCTGGTCTCACAGCGCCCGCAGGCTTCCTCGTCCAGCACTATATGGCTTTCGTCGTGATTTTTTATGGCGTTGAGGGCCAGTTTTTCTTCTACCTTCATAATCTCGCTCACAGCTTGAGGATGCGCATGATGTCCCTCATGGCCGCCCAAGTTCCGACGGTTCGCCTCATCTCCTTGACCGCTCGCCTGACCGGCACGCCCTCGCCTTTTTCATCAACCTCGAACAGGGATCGCAACATATCGACCACCGCCGGCGGATATACTTTGTAGATGCGCTCGTTGGACAGGATCTTCGGTGCCTTGCGGTGGGCCCGCATCTCCTCGATCACGAAACTGTTCGTGAGGGTTTTCTTGTAGTGTTCGAGGCACTCGGGGCAACCCGGGTCGCCCTCCTTGAACTCGAGGATGCTGCGCGCGGCGATCACACCGGACGCCATTGCCAGGTCCATCCCCCGAAGCAGGTTGCCCGTGTTGAGCACCAGCCCCGCCGCGTCGCCCACGAGGAAGAGTCCCGGTACCCCCAGATCGGGCAGGGCATCGAATCCGCCCTCGGGTATGAGGTGCGCACCGTACTCCACCAGCTCGTAGCCCTGTATCAGCGGCGCCACGTCGGGTCGTTCCTTGAACCTCGTGATCAAGTCGTTGAAGGTATCCTCTTCGCCCCGCCGCTCCAGCGTATCCATCTGAACGACGACCCCCATGGAGATGCTGTCCCTGTTGGTGTAGAGAAACCCGCCGCCGGGAAGCCCGTCGGTGACATCTCCCAGGTACATGCGCGCAGCGCCCTGCCCCGGCGCCACGTTGAACCGCTCCTCGATGAGGGAAGCGTCCAGCTTGATCAACTCCTTGACACCCACTCCGAAATAGCGAGGCTCTCGCTCCTTCCTCAACCCGGCCTCCACGGCCAGGAACGACAGGGCTCCGTCGGCGGCGACGACCACCTTCGCCCTCACCTCCTCACCGGCCACCTTGACGCCCACGACCTTTCCGTTCTCGCGGATGAGCTCGTCCACGCGCTGCTCACCCATGACGAAGGCCTCCTTCTCCCCCGCCCTGTCCGCCAGGAACTGATCGAACTTCGCGCGCAGCACCGTCACCGAATGCGGGCGATCCTCTCCGCTTCCGTGATCCAGCCTGATGCTCGTGCTCGCATCCCCGCAGGTAAGCACTATGGACTCTGATACAACTGTCCGTTCGAACGGGGCGCCCTCGAGAAGATCTCCGCAGAGATCCTTCAACGGCTCCAGGTAGAGCCTCCCGCCAGTGAGGTTCTTTGCGCCCGCCACGTCACCGCGCTCGCACACGGCGACCGTCAGCCCGTTCGATGCCAGCTCGTACGCGCAAGCAAGCCCGGCACATCCCGCGCCGACAACAACAACGTCCAGTTCTTCGCCGTCACTCATTTGCCGGCCCTTAACGCCTCGGTCAACGCCGGCAGTATCTCCTTTACATCACCCACTATCCCCAAGTCCGCCGCCCCGAAGATGGGAGCGTCGGGATTGGAGTTGACGGCCACGACCACCTTGGAAGTGTTCATTCCCAATACGTGATGTATAGCACCGGAGATCCCGCAGGCGATGTACAGCTCCGGGGAGATAGTCTTTCCGCTCTTGCCCACCTGCTGCCCGTGAGGCCTCTCCCCGGCGTCCACCAGGGCCCTCGAGGCCGCGGCCGCGCCGTCAAGGGCATCGGCCAGGGCCTCCACCATCTGATACAATTCCCCGGAAACGCCCCTGCCGCCCGCGACCACCCGCCGGGCGTCCGAGATATCCTGTCCACCCTGCGTCGATGACGCGCGTTCCACTATGGTCACGCCGGACGAGGCGGGAACCTCAACCGAAATCTCCTCTACCGATCCGGGCGTAGCGAGCTTCTTTGCTCCGTCGAAGGCCCCGGGTCGAACGGTTACCATAGCGGGGCGCGACAAGAGGGCCAGCTCCTCGTAGACCTTCCCGCCGTAAATCGGTCTCCTTACCGCCAGCTCGTCCCCTTCCCAACCAATTTTGACGCAGGAACTCGCGAACGCCGCGCCGCACATTGCCGCCAGCCTGGGAACCACCTCGCTGTCCCCGTCGTTCGTTCCCGCGAATATGGCGACCGGTTTCCCCCTGACCTCCATCAGGCCGAACAGGGCGCTCGCGTGAACCGCGGCGTCGTACTCGTTCAGCCTCTCGTCGTTCAGCCAGAGCACCCTGTCTACAACTCCGGCGAGCTCATCGGCTGTCGCCCGATCACATCCGAGCAGCACGGCGCAGGCATCGAGGCCTTTCTCTTTGGCCAGCTCGCGCGCTGCTCCTATTATCTGGAGGCAGGCCCCGGTGATCTGTCCATCCCGGATGCGCGCGACCGCCCATATCTCGTTGCAAGACATCAGATGACCCCGCGTTGCGCAAGAACAGCAACCAGATCGTTGACATCACCAACCATCTGCACTTGCGGTCTTTTGGGCGGCGAATGATAGCCGAGTCTCTTCAACCGGCCTGTGGAATCGACCGCGGAGACACCGAGATCTTCCGTGGAGGTGTTTGTAATCTTTGCCCGCATGGCCTTCATCACACGCATTACAATCGGTACGTGAGGCTCGGACAAACCCTTCTGCGCCGTGACAACGACCGGAAAACCGGACTCCACCGTCCATGTTTCGGCGTTCATTGATCGAGTTATACGAACCTTGCCGCCATCGACGTCCACATCCATGGAAGTCGCCGCGTTCACAAGAGGCATCCCCATCAACCCGGAAACCATCGGCCCCACCGCACCCATATCGTCGTCCCCGGCCTGCTTTCCGGCCAGAACGAGATCCGGGTTGAAGGTCTTCAACCGTGCGGCTATCAGACTCGCCACGGCAAGGCCGTCAGTTAAGTCCATACTGTCGTCTCCGAGCTGTTCCACCTGGTCTATCCCCATGGCCATGGCCCTTCTGAGCGATTCCACCGAGCGCTTTCCTCCCACGGACAGGGCGAGGATCTCCGCGCCGGGGTCGGCCTTCCGGATATCGAGAGCCGCCTCGATGGCAATTTCGTCGAAGAACGAACAGACGTATCTATCCTCAATATCCAGTGTTCCATCGGCGCCGATCTGCACTATTGCCTCGTGATCCGGAACCTGCTTGATCAGCACCGCAATCTTCAAGCTCATCGATCTTCCTCCCATTAAAAAGAAGCTATCTCCCTGATTTTCCGGCTCTGAGGAACGCCGCTCCGATGGCATTTCTGAGCACCTCGTGGCACCCGCCGCCGAAAAGGAGGAAGCGCGAATCGCGCAGGAAACGCTGCTGGGGATATTCCATTGCAAAGGAGTTGCCCCCGTAAATCCGGCTCGCCTCGTCCACCGACTTCATGCACATCTCCGTGGCGAACATCTTGGCCATCATGCACTCGAATTGACAGCTCATCCCCTCCTGGATCATCCACGCCGCCTTGTAGGCCATGAGGCGGGAGGCCTCGCACCAGGCCCAGTGATCCGCGAACTTGGACCTTATGAGCTGGTACTTGGCTATTTTCTTGCCGAACGCGTCGCGCTCCAGGGCGTAGCCGCGAGCGTCCTTCATGGCCTCGTCGGCGATGGAGCAGGCGTTGAGCGCCGTCATAACCCGCACTTCGTTGAGAATGTCCGTGGCCAGTTTGACGCCGTTTCCCGGGCCCTCCCCGAGCAGATTCTCATCGGGCAGCCGGACATTGTCGAAGATGAGCTCACCCGTGATGGATCCCCGGGATCCGAGCTTGTTCAGATCCTGTCCCGTGGAAAAACCGTCCATTCCCTTTTCCACGAGGAAGAAGCTCAGGCCGTCCATTCCCTTTTGGGGATCGGTCTGGGCGAGCACTGTACAGAAGTCGCAGATGGGTCCGTTGGTGATCCACTGCTTGCGGCCGTTGAGCACCCATCCTCCGTCCGTTGCCGTGGCGGTGGTCTTGGTGCCGCCCAGGTCGGAGCCGGATTGATCCTCGGTGAAGCAGATCGTGCCGATCTTCTCTCCCTTGATTGCGGGAACCAGGACGCGCTGCTTGATTTCCTCGGAGCCGAAGCGCTCGACGAAGTAGGTGCCCATGAGTATCTGCATCGTCACCGACATGGCGAAGCCGCAGGACCCGCGCGCCAGCTCCTCGTAAAAGATCATGGACATCATTACATCCGCGTCCATGCCGCCGTATTTTTCCGGATGACGGAGCCCGAGGTACCCGAGCTGTGCGAACTCTTTCCACAGCTCGGCGGGAAACTCGTTACTCTCGTCTATTTCCTGGGTTTTCGGCCTGATCAGCCGGTCCACCGCGTCCCGTATCGCCGACCTGAAGAACTCGTGCTCTTCTCCGAACCTGAAATCCATATCCGCCTCCTGAACTCAATCCCGTCGCTGTCTTTGAAGCGCAAAGTAACATCGCTCATGAACGGTAATCAAGTGACAAGGACAGGCGATGCGCTCCCGCCGTCGCCAAGGCTATGGCGGGCAGGTCGCGCAAGCCCGGCGGGCTATCCTCCAGCCCGCGCAGGATCTGCGCGGGTATCCCTATTCAGATTCGGCACATTCCCTGGCGTGACAGGCGTCCACTCTGTTGCCGCAAACGTCCCCGGTGCCTCTCCACCCGCTCTTCGCCAATCGATCGCGCATCAGTATGGCGGCACAGGTGGGCAGGTTTGGGTTTCCGGTTATCTCAAGAGGCCTGTTGCGTCCGATGACCTGCAAGTTCTCGAAACCCTTGAGCGTCTGCAACGAGTCGTTTCCAACTACCTGCAACCCTGCCCTGTCGGCATTGATGGTGGGATCTACATAGATGCCGAATAGGTTTGTCATATCCAGTTTCAACAACCTGGGGTTATTCTGGATGGCAACATGAAGCACAGAACGCAACCCGGGCATGGAAATCGCCTCAAGCCGCACGCAATCGCTAACGGTAAGATAGGTGATGTCCAACACGCTTTTCAGTTCCAACCGCACGAGGGATGGGTTTTCCGAGACCTGAAGTCCGTGACCGAGAACCCTCAAAAGGGAATCGAGGTCAATGGATTTCAAGGCGTTGTTGTTTCGCAATGAGAAACTGTGCGTCACGAAGGAAAGCCGACCGAGATCGATACTCTCCAGAGCGCTGTTTCGCTCGATGACGAGCTCATCTCCTTCCCTTGTGCCGACCTGCTGGAGAGATCCCAGGTTCACGGATTTGAGCGCGGCGTTCTTCTGAATGTAGAGCCTTCCTTTGATCGACTTGAGGTTCGGCAGATCGAGCCGCTCCACTGTGGATCTCTTCACGACGAGCTTGCCGGCGATGGAATCGTACTTGACGAGCCGCGCAAGATCCTCCGGAGAAGTTATGGTCGCATCCCCCTCCAGAATCAGAAGCTCCTTCTCTACAGGTGGAAGCTCCTTTTGTTTGGGCTCCTCGGAACTGCACGAAGCCGCCGCCAACATAGCCAGAGCAAGAAGTAGAAGGATATCACGCATGGTGAAAATGCTTACAGCAGGCTGTACAGGAGACTCACCAGGATACCGTGGGAACCGGTGGAGGAGCCTCCGACCGCATCGCAACTACAACCGCCTCCATCACCGCCTTCATCACCGCCTGTATCTGTGTCGGTATCAGTATCGGTATCGCTGTCCGTATCGGTATCCGCATCTGTATCCGTATCGGTGTCGGCATCGGTATCCGTGTCGGTATCCGTATCGGTGTCCGTATCGGTATCGGTGTCGGTATCCGTATCCGTGTCCGTGTCGGTATCCGTGTCCGTATCCGTATCGGTGCTCCCGTCGGGTCCAGCATCGGGATCGTCGCCAAGAACATCGATGTCGATATCGAAATCTCCGGTGGGTCCGTTGGGCAACCCTTCAACAACGATGAACACAGTCTGGTTGCCGGTCGAAGTGTAAGATAGGAATTCCACCGCGCCGATGCCGAACAGGTTCGCCGACCCTAGACAACCCACGTACTCCGAACAGGAGCCGAGCAACCTGATTGCGGTATTGTACGTGGAGTCCGGAGTAACCGTGACCTCCAGCTCGTCGCCTGTCTCCAGATCGATGGAGTAGACGATGTCCGGTGAGCTCTGGTCGCTGAGGCCACACCCGCCTCCGTAGTAGTTGAGCGCGCTGGGCCTTCCGTCGGTGGTGTTGGTATCAGTGTAGGGAACCGGATCTGCCTCAATGGGATCAACACAGGTTCCTAACGTTACGGTCGTTCCTACGGTGAAATCGTGCAGGGCCGCGGGAGCCGTGGTGGGATCCGTCCCGGTGTTTGCCGGAACGGCGCTGTCCGTTGCCTCGATATAGTACTCCACGCCGGGAGCGACTATGTCGGTACCGCTTACCAATACGGACCACGAGTCCCCCACTCCCTGTGTCATTGCGAGCACACTGAAGGGGGTTGTGCCCATTACACGGTGATAGACGTACGCCGCATCGACGCCGCTCGTGTCGACAATGGTCGCCTCGATGTTCAGCGGAGTTCCAGCTGTCTGACCATCCACTATTCCCGTATGGGTAATGGTGGGCGGTGTCGTATCGGGAATTATTACTGTCACCGTGTACCAGGATACCGGAGCATCCGTCGGATCCGCCGACCCGTTGGTAAGCGTATCCTCAGCAGTGATGTAGTACTCGATGCCGGGCGCGGCCACCGGCCCCACTGAAGCGGTGTACTCGTCACCGGTGGTATTGCTCATGCTCACGCCGTTGAATGTAGAGCTTCCCACCGTGCGCCAGTAAACGGAAGCCGTGAAAATACCGCTGGGGTCCGCGATGGTCGCGTCGATGGCAACCATTGTCCCGTCCGTCAACGGTCCGGTCGGAGACACATGGAGGATCGTCGGCCCGGCCGTGTCGGTAGCCGTCACCGTGAAGACAGCGGGCGTTGCCGGCGCACCGACGGGGGCCAACGCACTGTTGGGCACGGTTGCTCCGTCGAGGGCCTCGACGTAATACTCGACCGCCGGTGTGGCGACTCCGCCTCCCGGAATATCCGCGGTCCAGGTGTCGCCGGTGCTGTTTGACATGGCCACCGTTGTGTACGTGCTCACACCCTGCACCCGATGGTACAGGGTCGCGGAGGCAACTCCGGAGGCATCGGTGATATCCGCGTTGACCGGAACCGCCACTCCCGAAACCTGGCCGTCAGGTATGATTGTCAGGACTATGGTCGGAGGCGTTGCATCCGGCGGCGGAACCACTGTTACGGATATCTGGCTGGAGACCCCGGTATTGCCGGGTGTCGCCCCATCAAGCGCCTCCGCATATATCTCTATTGCCGGCACTTCGACATCGGCGCCGGGGATGGTTGCCGTGTACGGACCGGTCCCGGTGGCGGGCAGGGATGTATACGGGATAGTGCCCCCGGTGCGGTAGTAAATGACAACCGCGGCTATGCCGCTCTCGGTGTCGGTGGCGGTCACGCTGACCGGGAGGTCCACCCCGGCCGTCTGGGGCGACGCGATCGCATCGACAGAAACCGTCGGCGGCGTGATATCCGGATAGATGACCGTGACATCATGAGGTGTGCTCGCTCCGCCCACGGGATCCGTGGAGGTGTTGGTCAGGGTATCCGTTGCTCCGATGTAGTAGTTGACCACAACCGTTCCCGCGGTGATGGATGCTGCGGGCAATGTGCCTGTGTACGTGTCGCCGGTGGTGTTGACCATCGAAATCGGGGTGAACGATCCACCGTCAAGTGCCCAGTAAAGGACCGCGCCGCTCACTCCCGACGGGTCGGTTATGGTGGCGGTGATCACCAGATCGACACCATCATCGATCTCGGTCACAGGAGTATGTGTGATGGACGGCCCCGCCGTATCACCAGAAGTTACAGTGAAGTCATGGTGCGCGGTAGTGGGCGCCCCGACGGGATCGACGGCCTGATTGGAGCCCGGCGCCGAGTCCACCGCGTGGATGTAGTAGTCAACACCGGCTGTGGTGACCGCGGTTCCCGGGATGTTCGCGATCCAGGTATCCCCGGTGGAGTTTATCATTGCGCCGTTTGTCCATGGGACTGCGCCGGTCTGACGATAGTACAGAGTAGCGGCGGAGATTCCGCTCGCGTCCGTGATGTTGGCGCTCACCTGCACTGCACTACCGGAGGTCTGGCCGTCGGTGATGGGTGTATGGCTGATAACCGGAGGATCCGTGTCGACCACACTCGTTGTGAAGGTATGCCAGACAGTTGGCGCCCCGCTGGGTGAGTAGCTTGCGTTGGACACGGTGTCCTCGGCCCTGATGTAGTAACGAACACCGGAAGCGTTGACCCAGACCGCCGGGATCTGGGCTTCCCACAGGTCGCCGCTCACGTTGACCATGGCCACGGTCTGCGGGATGGGGTAGTCCTCGGGTCGATAGGTAAGCGTCACGCTGGCGACACCGCTGGGGTCCGTTACCGTGACCTGGATGGTCACGGCCACACCTACGGGCTGCCCGTCCAGAATCGGTGTGTGGGATATGGACGGCCCGGCGGAATCAACCGACGAAACAGTAAAGGAATGATAAGTTGCCGGCGCGGATGACGGATCCGTCGAAGTGTTCGAGGAGTTGTCGGTGGCGCTGATGTAGTACTCGATACCCACCGTCGTAACATCCACCCCGGGAATATCTCCGCTCCAGGTGATCCCACCCACGTAGGTCATTGCCACCGTGTCCCACGCCGCCGCGGAGCCCGCGTCGCGATAGTAGATCGTTCCGCTCGCCACTCCGCCGCTATCGGCGAACTGCGCGGTAACGGAAACGGCCACGTTCTCCGGCTGGCCGTTGGGTATCGGAGTGTGGGTTATGGTCGGATCGGTGGTATCTCCCGTACCGACCGTGAAGTCGTAGAAACTGGTCGGAGCACCGGCAGGAGCCACACCCGTATTGGGCACCGGCGAAGTATCGATCGCCTCGATGTAGTACTCCACGCCCGGTGCGGCAACCATGAACGCCGGTATCTGAGCTGACCATGTATCACTGACAATATTGACCATGGATGCGCTTCCATAGGTTGTTCCACCCATCGGTCTGTAATACAGGGTGGCGCTTCCCACACCGGTAACGTCGGTAATGTCAGCGTTCACGGTGACAGCCACGCCCGGAGACTGACCGTCTGTAATCTCCGTGTGAGCGATGACCGGAGGATCCGGATCTCCGGTTACCAGGAAATCGAACATTCCCGCGCCGGGCGCGCCGGGTGGAGCCAGGCTGGATATGGGTATCGCTTGATTGTCCGCCGCCTCTATCCAGTATTCAACTCCGACGGCGGTGACCGCGGCGCCCGGAATTGTCGCTTCCCAGATGTCGCCCGAGGTGTTGACCATGGCGGCAAAGGTGCCCCCGGAGCCTGCGCCCAGGTCTCGATACCAGAGGAACGCGTACTGCACTCCGGAGGTATCCTGGATGTTTGCGGAAATGACCACCGGCACGCCGACGGGCTGACCGTCCGCCACTTCGGTGTGGACGATCAACGGCCCGGTGGTGTCCACGGTACCGTAGATGGTCGCGTCCGTGGTGTCCGTGTGCGTCAGACCCTCATTGTCGGTCACGACCAGGGTCACGATATAGTTGCCCGAACTGGCATAGGCGTAAACCGGGCTCGAAAGACTGGAGTGAGGAGTGCCGTTGCCGTAGTCCCAATCCCACGCAACAACCGTCCCGTCCAGATCGGTGCTGAGGGTGCCGTCGAAGAAGACGTCCTCATCCACGTCCGCGTAGACGGAGGGACCGGCGTTGGCGATGGGACGTGTGTTGACGTTGACATCCACCTTGGAGTGGTCCTCCGCGCCGTCATTGTCTATCACGGTAATATAGCCCCATTGCCCGGAACCCGCTGCGACGAAGGTATGATCCACGGTCTGTCCGCCGGTCACGGTTCCGTCCGACATTGTCCAGAAAGCCACCGCGATGGTGCCGTCCGGATCGTAGGCCGTCGATCCGTCGAACTGGAAGACCTCGCCCGTCGGCGCCATGATGGATGCCTCCACGCTGTCCGCCCGCGGCTCAATATTGGCCGTGATGTCAAACTCGAAAGCGCCCATGTCGACAAGCCCGTCGAGATCTCTGGCGTTGCCCAAAATGTCACGGGTGGGCAGAGCGGCGCCCCCGTATCCGCCCCCGTTGCGGGCCAGCGACTCACTCCACAACTTGCCGTCCCACCAGCGAGGGTATTCGTCCCAGTCGTCGTCTTCGACGAGTGGATCGGAAGTCAGGTTGCCGACATTGCTGTTGAAAGAACCGTATGTCGAGGTTGTGTCGAAGAAATTGTTGTAGTCCAAATAATCATAATAATTGGAGTACGATCCGTACGCATAGGTCGCATAGCTGGAACTGTTGGCGATCACGTTGTTGTAGATGTACATGTAAAGGTAGTCGCCGGAGGAGCTGGCGATGCGATAGTAAATGCCGTAGTTCTGATATACGATCGTATTGTTGATCAGGTACGCGTTGTGATTGGCGGTTGTGTAGGTGTAGATACCGTAATCCGTATGTGTGATGTAGCTGCTGCGAATGTACACGTGACTGCTGTCAGTGCGCACGCCGTACCCGGTTCCGTCGCCGATGATCCAGGTGGCCAGAATATCCACGGAGTTTGTGCCCGAAACACCTGTCGCGTAAATGCCGTAATCCGAAGAGAAGAAGATCTGTGTATCCTCCACGGTGGGCGCCGTGGGGCCGTACAGGTAAAGCCCGTACTTGCCGTACTCGATCTCCACGTTGTCCACGACGTTGGCGCCGCCGTCGTCGAATCGAATTCCCCACCAGTCGTTGGGCGCGGGAACAGTGGCATCGGATGTGAACAGGACGGTGTCTCCGGCTGTCGGAAATGTCACGATCGCCCCGTCTCGGAAATAGATCTCCGTCTGTGTGCTGACCTGCCCGCCGCCCATCTCGTCGGCGCCTGCCGTTATTTCCAGGTCGACCCCCGCCTCGAACGTGACCGTCGCGCCGTCCGGGATGATCAGGTCACCCAGAACCGGATACGGTGACGCCGCCGCCGTGAAAGCATATCCGTCCCAGAGAAAACCTTCGATGTGCGGGCTCGAAGCACCCGCGTAGTCGAGGGCGCCGATGTACGTGCCCAACTGCCCCAGCTTCCGATTGGGAGAATGGGTCGTGGGCTCGTAGTTGCGCATCGTGAGGTTAGCGTACAGAGGATTCCACTGGTAGCAAGTGGTCCCCGCGGTCAACGAGTAGTAGTTTGTGTTCGTGTTTCCCCATGAATTGGAGCCGTCGCATGAGAACGATGTGTTGACGCTTGTCTCCTTGACACCGTACGAACCGTTGTGCGTGACCGACGTGTTGGTGAGGGAGACAGTGGCGGTGCTACCGCTAGTGCTCTTGTAAAGCTCAATACCGTCCTGCACGTTGTTGGCCGATGTCACATGATCGATGCTCCATGTTCGGTTCGTGCTGGCCGCCATTCGGCAATACAATCCGTCGCGACCGTTGTCATATAGAAGACCGTGGTCGTAATTGACTGACGAATCATAAATATAAACACCATCGTACGTGCTGTTCCAGACGTTTGTGTTGGTAATGTCGACGGATGCGCCGCCCGTGACATAGATGCCGTAATTGTTGTCGTGTGCATCGATACTTATGATCTCGGGGGTTCCGCCCGTGACATACACAGCCGAGTAGCTGCAGTGATGAATCGTGGATCCCGCGATCTTGTGATCGTTGCTGTACAGGGACACGCCTCGATACGCGTAACCGAGATTCACCTGGGATACGTTGAACGCCTGAGCCGTGTTGGGAATGACAATTCCGTACCAATCCCCCGGCGCCGGCGTCCCCGCCGCTGACGTGAAGATGATGGGCACCGAAACGGTACCGTCCGACTCCAGGGTTCCCTCGACCTTGATCTCCGTAAGATTGGGGTTCTCACCGCCCTCCATGATGTCGGAGTTCGCCGCAACCAGGAACTGTGCGCCGGGCAGGAAAGTAACTGTCACATTGGGAGCGATCACCATGTCGCCGTCAAGGTTGTTCACCGAGGCGGCGGGGAAAGTGGTGTTCACGTACCAGAACCCGTGGGCCCCGGCGCCGGTCAACGCCCCCGCGTGAGGCACGGCGCCCATCGTGGACGCCGGCACGGCGGGATCAACGTAACGGGCGGGAGAGCGATCGGTCGGCTCGAAGTTGCCGTTTACCGGATCCACCAGCAGTCCGTTGTAATTCAGGTTCCCGGTGTTGGGAGAGGCGGTGACCCCGGTTATTCCGGTGCCGCCCCACCACACGTTGTCGGTGAAGTAAAGCGAATCCAGGTAATTGGAATCGTAAACGGCATAACCGTTTTCGCCAAACAAACAGAGGTCCACGTCCACACGTGAAATGTACGTACCCGAACTGGAGCTATCGTAAGTATAAATACCGTAACTGTTGTTCCAGAAAGTGCAGTGCGAGAAGGTCGCCCAGAATGTTCCCGCCGCATTCGTGTAAAAATATACTCCGCGAACATTGTCCGAAAAAATGGTTCGTTCGGCCGTGACGTCACCCCTGAGTTGATAGATTCCGTAGTTGGCGTCGTAGATCCAGGAGTCGGTGACCGTCAGGTCCGTGTAATCCGAATAGATGCCGTAAGAAGATGCCGATCCGGCGCCGTCGATCTCCATGAAGGAAAGGGACAGGGTGGAGCCCGACCCTGTGGTCTCGACTCCCCTGCCGGAAAACGTGTCGATGAGCACCTGGCCGATCACGTGGTTGGCCGCAACCGGCGCCAAGAAATCAAGCGCCGTGGCCGCGTGGTGAAGCTCCACGTACGATAATGTCGAGGTGGAACCGGTGGCGAAGTCGATGCCCGGCCAGGCCCCCGGAGTCGTCGAACCGTTCGCCTGAAAACTGATGGGAAGGGCCACGGTACCAGCCGCCACGAGACCGCCGTTGATCACGAGATCGATCCCGGAGTTGGCCATGACAACGACGCCCGGCTCGATGGTCAGGGTGACACCCGCCTGCACGGTCACATCGCTGATCATTACGATCGGGCTGCTCGCGATACCCCACGTGGTGTTGGTGGCGATGAGCCCACCCACGTTCAGGGCATCGGCCCGCCCACAAATACCGAGCACGGTCAGTGCCAGAAGAAATGCCGGAAGAAATGTCTTATTGATACGCATGATTACCCCTCTTTTTCGTATGGATTTCCGTGAAACTACATTTTTACGTAACACATATTATCACTTGCCGGCCGTTTGATGTTCTTGATTTTACTTTATTCAAAAAAAGAAACTTCTACTACATCCGAGCAATCGTATTATCAATGTTTCGAGGGGCGTCCCGCGGGGTAAACCCCACGGCAACGATGCGCATAGCGCAAGTCCGTCGGACTGTGGTTTGGACGATTTTGTCCGACAACGCGTTGACTGCGAACGTGAAATGGACAACGCGTTCCGCGCGAGTTGATTACGGTCGCTTCGCTCCCTCCATCGACGCGGTCTGAAAAATCCAGCTCGCTGGATTTGTTCCGACAACGCGTTCCGCGCGAGTTGATTACGGTCGCTTCGCTCCCTCCATCGACGCGGTCTGAAAAATCCAGCTCGCTGGATTTGTTCCGACAACGCGTTCCGCAGGGATGGAGAGAGTTCCCGCGAGAGACAAG
>SDBV01004368.1_pt1 | contig 20419 bp, 18 predicted proteins | sample 2277081 | NCBI WGS metagenome assembly SDBV01 (sample SAMN10402039, study PRJNA504765) | marine sediment metagenome | isolation source: marine sediment core GS10_PC15, 223 cmbsf | place: Arctic Ocean: Southern Knipovich Ridge | collected 2010 | reverse complement strand
AGGAGCCTTTAGCATCCCTATAAGTTCGTCTACAACTTCACTTCGCTGCATAAGATATTCCGAAAGGGCCTTGCCCGTAATAGCCGTTATCCGTCTTACGCCCGCTGAGACGCTTTCTTCCTTAACGATCTTAAAGCTTTCGATCTGTGCGGTATTGCTTACGTGTGTTCCGCCGCAAAACTCCCTGCTGAAAGCTTTCTTTAAGTCTTCGTCGCCGCCGACTGCAACAACACGAACATCGTCGCCGTATTTCTCATTGAACAGTGCCATCGCACCGAGTTGTTTCGCTTCTTCGATCGGCATCGACATACAGGAAATATCGACAGCGCCAACGATCTTTTCCCTTACTTTACGCTCTACGTTTTTCATCTCCTCATCGGTCAGCGCCTTTGGCCAGGTAAAGTCAAACCGCAGATAGTCCGGGCAAACCAGGCTGCCCTGCTGCTTTACGCTGTCACCAAGCACACTCTGCAGCGCCCACTGCAAAAGATGCGTCGCAGTATGATTTTTTTTCGTCTGGCCCCTGTCACGATCGACCGTTGCCGTTACTCCATCACCTGTCTTGATAGTACCCGAAGCAAGTCTGCCTTTATGTACAACGCAATCCGCGATCCGCTCGGTCGTTTCTACAACGAACTGCCCGTGGTTCGATTCAATAACGCCGCCATCGCCAACCTGCCCGCCGCTCTCGGCATAGAAGCAGGTTTTCTCGATAACTATCGCAGCGTCATTTTCATAATCGGATAGTTCGCCTTCGAAGCTAAAACCTTCGGCGTCGATAAAACCAACAACCTTCGTAACAATACTTTCGGTTTTAAACTTCGCACTATCATCGGTAACCGGCAGGTTTTGCCCGCTAAGATTCAGAGCAAGCGACGTTGTTTTTTGTGCGGCCCGAGCTCGCGCGCGTTGCTCGCTCATAAGATTTTCAAACTCGCCCGTATCGACACCGAACCCCCGTTCCCTCGCCATCAGTTCCGTAAGGTCAAGCGGAAAACCGAATGTGTCATAAAGCTTAAACGCCGCTTCGCCGTCAATGATCTTGCTCTTCTTTTTCTCAGCAGTCGCTGCTGCCGTTGCGAATATCTCAAGCCCCCTGTCAAGCGTCCTGCCGAAGCTTTCCTCTTCAGCCCGGATAACCGTCTTAACGAACTCGGCTCTTGCTTTTACCTCAGGAAAAGCCTCACCCATCGTCTCGCTTAAAACATCGACAAGTTTATACATAAACGGCTCACTGACGCCAAGCACCCTGCCATACCTCGACGCCCTTCTAAGCACACGCCGCATCACATAGCCCCTGCCATCGTTGGAAGGCGTGGCACCGTCGGTGATAGAGAACGCAAGCGACCTGATATGATCGGCGATAACGCGTATCGCGCTGTCGGTTTTGTTATCCAGCGATGACGTATACTTTTGCCCCGTCAGTTTGCAGATCTCATTGATGATCGGCATAAACAGGTCGGTGTCATAGTTGCTTTTCTTATTCTGCAAAACCGCGGTGATACGTTCAAGCCCTGCGCCGGTATCGACGTAATTAGCTTTTAACCTTTCAAGCTTGCCGCCCTGCTGCCGGTTGAACTGAATAAACACAAGGTTCCAAAGCTCGATATACCTTGCACACCCTGCATTAACCTCGCACTTATGACCTTCGACGTGCTTCATATCGCACATCTCGTCGCCCAGGTCGATATGTATCTCGCTGCAGGGCCCGCATGGACCCGTCTCACCCATCTCCCAGAAATTATCCTTCTTACCGCAATGTAGGATCCGCTCTTTCGGCAACGACGTTACCCTCGCCCATATCTCAGCAGCTTCATCGTCCGGCTCAGAGCCGTCCTTTTCGTCGCCTTCGAAAACCGTCACCCAAAGCTTATCCGGATCGATCTTATAGACCTCCGTCAAAAGCTCCCACGCCCACGTGATCGCCTCTTCCTTGAAGTAATCGCCAAACGACCAGTTGCCAAGCATCTCGAAGAAAGTATGATGATACGTATCGAAACCAACCTCTTCAAGATCGTTATGTTTACCGGAAACCCGTATGCATTTCTGGCTGTTGGCTGCACGCTTACAATCCCCCGCAGACAATCCCAGAAAGATATCCTTAAACTGGTTCATTCCCGCATTGGTAAAAAGCAGCGTCGGATCGTTTAGAGGAACGACCGGCGAGCTTGGAATAAATTTATGTTCTTTATCTTTGAAGTAATCTATAAACGCAGCTCTGATCTGGTTTGCTGTTAACACTTGGTCCTCTTCTATAACTCTATGCCTTTTTCTTTCAATATCTTCTGTTCTATCTCAGCGAGAACATCGGGATTTTCTATCAGGAACATCTTTGCGTTCTCTCTGCCCTGTCCAAGCCGCAGCTCGCCGTAGTTGATCCACGCACCGCTCTTTTGCACAATCTCAAGCTCGACGCCAAGATCGATAATATCGCCTTCCCTGCTGATACCACCGTCGAACATAAGGTCAAACTCAGCGCTGCGGAAAGGAGGTGCAACCTTGTTCTTAACAACGCGTGCCCTTACACGGTTAGCCACAGCCACGCCCTCAGAATCCTTGATCGTCGCGATCCTTCTTATGTCAAGCCTGATCGAACTATAAAACTTAAGCGCCTTACCGCCCGGCGTCGTTTCCGGGTTACCGAACATCACACCGATCTTCATCCGGATCTGGTTGATAAAGATAAGGCTCGTTTTGCTCTTGCTGATAGAACCGGTAAGCTTCCGCATCGCCTGGCTCATCAAGCGTGCCTGCAAACCAACATGCGACTGACCGATATCCCCCGCCATCTCCGCAGCCGGCACCAACGCCGCCACAGAGTCAACAACGATAACGTCAACAGCGTTAGACTTGATCAGCATCTCTGCGATGTCCAGGGCCTGCTCGCCAGTGTCCGGCTGGCTGACTAGCATACTGCTTACATCGACGCCAAGTTTTTTCGCCCACGTCGTATCAAGCGCGTGCTCGGCGTCGATAAACGCCGCCACGCCGCCCTTTTTCTGCGCCTCAGCAATAACATGCAAAGCCAGCGTCGTCTTACCGGATGACTCCGGACCGTAGAATTCGCATACCCGTCCGCACGGAACACCCCGTCCGCCAAGGGCAATGTCCAGCGATATAGAGCCGGTGCTGATACCCTTGATCTTAGGCATGTTCGACTCGTCCATCTTCATGATAGAGCCGATTCCATACTGCTTTTCGATCTGAGCTATCGCACGAGCAAGTGCAGAGCCCTTTGATTCTGGTTTTGTTGCCCTTTTTACCTTTGTTACATTTGTTGCAGCTTTTTTCTTCTTTTTCGTAAACACCATCGTAGCCTCCTGAATACTCATACATGAATTGGTTATTGTAGTTTAGTCCTGCTCAATAGAGTATACTCAGGGCCCTCGGATGTCAATTCGCTTTTATAAATACACACAGAATCTGCAAAAAAGCTGCCGATTTTTGCCGTTTCGTACCCATTGACGAGTTTACTGACGTCTATCGCAGCCTTGGTATTCTTTATCCGGGCCATAGTAAGGTGCGCTGAGTACTTCTTGCGATCCGCCGGCCACCCCGCCTCAACCAGCCCTTTCTCGATATCCGCCTGAAGATTCGCAATCTCCACCGGCGTATCCGTACCCATCCAAAGCACACGTGCAGGCCGACCAAAAACACCAACACCGTCAACATCTATAGAGAATGACTCATGACGCGATGCCGCCTGACGCACGATCTCACACACCTCGCAGATAGAATCGTCGCCAACCTCACCAAGAAATTTCAGCGTAAGATGGATAAGTTCAGGGCGAACCCACTTAATGCCCCTGGATTGACGGAGGTTGCCGCGAAGTTCTTTCTGCAAGGCACTGATGCCTTTAAGGATGTGAGGTTCGATATCAATGGCTATAAATACACGCATTAGTGAAAACCTAACCCTGAAAGGGTTAAATAAAAAAAATGCCGGCATGAGCCGGCCTCCACGCAATTGATCTGAGCCCTGGGATCTGATCAATTGCCTCGCGAAGCGGCCCCGAAAGGGCTATATCTAAATACTAACGACTATAAACTAAAAAAGCGTCACCTTACGCAGCGTGTCGAATCGTTCCTCAAGATCGGCCTTATCGACAGCCTTGATGCCATGAACCGAGAAATCACCGACCGTAAACGACGCAGCCACCGTTCCATAAACGATCGCATTACGCAGCGAGATAACGTCGATCTTATTTGTCTCAGCCAGGTAGCCCATCATCGCACCTGCAAACGAATCGCCCGCACCCGTCGGATCGATCACGATAGCCGTCGGAAACGCCGGAAGGATAAAGCAGTCGCCGTCAGCGTTACACATCATCGAACCGTATTCGCCCTTTTTGATTATCACGACCTTGGGCCCCATGTCGATAATATTCTGTGCAGCCGTCATCAGATTCCTGTGCCCGGTAAGCAGCCGTGCTTCACCTTCGTTGATAACCAGCATATCGATACGCTTGAGTAGAACCTTAAGATCGTCGACCGCCGTCACGATCCAGTGGTTCATCGTATCTGCTGCCACGAACTTAGGGCTCGTAAGTTTATCAAGAAGTTGTAGCTGCAAAGACGGTGCCGTGTTGGCAAGGAATACATACTCGCTGTCTTTGTAAGAATCCGGAACAGGCGGCGGATCTTCGGCAAGCACATTCAGCTCAACACCGTCGGTATTGGCCTCATTCATCTCACCTTCATAAGAACCCTGCCAACGGAACGTCTTGCTGCCCTGTCTCACTTCAAGCCCTTCGAAGTCAACGTCTTTGCCTTCAAAAGTTTCATGAAGATCGAACGGGCAATCGTCGCCGACGACACCGAGAAATCTGACCGGCGAAAAGAAGTTCGCTGCCATACTGAAATGAACGGCTGAGCCGCCAACGCAATTTTCGCTAAAACCAAAAGGTGTCTTAACTGTATCTATTCCTATCGAACCTGTTACCAATAATGACATCTTAATCCCCAAACTTCTTTAAAGTTATTTCAATTCTGTTTAACGTTCTTTCCATGCCCAGCATATCCACTGAATCGAAGATCGGAGGGCTCACCGTATTACCGCATATCCCAACCCGCAACGGCTGAGCAACCTTCCCAAGGCCAACTTCCCTTTCTTCGGCAAGCCCACGCAAGCACTTTTCGATAGATGCCGGAGTCAACTCCCCAAGCCCCTTTAAGGTCTCCCCAACGAGCTTTAGCATAGCCAGGCCATCCTTCTTCAGCAAGACCTTTTTCACAGCCTTCATATCATAATCCAGCTTGTCATCGTCGGCAAACAGAAAACGGCATTTACGTTCAATATCAGCCAGCGTCCGGGCTCCTTCATTGATCCGGATCAGACGGGCCAACAAATTATCATCGTCACAAAGCACCGGCGAGTTGACAATTTTAAGATAATTCTTGAAATGCGACAACAGTTTTTCCGGCGATAACATACGAATATGCTCGGTATTGAACGAAAGCAGCTTCTTCCTGTCAAACAGGCTGTTGCTCTTGGCAAAACGCGATATATCGAAGCATTCGATAAGCTCAGCCGTCGTCATGATCTCCCTGTCACCGCCCGGGTTCCAGCCCAAGAGCGCTAAAAAGTTGACCATCGTCTCCGGCAGATACCCGCTCTTCATAAAATCGACAACATTGATCTCCGGCAAGCTAACCCCCATGTACCCGGCCATCTTATCGATCACCGGCATATCCGGAACTGCTTTACCCTTCAGGAACTTGTTCATCTCGTCAGCGTCAATACCTACCGCTGCCGTAAGTGCTTCAAGATCAAGATTCTCAGTCTGCTTGATGATATTCTTAAGAGTCTTTGGCCTTTCGCGTTTGGAGAGCTTACCGCCCGTTTCGCTCATCGTAACAGACATATGAACATATATAGGCCTCTTAAACCCAAGCGCATCCTGCAATGCAACATGCCAAGGCGTATTCATCAGATGCTCCTGCCCGCGGATGATATGCGTGATCTCCATAAGCTCGTCATCGACGACACATGCAAAGTGGTACGTCGGAAACCCGTCGCTCTTTTGGATGATAAAATCGCTAAGCTCGCCCCGCTTAAAGGTACACTCACCGCGAACGACATCAGTGATCACCATATCCTTATCCGGCATAGCGAATCGTACCGTCACAGGACGACTTTCCGCGCGAGCCTTTGCGGCGTCCGCTTCTGTAGGAAGTGTCGCAGGCGCACGGTATATCAAAGACTTCTTTGCCTTCTCGGCTTCGTCGCGCATTGCCTTAAGCTCGTCGGGCGTATCGAAACAGTAATAAGCCTTACCCTCTGCTAAGAGCTTGTCCATATACTTCTTGTAGATGTCAAGCCGCTCACTCTGCGAGTACGGACCGTTGGGCCCGCCAACCTCCGGCCCTTCGTCCCACTCGATACCAAGCCACCGCAAGTCGTCCTGAACCTGCTTAGCCGCTGTCGGCGTGTTACGCTTTTGATCCGTATCCTCGATGCGCAGGATCATCCTGCCGTTGTGATGACGTGCCATAAGCCAGCAAAACAACGCTGTCCGCGCCCCGCCAACATGCAAATAACCCGTCGGTGACGGTGCAAATCTCGTTACTACCATAAATCTCTCCAGTGAATTCTCGAAAACGCCAAATCTAAGCTACAATAGCCCCAAAGTCAAGCTTGTGTGTTTGATTTTGAAAAGTGCACCATTTGTGCACCGTTTCTGCACCGGTTGGAACTTTACTTGCAACGCAGATGACTATTAACGCTCAGTTGCTAAGAGCGAAAGCGCTGCTATATAATAATTTTTTACCACCATAAGTCTTTTTCAGTAAAGAAGTTACGGAAGTCTGCATGAATTTCTCAGATTTTTCATGCGTAATTAAGCGAAAGCCGATAAAAACAGCATCCAAACAGATAAATCAGGCATTTTTTGTTAATTAATTAGAAGGAGCGGACATGAAATCAAAAAGTATTCTTTTACTATGTGTATTTATTGCATCGACAGCCGTAGCAGCCAACGCCCAACCAAGATTCCCACAAAGGCAAAAGCAGCTTAAACAAACCGCAGAACTGGTAAACTCATCCATCACCGGTATCCAAATGGTAGAATCGATAGTTCTTAGATTGTATGAACTGGCAGACGAAGGCGCTAACGGCTCGTATTCACAACAGCAACGCAATATCATGAACAATGAATTCGATTTGTTGTTATCTATGATCAATGAAGTAGTAGACAGCGCAAGCTATAACCAGCAGAACATGCTAAACTCTTCAACCGAGATCATCACAGCAAACGTCCGCAACGGAGTGCTCGAATTCCCATGCGTTGACATCACACAAAGCGGACTTGGGTTAGACGCAGCAATGACCCTGACTTCACATCAAAGTGCAGCAATAGCTCTCGCCGAACTAAAGGTATCCGTGCAAATAATTATAGAAATCAAGCTGCAGTTTGCAAGCTACGTCAACACCCTGGCCAAACATCTTAGAAGTGTCAAACCCGTTAAAACAGCAGTTCTGATAGGACTGGAAATATTAGAGGCCTCAAAAGAAAAAGCCGAGTGGACAGCACGAGGTCTTGACCGGGCAAATGATCTGATATATCAATCGATAAATGGCTCATACTCAGACCAACAACGTAGTATCATGAACAATGAATTTTGTGCCTTGCTGGGTCTAGCCGATACTGCAGTTGAAGTCTATTATGGAATGGGCATCGTAGCTTCCACAGATATTCTCATCGTAGACACCGGTACGGAAATCCTCGAATTCCCCGGCTTTGATCTCACTTCAGCAGGTCTTGGTTTAGACATTGGACTTGGTATTGATACGCCCGAAAATGCACAAGCGGCTTATCCATATGTTGAGGCTGCACAACTATCTGTAGATGAGGCGATCGCTGCCTTGGACGCTTACATTGAAGAGCTTTCGCAACATCTGTAAACAAAAGGCAAAAAGAAATAGACGATATGCCCTAATTTGAAAGTCTGACACCGGTGTAGTAGTTACCATCATCCCGGACCGAGGCGACCGCTACCTAAGCACAAACCTCTTCCGCTCGGTATGCGCAGATTGCCCTCCGTAACATCTTGCTAATAAAGCTGTTATAATCATTTTCATTTTTTTTTAATTTTTGATTTGCATATTTGCCGAACTAGTGTATTATTTAAGTAATACAGTAGAAAGGAAACGAATGCTATTACAAATAAACGCACATTCGGGCATCCCGATATATCGGCAGATTATGGATCAGGTTCGGTATCAGATACTGGCAGGGGTAATAAGGCAATCCGAACAACTCCCCTCGGTACGGGAGATGTCCGCAAAGCTCAAAGTCAACCCCATGACCATAAGCAAAGCCTACGCGTATCTTGAGATGGAAGGGCTGATCGACCGCAGACGAGGCGTGGGGCTATTCGCCGCAGAGCTTAAAGCCGAGCAGAAAAACACAAATGCCAAAGCACTCGTTGAACTCAGCCTTGAACGCACAGCCGGCGAAGCGATATCATTAGGTATAACCAAAGAGCAATTCGCCCAGATAGCATCGGACGTTTTTAACAAACTTAAAACAGCAGAAAAAATATAAGGAGCTAACATGAGCCAACAGGAAATAATAAACTATTCGCAGGTAACAAAAAGATTCGGTAAGAAAACCGCTCTTGATAATGTCAATCTGTCCATAGGCGAAGGTTCCATAATCGGTTTGGTAGGCGCCAACGGCTGTGGTAAGAGCACGCTGATCCGTCACGCCATCGGGCTCTACCTTCCCACAGAAGGAAAGTGTTCGACATTTGGGCTGGATGCAGAAAACCTCCCCGCAGAGACCATGGCACAGATCGGTTATGTTCATCAGGACGGGCAACTGCTCGACTGGATGACGGTTAAACAGCACATCAATTATATCGCCGCCTATTACGATAACTGGAACAGGGACTTGCAGAATAACTATATCGAAAAATTCGACATCGATCTAAAGGCCCGCGTCGGAAAGCTTTCGCCGGGTTTGCGTCAGCAGCTTGCGATATTGCTGGCAATATGCCACGAGCCGAAGCTGTTATTGCTTGACGAACCGGCGGCGGCACTTGATCCTATCGCACGGAGCAACTTCCTCGACCTGCTGCTTGAGCTAATACAAACACAAGACAGAACAATACTGATCTCTTCGCATATCCTCTCGGACATCGAGAAGGTCATCGACCACGTGATCATCATGGACGAAGGTAAGATAATAAGCGACAGCACCTTCGACGAGCTTAGAGAAAGATTTTACCGGGTACAGCTTACCGGCACCGGCAGTCTTGACCGGTTAGGCTTTGACAATATTATCGACGAACAATATGATTCGGGACAGGCAATACTGATAATTAAAGATACCGATCCGGATAGCATCCAGAAGGCTGTCACTAAGCATAACTGTAAGTGCGAAATATCAATGCTCTCACTGGAAGACATTTACAAGGCTGTTATCAGTAAAAATCTTGTTCTTAACTAAGTAACCAAACAATGGAGTAACCGATGAAAGTAGTAACCGAAAATCTTAAAATATTTTACCGAAGACCTATACTTTACTTGTGGTATTTTATCATCCTGTGCCAGGTTCCCGGAATTATATTGGCTAATAGTCCTAAAATGCGAAATATGGCATTGTTTCATCTTATAATGTCGATGCTGTTCGGTCTGCTTGTAGGTTCGCTGCAGAGAGAGATCATTTGCAGACCTGTGACGTATTGTCTGCCGGGCCAACGAAGGATAAGCCATAAGCTTATTTTTGTGCTGGGTGCTTTTTTGACACTGATACCAGCAGCAATGATGTTTAAATTGATAATGTCTACAGCGAGCAATATACTCCTAACGACGGCAGCGGTGTGGCTTGCGGGGCTGAGTGCGTATCTTCTAAGCGTATGGTTAAGCTATCAGGATGAGTATGGCAAGGGCCGCCCTTGTATGATAGGCGGTGTGTGGGCGGCTGTTTTCATCGGAGTTTTCTTTAGCAGGAATCATGAGCTTTGGCCAATTTTCGCAGAAACACCTTTGTTTATTATTCTGCCGGCATTGGTGTGGATAGGTTTCTTAAAGTTCTATCTTAACAAAGAATCACACCGGAGAAACTTCTGCGGGCGGGAAATGATGACCATGTTCGACAAATGGGACATGCATAAGATAAGGGGGCAGCGGCTTGCCCGGGCCGCTAACAAGAAAGGAAGACAGAGCAGGGTATCGGTTTTATTAGAAAAGTTTTTTACCGCCAAAATGAAAAATAGTTTGTCGCTGAAAAACAGGTCGGTGTTTGGATGGATATACATCTCATACAATCGGGTGTTTATGACAGGCCCTGTCGAGATGCTGCCATTGCTGCTGATACTTCTTATGTTCGGATATATGTTCGGCACTGTATCACTTACCAAAGCCGAGGAACCGAAAGTGATGCTGGATATATTATATCTCTTGACGATGGTCGGTGCGATGACACACATGTTCCCTGTACACCCGACACTGCATACTCCGGCTAATCGGAAGGAAAAATTCTATGCCTCACTATTAACCGGGTTTTTTGTGGTTATCCTTGCGATGGTCTTTGTCGGAGTGGTAGTTGGTATTGCCAATATTGCTCAGCCGTACATGCCTGTAGTACCGGGACATATATTTAATCCGTCACCAAACGATCTGACATTTGTCGCTCCACAGCTTAGCCATATCTATATTATCCCGATGCTCATGCCGCTGGGTTTTGCCATATCGATCCTGTTTGGAAGAAGGCAAAGGACGCTAATGTTCACTGCGCCGATGCTGTTTATCGCCTGCTTTTTTCTTCATGCAGCACAGATAACAAATGAGATACATTGGGCTGCCATACCTGCTGCTTTTGCAGTAAGCTGGCTTTCGTTTATCGGTGTTTTGCGATGGCATTGCCTGAAACGAAACCTCGTTTGAAAAAAGAAACAAAAAAATCCTGTTCTAAAGGGAAATTTGTCGACATTACCTTAGAAACGGTGTATTAATTACGCCTATAAAGAGATTTTTTCCCAAGGAACAGCTATTAATGGACAATAACGAAGCTAACACCCAGCTGGATTTTATCCGGGCAGAGATCGCTGACGATATTAAGAATAACCTAAACGACGGACGCGTGCACACCCGCTTCCCCCCCGAGCCTAACGGCAGGCTCCACATCGGACACGCAAAGGCGTTTTGCCTAAACTTCTCCATCGCCAAAGAGTTCGGCGGAAAATGCAACCTGCGATTCGACGATACCAACCCGATAAAGGAAGAACAGGAACACGTCGACGCAATAATGGAAGATGTTAAATGGGTCGGATGGGACTGGCAGGACCGTCTCTATTTCGCATCGGACTGCTTCGGCCAGATGTACGAATGGGCCGTTCAACTGATAAAGGACGGCAAAGCTTATGTCTGCGACCTTAGCGCAGAGGAAACCCGCGAGTATCGCGGCACGCTAAAAGAGCAAGGAAAGGAAAGCCCATTCCGCAACCGGGACACCGCCGAGAGCCTCGACCTGTTTGAAAAAATGAAAAACGGCGAGTTCCCAGACGGCACCCGCTGTCTTAAAGCAAAGATCGACATGGCCAGCCCCAACATCAACATGCGCGACCCGGTCATGTACCGCATCCTCCACGCAACTCACCACCGCACGGCGGACAAATGGTGCATCTACCCGATATACGATTGGGCGCACGGGCTCGAAGACTCCATCGAAGGGATAACCCATTCGCTTTGCTCGCTTGAGTTCGAGAACCACCGCCCGCTATACGACTGGTTCCTCGACCAACTGAAAATCCACCATCCGAAACAAAGGGAGTTCGCCCGGCTGAACCTCACATATACCGTAATGAGCAAGCGTAAGCTCGCCAGGCTCGTCGAAGGCAACCACGTCAGCGGCTGGGACGATCCGCGCATGCCCACCATCTCCGGCCTGCGCCGAAGAGGATACAGCCCCGCTGCAATACGAAACTTCTGCAAAACCATCGGCATCGCAAAGACCGACAGCACGATAGATTTAGCTTTGCTGGAGCATTGCCTCCGCGACGACCTTAACGCAAACTCGAATCGCGTCATGGCAGTCGTCAATCCGCTAAAAGTCGTAATAACAAACTACCCAGACGGACAGGTCGAAGAGCTCGAAGCGATCAACAACCCGCAGGACCCGTCGGCGGGAACTCGCAAGGTTCACTTTACAAAAGAGCTCTACATCGAACGCGAGGACTTCATGGAAGACGCTCCGAAAAAATTCTTCCGCCTGTCAGCCGGCAGAGAAGTACGCCTAAGATACGCATACTTCGTAACCTGCACCGACGTCGTAAAAGACGAAAATGGCGAAGTGATCGAGCTGCACTGCACGTATGACCCCGCTACAAAAGGCGGAGACGCACCCGACGGCCGAAAGGTCAAAGGAACCCTCCACTGGGTAAGCATAACCGAATCGCTAAAGGCGAAAGTAAACGCTTGCGACAATCTGTTCACAAAGGAAAACCCGGAAGCAACAGAAGAAGGCGAAGACTTCATAGATAACATTAACCCCGACTCGCTAAGTGTTCTGGAAAACTGCTTCGTAGAAAAAAGCCTGGCCAATACTAAACCAGGTGATCGCTACCAGTTTGAAAGGCTTGGCTACTTCTGCACAGATACCGAAAGCACCGAGGGAAATCTCGTATTCAACAAAACCGTCGGCCTGCGTGACACCTGGGCAAAGCTGAAAAAGCAAAAACAAAACGCACCCAAAAAGAAATAAAATTCGTAATTGTTTAACGCTTTTTTAAAAGTGTTAAACACCCGGCTGGACCGTCAGCATCTTTATCGCCGACAGCAGCACCACGATAATAAACACAACTCGCACTACTTTTTTCGGCAGGATGTGCATGGAGTGTCCGCCGATGTACCCGCCGATAAACGCCGTCGGGATAATGCACGCCGCGATCTTAAGCGACTCGATAATATCGATGCCGTGGCTTGCGAGCGTCGCGTTTTTATAGATGGTTCCGACAAACGACGAGCAGATGATCATCGCCGCCGAGTTACTCATCGCCCTTTTGATGGGTATCTTCAGGACAAGCTGCTGCAATATCGTTGCCACCGATCCGCCGCCGATACCCAGCAAACCGCCGCACGCACCCGTAAGTAAGCCGACGCCAAAAGCTTTGCCCTCATCATATTTCAGTTCAGGGACCGCAGCGTCATAGCCGCCGTCGCTGTCTTTACCGAAAAGTTTAATGACGCTCATCACACCTACATAAAGCAGAAACCCCCCGAAAACCCTCGCCAGCAGATAGCTGTTTTCGTCTTGAAACAATTTGCTGTTGCTGACTGCAACGCCTATCGCGGTGCCGATAAGTGCCCCGGGGATGAGCCACTTAATGACAGATGGAACGATGGCTTTGGCTTTTCGGTGCGCAATAACCGCAGCCGATGAAACAAAGAATATGCATATCATGCATGCCGCCTGGTACAGGTGCTGGTTTTCACCGCCGATAAGCACCAGTGCCGGTATCATGATTATCCCCCCGCCGATCCCAAGCAAACCGCCAAACAGCCCCATCACCAAACCAACCAGGATCAAAAGAAGGTATTCCATTACTTTCCGCCGGCTCCGAATAACTCCGCAAATTTATCTTCGATGCTTTCGCTCTCGCAAAGCGTCTGCCCGATAAGCACCGCACCAACGCCGACGGCGATCATCTTGGCAACGTCGGCCCGAGTTTTTATCCCGCTCTCAGCGACAAGGCATTTCTTATCGTCAACCAGCTCAGCCAGCCGAACAGTGTTATTGATATCAACCTCCATCGTCGTAAGGTCACGGTTGTTGATCCCCATCACGCTGTAATGCTCCTGCGGAAACCCCAGCAAGCTCCGCATCTGCAGCAACGCATCTGCCGAGTGCACCTCGATCAGCGCCGTCATCGTAAGCTGATTGGCAAGTATCAGCAGGTCCATAAGTTCCCCCGGCTTCAGCGCCTCAGCGATCAGCAGCACCGCGTCGGCACCCGCTGCCCGCGACTCGTACACCTGGTATTTATCGATGATAAATTCCTTACGCATCACCGGAACACCCACCGCCGCCTTCACAACCGTTACATATTCCAGCTTTCCCTGAAAATACTTCTCGTCGGTCAGCACGCTTATAGCGTCCGCTCCGCAGGCTTCGTAAGTCTTTGCGATTCTTTCCGGATCGAAATCTTCGCAGATGATCCCCGCAGACGGCGACGCCTTCTTTACTTCGGCGATGACGTTTAGCCCGCGCCGGTTTTCTTTCGTAACAGCGTTAAAGAAGTTCCGGCATTTCGGCATCTGCCCTGCCTTAGCCATTAGACTATCGATAGCGACAGCTTCTTTTTGCCGGGCAACCTCGACACGCTTATCGGCGATTATCTTGTCAAGTATATTGCTCACTTAATCTTCCTGTGCCGGCTTTTCGCTGGTAACCTTTACAAAAACCATCCGCAATTGATGCAGCGCACTTTGCAGAAGCTTCGCCTCATCGTCGCTGATGTTGCCCTTGGTCTTTTCCTCGATGATACCGAGCATATCGATGTTGTACTTAGCCATCGCAAAGTCCGTCGGCGTATCCTGATCCGCTTCGGTCCTGATGACCCCTAACGCAAAGAACGCCTGCGTCGTCAGCATACTGACCAACCCCGAAAAATCCGCATCCGGCAGTTGCTGGGGGTGCTCAGCCGCCTGCTTTTCGGCTGCATCTTTTTCCTTTTTTTCAAGGTCAGCCTCTTTAGCAAGCTCTTCCTTTTCCTTTTGAGCCTCTGCCTTCCAGTCCTCGTCGATTATGATCTTTTTCTCGTCCTTTTTTTTCTCTGCCATTTCCTCACCTATCACAATTATTAATATTGTCTATCGCCTGTAATCTTTCATACTTCTCGCAACGTCTCGTTTCTGCTGGTCCTTCTGGAGCTTTGCACGTTTGTCATACTGTCGTTTACCCCTTGCAAGTGCGATCTCCACTTTGGCCAGATTCCTGTCGTTAAAGTATATCCGCAACGGCACCAGTGTAAAGCCTCTTTGCTGGAGTTTGACGGTGATCTTATGGATCTGTGTTTTGTGCAGCAGCAGCTTGCGGTTCCGCGTTGGCTCGTGATTATTCCCGCTGGCCTCTGCATACTGAGCGATTGAGCACCCCACCAGCCAGCACTCCCCGTCGATTATACGTGCGTACGAACCTTCAAGGTCCGCCAGCCCCATACGAACGCTCTTAACCTCCGTACCGACAAGCGACAGACCCGCCTCGACCTTTTCGACGAGTTCGTAGTTGTAATACGCCTTCTTGTTCTTAATCTGAACAGACGTATAACCCTTGCGTTTTCCACTACTTTTAGACATCCCACAATAATACCACAAAAGCAGGAGAATGCAATACTAGTCCAAAAGCCCGTACTATTGCCTCTAAACCCGTACACATAACAAACTAACGGATATAGAATTTCTCACCCTAAAGGGTGTGCAATACCGCCCCCAAAAGCATAGATTGCCAGCTATTATCTTCCGTCACCCAGCCATTTATCTACTATCCTTATTTGCCGGAATTACCCTGCGAACCTTTCAGATCTCTGCCGAAACCAAGACCAGGCTTATCATTTTCAGAATCGGAACCACCATCAGGAGGAAGAACACCGTCATATACGACAACATATTCATATGCAGAATCATCCAATTCAATACTAAATGCTGAGTCATCGTTCCAGTGCCCCACAACCTGCGCATCACCATAGCTCCCACCATACGGCAAGGCAGTTATGTCATATCCAATAACATTGATACTCGTATCAGGTGCACCCTGTATGGTGTCAGTAGATATCCAGTCAACGACACCCCCGGAAAGCTTAATAGCCCCCGAACCAGAACCGATCCAAACACTATATACATATCCACCAGAAATATCTACAAGTCCATCCTTAAACTCAATTCCACTTACCTGACTATTTTCAGAAATGTAGATTTTGCTTTCATTGCGGATTATTGCAGACCCAACAAAAACATCGCCTGACAAATAAGCACTGCTGTTACCGTAACACTCTACGCCATCTAGCACAGCATTGCCTGATAAGTCCAAGACACTACGGTCATGAGATTTTATTGTAGAAATATTACCACCGCTCATATTAAACGCACTATCATCCATCGTAATAATTTTTGTAACAGTTCCGCCTGTCATAGTAACAACGGTATCGTCGCCTTTTACGACAACAGTATCATAAGTATCCACAGCCGATATGACCGCATTGCTTTCAAAAATAACAGTTGCCGCATACAAACTTTGTATTGAAACCAACATGGTTACTGCGATAAGAATTGCTCTCTTCATAATTACACCCTTCTCCGATTAAAAAATGATTTATTTTAGATTTTCTATATAAAAGGTATTATATCACACTGAGTATCAATTTTCAAGCAAAAACATTATAAATAACTCGCCAGCCCCATACGAACGCTCTTAACCTCCGTACCGACCAGCGACAGACCCGCCTCGACCTTCTCGACGAGTTCGTAGTTGTAATACGCCTTCTTGTTCTTGATCTGAACAGACGTATAACCCTTGCGTTTTCCAGTACTTTTAGACATCCCACAATAATACCACAAATGCAGAAGAATGCAATACCGGCAAAATTACCCGCTATTGTCTTCCATCGTCCAGCCATTCGGTTGCCATTTGTGCAAGGTCTGCCATGTTGACCACGCAGTCGCCACTTAGATCGCTTTCCGGCTGAAAAGCACAGTCCGGCGGAACAACACCGTCATACAAGAAGATGCGTGAATAAGAATAGGATTCGGCAAGAGATATAACAAAAGGCGTATCGTCATTCCAAAAACCTGTTACTTCACCATTGTTCCAATTGCCACCGTATGGCTTAGCTTCAAGATCATAACCTATAATATTAATATCCGGCTTCGGCGTAAAATATGGATCAACCGCAACATCACCATTAATTACACCACCGGATACATTTATCCGCACATTGCCTATCCCAAAAAACCCCTGCTGAAACGTTCCACCTGATATATTTAATGCACTGTTGTTTTGAAGTCGACAGCCATTAACAATAGTATTGCCGGAAATACTAGCAATACTTGAATCATGACAATTCACATCAACAGTAGCATGCCCTGATATTGTGGCGGAGCTTTGCATATTCAAATTTATATATACAATACCGCCAATTATATTCGGATCGCTTGTGTCATATGCAGACAAGCCGTTAACAGTTCCACCAGTCATGTTAAACGAGCTGTCATCCATTGTAATAACTCTATCAACAGTCCCGCCCGTCATGTTGACAACGGTGTCGTCCCCTTTTATGACGATGGTATCTGCATCATAACTATCCGATGCCGATATGGTCGCGTTGCTTTCAAATATAACGATTGCCGCATGTAAACTCTGAATTGAAACCAACATGATTACTGCGATAAGAATTGTTCTCTTCATAATTGCACCCTTCTCCGATTAAAAAATGATTTATTTTAGATTTTCTATATAAAAGGTACTATATCACGCTGAGTACCAATTTTCAAGCAAAAACATTATAAATAACTCGCTACCCCAACAGCCGTTGATGAACGAACGCACCGATCACCCACACTGCAAAGCTGCTTACCAGCGTCACCGGCAGGTTAAGCCGATTGCGAAAGCAGAAAAAAGCGGTCACAAAGAAAAGTATGCTCGGAACGATCCCCCACAGTGCCCCCTTGGTAAAGCTGACCATCGTGTCAAAATCGCCGGGTTTATCCAAACACACCCACACCATAATAAGCGCACCCGTAAGCGGCATCACACCGATCAGCCCTGCCAGTGACGGCATCTTTTTAGCGATCTGCGTACAAACCAAAATCACACACAAGCTTATTACAACCTTAACCACAAAACGCATAATGCTCTCTCCTTCCAGCTTTCTGAACCGTACTATTTGAAAACACCTGTTACACATTACAAGCCAACGGATCACGATCTTATCACCCTACCCGTCGCGGCGTAGCTTAAGCGAAGCCGGAAAGGGTGCTCATGACATGCGCCGTCACCCCCAGCTTACAGCCGAAACAAACAACTGTCAACCGCCAAGCCTTACCAGACGACCTGTCGCGTCGAAGTGAAACGGAGACGGAAGGCATACTAAACGCTATCCACTACACGCTAGTTAAAACCCAAGCTGACCAAAGGTCAGCCGCCACCGCAAGTTTACACCTTAGGTGGTGGCCTACCCGCTGAACGCTACACGCTCTACGCTAGCAAAAACGCCATAAGCCCTTACTACAAAAGGTTTTCGGCTTTTAACTAGATAATCAATGCGTAAACTGTACCAATTCTCAATTGCCGCCAAATGTGGATAACATGTTCAAAACTTTTCTGGCATCGGGAAAACCACTATGCGACAGCTGCAAAAGATGTTATGCATTTTGTATGGAAACTACTTAATAACCACCTCCAATAAACTTAAATCAAAATAAACGTCCCATAACCTCCGCAATAAAAAACAGTTACATGCGAAACCAAAATTTCCCGAATTTACATACCAGCCAGTCGGTTTGTTTACCCTGAAACCATAACAGGAAAATCCCTACGTCCGATAACTCCCTAGCCCGAATTTCACTTGTCGTGGATAACTCTTCAGACCAAAGATGACAAAACCGCCAATCTCAAGCGATTCATAAAGCATTCAGAGGTCTAAGGTTAGGAATGATTAACAATTGCGTTTTTAAGGCGCCCGCACGCATCTGCCGGATCATCGGAGTTACAAACCCCTGAACAAACTGCCACTGTATTTACGCCGAGTTCGAGAATTGTACCGATGTTTTCAATGGTAATTCCCCCAATAGCGAGATGATTAATACCACTGTCAGCCAGCAACTCAACGGCTCGGCGCAGATACTCCGGGCCGGCGATGTCGATGTTGGGTTTGGTAGGTGTTGCGAAAACAGGACCCAAGGCAACATAGCCGGGACTCGTCGCGATCGCCGCTTCCAACTGCTCGAGGTTATGTGTGCTTACGCCGATGATCAACGGCTTGTGCTGCATCGCTCGCACATCATCGACAGTGAGATCGTCCTGGCCCAGATGCACGCCGTCGGCATCAGCCAGGATCGCAATGTCCGGGCGATCATTGATAATGCTTATGACATCAGCCGTTGCGCAGGCGCCTGCAAAATCCTTTGCCAACGCAAGCAGGCGTTTGTCGCCGATGTCTTTGCCGCGAAGCTGAACACAGCCGGCGCCGCCGGCGGCGCAAGCGCTTACCAGCGATACAACATCTTCGCTTTGCGTTGCATCGCCTGCGCTGATGAGTACGTAAAGGCTTACAGCAGCGAATCTTGCCGATGTGTTGTCGAACGCCAGAACGTCCTTCTCAAGCGTGTAGGCGTCGAATCTGAGCCTTTCAAACTCATGGTAGGCTTTGCTGCTTATCGGAGAAACGGTCTCAGCCAGAACTCGCAGAGCCTCGGTGATGCGTTTGGCTCCAGCGATAAAACCTGCGCGGAGGTCGGCACGTTTTAGCTGGTCGGCAACCTGCAACCCCTGGCCTACGTCGGATTCGGCGTCGCGCGCAGCGACTAAACGATCGATGCCTAACTCGCTTACAGCCGAGGAGATACGGTGACGGATCTGCTTTGCTCTGGCGCTCAGGGGCCTGCTGCTAAGCGCAAAACGACAGTACTCCTCCATCACTCGGGCCGCTTCGCGTGCGCGGTTGAAGTTGGCATCTATTATCCTGTAAACAGCTCTTTGCATGGGGGCAAGGGTATCCGATTATGAGGTGATAATCAATAGCGGATTTGAAAAGTGATATGTGATTAGGGATAATATCGTGCATTAAAAAAGAGCCGGCCTCCTCCGGCCCGGCTCTGCTTACACCCTGACGAGATTGATATACGTATAGTTGAATATTTTATCACATCTGCGACGAGAGAGTGCTTTTTATAAACACCATCTATAGGTATGTGGTTCATTGAGCAACGGCTATGCCATTTTGCATGAAATAAAATCGATTTTGCGCAGCTGCGCATAAGTGCCTTGTTTGAAAATTGTTACAAGAGCGGTGCGTTATTAAAATATATTCCTGAAATGTTAAAGGATTCGGCAGTGTTTCAAAAATACAACGAATACCGAAGTTATGTGCTCGGTTTCAGCGTTCTTATCGGACGTAAGGGCCTGAAATCAGTTGTATTTGCACCGATGTTTATAAAACGCAACGCCTTTGTTCTAGCGAAAAATCATGAATTGAAAAATGGGGTGAAAAAAAATGAGGGGAACCAGAGGCGCGTGATCGGAGGCGGTGGGTCCTTATAAGGGTCGTTTTTCGGCTGTGCGGGCCGGGAAAAGGCTGAAAGAAGTAAAGAGGAGTCGTTTTAATGCGGGAAAAATGACAGAAAAAACTTACGAAAAAACGTGACTTTTATGACAAAAAAACACAAAAAAATACAAATATGCGCACAAACGCGCACCATAGC
>SDBV01004367.1_pt1 | contig 20419 bp, 16 predicted proteins | sample 2277081 | NCBI WGS metagenome assembly SDBV01 (sample SAMN10402039, study PRJNA504765) | marine sediment metagenome | isolation source: marine sediment core GS10_PC15, 223 cmbsf | place: Arctic Ocean: Southern Knipovich Ridge | collected 2010 | reverse complement strand
GATGCTAGCAGGGGCGCCATTACGCCAGGCAGCTCGGCCTCAAGAAGACTCGAGAAATACTGGGATTGCTGCATTTGACTTCTGGATTTGTGGGTAAGGACAAGCCCTCCCGGGCGGGGCTATGGGCGTGCAGAAACTCCAAAGTGATTATTGGACAACTCCTAAGGAAAGTGGGCGGCTCCGACGGGATTCCGGTGCAGCGACTGGAGTCGCCTCCTACAATTCGTTTTTCAGGCACATCGCGGTCCGAGAACAGTCCTGGATGGGGAAGTCACGATTGACCGCTAGCCCGCCGCCGCCGCTGAAGATCGGTCCGCTGGTCCTCGATCCGCCCATCTTGCAGGCGCCGATGGCCGGGTTTTCCAACTACGCCTACCGGCAGATCGTCCGCCGGTTCGGTGGGGCCGGACTGTTGGCCACCGAGATGGTCAGCGCGCGGGGTCTGTTGGAAATCGACACTCGCGGCCAAGGGCTGCCCGAGAGGTTGTGGGGAGTCCAGCACGAGCCCCGGCCGCTGGCCGTACAGATCTGGGAAAACGACCCGGGGGTGCTGGCCGCCATCGGCCGCCGGCTGGTTGAGCAACTCTCAGTCAGCGTGGTCGACGTCAATTTCGGCTGCCCGGTCCCGCAGGTCTCGCAAAAGGCCCAAAGCGGCTCCTACCTCTTACGCTATCCGGATCGTATCCGCGCCATCCTGGACCGGGTGGTCCGGGCCTGCGCCCCGGTGCCGGTCACGGCCAAGATCCGGCTGGGCTGGACCCGCCAGACGATCAACGCGATCGAGGTGGCCCGGGCCGTCGAGGAGGCCGGCGCCGCGGCGCTGACCGTCCACGGCCGCACGGCGTCGGAGAAGTTCGGCGGTGCGGCCGACTGGGGGCAAATTGCCCGGATCAAACCCCACCTCCGCCGGATCCCCTTGATCGGCAACGGCGATCTGACCACGCCACAGTCGGTGGTCGAGGCGTTTCGCCGCTACGACGTCGACGGGGTGATGATCGGCCGGGCGGCGCTGTCGCGGCCGTGGCTCTTCCGCCAGGCACAGGCCGCGCTGGCCGGCGAGCCGATCCCCCCCGATCCGACCCTGGCCCAACAGCGGCAACTGCTGCTGGACAACTACCGGCTGATCGTCGAACAGTTCGGCCCGCACAAGGGAACTATCCTCATGCGCCGCTATGCCTGCCGCTACGCCCAAGGGTGTCGCGGCGCGCGGACGTTTCGCAGTCACGTCAGTCGGGTGTCCACTCCGGACGAGTTCGCCCAGGTCGTGCTACGGCTATTCCCCTCGGACACAACCGTTTAGCGGCCCGTTGAAAAAGGTCGGATCTCCTGCCATTGTGTGCCACTGCTTCGCAGAAGCAGTGCGGTTGGCGTTTCCCATCGAGAAGCACTGCTTCTGCGAAGCAGTGGCACACCGTTTTTCAACGGGCTGTCAGCGGCCGGGCGGAGTCGACGCCAGCCCACCTACCGCTTCAGCACCAGCACCGGGCAATGGGCCAGCCGCACCACGCGCTCGGCCACCGAGCCGATCAGCAGACGGGTCAACCCGGACTTGCCGCGACTGGCCACCACGATCAGCCCGGCGTCGACTTGCTCGGCATACTCGGCGATCTCGTGGCCGGGATCACCGAAACGGATGACCACCTTCGGCCGCTGATGCCCCCGATCGACCAGCTCTTTGGTCAGCGCCTCGGCGGCGTGTTGGCTGCGGCTCTGGTCGTCTACCGTGTGCCAGATTACGCCCGGATCGGTGGCCTCCAGGATCGGCAGCACGTGGACCACGTGCAGATGTCCGGGATCGTCGACCAGTTCCCGGCCGGTCTCCAAGGCGGCAAACGCGTCGTCCGAGAAATCGACCGGCACCACCACGATCTCTCTGGGTAGCCAGTTCATGGTTCTGTTCCTTTGAGGACGTATCCAACACCGACTTCGCACTTCTTGGCGCAGCCCCGCCCGGAAGGGCGGGGTTGAAAGCATCGGCAAACGCCGAACCCCGCCCTCCCGGGCGAGGCTATAGGCGTTCAGAACGGCCCAAGGTTATGCTTGAACAACTCCCTGATCGTAGGCCGAAGGAGTTTTTGTCACGGAATCAGCCGCCTCGTTTCGGTTCCATTTCACCGGCCTTATATCGCCGCCAGTAATCGTCCAGGGCGCGGCGTATCTTTCCGCTCAACAGCGCCACGCCGAGGATATTCGGAAAGGCCATCGAGAGGATCATCAGATCGGAGAAGTCCAGCACGTTCTGGGCCGTGACCACCGCCCCCAATACCACAAAGCCGAGGAAAATCAAGCGATAGGCCAGCGACCAGCGGGAACCGAACAGGTGCGACCAGCAGCGCTCGCCGTAATACGACCACGAGATCATCGTGGAATAGGCGAATAGTATCACGGCCACGCACAGCACCCAGGGGAACCAGCTCACCGTGGCTCCCAGGGCCTTCGAGGTCAGTGCGGCCCCGTCGAGTTCTTTGACCAGATGGGCATACTGGGGGTCGTTGTAGGCGCCGGTAACCACGATCACCAGCCCGGTCATCGTGCAGATCACGACCGTATCGATAAACGGACCCAGCGAAGCCACGATCCCCTCGCGGACCGGTTCTTCCGTCTTGGCGGCGGCATGGGCGATGGCGGCCGATCCGATTCCCGCCTCGTTGGAAAACGCGGCCCGCTTGATACCGATCACCAGCACCCCCAGGAACCCGCCGTAGGCCGAATGCCAGGTGAAGGCCTCCGCGAGAATCGTCACAAACGCCCCCCCAATCTTGTCGTAGTGGAAGATCAGCACGCACAGGGCCGTGATCACGTATACCACGCACATCAACGGTACGATTTTCTCGGCCGTGGCCGCGATCCGCCGGATTCCGCCGATAATCACCAACCCCACGAAAACGGCCATGGTCAAACCATAGATCCACCCAATCCGACCGTTTTGCAGGATCCACGCCTGGTCGTCAACGGCTGCTATCTGTTCCCGGATTGCCCCCAGCGATTGGCTGACCTGGAAGGCGCATCCCCCGCCGAAGGATCCGCCCATGCAGACGATCGCGAACGTCACCGCCAGCACCGCCCCCAGCGGTCCCAGCCCGATGCCCGCAATCTTGATCTCCTTCAGCCCGGCGTAGAGATAGTGCATCGGCCCGCCCGAGACGGTGCCGTCGTGGTCTACCTTGCGATACATCTGGCTGAGCGTACACTCGGCAAACTTGCTGCTCATTCCCAGCACGCCGGCCAAGATCATCCAGAAGACGGCCCCCGGCCCGCCCGTACTCACCGCGATTGCCACGCCCGCGATGTTGCCCAGCCCGATGGTTGCCGAGAGGGCCGAAGCCAGGGCCTGAAAGTGCGATACTTCGCCGGTCTCGTCGGGGTTGTCGTAGTGTCCCCTGGTCAGTCGGATGCCGTGCCAGAATCCGCGGACGTTGATAAAGCCCATCCGCAGCGTGAAGAAGATCGCCCCTATGAGGAGCCACAGCACGATAATCGGCACCTTCGTACCCAGCCACCGTTCGGTCCCAAAACCGAAGAACAGCACAGTGTCCAACGGCTTGACCAGATAGGCTCCGAAAAAACCGTCCACGCGCTCTTGCCAGCCGCCGCGCCGGTGCCCCTCTTCCGCTGCGGCCGCTGGGGCGTTCTCAGTCTCTTCCAGGGCCCCGGTCGCCAGAGAGGCCGCCGCGGCCGCCCGGGGAGATCCCTGGAGGCCCTGCGCCCGGGCGGCAACCGGGGCACCACCCGCCAGCAGCAACCCAATGAGAGCCGGCAGCAAGATGGGAGCAAAGTCAATCAGTCGGGGCCGGATGCGCATTGTGAATAGTTCTCCACGGAGGGGCTACAACGACAAGTCTAACTGTCCAGCGAGCCGATCCCCGTTCGGCCACTTCTGCCCGACGCGCCGGAATCCGCCCTTGTAGCGAATAAAACCCAGCTTTGTCAACAGGTTACGTCGAACAGCCCACCCTCTGGGGGGATTTTTGGCAACAAACCTTGCCAAAAATGGTATAATTGAATGTACAGGCTCTTTCCCTTTCTTTTCTCCTTGCAGCAACCAGATTGCCCTGAGATGAGTATTCAAGCCCCAACTTCCGATAGCCGACTGTTGGATCTGCTCCGTGCGGCCGGAGCCATGGGAGTGGCCGAGTTGGCCCAGCAGGTCGAGGTCACACCTACAGCCATCCGCCAGCGGCTGATGAGGCTGATGGCCCAGGGACTCGTCGAGCGGGATGCCGTCCGCAACGGGCGTGGCCGGCCGAAACACTTGTATCGGCTCACCGATAAGGGATTCCGGCTGACAGGCTCCAATTTCGCCGACCTTGCGCTGGCGCTGTGGCGAGAAATCGGGCTGGTCGGCAGTGAACAGCGGCGACAGGAAATGGTCCGGCGGATTGCCGGGGCCCTGGCTGCCGAGTATGCCACACAGGTCCGGGGCAGCACCATGGAGGAACGCATGCGGTCGCTGGGCGAACTCTTGGCCCAGCGGCGAATCCCCGTCTCCGTCAACGACTTCGCCCACCAACTCGTGATGACCGCTCATGCCTGTCCATACCCCAAGCTGGCCGAGCAGGACCGCCGCGTCTGCGCCATGGAGGAAATGCTCTTCTCCGAACTGCTCGGCAAGGAAGTCGAATTGGTCCGCTGCCGTCTCGACGGCGGATCAGATTGCTGCTTCCAAACCCAACAGTCGCAGCCATGATCAACGCGGCTTGCCGCCCCGAGCTTCCGGACCGGTGGACCGGCCCCAGCGACACGTCTCCACAGCCGCGCAAAAGCCCGGTCACATCTCGGACTCCCACTTCGCGCCGCCCTGGGCATTATAATCCGCTCCGGCTGCGGGTCCACCCGGGCCGCGTCACCTCGAAGCCACCTTCAGAGGAGTGTGCCCGTGTCTGATTTCATAACCGTCTGCAAGGTCTCCGACGTTCCCGACCCGGGAAAGAAGGTATTTCAACTACAGCAGCAGCCCGTAATCCTCTTTCACAAGGACGGTGAATTCTATGCCCTGGACGATACTTGCACGCACGACGGCGGATCGCTGCACGAGGGGACAGTCAGAGGTTTCGAGATTGCCTGCCCGCGGCACGGGTCAAAGTTCGACATCCGCACCGGCCAAGCCCTGACCTTGCCGGCCGCCCGCGCCACAACGGTACACCAGGTAAAACTCGAGGGCGAAAACGTGTTGGTGAAACTCCGTCGGCAACACGCAGCCCGCGGCCCGATGCCCTTCTGAAGACCGGACTTGGCAGGTCGTGATACACAAACGGCCGGGCGATGTGTCGTCGCTCGGCCGCTTGCCAATAGAGCATTCACGGGGGGTGCAATTGCCCTTAGTTCCACCACCAGTTGCCCATCTTGGCGGGCGACGCCTTGCCGCGAACCGCCCCCGGCGCGTCGCTCTGCCGAACCTTATCGGCGATCCCCCAGGAATTCAGTGAAATGCCGCCGGAGGCACTGATCACCCAGTTGCGGCCTTTCTTCAACATGTTCACCTTGCTCTGCACCTGCTTGGGAGCCGGATACTCGTCGACCTTCACGGCCACCGGGTCCAGCAGGGTCGGCATGCTGTAGCCGGCCTTCTCCGTCAGCCGCTCTTTGACCACCAGCGCGCCCACGATTGCCAGTTCCATGCAGTTGCGCAAATGGCCGAAAACGGGAAGGGCCACCGCTAACTCATCGTATTTCTCGGTCATGTTGTCGGCCCATTTTTGTGCCATCGGGCTGGCCTTTCCGCTGTGCTTTACGTTCCCCGTCGAGGTCAGGAAGTCATCCTCCGTCATCGCCTTGACCGACCCGCCGCGCAACTCCCAGGCCAACCCGTCCGGGCTGCGCACCAGCGGTTCGTAGTTCGGCTCCAGCCACCACCGCGGAAGCAAGGTCCTGTTACTCCTGACCATTGCCAGAAAGCTGGGCAAACCCTGAATCGGGGCCTTCTCGAAGCCCATCCCCAGCCGTTTCATGCGGTAGTCCGCGGCGACCAACACCCGCGCGAAATGGCTGGTCGGCGGCACGTTCCTCAGCGTAATGTTCTGCTGTCCCATCGCCTTCTCCGCCCCGGCCGCGATCACGGCCGGATTGCCCATCGTCCGAAACTGGCTCATGAAGCTGGTGAACTGTGCCAATCCCTCGGGCGTCGGATCGATCGAGCAACTGATTCCACCGTGGGCGGCCTGCCGTGCAGTCCGCAACGCAACCAGCAGGTCCTCCAACAACATCACGGGGCGACCCGTCGTAATCCCCACCACGTTACCTTGCTGGTCCACCTTCCAACCTTCGCCCGGCCCAACCAGCACGATGTCGCCCTGCTCCGGATACACGAACACGTAGCGGACCCGCTGCAGACCGGCCAGATACTTGACCTCATCGGGTAGCCGCTGGCCCTCTCCGGCCGACTCCTCGATCGCCGCCTCCAGCCGACGAAGCGATACCTTGCGCAGAGGCACATCCTGGTTCAACTCATCCGGTATCTGCTCCAGGGCCCGAGTGCGATTCCGGCTCAGTCTGCCCATCCAATCCAGCGTCGAGTTCTCCAACAAGCCGTGCGTATCGATCGAAATTCCACCGACCGCACGCACGCGGTCGATTATCTGGGCGTTCAGCGCCGGGCACAGCGCCACAACCAGCACCGCCGCGACCATCGCGATCGTCATCTTCCGCGCGAAGCGCGCAGTTACCGGGCTGGACGTTAGCATGAGAACTCTCCTGCTACTGGTGGAAGGCTAGAAACTCCGGAAGTGTCTTGGCCGTTCACCGTGGCTCCTCTTGCTCTGTTCTGCCGGGCGAATGACCGTAACCAACTCTGCACACGCCGGTCGTCCCGCAGCACCGCCGCCGGACGCTGGCGCCGAACATAACCCTAGAGACTGTATGGTACTTGGATTGCCCAAAAAATGCAAGCAAATCCACGCGGCCGGTGGACCCCGTCAAATACGCCGGATCGGCCCGCACCACGCTCGCACAAACCGGACCCTGTCCCATTTTCGGCCGGTAAATAGACACCCCCCCTTAGGAGCGGCACACTCGGGAGGCTGGTACCACCGTCGCAGGGCCGCGAAAGCTGCCAATGGCCTCGCGCTCGGACTCCCCGATCCCAGGTCGCCCACCGGTCGGCCTTCCCCCCTCACCAATACCCGCGATCTTGTGGTAAAGCCCTTTCTCACCACGACTTAAGACCACCCACTCCCTGACCTTCGTCGAACCCGTCAACGATCTCCCCCTCCCCACGATCCTCTGGCTCATGACGGATCATCAGACGCTCCGCAGTCCGGCAATCGACCTACACCGCTGCGACACTCTCCTTGGAATTTCGGGGCACATTCAGTTAGAATGGATTATCAGCGAGTTAATGACCGTGGAATTGGCTTACGCCGCGGAAGGGCAAGGATCCTGCCGAACCGCCGAGTGCTCTTGGGCTGTGTTTATCAGGGCCAGCGGGTGACTGCCCCCCGAGGGAGCCGTTGCGCGGTCTCAGCCAAAACGGGGTCTCTTTTCTGCCGTGAACCGGGGCTCAGGCTTACCGGGCCCGTCTGCCTGGTGTGCCGCGTCTCGGGGAGGGTCGGGCGTGTCTCAGCTAGCGTATCTCGTCATCCGTGAAGGTCCAAAGTGGAGCGACGTCTTCCGCCTCGTGCCCGGACAGTCGATCACCATCGGCCGCGCCCCGACCAACCAGATCATCCTCACCGATGAGCGCTGCAGCCGCACCCACGTCGAGGTCTTCATGTCCGATGGGCAATGGATGCTGCGGGACCTCGACAGCCGCAACGGCACGGTGGTCGGCGAAAAGTTGCTCAAGGACGATTGGGTCTTGCAGCCCGGCGACGTGATCCGCATCGGGCGTTCGCAACTCGTGTTCGTCCACCGGCTGGCCGAGGCCTTTTCCGATTCCAGCAACGCCGTTCGCCGGCCCGCAGACGGCGGAGACGAACTGACCGATCCCGGCTCCGACGATGATTCCAGCGTGCTGGTGGCCTACGAGCCGACCACGATTACGCACCGCCGGGGCCAGACGAAGTTTCTCGCACCGGGCGAGGAGCAGACCGGCGGGATATCCAAGATGGGACGGGCCGCCGCCAAATTGTGCCGGATGGCCTTCGAGTTGGCCAAGGCACCCGACATCGCATCGATGGCCGAGTTGGCGCTCGACGGGCTGACCGAAGGGACCCAGACCGATGCCGCCGCCCTCTTGTTGCTGCCCCGCGGGTTCCAGGCAGAAGCCACCGGAGACGACCTGGAAGTTGTCGCCTCCCGCAGCACTTCCGAGCTCCGCTACCACCGGGTCTCCAACCGGCTGGCCTCGATGGTGTTGCGCGAACGGGAGGCCGTCCTGGCCCGAAACGTGATGGGCGACAGCACACTCGGAAGCCGCGACAGCAAGGGAGAGATCCACACCACCAGCGTGATCTGTGCCCCCGTCCGCCGCGGCCGTAAGGTCTTCGGGCTGATCCACCTCTATTCCACCGACGCCGACCTGGTGCCCGACCCCGACGACCTGGAATTCACCCTCGCCGTGGCCGACACCGTGGCCGTGGCGCTGACCAATCTCACCCGCCGGCAGGAACTGGCCCACAACCTCACCCAAGTCCGCACCGAGAACGTGCAACTCCGCGAACGGCTGGGAGTGCAAAGCGAAATCATCGGCACCAGCGGAATAATCAGGGCGGTTTCCGACGAGATTGCCCGGGCCGCGGCCACTAATGCCACCGTGCTGATTCGCGGGGAAAGCGGCGTGGGCAAGGAGCTTGCCGCCCGGGCCGTCCACGACTCCAGCCCCAGACGCGATAACGTCTTCGTCTGCCTCAACTGCGCGGCCCTCTCCGAGGAGCTTCTGGCCAGCGATCTGTTTGGCCACGAGCGCGGCGCCTTTACCGGGGCCACGGATCGCAAGATCGGCAAGTTCGAGGCCGCCGACAAAGGCACCCTGATGCTCGACGAAATCGGAGAGATGAGCCCCGGGATCCAAGCCAAGTTCCTCCGCGTCCTGGAGGGGCATCCCTTCGAGCGCGTGGGCGGAAACCAGCCCATCACCGTCGACGTCCGCGTGATCTCCGCTACCAATCGCGACCTGGAAAAAGACATCGCCGAGGGTCGATTCCGCCGCGATCTCTATTTCCGGCTCCGAGTCCTCGAAGTCGTGGTCCCTGCGCTGCGCAAACGCCCCGAGGATATTCCCGAGCTGGCCGAGTACTTCCTGCAGAAATTCAACCTCGAAACCGGGCGCAAGATCCGCGGCTTCACCCCCGAGGCCACTAAGCGGTTGGCCAGCTACCTCTGGCCCGGCAACGTGCGGGAACTCAAGAACGTCATCGAGCGGGCCGTGGTCCTCTGCCGCTCCGACGAAATCGACCAGGACGATCTCCTGCTCACACAGCTCGCCACCGCCGGCGATACCGGCAATCCGCTACAGTTGGGCCAGCGATACGCTACCTCCTCCCTGGCCGACGTGGAACGCGCGCACATCCTTGCCACGCTGAAGCACACCGGCTGGAACAAGAGCCGGGCGGCCAGCATCCTGGGCATCGAGCGCTCCACCCTGGACCGCAAAATTCAACGCTACGCCCTGGCCGACGAGGCCCCGCGCCGACGCTGAAGCAGCAGCACGCCGATGGGACGCAAATACCTCGCATTCGACATCGAGACCGCCCGGCAGTGGCCGGACGGCCAGGACTGGAGAGGCTACCGGCCGCTGGGAATCTCCTGCGCCGCGACCCTCCCGGCCGACGCCCAGCGGTCGACCACCTGGCACGGCCTCACCACCCACGATCAACCGGCCGACCGAATGAGCCGCCAAGACGTGGTCAAGCTCGTCGATCACCTGGCCGCGATGGTCCGCGACGGATATACGATCCTGACTTGGAACGGCCTGGGTTTCGATTTTGACGTCCTGGCCGAAGAGTCGGGGATGTCCGAGCAGTGTCAGAGTCTGGCGCTGGGCCACGTCGACATGATGTTTCACGTGTTCTGCGAGCTGGGTTTCCCCGTCGGGTTGGAAGCCGCCGCCCAGGGCATGGGTCTGCCGGGAAAGCCCGAGGGGATCACCGGGCTGTTGGCACCGAAGATGTGGGCCGGCGGAAGGCGGCAGGAGGTCCTCGACTACGTGGCCCAAGATACACGCACCACGTTGGACCTGGCAACGTCATGCGAACAACAGGGCTGCTTCCGTTGGATCACTCGCCGCGGACAAACAAAGCGAATGCCCCTGCCGGCCGGTTGGATGGACGTCAATTCAGCCGCAAAGTTGCCCGAGCCGGACACCTCCTGGATGTCCGACCCCATACCCCGTCGCCAATTCACCGCCTGGCTGCGGTCATAGGAGTTGTCCAAGAACAAGTTCCCGTTTTTTGCGTTTGTTGATAGCCCCCCGGGAGGGCGGGGTTCCTGGAATGTCGCCACACCCAACCCCGCCCTGCCGGGCGGGGCTATTCTCCAAAAGTGCGACGTTGTTTTTTGACAACTTCATAGCAGGTCGCCTTGCGGGGCCCATCTTCACTGGCTGACCTAATCGAACGTGATCGTCAGTCTCTCGTCGACGAAGCTGGCACCGGCCATCTCGCGGCCGACGAGCGTGTGGGGCGAGAAAAAGCCCCTTGACAGGTCTGGCCGAAATCAGTAAACTTAGATCACTAAGCTTAGGTGACACATTCATCGTGAAAGGGACGCCGATGTCCGCCGAACCCACGCCCACCGAACGTGAGCTGGAAATCCTCAAAATCCTCTGGCAACGGGGCGAGGCCACCGTCCGCGAGGTTCACCAGCAGATCAGCCGCCGGCTGTCGATGGTCCAGAACACCGTGCAGTCGTTCCTCCGGACCATGGAAGAGAAAGGCCTGGTCCGCCATCGCGTCCAGGGCCGCACCTTCATCTACACGCCCGTGTTCCAACGCGACAAGACGAATCAGCGGCTGGTCTCCCGGCTCCTGCAGCGGGCCTTCGACGGGGCGGTCGATCAACTCGTGCAGAGTGTCCTGTCGCTCCAGCAGGCCACGCCCCAGGAGCTGGCCAGGCTCGAGGCCCTGATCGCCGATGCCCGGAAGACCCGGCAGCAAGAGAGGCAAGTCCCATGAACGCCCTTCCCCACTACCTGGCCGGCCAGGGCGCCCTACTGCTGGCCGCGGCCACGTCTCTGCTGGCGCTGGGCTGCGCGGGCGTGGCCTTGCAGCGCACTGCGATCCACCGCCAGCGGGCCGCCGAGCTGGCGATCTTGGGCGTGCTGGCCGTGCTGATCCTGGCCTGCGCGCCCTTGCCCAGGTATCGGCTGCCGGCTCTCTGGCCTGCCGATTCGGTGGTTCAGAACTCCGTGCGGTCGGCCCAGCCGGTCGCGATCCCGCCACCTGTCTTCGATGCCCGGGACGAGGCGGTTCTGGCTGAAGTGATGGTAAAAGAAGAAGTTCCGCTGGTGCAGAGCGACGTCTTGCAGCCGGACATGCGCTCCGCTGCCGACGATGGTGGTGCTGCCATCGTAATGCTACCCGAGCTGCCCGACCCCGCCACCGAAGTGGAGCCGCTGCCGGCCATGGAACTCCAGCGGGCCGCCGACGGCGAACCCCCCACGGCGGCAACCGCTCGTCGGTCACGGTCGCCGGTCGGGCCGCCGTTGGACCCGCGCCACACGGTGGCTATTGCCTACCTGCTCGGCGCGTCGGCGTGTCTGGCGTGGCTGGCGCTGGGACGAATCCTGTTGGTGCGGATGCTCCGCTCCGCCCGGCCGCCCGAGCCTTGGCTGGCGGAGATCTACCGGCGGATCCCGTATGCCCGACGGCACCGGCCGAAGCTGCTGATCTGTGACCGCTGCACCCGGGCGTTGTCGTTCGGGATCTGGCGGCCGGCGATCGTGCTGCCGGGCGATGGTTGCAGGGCGGATCGTGCAGAGCCGTTGCGTCATGTGCTGCTACACGAGCTGGCCCACGCCCGGCAGCGCGACGGTTGGGGGCACCTGCTGTTTAACGTGGCGTTTCCGCTGCTTTACTTCCATCCGCTCTACTGGTGGCTCCGTTGCCGGGCCTATCTGGCCGCCGAGCTGATCGCCGACGACCTGGCGGCCGCACCGGCGGCCCGAGAGTCGTACGTCGAGGCGCTGATCGCGCTGGCCAAGAGGGGCGGCCGCGTGCAGCTTGCGTACTCGAGTTCCCCGCAGATTTTCGGTTCCCGTTCTCAATTCTACAGGAGGATGCAGATGTTACTCGACAGAAAAACCCGATTGACGCGGCGCTGCTCGCCGCTGTGGCGTCTGATCTATCCCATCGCCTGCCTGGCGGCCGTGGTGCTGGTGGCGGGCACCCTGGGAGTGCGCCCCGCCGAGGCCCAATCTGAGGAGGTCCCGATTGCGATCGAGCCTGTGGCCGAGTCGTCTCCGGCCGCTGAGGAAATACCGGACGAGGTGCCGACTCCGCCTGATCGTGCGACCGCGGAATTTTGGGCGGTTGAGAAAGTATTACAGGAAGTGTTGCCTCCGCTCGAGCCTAAGGCCGAGCCATCTCCGGCCACTGAGGACACGAGCAAGCCACCTGCCAAAGCAAAGCCGAGCCAGCAGTTTGTGTTGTGGGCGGAGCGGGACCAGTTGCGGCTGCAATTGAAGGCCCTGGAGGCGAGTGTGCGGAGTCTGAGCAAGATGGTCGAGTCGCTCACGAAACAGCAGACTGAGCGCGATTTCCCCGGGGCAACCGCCCCCATGCCGCATCCGGATCCGGCCAGACGGACCGTCGTCGAGCTGATCCACGCCGCCCAGCAGGGAAAGACCCACTTGCGGAGCCCGAAGACATCGCGCCAGGCGACACCCCCTGCCGCGCCGAAGCCAACACCATCTCTGCCGTCATTGCCCAGCCCAATGGCTCCCTCCGCGCCGAAGCCAAAGCCGTTTCTGTCGACCTTCCCAAGCGAGACTCCCCGAGCGTCCAAGACCACGTCGACAAGGCGGCCGACGGATCCTTTCGGAGCCATCGCCGCACGCCGCGCACCCCAAGGAACCCGGCTCGACCTGGTCCGCCTGGCCACCTCCTACGCCGACGTGGTGGGTGAACTGGAAATCGCCAAGCTGGAACTCGAAGGCCGCAAGAAAGTGGCCAGCATATCGCCGACGGCTACCCCCAAGAAAGAGATGGCGATCGCCGAGATCAATCTCAAGACGGCCCAGCGCAAGCTGACTCTGCTCAGCGCCGTCGCCGAATCGGCCGTGAGGGCAACCAGGGCGGAAATGGACGCTGCAAGACAGCACCTCGAGTGGCTGAAGACCAACGGGCCCCACGACCACCCGGCCGTGCAGACCATGAGGTCAGAACTGATCCGGGCAGAGTCCCGGCTCGCAATCCTCGAGTCGATCCTCGGGTCCGCCGGACGGTGAGAGATACATCGTAACCGTTCTCGGCAGTTCGCAACCGCGAGCAGAGGCGCAGTGGCGCAGAGAAACACATCTGTCGTGCATGTGAACGAAATCGGAACGATCGTCATCGAATCCGCAATTGCAGTCCATCGCGAACTCGGACAGGGCCGTTTCCCCTGCACACAAGAGAGAGATACAGACTTACCCAAAACTGGCCGGCTGCCGACTTGGCTACTTGCTGAACTTCCCAACGGCCCTCATGAAAGATGGCATCGTGCGTGCAGTCAACGGACTGCCCGATCAACAGAGAACAGAAGAACTCCGCGCCTCTGCGTCTCTGCGCGCGTTTCAGAGAGTCGTGAACCGTTACGATACATCTTACCTGTCTTTCTCGTCGGCCGCCGGCTGGGAGTCGTCCGGCTTGCCCTCAACGCTGAAATCCTTGTCCGCTCCCTCTTTGTCACCCCGAAGTTCAGGGTAGTCGTCGAAGATACTTTGCGTGTCGTCGCCGGGGTCTTTCTCCGGCTGGCCGGGGCGTTTCTCTTCGGCCTCCAACTCGGCGATACCGCGGTCGATCTCGGCCACCGGAAGCTCACGCGAGCTCGAGGTCGCCCCCGCCGACTCGTCCGCCCCAAACAGACCTTTCACACGTGCCGCCGGCACCCAGGGACCCTCAGTCCCCTGTCGCACCTGGTCCCCGGGCGCCAGGCGGCGCTGCAGCGCCATCGCCCTGAGCTGCTGCGACGACATCGGCCCCAACTGGTTTCCCGATGTTTTGCAGAACCACGCCAAAGTCATAGGTCGGCCCCACAGGATCTGGCTTGCGCTGCTGTCCCTTGGCTCACCCTCTATTGAATGTACCGCGATCGGATCGGTAGAGCCAGCGTCGCACCCGCCGCGGCCCGTCCGGCCTCCGCTCCCCGCGCTAACCCAATACCGTTGAATTGAAGGAGTGATTGGGCGGTAGGGTAGTGGCACCGGCGTCTCGCCGGTGGTGCGCAAGTTGATGCGCTGCCGCGAGTTCCGTCACACCGGCGAGACGCCGGTGCCACTGTGTCGACGCCAGGTTCGGCCCTAATGTCAGACTATCCACGGATTCGGCCGCTGAACAAGATAGTGCCATTGGGTGGAAGGTAAGTAGTCGTCGAACCCGTCCAAAGCAGTTCGTAGTGACCGCATTCATGCGGTCCCGTCGCGAAACTGGCCGGTCCGACCCGATGAATCGGGTCACTACAAACGGGTTCGACGAATGTTTACCCACGCAGTCCCGGCAGACCTGCCCCCTTTGACAGTCTGCCCGTAAAATCGTAGAAAGCGTAAGTGTGGTCTCCTCATCGTCGGCGTCCGATGAGGGGCCCCCGCAATGGGGACCTGCAAACCTGGTCAGGGACGAAAGTCAGCAGCCATAAGCAGTCATCTTCAGGTGCGAAGGGCCTCTCGTCGGGTGCCGGCGGCGACGGAGCCGAGTCTCCCAGCAGTGTCCCTCCATGCACGGCGGCGAATGGGATGGCCGATCCTCCTAAAAACTCGACCGAAGTTGCTTCCGATCTGCCGGGCGAGTACACCGTCATCGCCCGACGCTACCGCCCCCAGACCTTCGACCAACTCATCGGCCAGGAGCACGTGGCCCAGGCGCTCTCCAATGCGATCTCGACCAATCGTGTGGGCCACGCCTACCTGTTCACCGGGGTCCGGGGCGTAGGCAAGACTTCGGCCGCACGGATTCTGGCCAAGGCACTCAACTGCGAACAAGGCTCCGCGCCGGCCCCCTGCAACCAGTGCGAGACCTGCCGGAGCATCGGCTTTGGCGACGACGTCGACGTGCTGGAGATCGACGGGGCCAGCAATCGTGGGATCGACGAGATCCGCCAATTGCGCCAGAACGTCAACATCCGTCCCAGCCGTTCCCGGCTGAAGATCTACATCATCGACGAAGTTCACATGCTCACGCGCGAGGCCTTCAACGCCCTGTTGAAGACGCTGGAAGAACCCCCGGAGCATGTCAAATTCATCTTCTGCACTACCGAGCCGACCAAGATACCGGTGACCATCCTCTCCCGGTGCCAGCGGTTCGACTTCGCCGGGATCCTCTCCGGATCGATCTCACGGCGGCTCCGCCAGATCGTCGACGAGGAGGGTGTGGAGGCGGACCCCGAGGCCCTCGAGCTACTCTCCCGCCGGGCCACCGGCTCCATGCGCGACGCCCAGTCGCTGCTGGAGCAATTGCTGGCCTTCGCCCCCGGCCGGATCGCGCTGGACGACGTCCACCGGATGTTGGGAACCGCCGGAGACCGGCGATTGGCCGAGTTGGTCGCCCACCTGGTCGACCGCGATGCGGCCGCCGCCCTGGACGATCTTGATACCGCGCTGCGCGAGGGAGTCGGCGTGGCCCTGCTGCTGGAGCAGCTCTTCGGCTATTTTCGCGATGCCATGGCAGCCTCGGCCGGCTGCCCGGCCGAGGTGTTCCTGTATGCCCCGCCGGGCAGCCACCAGGAGGTTTCCGACGTGGGCCGGCGGCTGGGGCTGACGACTACCCTGGCTGCCATGCAGATCATCGACCAGACGCTCGCGCGGCTGAGGTTCAGCACCCAAAGCCGCATCCTGGCCGAACTTGCCCTGGTGCGAATCTGCTCGCTGGAAGACCTGGACGACCTGCCCGCACTGATCGCCGCCTTGCGCGCCGGCCTACCCCCCGGCACCGCGGCAACCGGCCCGGCCGCAGCCAGTTCCAACTCGGGGACCGCGCCCCGCGCCGGAAAGAAGAATCCGGACTCATCGGGGAACAAACCCAAATCCCCGACGGCCGCTGGAGCGACCCCACCAACTGCCCCCCCGCCGGAGCGGTCGGCGATTCAGCTTACACCCGAGAACGTGGCGGAAATCTGGAGTCAGGCCCTGGCCACGATGTCGGGCATGGTGGTCGAGCAGGCCAAACAGTTCCACCGCGTGGCCCTCCCCGCCCCAAACCGTCTGGTCATTTTTTTCAGGCCGGAGTATGCTCTGGCAAAGTCGTCCTGCGAGCGGCCCGACCAGTTGGGACGATTCCAGGACGCCGTGGCCGGGCTGACCGGTCTGTCGGTCCGGGTTGATTTCGCGGTTGATGAAGACAAAGCCGGAAACGGGGAAACAAAGGGGGCCGCTCGGACCGGCTCGCCGCAGCCGGCCTCGCCCCACCAACGCCTGTTGGAAGTGGCGGAGCACCCGATGATTCGTCGGGCAGGCGAGTTGTTCGGTGCCCAGCCCCTACGCGTCGACGAACCACCCGAACAAGAGAGAAGTATCGAATAATGTTCAAAGGACTTTCCAACCTCGGTGCGCTGATCAAGCAGGCCCAGCAGATCGGCGGCCAGATGCAGAACCTAAGCGAAGAACTCAAAGGCCGTCGCGCCCAGGGCACCGCGGGCGGAGGGATGGTGGAAATCGAGGTCAACGGCCTGTTGGAGGTGTTGCGGTGCCGGATCGACGAGCAGTTGGTCGCCCAGGGTGACCGCGAACTGATCGAAGACCTGGTTGCCGCCGCAATGAACCAGGCGGTGGCCCACGGTAAACAACTCCACACCGACGCCATGAAAGGACTCACCGGCGACCTGGATCTCCCCGGAGTCCAGGAAGCACTGGCCAAACTCACAAACCCAGAGCAGCCCGAGGAGTCCTAGCGCCTTGTTGACGAAATCATGCCACAAATCGAGAATCTCAATAGCCGGCGAGCAACGCTCGGGGGGAACCGGACCGCGTTGCGGTCCGGCTATTGCAGCCGAGTGTTGCGGAACTTAATCAACTCAGCGCCGCTGCCCAACTACCGACAGGAAAACCATCATCGTGGCGGAACTCTCACAATCGGTCTCCAATCTGATCGACGAGTTCGCCAAGTTGCCCGGCATCGGCAGGAAGTCGGCTGAGCGCCTGGCGTACCACCTCCTCCGAATACACCGCACCGAGGCCCTGGCGCTGGCCGACTCGATTCGCAACGTCAGAGAGAACGTGCGATATTGCCGCCGCTGCTACAATTTGGCCGAAGAGGAAGAGTGTATGATTTGCCGCGACCTCAGCCGCGACCAAAACCTGCTCTGCGTGGTCGAACAGCCGCGGGACCTGATTGCGCTGGAGCAGTCGGGCACCTACCGGGGCTTGTACCACGTGCTGCTGGGAAGGATTGCACCATTGGAGGGGATCACGTCCGATCAGCTTACCATCGATGCCCTCGTGCGGCGCGCCGAAAGCGGTTCGTTCAAAGAGATCATCATGGCGACTAATCCCACCACCGAGGGCGACGGAACCGCTTTGGAAATCTCCAACTTGCTGCGCGATATGCCCGTGAAAATCACCCGCCTGGCCCGCGGAATTACTACCGGAAGCGTGCTCGAATTTGCCAACAAGGAGATCCTCGCCGACGCCATCGCCGGCCGCCGCGAGTTCTAGTGGTGTATAATTGATTGGGAACCCCGGACCCCTTAACCCTCGACCCTCAACCCTTACTCCTGACACTGACTTCCATGCGACTTTCCTTGGGTCAAGAACTCCGACTGGTGCAGAAGCAGGTGCTGGCTCCGCGGATGATCCAGTCGATGGAGATTCTCCAGTTACCGATCATGGCGCTCCAGGAACGGATCGAGCAGGAGATGGAGGAGAACCCGGTACTGGAGCTACAGGAAGCGGAGGTCGAGGCCGAGGTTTGGAACGAGGGGGAACAGCAGGAGAAACCCGAGCCGCCGGACGCTCCCACCGAAGACGAGCGTGAGTTGGTGATCGACGAGACCAAGGGCAACGAGGAAGACTTCGACCGGCTGACGAAAATGTGCGAGGAGTTGCCGGATTATTTTGAGGACCGATCGCGACCCTCTCGCAACCAGACCGAGGAAGCAGGCCAGCGCAAACACGACGCCATGGCCAACATGGCCGCCCGGCCACAGTCGCTGCAAGACTATCTGCACGACCAGTTGGGATGGTTCGACCTCCCGGATGATCTGCGGGCCATGGCCGACCGCATCATCTACAACCTCGACACCAACGGCTGGGTGCAGGGCCGGCTGGAAGACCTGCTGGGCCCCGACGCGGGCAAGGACGATCTGGAGCTGGCACAAAAAGCCCTTTCGCTCGTGCAGAAGCTGGATCCGCCGGGCGTGGGGGCCCGCGACCTGCGCGAATGTCTGCTGATGCAGTTGACCCCCGGGATGCCCTATTGCGAGCAGTTGCAGACCCTGATATCCGACCACCTGGAGAATATCGAGCACAACCGCCTGCCGGCGATTTCCCGGCGCACGGGATACTCGATCGAACTGATCCAGCAGGCGCTGGAAGAACTCCGCAAGCTGAACCCGAAACCCGGCGCGGATTTCAACGAAGCCCTGGTCCCGCCGGTAACTCCCGACGTCTTCGTCGAGCTGGTTGAGGAGGAACGGTACCAGGTCCGCCTGGAAGACGCCCGTACCCCCAGCCTCTTCATCAGCCCCCACTATCGCAAGCTGATCAACACCGGCAAGGCCGACGAAGAAACGCGAGAGTACATCAAGCGAAAGATCAACTCGGCCCAGTGGCTGATCGACTCCATCCAACAGCGGCGCAGCACGCTCACCCGCGTCTCCCAGGCCATCGTCGACCACCAAACCGAGTTTCTCAACAAAGGTCCCGAGGCAATCGAACCCCTGAAAATGCAGCAGATTGCCGACAAGGTGGGAGTCCACGTGACCACCGTCAGCCGGGCAGTGGACGACAAGTGGATTCAGACGCCCCGGGGGATCTTTCCCCTGAAACGCTTCTTCTGCGGCGGCACTATCCGCGACGACGGAGAAGAGGTCGCCTGGGATACCGTCCGCCTGAAGCTGCAAGAGATCATCGACGGCGAAGACAAGCAGCACCCGCTGAGCGACGAACAACTCGTCAAGGAACTTGCCGCCAGCGGCATCACGGTGGCCCGACGCACCGTGACCAAGTATCGCAAGGCCATGGATATACCCAGCTCGCGGCAGCGTCGCGACTGGGGTGCTTCGCCCAAGCCCCAGAAGACCTGAGCCCCAGTTCAGAAAGCCGCGGCCGGTGATCGGCCACAAACGGCTTCGCAAACCGTGCGGCGCTGCCTCCGCACGCAATCATCGCCACCCGCGGTGGGACACGAAACGGACGGGATTCACAGGATTGAGAGGATAAGAACCCATTTTGAGAATTCATCCTGTCAATCCTGTAAATCCCGTCCGTCCTCAGATACTCTCGATGTGCAGCCCGCGCCGGCGCCGCTCGCTGCGCCGGATATCGTCGATCTTCCCGGCCAGTTCCTCGACGTTCTCGATGCCCTGCAGCAACAGCTCCGGATGGGTCCGGTCGCTCGAGGTCACGCGAATCGTGCCCACGCCCACGAAACGTTCCAGCAACGTCTGCTCGAACGTAATATCGTCCATGTCGATCACCTCGATCCGGTCGCTCACCCGCCGCAGGATGCCCGTCTCGTGGATGAACCGCTGGCTGGTCAGCCGGTAACGTACGTTCCACTGGCGGTACTTCATTTTGCAGAACTGGTAAATCCAGAGGAGCACCACCAGGGCAACCACGCCCCACGTAACGTACCGGTGCCGTATCCAGATCGCCAGCACCACCAATGCGATCGTAATCAGGCCGCTCAGCGCCCAGGCGCCGATCATGGCCTTCGACGAATAGCGCCCCTGCCAGAGTTCCTCTTCCTGATCGTCGTCCCCGGTCTGGAGGGCCGATGTCATCTCCTTGAACTTCTCGGCCGGAGTGGCTGCCGGCCGGGCGGACGGCTCGTGGGGCACTTCCGCAGCGGAGACCTCCTCGGCCCCCCCCTCTTCGTCCGGCAAATCGGTCCGCTCGCCGCACTTATGACAATAGGCCGACTGCTCGGCCACTTCCGCACCACACTTGGGACACTGCATCGACCCGGTACCCTTTCGTCAGGCTGCTGAGAGATCTTCGCGACGCCCCATTATAGAAGGGCCGCGGCAGAAGGTGGAAGGGGAGTTACCCATGTGTAATGAGGGAGGCCGTAAATCGCGGTTTGCGCGCCAGGATTCATTCTTTCTCAGCACGTTGTATATCCCCAGGCAAGGTTGAACCCTAAGCCCTTTGGATGAAAAACGTTAGTGCGCTTGGCCGCCTTTGCTTAAAGGT
>SDBV01004366.1_pt1 | contig 20419 bp, 19 predicted proteins | sample 2277081 | NCBI WGS metagenome assembly SDBV01 (sample SAMN10402039, study PRJNA504765) | marine sediment metagenome | isolation source: marine sediment core GS10_PC15, 223 cmbsf | place: Arctic Ocean: Southern Knipovich Ridge | collected 2010 | reverse complement strand
GCAGAGCCCCAGTTTTATATACTCTTTGTTTTTTCCATTGCCACACATGAAATACTCCGTAATGTTACTACAGTCTCGTTTTTTGTCCTGTTATCCTGTCAAAAAAATCCGTGAACGGTTACCCTCTTTTGTTACTTCCCAAAATCTGCCCAACCAGGCAAAATCCGCCCGGCAGCCGTCAAATTTGAGATATGTTTTCGTAGGTTTACGGCCGAAAAGCGGATATTTCACCGCGGTCGGCTCAGGTGGGCCCGTTAAAATGACGCCCCATACATGCATAAAAGCGCATATGATATTGTCCGTGACGCGGTATGGACGCTGAAAACCGGGTTACTTGTGTGGACGCGCAGTATCGGCGGGTCAGTTGCGATTGACCGTTTAGTCGTGCCTGTCTGTCTGCTGCATGATATATTTGACGACGCTGTCGTCTTGGTTTGTGCCTATAACGGTCGTGGCGTGTTGTTTGATCTCGTCGGTGGCGTTTCCGACGGCGACGGAGTTGGCTGCCATCCTGAACATCTTGACGTCGTTCAGATTGTCGCCGAATACCACCAGCTCGTCCATACCGAAGCCGGCGTATTCGAGGAATTCCCTTACCGCTACCGATTTGCAGGCCTTTTTGTCGTGGATCGTCAGCCACCACCAGCCGGGCGAATACGGATTCTCGAAGAAGTGGTTCTCAAGACGGCTGCCCAGCTCTTTTTCCAGTTCGTCGGCCAGCGGCTTTAGCTGGTCGTGTGTATTTATTACGCAAAATGAAACCACCCGGTCGGTGAACTTTTTCGGCAGATCGTCCACGCCGGTCAGTCGTTTGTCACCGCTGGATGCCCTGTCCTGACGATACAGTTCCATACCGCCGTTGATGATTCGGCTGTGATAGAGTCTGTCGCAATTGCCGTCGAAGGCGGTCATAAACGGCCAGGAGCCGTACGCAAGGATTCGTCCATAGATGTCTTCCAGTAAATCCTCGGGCATGTCGTTTATGACGATGTGCTCGCCGGTGTGAAAGTCGGAGATGAACGCCCCGTTGACAGCGATGACCGGCAGTCGAAATGGCAGATAGCCCAGGGCCTGCCGGATTGCCGTGACGCTGCGGGCACTGGCGACGGTAAAGTGTAGGCCGTTGTCGAGCAGCTTTGTCAGGGCGCGATGGGAATATGGCGAAATCGTCGCGTCATCGCGCAGCAGTGTACCGTCCATGTCAGAGATGTAAACGCGGTTGCCTGCCATTTCCTTGATAACTACTCCTGCGGCAGCCTGGCTATGTCCTGGTCGGAGCCTGCGATCATCAGGACGTCGCCTTCGTTGATAATGGTGTTGGGCATGGGTACATTGACAATGTTATCCTGTGATGTTTTTTTGTCTTCGTTGTCGGTCCATCGCTTGATAGCCACCAGGTTTACGTTGTACTTCTGCCTGAGCTGCAGATCCTTGACGGTCTTGTTGCCGAAGCTTTTTGGGGCTTTAATGCGCGCCAGACTGTAGCCAGGTGCAAAGTCGATTTTTTCACCGATATGCGGCGCGATCAGTTTATACGCCCACCTCTGGGCCGTTTCGTTTTCCGGATAGACCACGTCGGTAGCCCCGACGGCAGAGAATACCTCCCCGGTTGTCAGGCTCTGGGCACGTGCACAAATCCGCTTTACGCCCAGATTTTTGAGGTTGACCACGGTCATGATGGCCGACTCGAATGCCTGGCCGCCCTGGCCCATGCCGACGACGGCGCAGTCCACCTTGCCGACGTTCTGGGACTTGAGGGCCTCTTCGTCCGTACTGTCCATGCGGACGGCGTGTGTGACCTGGTCGCGAATCTGATCGACGACGTTGCGATCCTTATCGATGGCGATCACCTCGGCGCCACTCATGGTAAGGGCGATTGCCAGCTTTTTGCCGAATCGCCCCAGTCCTATTATTGCAAAACGTTTCATCGGTTTACCCTTAATCCGAGTGCTCCGTAACCTCTCAATTTCACTGTGCTGTTTTATCCAGCCGGTCGAAAACCGCCGCGAAACCGTCAGCCGACAATAACCGGCTCTGACGGATAGTCATAGACGGCTGGTCTGGTATTGAATGTCAGGGCCGCCAGCAATGTCAGCGGGCCCAGCCTGCCTATGAGCATCGCGGCAATGATAAACAATTTTCCCGCCGTTGTCAAAGAGCTTGTGATGCCGGTACTGAGACCGACTGTCCCCAGTGCCGATGCTGACTCGAACATGATGTCCATCATGGCAAAGCCGTTATGCCTCTCGGTGACGCTCAGGGCCAATGTTACAGAGATGAGGACCCCGACAAAAAGCAGCACGACGGTTATCGCCCGTCCGACGACCACGGTTCGTATCGAACGTTTGAATATCTCCACCTGCGGACGTTTCCGCAGCGAGGCATAGGCGGTCATGATCAGTACGACAAGTGTCACGGTCTTGATGCCGCCAGCCGTTGAGCCGGGCGAGCCGCCTATGAACATCAGTGCTATCAGTGCGAGTTTGCCGGCTTCGCTCATGGTTGCGATATCGATGGTGTTAAAGCCAGCCGTCCGCGCGGTGACAGACTGAAACAGTGCCGTCGGCAATCGGCTGTCATGATGGTCCAGCGGTGAATAATGTTCGAACAGGCTGATCGCCCCGGTACCGACAACAATCAATATAAGACTTGTTATAATTACGATTTTGGTTTGAAGCTGAATCCTTTTCGGTATCGAAGCCTCGTATGTCCCCAGTCTGACATGCCGTGTTACAAAGAGCCGTTTGGTTTTGTCGCATACGACCTGGAAGATGTTGTAGAGCACTCCAAACCCCAGCCCGCCGAGTATGATCAGCGGACAAATCACGCCATATATTGCCCAACTGTGGTCGTACCTGATAAGACTGTCGTCAAAGAGGCTAAATCCAGCATTGCAGAATGCGCTTATCGAATGGAAGATACTGCAGAACCACTGTTGCTGCGTCGTGGTCATATCGCCGGGCACCTCCTGCCAGACGCCGACCATGGTGACGGCGGCGACGGCCTCGACTATCACGGTCGTGATAAAAATGAAGCCTATCATATTTCCGATTCTGCCGAGCGTCTGGGCGCTTAGAAGGTCCTGCATGGCGACAGATTCCCGTACGCTGAACGCCTGGCCCAGCAGCAGTGCGATTACCGCACCGAAGATCACGATACCGAGTCCGCCCAGCTGGATCAGTGTCAGGATGACGATCTGGCCCATCATGGAAAAGTCTCCGCCCGTATCCTTGACAATCAGTCCCGTTACGCAGGTGGCGCTGGTCGATGTGAACAACGCATCGACAAAACTCGTTCCGTCAAGATTATTTGCCTTTGGCAGCATCAACAGGCCCGCGCCGGTTATAATCAGGACAACGAAGATTCCGATAAGCGCCCTGGTTGGGTTTTTTCCCGACGCGGCGAGGTCCACACAGCTTCGGCACGACTTGATGACCACTTGCAGAACCAGGTAGATAGCCAGAGAAAGCATGATAACCCTACCCGGGTCCTGTTCGGCAAAGAAACGCCCGGCACCGAAAACCATCGCTATCAGGATCGACAATAATGGTATGTCATACCAGAATACCTTGATGTAATCCTTTTTTGAAAGCGCGTTCAGGAATCGGATAGTTTTTTCGGCGAGCATTATGAGAAATGCGACAATCTGCGCGATGTGCATCGCCCGAACCGACAGATACGCAGGCAACTCGTCAAAGCCGTACAGCAGGACGAAGGTAGCCGCCACGGTAGCCGCGGTTACCACGTTGAGGGCGACGACAATGTGTTCGAGAGTTGTATTTCTGTAGCGAAGCTTCATTCCTTTTCAGGCCCGTCCGTAAAATTCTGTTTCGTTGGTCAGTCAGAAACGGTGCGTTAAAACGCACCCTACAGGCTGCCCAGTTACCTTTGTTGTGGCTGCCCGGTTACCTATTCCTCTGCTGGTGGGCTTTTTGGGATGGCCAGTTCCACGGTATTAATGTCAAGTTGCCCTTCGAGTTCAAGGACGACAATCGTTACCGATTCATCTGCCAGGGGGCTGTCTGGGATGGCCAGTTCCACGACATCGCCGATCTTTTCGAACTGCATGGGTTTATCGCCCTGGGCGGTCAGCATGTAGCAGGCCTTGACGTGGTTTTTCAGGCCGGGCAGTTCGACTTTTTCATGCTCAGTGCCCCAAACATGGACAAATATTTTGCCCGGTTTATACGTGCACGTGCCCCATTCGAATCGTTTCGGACGAAACGGGTTTGCCTGCGAGCCGTATATCGCATCGCCGTTGACTTTGAGCCATTGGCCAATCTGCAGCAGCCGTTCCTGCATGATTACCGGTATCCTGCCGTCGGCGGCGGGGCCTACGTCCAGCAGCAGGTTTCCACCATTGCCGGCTACCCTGGAGAGCATCCGGATTAATTCTTCGCGTGTGTCGTATTCGAATACGGTCTCGTTGCGATTATATCCGTAGCTACGGCCTATGCCGCGGTTCTCCTGCCATGGGTGGTTCGCCCAGCCGTGGCCCCCGCCGTATTCGCTTTCATAAAACGAACCGTGTTTGCCGCGACAATTACCCCACCGGTCGTTGACCACGACACTGTCTTTTACCGGCGATTCATTGAACAGCCACGCAGCCAGTTCCTCGCTTCGCCACTGCTTGTAGCCCATCTCCCATTCACCGTCCAGGAATATCACCGCCGGCTCATACTTCGTCACCACCTCCTTGAACTGCGGGTGGAACTTTTCGGTGACATAGCGGTCGCGGTCTTCCAGCCACAATGGATGATACCACTCATAAAGCGAATAGTAGATGCCCATCTTGAGGCCGCGTTTTCGGCCTGCTTCGTTCAATTCTCCCAGCACGTCGCGCATTGGGCCAACCTCGGTGCTGTTCCATTTGTCCGTCTCGGTCGTGGCGTCGTACTCGCTCGGATACAGGCAGAACCCGTCATGGTAGTTAGCGGTCGTGACGACATATTTGGCCCCGGCCTCTACGAACAAATCCGCCCACGCCTCCGGGTCCCACATCCCGGCGGTGAACATATCGGCGAACTGTTCATACTTGAAGTCCTCCCCATAGACCCGCCGATGAAACTTCCACGTCGGCGAACCCTTTTTGCGCATGTCGGAACCATACCACTCGGCATAGCCCTTGTCCTTCCATGCGGGTACCGAATAGGGCCCCCACACGACCAAAATTCCGAACTTGGCCTCGTTGAACCACGGCGGCATGGGTCTTGTGTCCAGAGATGCCCAGTCCGGCTCATATTCCTCGGTGGCTCCGTCCCCCGTTTTATCCTTCATCCACAGCAGTACACAAACCGCAATCAGAATAACGCCCAGTAAAATTACAAGTTTTCTCATGACAGTCCCTTTCAGAAAACTGTTCGACAATCCAACCTCGAACCCTTTTACCCGGTTATCGGGTCAATTGCCAGAATAATTCTATGCGATATCCATGCGATATTCATCATGTCTATGCGATATCTACCAGGCCGATTTTGCCGCCAAATCTGCGTATCAGGGCCCTTCTGATGGCCATGTGTCCGGGTTCGTTCAGTGTCGGGTCGCCCTGTACCAGGGCAAATGCGTCCCTTCTGGCCAGTGTCAACAGATCGAAGTCGTCCACAATATTGGCTATCTTCAGGTCCGGCAGGCCGTGTTGTCGCGTACTGAACAGCTCGCCGGGGCCGCGAAGTTTCAGGTCGTGCTCGGCGATCTCGAAACCGTCATTGCTGCGTGTTATAATCTCCAGCCGACTGATTGCCGTTTCGTCTTCGGTCTCGGCGAAGAGCAGGCAAAACGAATTGCTCTGTCCGCGTCCGATTCGCCCGCGCAGCTGATGCAGTTGCGCCATGCCGAACCGGTTGGCGTTTTCGATGACCATGATCGTGGCGTTGGGCACATCCACACCGACCTCGATAACGACCGTGCTGATCAGAACGTCAACCTTTCCGCTGCGGAAATTGCCCATAACGCGTCCCTTGTCCGGCGAGGTCATCTGGCCGTGCAGCAGGGCCACCTCAAACTCCGGGAATACCTCTTTTCGCAGCATTTCGTATTCGCCCACGGCTGCCCTCGCATCGTCGTCGGCAGGATCGTTGTCGATGCGAGGATAGACAAAATAGGCCTGTTTGCCAGCCCTTAGCCGCTTGCGGATGAACTCCATCGCCTCCGGGCGGTTGTGCGGCTGGACCCATTTGGTGACCACTTTGCCCCGTCCCGGCGGACAATGCCTGATGATCGACACGTCCAGGTCGCCGAACGCCGTCATCGCCAGCGTCCGCGGTATCGGCGTGGCCGTCATTACCAGGCAATGCGGTGCCTTGTCCTTGCGCAGGAGTGATCGCTGCTGGACGCCGAACTTATGCTGCTCGTCGATGACCACCAGTCCCAGGTTGGCAAAATCGATGTCTCCCTGCAGCAGGGCGACGGTTCCGACGATGATATCGACCTGCCCGGATTTGAGCCGGTCGGTCAGTTCTTTGCGTTTTTTGCCGGTCAGTCCGCCGGTTATCAGCTCCCGTCGCACACGGCTGCCCTTTAAGTACAGCTCTATGCCCTGAAAGTGCTGGTTTGCCAGTATCTCGGTCGGAGCCATAATCGCGGCCTGGGTCTTGTTCGCCACCGCCAGCAGCGCCGCGTACAGCGCGACGACCGTCTTGCCGGAACCCACATCTCCCTGCAACAGTCGGTTCATCGGGCAGGTCGTCCGCATATCGGCGGTGATCTCCTCGATTACGCTGTCCTGGTCGCCGGTTAACAGAAACGGAAAACGCCTCCTGATTCGGCTGTCGATTTTATCGTTCCAGGCAATCGCCGGTGCCGAGAGCCTGTGCCGGACATGGTATCGTTTTATCGCCAGACCAAGCTGCATCAGGAACAGCTCGTCATATTTGAGCCTGCGTTTTGCCTCGGCAAGGTGCATCTCGTCATCCGGGCCGTGAATCTGCCGATATGCCCCGGCCCGGGCCATCAGTTCGTTCTTTTTGCGAAATGGTTCGTCGAAGAATTCCTCCACCAGCTCACAGGCCCTGTCGGCAATCGGCCGGACGATGCTCCGGATATATCTGCTGGTCAGTTTGCCGGATGCCCGATAGACCGGCCCGTTAAAATAGTCTCCGCTCGCCTGTTCGGGGTCGTCCAGTATCGTAAAGTCCGGATTGGCCAGTTGCAGCCGGTGCTTGTAGAGTTTTGCCTTTCCGGATACTATGATTACCTGGCCCGGCTCGATTTTATCCCTCAGGTATCCGCCGTGGAACCATACCAGATAGCAGATGCCCGTTTCGTCAGCGATGGTTACGTTGAACACGGGTTTTCGACGATACGCCTGAAAGTCCGTCTGCTCGACGACGCCGGCGACCGTGACGGTCCGGCCGGTCTGGACCTGTGCGATTTTTATCGGTTCTGGCAGAAAAACCCAATCACGCGGGTAGTATTCCAGCATATCTTCCAGGGTATTGATGCCGATCTCGGCAAATGCCTCCGCCCGCCGCGGCCCGACACCCTTGACATACTGCACCAGCATCGCCGGGCCAAATTTATCAGTCCTCGTCGAATCCATATTCACCAATCAATTTGACAAACCGACACCCGCACACCATGCTGGGCTGTAGTTTGCCCTGTTTTTTAGTATAGACAGTCAAATCCTGACAGAACTTACCGCCGACCGGGGCGACAATTATGCCGTCTTCTTTTAGCTGGTCGGCCAACGGCTGGGGCACCTTCGGGACCGCGGCGGTGATTATGATACGGTCGAACTGCACCGTTTCGGGCCAGCCCTTACTGCCGTCGCCGATATAGTATTCAACGTTGTTAATGTTCAGCCGGCCCAGCACTGCCTGGGCGATCTCACAAAGCTCGTTGAACCTTTCAATCGTATAGACCCGCTGGGCCAGGGATGCCAGGATGGCTGTCTGGTAGCCGCTGCCGGTGCCGACCTCCAGCACGCGGCTCTGGCCGGTGATCTTCAGCGTCTGGGTCATCAGGGCCACGATATAGGGCTGGCTGATCGTCTGGCCCATCCCTATCGGCAGCGGATAGTCCGTGTAGGCTTGGTGGGTGTATTGACCCGACACGAAAAACTCTCGCGGTATCCTGCCCATTACCTCCAGCACAGCATCGTCGGTAATATCCCGCCCAGCCAGGTCGTCACGGACCATCGCCTGCCGCTGGGGCACAAAAACGTCATTTTCATCGAAACTTACCATGCCGCAATAATCACCTTGTTGGGCCTGTTTTGCAAAACAATTTTCGGCATACCGCAAATCTTCTGGGGCAAAGGCCCCCAATACGGTACAATGCCGCATATTGGAGACGGTGCGTTAAAACGCACCCTGCGTGCTAAAATGTTACGATAATAGTAGTCTTTTCCATGAATCCACGAACACAACGATTGATTGAAGCGGACAAAAAGTTTCTGTGGCATCCGTTCACGCAGATGGCCGGCTGGGGTGATTCCGAGCCGGTGGTTATCGACTCGGCAGAGGGGTTTTATCTTACCGACACCGAAGGGAGACGTTACATCGACGGTGTAAGCTCGCTGTGGTGCAACGTGCATGGCCATCGCGTAAAAGAGATCGATGATGCGATTCGGGCACAGTTGGACAGGGTCGCCCACAGCACATTGCTCGGGCTGGGCCAGGACAGGTCGATAGAGCTTGCCGAGATGCTCGCAGCACTTGCGCCGAGTGGTCTGGGGCGGGTTTTCTATTCCGACAGCGGTGCCACGGCGGTGGAGATTGCTATCAAGATGGCCTACCAGTACTGGCACAACATCGGCCGGAAAACACGTACGAAGTTTATCGCTCTCAAAGAGGCCTATCACGGTGACACCATCGGTTCGGTCAGTGTCGGGGGGATGGATTTGTTTCACGGTATATTTGGTTCGCTGCTTTTCGAGACGTATTTCGCCCCGGCTCCGCACCCGTACCGTTTCGACGGCTCAGCTGAGCAGTGCGCGCGGCATAGCCTTGACGAAATCGAAAAGATACTGCAATCGCGCGGTGACCGGATCGCCGCGGTGATCGTCGAGCCGCTGGTCCAGGGTGCGGCTGGGATAATCGTTCATCCCGAAGGCTTTCTCAGGGGCGTTCGCGAATTGACGGACAAATACGATGTACTGCTGATCGCCGACGAGGTGGCCACGGGATTCGGCAGGACCGGGGAGATGTTCGCCTGCCGGCACGAAGACGTTGCGCCGGACATTATGTGTCTGGCCAAGGGCATTACCGGCGGCTATCTGCCACTGGCTGCTACCATGACAACGTCGAAGGTATTTGACGCGTTTCTGGGCGGTATCGCCGAGCACAAAACATTCTATCACGGACATACCTATACCGGCAATGCGCTGGGCTGTGCCGCCGCGGTCGCGTCGCTGGGGCTTTTCGAGAAGAATCGTATCATTGAATCGCTGCCGGCGAAAATCGCCATGATCCGGCAGGCCTTTGCGCGTATCGCCCGGCTCGATTATATCGGTGACGTCCGCAGTCGCGGGCTTATGGGCGGTATCGAGATTGTGAAGGACAGGGATGCCAAACTGAAAAATTCCTTCCCCTGCGAAAAGACCGTCGGCGCCCTGGTCTGCGCCGCGATGCGTCCCAAAGGCGCGATGATGCGTCCGCTGGGCGATGTGATAGTGTTTATGCCGCCGGTGGCGATTGATAGCGACACGCTGGGAAGATTGCTGGAAATCGTCTATGATACGCTGGCCAACGACCTGCCGAGACTTGTAAAGGATATGTAGATGACATTGCAACTGGACCTGCCAAAGGCAAACGGGCTGTTTATAACCGGCACCGACACCGGCGTGGGCAAAACGCTTATCGCAGGCGGCATTGCGCATCTGCTCTGTCGGCAGGGGCTGGGTGTGGGCGTATTCAAACCCATCGCCAGCGGCTGTCGTCACCAGCGTGAAGGGCTGGTAAGCGACGACGCGGAATTTTTGAGCTATTGTGCCCGGAGCGAGCTGCCGCTGTCGGTGATAAACCCGGTAACATTCAGGACCGCCGCGGCGCCGGTGGTGTGCGAGGAGTTTGAAAATCGCCGGGTCGAATTTAACCCGATTGTTGAAGCCTATAAATATATCTGCCAGAACAGTGACTTCGTTATCGTCGAGGGCATAGGCGGGGTGCGTGTGCCGATTACCGCTGATGTGGACGTGCTGGACATGGCGGCCCGGTTCGCACTGCCGGTTGTCATCGTAACACGCCCGAACCTCGGAACGATAAATCATACGCTGCTTACCATCGACGCGGTCCGTGGAGCGGGGTTGACCGTGGCGGGTCTTGTCATCAACGGTTACGATGTGTCCAACGCTTCGATTGCCGAGGAGACTGTCGCGCAGGTCCTGGCCGACTGTGGACAAACACAGATACTCAGCGTTGTACCATACGACGAGGAATCGGATACCAGCCAGGGCGCGTTAGGCCCGGCGGTTGTAGAATCACTCCAGCAGTGTCAGTGGCAGCGATTGGGCCGCGGATAGGTAGTTTGAAGCAGTTTTAAGTAGTTTAAAGGCAGAAAAGCATTTTTGCGATTGTCCGTATCTGAGCCGACTCCGACGAGCTCGGTCGCGGCCCATTCTCGTCGGCTCAGATACTTGGTTAATATTGTCGAATCCCAATTTTTGTTTCCGGCTTCGGTCCCTGATTTTCTGTTCCTTTGACCACGGGCCGTGGCGGTGGTATAATCAGCGGCGGTTATCTGCGATGTCGAAATCTTCATTGGCGAATTTTGAGAGGATATTCATGTGAAATTCCACTGGTCGGTTGTCTGCGTTTTTGTATTGATGCTGAGTCCTGCCGTTTTCGTTTGTGCCGACGAACGAGGCGACGATGGCAAGGCCCGTGCCGAATACGCTGCGGTGCTGGTGGACGGCAAAAAGATGGGCCATCTGATTCATCGACGACAGGTTGACGGCGGTATCGTCAGCACCACCGAGCAGATGAGTCTTGCAGTTGGACGCGGCGATTTTCTGATGAACGTTGAAGTGACGACGACTTCTACCGAGACGGTCGGGGGTGAGCCGGTGGGTTTTGAATATTCCCAGACGATGGGCATCCTGTCGCAGAAGACCGTCGGCAGGATTGACAAATCCGGCAAACTGCAACTGACGATTACCTCGGCGGCGGGAGCGACCAGCCAGACGATGGATTGGCCCGAAGGGGCCTTGATGGTCGAAGGAATGCGGCTTGTGGAGCTGCGGCACAAGCTCGTCGAGGGCACTACGTTCACTGTGAAGTATTTTGACCCCAGTATGCTAACAGCGATGGAGGCGACCGTAAAGGTGGGCCCAAAATGTGATGTCGATCTGTTCGGAAGGGTGCTCAAACTCACCGAAACCACCGTAACCATGCGGATGCCAACCGGCTCGGTTACGACGGTCGCATTTGTCGATGACCAGTTGGAGACGCTTAAAGCGACCACCGAGCTGATGGGGATGAAGCTGGAAATAATCGCCTGCGACAGGGAGTTCGCCCTTGGCGACAATGATGTGGTGGATTTTCTCGACAAAATGCTTCTGCCCAGCCCGACACCGCTTACGGACATCGCGCAGAAGAGCTCGGCGACCTATTTTATCGTTCCGCGTGAGCAGATGCAGCTTCAGTTTCCGGCAGGGGATAACCAGACGGCCAGAAGGGTTTCCAACGGCAAATACATCGTGACCGTCAAGCCCGTCCGGAGGTCGGGAGATGTTAAATTTCCCTACAAAGGCAAAGATCCGGAGATATTAAAGGCCCTGGAGCCTACACGGTACCTGCAATGTGACGGCAAAAAGATACGAAACCTTGCAATGGGTGCCGTCGGCGGGACGAGCGACGCGATGAAGGCAGCCAGGCAGATTGAATCGTTTGTCAACGGCTACATCACCAGGAAGGATATGTCGGTGGGTTACGCCACCGCCGAGGAGGTTCTGGCGAGCCGACAGGGTGACTGTACCGAACACGCGGTGCTTACCGCTGCGATGTGTCGGGCGGTGGGCATCCCGGCCAGGGTGGTGTTCGGCATTGTCTATGTGGACGAACTGGGCGACAGGAAGCACATCTTTGGCGGCCATGCCTGGACACGGGTTCGGATAGGCGACAAATGGGTCGGGCTGGACGCCACGCGGTCGCCACAGGGTTTCGGGCCCGGCCATATCGCCCTGGCAGTCGGTGACGGCGACCCGAAAGACTTTTTCGCCATGACAAGCACGCTGGGATATTTTACCATCGAAAAAGTCCTGCTCAGATAACCGAATCGGCGTGGAAATGGGCTTGCAAAATGGGCGGATATGGGGTACAAGGCCCGTTTTGATTCGTGATTGAAAGGTGTCAGGGATATGGAGTTATCAGAACTTAAGGCCCGGATTGGCCAATTGGAGGCCCGGGTGAGGCACATCCGGGAGTGGCTTTGACTTACCGGCCAAACTGAGTCTCCGTGCCGAGTTGGAAGAGAAGATATCCGAAGCCGGTTTCTGGGACGATCCGGACACCGCCAAGGGGGTAGTCTCTCAGCTTAGCGCGGTCAAATCCATTATCGAACCCGTAGAGCAGGTAACTTCGGCGGCGGGAGATTTGCGAGAATTATTCGAGTTGGCTGCGGAGGAAGATGACGCCGAGACGCTGGAGAGCATCGAACAGGACCTGGCTGGGACGGTCAAAAAGTGCGACAGGATAGAGGTCATAGGCACACTCAGCGGACCGGATGACATGCGCGGGTGCTTTTTCAGCATCCATGCCGGCGCCGGCGGAACCGAGAGCTGCGACTGGGCGAATATGCTGCTGCGGATGTACACGCGCTACTTCGAGAGCTGTAAATATAAATATGAGGAGATGGACATAACCCCCGGCGAAGAGGTTGGCGTCCGTTCGGTTACATTGCGCGTATCGGGCCCCTTTGCGTTCGGCAAGCTGTCCTGCGAGACGGGGGTGCATCGGCTGGTTCGTATCAGCCCGTTCGATTCACAGTCCAGAAGGCATACCAGTTTTGCCGCGGTGGACGTAATCCCCGAACACGGCGAAGACGTTGATATTGAAATCAAAGATGACGATCTGCGGGTGGATGTGTATCGTGCCAGCGGTGCCGGCGGCCAGCACGTCAACAAGACCAGCTCGGCAGTGCGGATGACACACCTGTCCACGGGGATTGTCGTGCAGTGCCAGAATGACCGGAGCCAGCACAAAAACCGCGCCGCGGCGATGAAGATGCTCAAAAGCCGGCTGTATATGCTGGAAAAACAGAAACGTGACGCCGAGATCGCCAGGCTATACAGCAGTAAGGGCGAAATCGCCTGGGGCAACCAGATACGCAGCTATGTGCTGCAGCCGTACCAGATGATTAAGGACCATCGCACGGAGCATCAGGTGGGAAACGTAAACGCGGTCCTGGACGGCGACCTGGAATCGTTTATCGAGAGCTATCTTAAATACAGAAGCCGGAAAAACAAATAGGACCAATGACGTAACGCAGGCACAGGAGGTATAAATGACCAGGCAGATTATTTCGGTATCGGTAACCACAAAGAGGATTGACGTTGTCAAGGCAAAGGCGGACGTACTGGCAATCGGCGTATTCTCCGACGGCAAGAGTGCCGTGTGCGACGCCGTGGACAAAAAGCTCAAAGGCGCTATCGCCCAGGTCCGCAAGCTGGGTGATTTCAGGGGCGAAGCGCTTACCACGGCGGTTATCTATACCAACGGCAGGATCGGCGCAAAGCGCGTGCTGCTGGTAGGTATGGGGCCGCGGAAAAAGGCAAATATGGATACGATCCGCACTGCCGCGGCGCTTGCGGCAAGCAAGACAGTCGATATGCGCGGGCGCACGGCAGCAACTGCGGTGCATCAGGAGATGATCGGTAAAAAGAAATTCGACGCGCCGCTCCTTGGCAGGGCGATTGCCGAGGGGATTCATTTTGGCGGCTATCGCTATGACGAGTTTGTGGGCAGTTCGGCGGACGGCAAAGACAGGCTAAAGGAGCTGGCAGCGACGATAATCGACGCCGATGCGGGCAATATTCGTGCGATCGGCAAAGGCGCCAAAATCGGGACGATACTTGGTCAGGCACAGTCCTATGCCAGGACGATTATGAATCGACCTGCCAATGTGATCGATCCGGCGAAACTTGCGACAGAGGCCCAAAGGCTCGCCAGAGAGACGCGTGGTCTAACGTGTACGGTGCTGGACGAAAAAAAGCTCCGGGCAAAAAAGATGGGCGGTCTGCTGGCCGTTGGCAAAGGTTCGACCAGGAAGCCGCGGCTTATCGTTTTGAAGTACACCTCCGCGGGCGGGGCGGGCGTGGCGGGCGTCAAAAAACGCACGATCGGGCTGGTAGGCAAGGCAATTACGTTCGATTCGGGCGGTATCAGTCTCAAACCCGGCCGGGGCATGTGCGACATGAAGTTCGACAAGTCCGGCGGCATAGCGGTGCTGGGGGCGATGAGGGCTATCGCGGCGATGGCACCTGCGGTGACGGTTTATGGGATTATCCCGGCGGCGGAAAATATGCCGTCCGGCGACAGTTACCGGCCCGGTGATATCATCACGACGTACAGCGGCAAGACCGTTGAGATAGAAAATACCGATGCCGAGGGCAGAATGATCCTGTGTGACGCGATCCATTATGCCGTCCGGCAAAAGTGCGACGCCATTGTCGATATCGCGACGTTGACCGGGGCATGTGTCGTGGCGCTGGGTGAAAATATGGCTGGGGTTATGGGCAATAACGACAGGCAGATCAAACAGATAAAGGCCGCCGCCGAGAGCACTGGCGAGAGGGTATGGCAGCTTCCGTGCGGCGATGAATTTTTGGAGAAGACGAAGAGCAAGATTGCGGATTTGAAAAATACCGGCGGCAAATGGGGCAGCGCATGCACGGCTGGGGCGTTTCTGGGAGCCTTTGCCGGTGATACGAACTGGGTGCATATCGATATGGCTGGGGTCGGCATGGTCGATGGCGGCAAGAAGTTCGGGTCGCCCGGCTCGATAGGCTTCGGCGTTAAGCTGCTTGCCGAATATGTGTGTAGTCATGCCGTAAAATGAGATACGGCAATTCAACGATGCGTCAGGTGAATGACAATGGAGCGGAGAGAGATGAGTGAGAATGATTGCAGTTCGGTGGATACGGCCAGGATTGAAAAGGCGGTTCGTGAGATATTGTTGGCTGTTGGTGAAGACCCAGGCCGTGAAGGTCTGCGCAAGACACCGGGCAGGGTCGCCCGGATGTACGCTGAGTTGCTGGGCGGGGCGCGGCAGGACCCGAAAAGGCATATTGCCAGCGTATTCCATGAGGATTACGACGAGATCGTGCTGCTGAGAGACATTTCTTTTTATAGTGTCTGCGAGCACCATTTGATGCCTTTTATCGGACGGGCGCATGTGGCGTATCTGCCCGACGGGCGTGTGCTTGGCGTCAGCAAGCTGGCACGCATTGTCGATAGTTTCGCCAATCGCCTGCAGGTTCAGGAACGGTTGACCAACCAGGTGGCTGATTTTCTGCTTGACAATCTCAAACCCAAGGGCGTTGCGGTCGTGCTGGAGGCGACGCACAGTTGCATGACGATTCGAGGTATAAAAAAGCCCGGCGCAATGATGGTGACATCGGCGCTTCGTGGTCGGTTCCGCTCCGACCCGCGAAGTCGTGCCGAGGTATTGAGCCTGATGCACAATAACCAATAAATAACGGTACGGTTGGATTATGTACAAGCTTGCCCGTCATGTAAGATTTTCGGTCAACCCTTTCCTGGACGAACAGTCCGTCGGGGCTAATTCGTATTCAGCCAGGCCCTGCGGAGAGGGGCTGTGTCTGTACTTCGGCTTGTGGGTCGAACTGAGCGGGCCGGTTGACCCGGATACGGGTTTTGTCATCAACGTGGTGGACGTGGACAGGGCGGTGCGGCAACATGTCGTGCCGGTCTTTGTTGAGCGGATAAAACAGCGGTACGGCAGGGCGGAATTTATGCCGCTCTCGGAGCTTTGTGAGCTTTTGCGGGTCTGTTGGCCGATATTGGCGGGGTGCTTTACGCCAACAACGCCAACAACACCAACAACGCCGATAACACCAACAACGCCGATAACGCTGACCAGGCTGTCCCTGGAGCTTAACCCGGCCCGAAGGCTGACTATTGATTCGGAGGACTGCGAAATGGCGCAATTCAGCGAGAAGTTCGATTTTGCGGCGATGCATACGCTGTGGAACGATAAATTCAGCGATGAAAAGAACTTAGAAGTATTCGGCAAATGTGCCAATCCCGCGGGTCACGGGCATAATTACGTGGTGGAGGTGACTGTCCAGTACCCGACCGATGCTGAGCCAGGGGGCATAGGCAGGTTCCAACATGTTGTGGATAAAGAGGTTATACGCATTGTTGATCATAAGAACCTAAATGTCGATGTGCCGGGACTTGAGAAGACGATCCCGACGATGGAGAATATCGCCCGTTTCGTCTGGGACAGGTTGTATGGCAGGTTCGGTGGGCAAAGATTGCTGGAGGTCACCATCTGGGAGACAGACAAAGCCTGCTGTACGTATCGCGGGCCGTAGCGGCATAGCCAGGGTCAGATAATAGTGGGCTTGGCAGTGCTGAAGATGTCTGTCGGCTGGATTGGGAGATAGTTGGGTGACCGACTGGACAGGTGCGGTTACTGGGGGTCTTTTTTCCCTAAGTCTGTGAACGGTTACTGATTTCTTTATTCCGTTTTAGGCTTGTACAGGTGATGTGTCTCGGCAATGATTCGCCGTGCAATTGTGGTTTTCGATTTGTAGCCGAGGTCAACCCAGTCACCACGGACAGTCTTGATCAATACCGAGGAGATGTCCGCACCAATAGCTGCCGGCGGATTGGCGACGATCATGTCCAGGTTCTTCTCTTTCATCTTCTTTTCGGCCCGGCTGCGAATCGCCCTGTCTTCCAGTGCAAAGCCCACGACGATTTGATTCGTTTTGTGTCTGCCGGCCCACTTGAGTATGTCCGCGGTAGGCTTTAGTACAAGTGTAAGGTCGCCGTCGGCTTTTTTGATCTTCGTTCGACTGGTCCCAGCGGGCCTGTAGTCGGATACAGCCGCTGCCATGATAAGACAGTCACACTTCTGGAACCAGTCCTTTACCGCGGAAAACATCTCGGCAGCGGTTTCGACAGGAACGATTTTGGCGGCTCTTGGTGGCTTTACCGCGAGAGGGGCGACGATCATGGTTACCTCGTTGCCCGTTCGCAAGGCCGCACACGCAATCGCACAACCCATTCTGCCAGTGCTTGCGTTGGAGATAAACCGCACCGGATCAATGTATTCACGTGTTCCGCCGGCTGTTATCAGAATATGCATATTGTGCGGCTCATAACAGTTCGTTGCCAGGGGCAACGATGTTTTCGATTGCTTCGATGATCGTCGTCGGCTCAGCCATTCGCCCCGGTCCTTTTTCGCCACATGCAAGTCTGCCGCTCTCAGGTCCGACGACGGTAAAGTTCATGTCTTTGATAGTTTCCATATTTCGCTGGACAGCGGGGTTGGTCCACATCTTCGTGTTCATCGCCGGGGCGACGATGACGGGTTTTTGCCAGCATGCACACAACACTGTGCTGAGCAGGTCGTCGCAGATGCCGTTTGCGATTTTGCCGATGATGTTTGCCGTTGCCGGCGCTACGACGACAACGTCAGCCCAGTTAGCCAGTGCGATATGGCCGATCTTGTAATCCGCCTGCGCGCCCCAGAGTCCGATGGACACCGCCCGGCCAGTGACCGCCTCAAAGCTTTTGGGCCTTACCATCTCACAGGCGCCGGCAGTCATTACGCAATCGACCAATGCGCCGGCAGCCGTAAGCCTGCTTGCAAGATCGACCGCTTTGTACGCAGCAACGCCGCCTGTTATGCCCAATAGAATTTTTTTGTCCGCGAGTTCCAAGGCCATCGTTTACCTACCTGCCTATATTCTGGGCATCGGCTCAGGTTTGACGGGGCTCATATCAGGGGCGATTTTGTCCTGCTTGATCTCCTCGATAACGATCTCTATCGCGGTCTTGCCCTCGGTGTCCTCGATCAGAGGACGCGATCCGTGCATGATTTCAACCATGCGCTTCTGGATCAACGCCGAGAGCTTGAACCTTCCGCCAACCTTATTGACAATGTCAGTGCTCTTGAGTTCTTCGATCATCTGTTTCTCCTGTGTCTGCTTTGACAATCTGAACAACCTCTTCGATCGCCTGTTCGAGATCATCATTAATTACCATGTGTTCGTAGTACTGCCATGCAGCCGCTGTTTCTCTGCTGGCGCCTTCAAGCCTTGTTCTGGCTGTGTTCCCGTCCTCTCCCCTGCCCCTGTTTTTCATCCTCTCGGCCAGGTCGTCCTGGTTGGGCGGCAGTATAAAGATCATCAATGCGTCGGGGTAGGCCTTTTTTATCTTTCGGCCGCCCTGAACGTCAATCTCCAGCAGGACGGTCTTGTCATCGTCTATCGCCCTGTCAACCTGGTCCCGCGGAGTAGCGTAGAAGTTGCCGAATACCTCGGCGTATTCCAGAAATTCGCCGGCCCTGTTTCTTTCCTCAAACTGCTCTCTGTCAACAAACCAGTAATCCCTGCCGTTGACCTCGGAGTTGGACTTCGGCCTGGTGGTAACAGAGACGCACAAAAACGCGCCAGCCCGTTTGACCAGTTCACGGCAGATGGTGCTCTTGCCCACGCCGGAGGATCCGCTGATGACCACAAGTTTGCCGATATTGTTATTCTCGCCGTTCACCACGTTCATCAATGATTGTTACTCGATATTCTGTACTTGTTCCTTGATTCTGTCGATCGCACACTTGATGTCGATAACCCACTGGCTGATCTGCGCGTCGGAGGCCTTGCTGGCGATCGTGTTGGCTTCGCGGAGCATTTCCTGGCAGATGAAATCAAGCGTTCTGCCCGCGGCACTGTCGCCTTTGCACAACTCGACAAACTGCCTGAGGTGCGAATCGAGTCGCGTCGTCTCCTCGGCAATGTCGCATCGGTCGGCAAAGATCGCCACCTCCCGCGCCAGAGTCTCCTGATCGATACCCATCCCCACCCCGGACAACAGTCCGTCAGCCCTTTTCTTGAGCTTTTTATGGTATTCGTCCATGACGACGCCGCTTCTCTGTTCGACCTGTGCCAGAGTGCTGGTCATTACCGCACAGTTTTTGAACAGGTCCGTCGCCAGGGATTTCCCTTCCTGCTCTCGCATCGCGACGAGCTTTTCAAGTGCCTCCCCGGTCAGGCCAAGGACGGTTTTGCGAATCTGCCGGGCCATCTCCTCATCCGGCGCCACCGGCTGGATTATGCCCGGAAGACTAAGTATCCCTGCAAGATCAACCTGGCAGTTCATCTCACTTGCCTTGGCGATGCCCTCAAGCCTGCTCAGATAACTCTGCATGCCTGTCTCATTGATCTCGAAAAAAGCCTGACCCGAAACATTTTTCATCCGAAGAGAATAGTTAACCGTTCCCCGCCTGATATGGTCTCTCAACGTTTGATCGACCTCGTTTTCGAGGAACGATGCCATGTCGGGCAGTCGGATGTGAGACTTGTAGAACCGGTTGTTGACGGTGCGCAGCTCGACGACGTAGGCTACGCCTTCGGCCTGAGTTGCAGCCTCTCCGAAACCTGTCATGCTGTTAATCATATTTCATATCTTTCGCAATACGTAATCTGGTCACGGTGCTTATTCCGCAGCCGGCTTTCATTCGGGCTTAGGCGTGGGCGTGGGCGTGGGAGCGGCCCCACCAGCCCCATCGGTCCCCGGACCCGGCGCAGTGACGGATGTTTGCCGAAGCTGTTCGGAGGTCTCCGGCACGTAGAACTTGACCAGGACCACCCCGAGGAACAGAAACAGCATTACCAACCCGATAGTGACCCACGTCAGGAAGTCTCCTGTCTTGGTTCCCAGGACTCCACCGGCACCACCGCCGCCGAACGCGGCGCTAAGGCCCCCGCCCTTACCCTTCTGGATAAGTATGATAAGAATCAGCAGGACCGCGACGGTAACCCATACGACCATAATCGAATTCATAAGGAACGACACTTTTGCCAGTGGAAGAATCACCATTTGCCTACCTCGTTAAGTTTTTTTCGGTTTCGTTCAGTTTCGTTTGATTTTACGCAACTGTTCACAGTTTTTCCTGTTAATCTCACCCATCAGACAGCATCAAAGAAATCTTTCTTTTTTGACAGGATAACAGGATGAATATATGCCGCTGGCGATTGAAATCTCCCGTTTGTGCGCGGCTAAGTGGCCTTACAACAGCAACAACCTTACTCGCGGGATTTTACTACCGCCAAGGGTATAAATCTTTCACTTTTCGTTTTACTTCTACTTTATCATCTCTTTTTTGAAGACTGTAGCATAATTACAGAGAGATTCTTCAATCATACTTGGGGGCTTTGCCCCCAAACCCCCAGCATTTACCGCTTTACGGCCAACGGCATGATTGGTACCAGCCTTTTTTACATATGCCG
>SDBV01004365.1_pt1 | contig 20424 bp, 30 predicted proteins | sample 2277081 | NCBI WGS metagenome assembly SDBV01 (sample SAMN10402039, study PRJNA504765) | marine sediment metagenome | isolation source: marine sediment core GS10_PC15, 223 cmbsf | place: Arctic Ocean: Southern Knipovich Ridge | collected 2010 | reverse complement strand
CGATAGCTTCGAGGGTCTCATCTATGGTCAACGTCACAGCATCCCTCACCGGGCTCGCCAGCACAACCCTATCGAAGTCGGGGAAGACGACCACGTTCATGGTCTCAAAGCTGAAGACCGTGGACTTCAAATGCGGTCGCGTCTTCATGGCACCCTCTCAGTATGGGCTATTGCACGCCTTATCATAAAGTTCGTCAAGCTTCCTCTGCTGCTTCGGGCTCAAAGGCTCGTCCGCTTCCAGTTTCTTCGATGTGTCACAGAGGAAGCGGACCTCCCAGGAGGTGTAGCTGCCCTTGGCGATGATCTGAATACACTCGCGGACCTTTTCGAGATTCGTCAGGGGCATTAGGGCCTCTTCCCCTTCCAGGGTACGAAGATGTCCTTACTCGCGAGCACGGCGCCCTCAGCCTGTTCCAGGCTCATCCGGCTCACGTCGATCTTCACGCGGCGACACTCGCCCGTGTCCTCTCGTACGAGCACATTAGGCGGGAGGACAGGCTTCCTTGGCACTCTAGGGGTAGAAGTCCAGCCCTCCTGACCGGGTAAGCGGTTGCTCTCGGTCCTGGCGACTTCATCCGCGCAGCGGGAAGGGGCGGCGCCACGAACTTTTTTCATCTTTTTTTCCTCAATGCGCGGATCGACACAAGCCGATTTATAGCGGCTATTGAAAAAATCTGAATAATTGCATAACGGCCAAATGGTATAGCATTGCTAGAGTAGTCCTTTTGCTCCCAGAAAGCCTGTGACCACCCTTCCTCAAAGAGGTTAGCCCACTGAGCGGCTTCCTCCCTGGCCTTTCGGCGGCGGCGGACGGGGCGTAGTTGGCGGCGTCTTCACGTTGACCCCGCCTGACCTGCCTGACGCTATCGCCATCCCGATGAAGAGTCCAATCACCACTCCGTACAAGAGCACCTCCATCACGAACCTCCCTTCTGCGCCTCCAATATCTCTCATCTAACGTCTGCTCGGTCATGTCGGCAACTCGGGCTTGAAGGTCCTCAACTGCCACTCGGCAGTCCGTCTCTCCTGACAGCACGCGCACTTCCCGCAAGGCTTACCCTTCTGGGGTTTCTCACAGGAGTGGGTCAGCTTGTAAAGGCCCGCCTTTCGCAGGCGCGTTATGATCTCTGTCTTCGGCGTCCACTCTAACGGCAAGACGAGTTCTGACTTCGATCTGCCGAGCATCTCACAGAGGTAATCGAACGCGTGCAGAAGGTGAGACTTGTAGTGCCAGATGCCGTCCTCCTTGATGTACCCAAGCACGAGTTTCTCACGCTTCAAGCCACTCAGGAACGGGAGGACGGCGGACAACCATAAGACCGGCTGCACCGTCCCGCCGTTGATGGCGCGGAATTGCCCCTGTGTCGTCATCCTGACCTCAGCGGCCTCGATGTGATAGTGTCGTCTCCTGAGTTCTGCCAGGATCGCCTTACGGGCCTTCGCCTGGGCGTGGGCGGCACCGACCTGGTTGTGCCTGACGGACACGACCCTGACCGGCTTGGCTTCCGTCGATTTCTTGCACAGGTCGAAGAGGGCCAACGTAGAGTCGCAGCCGCCCGACCAGCAGACGAGGCTCACTCTGTGGCCTCCTTCTGTCCCAGAGAGTTCCCGGCAAAGATTTCCTCAATGCTCGGAAGGCTATCCTGCCACACCTTGAGGGCTCTCGTGGCCTCCGCTTTGAGAAAGAAGACCTCATCCCGGGCTTTCTTCCAGGGGCACTTGTGGCCCTTTGGTACTGAAACCCAGAGCGTACCGTCCTCATCGATCCGCTCAACCGTAGCACGCCCCACGGTGCGGTACGCCGTCGGGGCGGCCTTCACGAGCAAGATGAAGACTTCCTGCCCGACCTCAACCGGTTTTTCGAGCACTGAGGTCACTCCTCTCTGCTCCCGTCATGTGGTCCATCACGCAATCGCCGGTCGGCATCCTGACGACTGGCCGTGCGGAGCGGCTTCGCCGCGACTTCCGCTTGGGACGGACCCACACGAGGTGCAGGGTCATCGCCTGACACCGGGTGCACTGCCCCGCCGATTTCCGACCCGTCTCCTGCTCTTCCTCCCCGACACAGCGCCGACAGACGTAGCCTTCCCCCATGTCTGCCCCCTCACAACGTCGGAATCAGTCCTCCTCACCGCCTCCCGCACCGGGAGACGCCAGCCAGTAATCATGGCACGTCAGCGTCGCCTTCTCCTTCGCGATGACCAACTCGGCATCCGGCCTGAAGTGCTTACTCCTATCGGCTGCGGTTACCACATGAAGCATACAACGCCAACGGTTCGCGCAGTCGGCCGCACCACAAGAGGGTTCACCCTCGTCGTCCGTACCATAACGCGGTCGCTCACCTGACTTCCCCATTCTGAGGGCTCACGTCACCGTGCGTCCGCGAGTGCTTGTCGTAGAAGACCGGGTTCTCCGATTGGCAACGCCAACAGACGTTCCCCACCCAATCTGTCGCACACTCCTCACACGCCCCAAGCTCGCACTCGACGCACTGGCGCGTAGCGGACTTACCACAACCGCACAGCCTCTCCGGCATCAGGGCATACCCCCACGGTGCGAGCAGGGCGGCCAGTCCACGACCTTCCGTGAGGTGACTCCCACAGGGAAGTGGTCCGGTACGGTCTTCTGCAAGATACCGTGCACTCCGACTTCGAGGGAGGCGGGCAGATCGAATTCGCCAATGCTCATGTAGTCGAATTCGACTCCCGCTGCCTCGATCCGCACGCTCTTCACGAAGAGCTTGTTCACACCTGGGGCTTCTACCTCGAAGTGTCCAGCGAGGACGCAGCGTACACCGGAAGCAAGCGGTGTTCCCCGCTTCGTCTGAAGCTTGATCTTCACCTGATCGAACGCGAAGATGTCACGCGCCTCTCTGCGGAGGTATACTTCAGTTTCGTCTATGACCTCCGTCTCATCCAGGTCCTTGCGTGCTTCCTCCAGCATTCGACACCTGCCTTCCTGTGGTAACGCCAGACGTGTTGAACGGGCAGTCAAAGGCCATATGGCCCGGTTGATGACAACGCGAACACTTCGGAATGTCACGGACAGGTAGTAACTTCCCGACCTCGGAAGGCTTCGCGGTCATCGCAGCCCGAATCGCCACGAGGTGTTCGCGCAACCACGCAGAGGACGGCGGCATTGGGACTGCACTGATCTCCACCGTTCGCCACGCCTTACCAAGGACGTATTCGAGCCACTCTTCAACAGCCAACCGCAGGCCGCCCTCCATGTTTGCACGCACCGCACCATCGTGGTGTCGGCGCTCGTGGCACTCCAAGGCAACCTTTGGGTCACTCATAACATGGTGGGCGTCACTGATCCCCGCGCAGAAATCGTATTGTAGTGCACGCCGGTCCTCGTGGCTAACCTCTCCGGCCTTCTCCATCTCGTCGAGCACGGACGTGCCCGCCCACCGGAGGGTATCGACGAGGTGAGCTAGGTACGTCCTGAACGTGAACTGTGTGACTACCATGCCTTACCCCCGCAGGAGCTTGAAACGTCCACGGTACTCGGGCTTCTTCCGACAACCCTTACAGACCTTCCTCCGGTCCTTCGGGTCATACGTGTTCGCGGTCCCGGGGACCTTCATTTGAATCTCACGCACGCTCTTCATGTGGTATCCGCACTCCCGACACTTCATCCGCCGAACCTCTCGTAGACCTTCTTGGTGAACTGAGCCTTCGAGTCACACGTATCCGCCAGGAGCATGACGCGCGGATGTCCACCAGCGAGGTCAAGTGTCTCTAGTACAGCATTGCACCGGCCGATGAGCCGATTATGAATGTCCAGTACGCTCAGTTTCTCACGCCAGCGTTCTGGGACCGGCACGCGCACCACGATAACGGCACCCTCCTCCACAGCCTCCTGGATGTCCTCCTTCGTGGGCCTGGGGATGAATCGGAGCTTCGAGCGGACGATCACAGACTCCATCTCACGTAGTTCCTGCTCGATCCTCACTTGGGCCATGATGGTCTCGGGAGTGACCTTCATATGCGGAGTGTCGGGTTGCTCCTCACGTGAAGTCCTCAGAAACTCCTTCACCACTCTGTCTGCGAGGTCGTCAGATTGCCGCCTCCGCCTGTACACCTGCAACCGCGCGCACACATACCCAAGGGGGACGCCTATGAAGACCATGAGGACAACGTACGGTAGGCTCATACCAACCACGAATCGAGCAATGACAGCCGTTATACACGCGGCGAAGGCGACCACAAGAAGGTCCATCAGCCTTGACATTGTGTCAACCTTTTACCAGCCCGCCAAGCGCCGAATCTCGTTCACCCCATACTTGATGGCCTTGGCCCCATACCAGAGGCCGAGGGAGATGAACGCTGAACCAGCAAGAAGGACGGCAACTAGAAGCAGTTTGGACCACACAGTAGTTACCCTCCGCTCCAAGGGCATCTTGGCGCGGGCGGGGGCGTGTGTCAAGGACTTTTTTCCCGTATGAAGCGGGAAAAGTTAGGGCTGGTTCTCGGGCAGGGCGGCGAACGCCACGGAGTCCTGGTCAGGGATCACATACGCACGCATGAAGACGCCGTTGATCCTGAAGGAGTACCAGACCGTGGGGGCGGTATACTCGCCCGACCGCGTGAGGATGAGTTCCCAATAGCCATCGGCAGCACTAGAGGAGGTAGCCTGAACGCCCTTGATGACCTGCACCCCGTCGTCAGTGAATTGGTCCGGCTCGACGAGGTTCGCTTTGATCCCCACGGAGACGGGGTTGTCACCGGTATCATACGTCCACCCATAGACGACACATGTCTGCGGAGTGGGGGGCACTGAAGGCAAGAAGGGATCGCCCTGGTAGGTAACCGGCATGTCCCCGAAGACCGTGAGGCTCTTCGGCAGCGAGGCAAACGTGTAATGGCCGAGCTTCCGAAGGTACACCTTGTAGTTGGCATCGGGGAGGGTGAAGACGACCTGACCCAGAACATCCGTCACGTCCATCTTGAGGCGCGTCGTCTCAGCATCGTTCCACACCTGAACGATGACGGTCTCTACCGGGTTCGTGGTTACACTGTCCTCGACTGTGATCGTGACGGTGCTCACACTCGCCAGGCCCTCTCAGATGCTAAGGGACGTTCTCGATAAGGTCCGCAAAGTTCACGCTCGTCTGATCTGGGATGATGTACTCACACATAACAATGTCGTTGATCTTGAAGGAGTACCTCACGCTGTCGGCTGTGTACACACTCGAACGCGTGAGGACGAGTTCCCAATAGCCGTCCAAGGCGGCGGAGGAGACGGTCCTCGCCTGTTTGATAACCTGCAAGCCCCCCGTAGTGAACTGCCTCGGTTCAACGAGGTCCACCACAATATCGACGGATATGGGAAGGTCACCTGCGTCATGGGTCCAGCCGTACACCACGCAGGTCTGAGGCGTTGGGGGCGTGGACGGGCTAAACTGATCGCCCTCATAGATGATCGCCGTGGCACCGCTCACAACCAGGTCCTTCGGGAGTGGATCGAAGGTATGAGAAGCGAGCTTGCGGAGCATGACCTTGTAGTTGCCGTCGTCCAGGCTCCGAATCAGTTGCCCGGCCGTATCCGTCGAGCCAAAAGCATACAGGGTCGTGAGCCCCACGTCGAATATCTGCACGGTGCAGTCGGGGACGAGCGGTCCAGCGCCGGTCTCGCGCACTGTGATCGTCACCACGTTCGCACCGGAGCTTTCTCCCTCGATGTCATCGAAGAGTTGGTCATAAACATCGTAGTCTTCCCGCTTGCCCTCTGGGAAGTACACGGGATGATAAACGACCAGGGACCAACGGCCCTTCAAGTTCGGACTGAAGAGGGTCCCATAATCACCGAAGCCGAGTTCACTGAGCGTGACGGGAACGGTTCCCGAGACTTCGGTCTCCGTGGGGTCCCAAAGTCGCACCGTGAACTGACCCAGAGGGACGCCCACTATCAGGTTACCAAGGCCGTCGTCGCAGACGAAGCGGTCTGGGAGCGGCACGCCTGTCTTACCAAGCAGCATCGTAGTTCCCTAACCGTTTCCTAACGCAGGAGCTTCCTCACGATCTTCCATGACTACACTACCCGCTATAAGAAACGTTCGGACCAATCCCGGTGGACACAGCGCCTATGTCAGGATGATATGGATCAAAAGCATCTCCATCCACTTCGGCTTGTCCTTCTTGTCCTCTGTCACCACTCCTTCTCAACTGGCTTGAGCACGACGACAGCCACGTCTCTCTCTTCCGGCGTGGTATCCGGCACCGTGTCCTTATCGTCTCCTACGGTCCTATCCTCACGATGGAAATGGAAGCCGAGACGAACGTCGCAGCGTTCGGCATGTCCGCGTCGTCATAATACCTGATGTCCGAGCCGGCATAACTCGTGCCTGCTTGAAGCTTGATTACACTACCTGCGCCTACCGCGGCAACGATGAAACCGCACATTGGCTGTCTCTCGTTGGCGTCGCTTCTGGTTTGTCTGTGACTGCCCGGGATTTCGGTGCCGTCATCCAATAGATGGGAAACATAATGGATCGCCCCGTCTGCGGGATTGAGCATCCAAGAGAACATGTACGTCCCGCCCACGTCTAGCTTGATCTCCTGGACGGGATCGGCCACGCCCGTGTGGTCGTGAGTCACGTTCGTCTGGACTGTGGCCTCCACGTTCCACGGGTAGTCGTACCAGGTGTTGTTCGCCGGCATGTCGAAGGTATCAGTCCGGTAGGCGTTGAACATCGCACTAACACCAACGTTGTCATCCACGTATTTCTTGTTGGCGACCTGGTAGTCCGTGGTCGGTGCTGCACTCGGCGTGACGGGGAAGGAGCCGAACGTCTTGACCCCGTTCCAGGTTTGCGCGCCCGTATCGACGACGCCCTTTTGCGCGGCGCCCGCAGAGGCGATATCGTCGCTCCCATCGGTGTGCCGTGCTGCGTGAGCCGCAACGTCCACCCCGTCCACGGTGCCGGTGACGGTGATGTTGCCCGTCACGTCTACTGTCTGCCCGAACTTGTGCGTGCCCGTCCCCACGTTGTAGAGCGCGTCTGTCCGGTCGTGGGCGATGCTCCACCACTGGTCTAGGGCAACGCCTGCGCGGGTGTCGCTCTGGATGAAGAGCGTCGGGTCGGCGCTAACGGCGGAGTGGTCGTAGTCGTCTGCGCGGGCATCGTAGTCGCAAATGATGATATTCCGGTTCTGAGCAGTCCCCGCGCCACCATATACATGGAAGTGTAGACCATCGCCGCCAACGCGGTACAGTCCGCCGAAGGTACTTCCAAAGAACGACATGACGTGTTGATCGCGGCAGTCCATCAGCCCATAGAAGTAAGTCTGGTCATCGAAGTAGGCAGCGCCATCGACCTCAAACCTATCTGCGACATACAGGTCTCCGGCACCAGTAATGGTGTGACCGGGCGAACCTGAGCCGACGTAAACAGGCCCACCGCCGAACTCGTGCCTGCCGTCGGCGACGTAGGACAGAATGCTGTTTGCGCTCTGGTAGAGGTAAGTACCACTGTCGCCGAACTGGAACTGCCCGGTGCCAGCCAGAAGGACGTTACCGGCCTCCGAGATCAGAAGTGTGTCTACACCCCCGGCCTGAGTCCCGATGCCGATGGAGTCGGATGCGCTGACCCAACGTATGCTCCCGTAATCTCCCGCACTCCATGTATCCCCCAGCACTATCCGAGGGTCGCCACCGTCACTAATCACCCACACGTCCCCCGCCACCCCTAGCACGCCATTCGCCGGGCACGTGAGGCTAACTCGGCCAGTGGTAGTCAACCGGAACGCAGTGGCTGCATGCGCATCTAGGTAGCCGGGGTTGTCTGAGGCGAAGTACTCCGTGGCCTGCCTGAACCTGCACTGCTCGGCAACCTGGAAGAGCACGTCGCCGGTGAAGGTTCCGCCAGCCAATGGCATCTTGGCGTCGATCTGGCCCTGTATGGCGCCCGTAACCCCGTTGAGGTACTGGAACTCGGCGTTGCTTATGGTCCCGTTGGCGATATTGGCAGCATCTATGGCCGTGGGCAAGTCGCTGGCCCCGATGGCCGCGAACGCGAACGTGGTAGCAGCCGTAGCCCGCAGGACGTGCCCCGCGGTCAGGCCGGAGGCGGAGTGCTCGGCTGCGGTCGAAATGTCGTGCTGGCGAGAATGCGCCATCAATCCTTCTCCACGCGGACATTGCCCTTTATCGTGTCCTTAGTGAGCGTCCACACCTTACCGTCAGCATCGCGCCAGATGCGCAGTTCGCCAGTATCCGGCTCGGGTTCGGCTGTCTGGTCGTCGCGCTTGGGTTTCACTTTCTGCGCCATCAATCTAGCTCGACCTTCACATAGCCCTGCGTGGGGTCGTTATAGAGCAGCCACTCCACTTCCGTGCTGGGAATGTACCAGATAGCCAGTTCTCCCGCCTCGATCACGGGCTGGGTTTCCTGGGCGAAGCGGCGGGGGGTTACTCGTGCGGTTACTGCCGTGGCGCTGCCTAGCGCTGCTTCTTGCGGGGCCTTCCGGCCCTTGATGATAATATGGCGCACGGACCAGGAAAGAGCATCCGTGCTCTGGATCATCACCATGATGCGGCGTGAGTAGGGCGCGTCGCGCAGATGCAGGCGGACGATATGCTTGCCCGCGGTTACGGGCCAGGGGTCTCCTGTGGCCGAGTCCCACGTGGCACCGGCGTCCGTGGAATAGTAGACAGTTGCCAAAGCAGCTTACCTCTCGGCAACTTTTGACTCAAACAGTTTGGCATGTATCTCTGCCACGCCTCGCTCAAGAGTGGCCAGCCGGGTCTCGACTCGAACAAGACGCCCGTACAGCCCAAACGCGACGCCCAGCAGGACCAGTAACAGCGCCGCGCCTCGAACCCAGTCCCCATATCTATTCATAGTACCACTCCAGGATTCTACAGTCCGGGTTGGCCGGGATGCTCACAACAGAAATCTCGATGATAACGATTACTGTCAGCAGTTTCCCGTCTGTGTCAAGTTCGTCAAGCCAAGTGTGTTCCCACTCAAGGGGATAGACGCTTATGCTCAGGCCGGTCAAGATACCGTCTTGGATTTTGCGCCATAGAAGGGTCTCGTCTTGAGATATGGCAATCTTGACCCAGACCTTCTCGTCCTTGAACTGGAGGTCCAGTATCTTGCCGATAGGGCGATCCGAATCGTGATTGAACAGGACCGTGCTGTAGTCGCGCCAGCAGAGCACCCCGGCGCAAAGGGCAGTGGCGTCAATCCGGTGCCCGTTGTACGTCGGGCGGGAGGATGCGGCCCAGCCCTCGATGATCCAGACGGGCTGCGCGCAACCGGCGAGTAAGACCAGCGCGAGAAGCCACCTCATGTTGCACCCCCTACTCGGCCATGCTCACTTTCACCGTATAGGTTCCGTCCGTTCTGGCGCTCAGGTTGGCTCGGATTTCCTTGAGTGCAAGACCCTCGAACTTGACGATGTAGGTCCCGTCAGCCGAAAGCGTAATCAGGCCGTTGCTGATGGCGCAGCCCGAGACGACGCTCCCGGTCGGAGTCAGTATCCCGAAGCTGGTCCCGTCCACAGACCCCTCGATTTGGAGCACCCCTCCGGTGGTCTCGCTTGTGACCGTGACTGCTACATTGGCCTTGGAGAAGCCATACGCCGCCGTCGCGCTGCCCGCCCCGGTTGCCACAACGGCGCTCAACAGCGTTACCGGCGAGTCCCTCTTGATTGCGCCCATGTCCTACCTCTCTTCTCTCAGCGCGATCTTGCGCCGCTGTACTTCGGCCTCGAAGTTCTTGATTCCCAAACCCTCTCCCTGACAGTATTCCACCACCACTATGGCGGCCTTGCCGAGCGTTGACTGCGTCAAATGCCGGACCTCCAGCGCTACCCGCCGAGTCCGGGCCACATTCCGGGACCGGACCTGCAAGGTCGTCGCCCGCCCGTGCGCCAGCATGGCGGCTGCCATCAGGTCAGCTAGCTTGTCCCCGAAGGGGTTGAGGTGCATCAGTCTATCACCACTTCCAGAACGATATGCGTGTGATGTACGGGATACTCTATCTCTGGGTGCGCGACATTGCCTGTGGTCAACTGCCGCACGATGTCCGAACCGTTATCCTGTGCCGTACCCAAGACGCTGAAGATATCCCCCAGATCAGTCGGGTCGCCACAGTAGAGTAAACTGTCGGACTGCTTCGTGGCAAACACTCCACACCCCCACGGCTGGATGTCGAATGCCCGCGTCACGAAATCGTACCGGAGCGTCCGGCTGTTCTTGGTGTTTCCAGTATGCGTGTAGCTAATGTAGAGCTTGCCCCCGAAGATGACTGCGGTGGCTTCAGTCAGCCATGCGGCGACCATCGTGTCAAGGCAATCTCCAAGCTTTGGGCGCCCGAACCTCCTGGCGAAGCTGCCATCGAAGCGAATCAGGTCCAGTTCCTCCCCCACTCGCCCGAGCCAGTACGCCATGCCCTTGTGGACCACGATAGTCTTTGAGGCCACGCAGCCTATTCTCTCGGCCCCCATAATCGGCCCCCAGCCCCACAGGCTTACGTCTGAGGACTCCTGGTCCAGCTGCCAGACGGAATCCCGTTTGACCGCAGCAAGGTTGAAGCCAAGTTCAATGATGCCCTGTACTGCGTCCCCGTCCTGCGGGCCTGCATCGTGGTAATGGGGCCAGTATTCCGGTTCTAGTTCGCCGAAGAACTCGGCTTGACCCGTCTTGGCCGCGAACTCGGGACGACCGGAAAACCAGATGCGGGTGCCTGTATCTTTCTCCAGCGCGGCAAGCCGCCCGGTTCCCCTGAACTTAGTCAGGTGTTTCAGACCCACGGGCGGAGGCTCGTTGTAGGAGCGGGTTGTGTTCGTGATCCCGCCCGGACCCTCGAAGTCCAGGTCCAGTTCGGTGTCGGCTGAGTGGTCGGCCATGATGGGGTGAATGTGGACAATGTCGAGGTCTGCCTGTCCCGAAGCGTCGCCCGTCACCGTCAACGTTGTGGCATCGTTGTCCGTGATCGCGTAGGCGGTGCCATCTATGATGGCAGTTTCGCCAATGTGTGCGTCAACGGTCAGCCCTGCATTTGTGAGGGTAACCGTTGAGGTGCCGTTGTCCTTGACCGGCGCCCCGTTGCAACTATCGTAAACTCCAAGGGCGTACTCGGCCAAAACGGTAATCCAGTCTGTACCGCTCTCGCCCGAGGCGTCGCCCTCAACCGTCAGCGTGGAGGCACTGTTGTCAATGATCCTGTAGGAGGTTCCAGAGGTTACGAACTTGACATACTGGCCAATATGGGTATCTACTCGAAGCGCCTGGGCCGTATCGTCTAAGGTAAGGGTTGACTCGGGATCGCCAAAGGACACTGTCTTGAGTTTGGACGCGATGTCATAGGTGGTGCGGAAGAACTTCCCGGTCGCCCCCGCAAAGGTGCGGAACAGCAGCCTTCTGGTCGCCCAGGGCGGGGGCTTGTCAGTGCAGGTCACGTCAATGCGGTCTGCCTCCGCAGCAGTTGTGATGACCAGACTCACGCTCCCCGGCCCTACGGTCCCGTTCGCGTCCTTGTACGCGATCATATGCTGGTAGTTGCTACTCTGAGTCAAGCCCCCGTTCGCGTCTGCGGCTACTGCCGTCGTGGGCTGCACGTCCGGCTTGATGAGCCCCGCGGGTCGGAACTCGTCCAGCGCCGCGTTGAGCCAGTGCAGGGGGCCAACCCCGTCAGCGATGTAGAGCTTGTCCCCGAAGACGGCCATACTCACATCAGCATCATTCAGTTTACGGATCAACGTGAAGGCCGATGCCGAGGCGTGGTTACTCCCCGCGTAAAAGGCACAGTCAATCGTGTTGTCGTCCGTTACGCCGGTTACCTTCGTAGCAGCCGAGATAGTATCATCATCAAAGAAGAAAAAGTCACCTACCCGAACACCGTTCTTGCACTTGCCCCCTGTAATGGTTATCGTATCGCCGCTATTTGTGGCGGTTGAGGCCCCGAGCGTCAGGGTGTTCAAGAGCGTAAACGTCGAGGGAAAGACTACCTTCCACAGTTTGCTGCCGCACACTGCCAAGAAGACAACTGTGCCATCCGCCTGCGTCCACTCGTACAGCCCCCGGACCCGCGCGCTAGCGACGATCTCACTAGTAGTCTTCTTTTGCCTGCCCTTCTCAGTATGGGCATAGCCTTGGCGGTAGTGGAAGCCCCTCGATTCCCAAGCCCCGTCATGGGGCGTGTCTTCCTTGTCTGGGCCGTCAATCAGGCCGCGGGGGGCAAGGCGGAGAACATCAAGGCGTCTACTGCGTGCCATTAGGAGAAATCCTCTGGAATAACTTGGCGGAAATCAGGGAGGTATCCGATCTTCGCACCCTGGAGAACAGCCTTCCCACTCTCGTAGGCTTCCCGGTAGGACGCTGCCACGTCATCCATCTCCCGGTCCATGACAGCATTCGTGCGCAGGATTATCAGGGCTGCCCGCAACACCACGGCCCGCTGCATACAGTCGGGCAAGTCAAGCATGATGGAGTACACGCTGGTGTTGTCGGGGTTCGTAGTCCACGTCGGGACGGTGCAAACCCGCGTTGAGGAGACAAAGGCGCTGATGCGCCGAACCTGGCCCGCTCCCGTACCGGACTCGATGCCGATCCGCGCGCCCAAGTAGTAGTTCGGCTCAATGGAGGTGATACCGAGGGTTGCTGTTGCCATGAGTTTGATCGTGGTCGCCGACCCCGCCTCAGCCGTCCCGTAGGACTGGCGCACGGGAGTCTGGATCGCCCACACCTTCAGCGTCCCGTTGACGGTCGCTTCGCGCAGTCTCAGGCCATCGGGTTCGATGACCCACCCATTGCCGCCCCCATACGTCCCCAGAGGTCCGTAGTCCCTCTCGTTGTCTGTGCCCCCATAATCAAAAACCCGCATCACCTGCCTGACTCGGCGGTTGAGCGGGTAGAGCTCGTCGTCGCTTGAGTCTACGGTGAGCGAAAGTTCCTGCCTGAATTGGAGCGGGTCCACGTGGTCTCGGCGCAGCCTACGGAAGACCTCCCGAACGGCTGTGTGCAGGGTGCGCGCGGCCCAAGCCCGACTGACCTGCGCCCCATCCGCTGCTTCAGTCAGGTTGAGGTCATGGAGTTCAATCCCGAGTTCACTCAGCAGGTCGGGCAGACCCGCCTCGATGACGTGTGCCACTCTCCGCCTCCCGTCGTTCCCGCATCATCTTCAGGAACTCCTTGGCGGTCATTTCCTTCTTGCTGCCCAGCATCACGCCGGGGCCGAAGCCCGCGAACGAGTCCCGCATGTCTTTCGTGTTTGCGAAGACCTTGGACATGGCCTGGTCCATTGCGATGCCCACACTATCGCGCAGGGGCATACCCTCTTTGGTGTACTCGTCGCGTTGAGCCTCGGCCTTGTCGCTACCGTGGTATTTCATGGGGAATGGTAGGGGGCCTTGGTAGACCCCCCACCCTCTCATGTTACGTCAGACTACCCGTCAGTCTGGTCCAGACCGGAAACGAGGAACTGGCGGTAGGGCTTCATGCACGTGGTGTTGTGATACACCGGCATGAACGCCTGCCACACGTGGTCATACGTCGCGGTGTTCGAGGGGCGCAGGTGCAGGTTGCCCGTGGTGCCGGGAATGAACCCGCCGGAACCCGAGTAAATCTGCTCCCAGTCACCCAGCACGATTGTGGCGATGGCGCCATCCAGCATGAACGGGGATGCCATGATCGGGATGTTCGCCTGCCCACCGGCCGTCACGACCGGGAGCGTGACCTTGCCGCCCGGAAGGATGATGTTGGCGCTGTCGAGCGTCTTGAAGCCACCCGAGAAGTACTCCACGGTCCGGTTGTACTGCTTGACGGACATGACAAGCAGCATCTTGCCCGTGGGGACGCCCTTGCCCGCAAGCACCGAGGGGCCGTAGGAAAGCCAGTACAGGCTGACCGGGGCCGAAGCGGCAGCCTTGTGGCCGCAAAGCATCTTGCGGTTCGCTGCAGCCTCACGGTCCAGATAGTTGTATATCCGAACGTGGTAGTAGTCGGATGCGGCTCCCAAGTCCCACACACCGACAGTCCCGTCCTCGTTGCCGTTGTAGTCCAGCGCTGCGGCGAAGCCCGGCGGGTACGCGGTGAACTGGTTGTTGGTCCCGAGGACGCCCGGCGTGGTCTGTGAGGCAGACATGCCCCGTGAGAGTGCGTAGACCTCGTTGTCGGCCACGCCCGAGGCGATGGCCGCGTCAAGGTACACGATCTTGCTCTCGTGGTCAACGTCTACGACCCGACGCTCCGCGGCGGTTCCCTCACCACCGCTGTCCGCCGTGGTTCCGCGGTCCAGACACGCCTCAAGGATGTCGTCCTCGATGGCGAGGCAGGGACCGGGACCGAACGAAACTTGGGACGCGGTGCCCGGATCGCCATCGACGCGGAACATCACGCCGGACCCGTCACCGTACATCAGGCGCTCCTGGTTGAGCTTGAAACCCTCAAGCCCGCCAGTGATTTCCTCTTCGAAGCTCGTGTGGAGACCCTTGCGTCCGCCCTTCATCTTCTGGAGGTCTTCGTCATCCCACTCGAAGCCGAGCGTCTGCTTCTTCATGGTAAGCTTGCCCTCGATGCCCGTGGGCTTGTCGCCAACGGCGAGTGCACCACCAGCGCTTCCACGCGCCCTCGTCCCGCCCTTACCCGTGCGGAACTTGATGATGGCTTCGAGGCCCTGGTGCTCCACCTTGCGCTTGTCGAACTTGTTGAGACACATCAACGCCAGCTTGTCGCTAGGCCCGACCGTGATGTCCTGGATTTTCAGGGTCAGTTCATCAAGGAGGGCATTCGCGGAGGTGAAATAGTCTGCGGCTGCCATGATCCTATCCTTATCCGGCTAGCTCGCGCCCGCTCCCGCTTCCGTTGAGCCCAACGCTTTCTTTGATGCGTTGGCTACAAGCTCCGCCATACTCAACGGTTGCCCATCATCCCCGTACCCAGCCTTGTCCCCGTCCTTGCTGGGCGGGGGCGGGGGGTCTGGCGTGACGGGCGTTGGGGCCGGTGCGGCTGCCTTCGATTCGGACGCGATGAGGCCGGTGATTCGGGCCAGTCGCTTCTGCGCGAAGTCGGCAAGCTGGGTGGCGTTCTGGATGTTTTCAGGAACGGACTGGTGGATGTTGTCGCGGAGGAAATCTGAGACTTCCTTCGAGAGTTTCATTCCAGCCACGATCTCGGTCAGGTCGCTGTCAAAGCTCTTCTGGCGCTCGGCCTGTGTGGCCTTCTCGCCTCGGGCCTTGTCAGCCTTCTCAATGCGCTCAATGCGCCTGACAAGTTCCTCGTCCGGCGTCTCCGCTAGACGTTCCGCCGCTACTTCCTTCAACTGCTTTCTGCGAGCCTCGATGTAGCCGCGGTCGGTGTACGTCTCCCGCCACTCCTTGTGCTCGTCATGCAGATCGGGATCAACGTCTGCCATGAGGTCGTCGGCAGTGATGCGGTCCTTGTAGGTCTGGGACTCGAACTCGCTCACGCGAGTCTTCAGCCCACGGGCCTCTTCGACCGAATCGTAGTAGCGTTGGACCTGTTCGAGTTCGTTGGCGCCAGCACTGCGTGCCTTCATCCTAGCAAGCAGCGGCCCGACTCCAGCGGTCTCTGCGTCCGGTACTGTCTGTGCACCGCCTGGTACTTCGCCTCCAGCGGTCGGTGCTGGCGCTGGGGGAGCCTCGCCTGCCCCGGCATCCGGGGTCGGCACTACGTCGGGCATTCACTGCCTCCTTTTTTGCGCATCACGCGCTATATGAGTCGCCGGGTCTACCGGCGGTTACTCCACGATTCCTGTGGGGCCGCTCTTGGGCGCGTCTTCCCCGCGCACGGTTATGAGGCCGTCCAGGGCCAGAAGCGTACCCGCGGTCACGCCCTCTGCGTCTGGGGGCAGGATGACCGGCTCGATGTCAAGGTCAACGTCTTCGGCCATGAGCGTGTTGAAATCCTTCTCGAAGGCGGGCCAGTTCTTTTCTCCAGGCCGGATGGACGGGTTCTGCTCGTCATTCTCGGTCGGCTGGCCCTCGGCATCCAGCACCTTGTGGATGGTCCCGTGCTTCGTGACGAGTCCGTCTTTCGCCGTGATGAACACAGGTAGCTCGTCGTTCACCTTCTTGGCGAGCCTCGCAAGCTGATAGGCGAGGCGAACACAGAACCCCTTGACCTCCATCAACTCCTGCAAGGCTCCCGGCTCTTGCGGCGATCCGGCTGCGGCTACCAGCTGTCCTAGCTTGACCTTCACGTCTCCCCCTCGGGCATCGCGCCCTATTTTGGACCGGGCTCACCCCGGTTCACTGCGCTACAGGCTAATCCTCGGGGCCATCAGTCGTCGCCAGCAGCCACATCACTGTGCTGCCTACCAAAATCTTGACGGCGTGCGTTGCGGCACCGTCCGCCCGCGTGGACACGATCGCTCCCGTCGCCTTCGTACCGATGGTGACAGCTGCCCCAAAGATTGCGAAGTACGCATTGGCATTGATCGTCGTTTTTGCCGTGCTGTGGCCCCCGACGTTGCAGTAGAGGAACGCCGAGGCCGTTCCGGTCTTCGCCCCGGAGGTAGTGCCGATGAGTTCCGCCTCCAGCGGGGCGTAGTTGCCCTGAGTCGTCCCGGCACTCAGGTCAAGCTCTGCGCAAAGGGCAGACCCGAGACCGTTCGTCCGGCCAGCCACGCCGTACTCCACGTGCGCCTTGAGGGCGTTCGACCAGCCGCCGAGGGCGACGTTCGTGGTCAGGTGGAACCGCGCCCGCCCGCCAACACCAGCCGCGCCAGTCATCACGGACTTGACGTACATCGCCTCGGCGCTGTTTGAGCCATCCGTCGAGGGGGAAGTCGCATAAATCTCTAGGGCGTGCTCCGCGTAGGTCGCCAGCGTGATCGGGACACTGGACGTTCCGAAGATAACACGCGGCTCCCACGCTGCGACCGCAGCGGTGTACTTTAGGCTTATAGCCCGGAGTCTAGACCCGACCTTGTACGCACCGCCAGCAAACCCCAGACCGCGGTCTAGGTGTGAGGCATCTTTCACATCCAGCGTTCCAAGACGACTCATTCTACACCTCTCTCTGTGATCGGGGCAGACGCCAGACCCAACCTTGAATCTCCAGCCCCCGAGTCACGGTGGAGCCCGCTATTGAAAACAACTGGGGTGTGATTGCGTAGATGCCGCGGCGTCTTTGAAATGCGGCACGTTACCGGGCGAATGCCCGGATGGTCAGCGATAACGTTTCAACGAGACCGACTTCCTCGCGGCGCTATGCCCGGCTGCGCGCCATTGCCCGTATGCGGCGCCAAGGCGATCCCCCTGGCGTGGAAACTCAGCCTGCATCGCGTCTGAGGACATGAAGCGGGAGATGAAGGCCGCGCGGTCCTCGCTATCAAGAGGTGCTGGCAACGGCATGGAATCTCCCCCCTCTACTATATATACAACAGTTCAAGGGGCGTTTTTCAACAGAAATCTCGGATTTCCTCAGATAATTTCAGGCCCCATAGGAGCCTCCTCAAGCCCCTGCTCGGCCCCTTCTGGGCCTCCCATCCCGGCTTCCGGCTCCTGCCCGGCTTGTGGCTCTTGCGCGCCCTCTTGCTCGCCCATCAGTTTGGCCTCCATCTCGGCTGCCTGCTGGTCGGCGAGGAGGGCCTGATTCTGGAGCCCCAAGGCTTCCACATGCTTTACATCATGCCTTTGGCGCTGCCACTCCTCAACCTCCTCCATCATCCCGTGCCTGCGGGCCGAGTTCTTGCGTTGCTCGGTCAGGTGGTACTGATGGTCATCGTAAACATTGACATCGGCCCCCTGGCCGTTGACGAATAGTTCCTCCTCCAACTCGATGATGCGTGTCTGGGCGCGCTTGGGCTCGAAGACTTCTTCCTCAACGAAGTAGCCTGCTGACTTGCGCGCTTGGGGTCCGTCAAGCAGTCCTATCTTGAAGGATTCATTGATCGCTTGGCGCTGGGCTTCGGGCGAGGTGAGAGTCCCGCTGCCGGGTACGATAAAGATGTCCCAGCCCTGCTCCATTTCACCCTTCTGGAGCGCGACCTTCTCCAACTCCTTGCCCTCACCCAAGACGTACTCGATATGCTCATCATCCCACACTCTGAGTCCTTCTCCGAGCGCCCGGCGAAGCAGCTTTTCCATTGCCTTGAGTACCATCTTGCCGGTCGGAGTGTCGGCCAGAACGTCCTGTTGCGCAAGGAACTCAAGCCCCTTGGCAGAGAATCGCTTGCCGGGAGATTGGCCGCGGGACGGGGGGGACTGCGCGTAGATTTCGTCTAGCCAGCGGATGCAGAGTTCGATCATTGCCTGGTGGTGATTCATCTGGGGGACAGAGTTGAATCCGATAGGCCCCCCTTGAACGTTGCGCCTGATGAGCAAGTACGCCGTATTGGCAAGGGCTTCCTCATTGCTGTTTTCGGGAATATCTATGGTTATTCCCGGCATCCCTACAGCGCATTGAACCATCCGACTCCAGACAGAGCACAGAACCTTGATAACCGTTCTGGCCGCCGTTTGCCTCCCGTACCCGTGATACCCGAACGAGATCGGGGCGTCGGCAAAGTCAATCACCGGATACTTGAAGTCGTAAGTGTCGATGGTCAACTTTCCCTTGATCTCCCCCCCGTCTTTGTCTACACGGTCTGGGGTCTGACTGGAATGCACCACCTCCTCGCCCATGATGACGTGGTGCTCGCCTAGCGGTCGGGTCTTACTCGGATTGATGAAGAGCCGCTGGACCCTGTACGCCACCTTGTCCAGTTCGGGAACCAACTTGTCCACGTGAGCGAGGTTGAATCGGGCAACTGGTGCACCCTCGGGAACCTTGATGCCCCACCTGCGCTTCAGGTACTCCTCCGTCAGAAAATCCTCAACAACGATGGCCGGAGAGTCATCTAGCTCCTGTATCCCCGGATAAACACTGATTTGCAGGGGCGAGAAGGCTTTGTAGATCACGTCCCCTACCTCATACGCTTGCCACACGCCCTCCCCGTCCTTCTCATGCCGGTAGTGGGCTTTGGGGTCGCCCTCGACCATCACGTACCCGTTCTCGCAGGCCAGCATGTAGACCAGGGCACGCATGGCAGCTACGTCAAGGCCCTTGTTCGCCCACATCACCTCAGCCATCCTTGCGGCCGCGCGGGCCTGCCTGCCGTCCACGGGATCATCTGTTCCGGCCCTGGCCTTTACCCCGCCCATCAGATTCAGGTGCCGGGCTATGAACCTTTGCGCTCGGGGCAGGATCAAGTTCAGGGCCACCGGAGGCGTCTTCTGGGTCGTCGTGCTGTCGGACTTGTAGCCACCCGAGATTTGCGTCAGAGTCGCACGGGTCGCATCCAGTAGGATTCCTGAGAGGTGTTTGAGGTTTTGGCCCCAGCTATCCTCAAGGGAACCCAACCCGATCCCGTGACTCGACCTGCGGGCATCAGCGGCGATCTTCGCCAGATTCTTTGTGTTCTCCAGAGGATCAGAGGTTAGTCTCAGCGCCATTCGTCTTCCCCTTCTTCTTGCGAGGCGGCTGTTTGTGTTCGTCGCACCAGTCAACCGGGCTCTTGAAAAGCCTGTTGGTAGTCATTCCAGGATACCTGTGGCAGGCACCGTGCTGCTCTCCCAGCCTGTCCCAGAATCGGCACGTCAAACATCTTGGCTGGCTATTCTTCGCCATCAAAACACCCCCTCTGGATCAGACGGCTCCGGTGCGTTCCTTACCGCCTCCTTTTGCTCCTGGTAGTGCTTCTCGCCCTGCTCTGCCAGCCACGCCTCGGGATTGGCCGCGCAGGCCAAGTGTTCAAGGATGCGAGTGTTGACCTCGACCACCTTGTCAATCTGCTTGTCTGCGAGAGTTTGCCCGCGAAGGCTGATGATGAACTGAAAGATCAAACCCAGCACTAGCAACCCACAGGCAACACCTGCAATCACGGTCATCAGAACACCCCCTCCGGTCCGAACCGTTCCCGTGTTATCCGCGCCGCATACTCGTGCCACAACTCGTTCCGCACAATCTTCTTTGATGCCAACGGGGGCTTGAAGATTTCCGCGCTGTACTTGTCCTCACCCCATATGTCGGCCAGCACGTCCAGCCCGTCCCAGCTTCCGTCCGCGCCATAGAAGTAGGTCCCGAACTCCCGACCCAGAAGCCCCTCCAACCTCCCGTCCTCGTTTACCCGCAGAATGTCCTTCTTGACTCCTTTACAGAAGTGGAGGTGGCCCATGTCTGTGTGCGGCGCAAGGTAGGACTGGATGCGGTAATACTTGTCTGCGGGCCGAGGAAGCTCCTTGAACATCTTGTGTATGATGTCCACGGGGATTGCACGCGCTTTTGCTTCAGCCCGAACCCCGCTCATGTACGCCTGCGCGCCGGGTGCCGCCTCGTAAACGATCTTCTCTGCACCCCATTCTTTCCAAAGGTCAAGGATGATGCCGGGTACTCGCTCGGGGGCGATTTTTCCCATTTTCATCTCGCGGACATATGCCTGGTTGTCCGGCGTCTTGGAAACCGCGAT
>SDBV01004364.1_pt1 | contig 20429 bp, 30 predicted proteins | sample 2277081 | NCBI WGS metagenome assembly SDBV01 (sample SAMN10402039, study PRJNA504765) | marine sediment metagenome | isolation source: marine sediment core GS10_PC15, 223 cmbsf | place: Arctic Ocean: Southern Knipovich Ridge | collected 2010 | reverse complement strand
TTCATGCTGTGGGCCATCACAAGTCGGTTGAAGCAGATATATTATGTGCAGAAGCAACTGGCAGACATGATGTGTCCACAATCAAAACAGACAGATAAAATGATGCAATCAACACCCTTTGAGTCGGCACGAGCCCGGCTCACCCAGCGAATTACCCCAAAGCCAATCAAGCAACAGTCCGATCCGTCAACGATCACCTATCGAATCACGGGGTCTCGCAACGGCAAAGACAAAACGTGGAACATATCTGCCTCAAGCGGACAAGCGGCGCGGGAAAAGGCGGTCGAGGCGGGCATCCACGTTTTGTCTGTGGATGCGGTATAAAAAACCCCCCCCGCCTCGGCATCCTTTGTACCTCAGCGGGGGGAAGCGGAAGGCCATTTATCCAGCGGGCACTTTGACGCCTCACCTATCAGGCTCAGGTGGTTGCGGCAGGTCCGGCACTTGGCGCACTCCACGCCTACCACGGAAAAGCCTTTGGCCTTGTCGCACGTCTCGCACACGACCCGTCTGTCGGCCATGCGTTGTCTCTGTTCGTCGGTCAACACCCTGGGCGGGGTCGGCTCCGGTTCCTTCATCACCATCATCAGCGTGCCGAGTTGCTTGCCGTCCGCGTCGAAGATCGGGCCGTCGTGGTCGCGGGTGACAACAAACAGATAATCACACTGGTCCGTCTTGCCACCGAGGATGGCGCGCCCGTGATTGATCCGTGTATACATCATGCCTACACCACACTAATCGCCATAGTTCCACCCGTTGCCAATGTTGAGGTTGGGCTGCTTATACAACCCACGTCAGCCCCAAATTCATTAGTGAAAGTGTGTGGTAGTGTCTCTGACGGGAACGGAGATATTTGCTTGTGCATCCAGCCAAGTGTGATGAGTCGTACTTCCACGGCCACGGTTTCTACGACACCGGTTCCGGCATTACAGGCAAAGGTGCCCCCTATTACAAAATCTACCTCGTCCGTGGTGTCAATACCGTCCGCACAGCCTTCGCTGTTGTATGTATCAATAAACATCGAACCAACCGAAGTAAATGTTATCGGTGTGGCGGCACCTATCAGGGTGGCGCTACTCGTGTAGGTTCCATCTACCGACAAGTCTCTCATCTTCTTAAAAGCACCTAAAACCCCGCAATCCGTACACAGGGTTGCGTCTACACCAGCCACCACAAACCGGATTTGTACTGTGCATGTAACAACACAGCAACACCCCGCGTGTCCCACCCACGGGGGATAGAACCGCCGCCCGTCGGGAAACCTCGCCAGCAGCGCGCGCCGGTCGATGCCACCGCACCGGTTGCAGATCGGAAGCGGGTCAACGGTCTTGTAATTCGGCGTCCACAACTTCATCAGTCGCAGTTCCCGTCGTGGCTACCCATCAGGGTGAACCAATACTTTTTGTTCCCCGCCGTGTCGATCACCTGGGTTATCTCCACCACCACGTCGTACTTGTGCGTGGTGGACGTTCCCCCGCCGCCTATCGGCATCGGGTCGAACGCGGTCTGGTAGTTGGTGTTGGTGGTGTTTACACCCCACGCATACGTCGAGGTGTGGTACATCTCGGCCGTGTTCGTCGCGTAGTTCGTGCCGGTGGTGCCGGTCCTGCCCCCGACGCGGGTGGTCGTCAGGTCGGCGGTCATCAGCACCTCGGTCCAGGCGTACTTCCACCGGTTGGTGGCGAGGCTGGCGCTGCCGGTGATCCGGGCCAGGAACTTCTCGTTGGGTATAGTTGGGCGTTCGCGTGGCGGTCCGCCACCGGCACCTCGGGCTCTGCTTTCCGCATCGTGCACAACCAACTCGATACGTTTGGCCGACGGTTTATCGAACAGAACACCATCGGCCATTATCAATCCTCGATAATAATGTGTTCCAACAGAACAGCGAATGTATTGGATCTGGCGTGAAACGTGGTATCGGTCAGGCGCAGAACACACGCCTCGCCGGCGTTCAGCCGTATGACGGGGAAGAACCCGGTGTCTTCGATACCGATCTCGATATAATTAACCTTGTCCAGATTACGGAACCACGCATAGCCCGGCGTGCTCACGGCAGCGGCCACCGTAACCGCCGTGCCCCCGCCGGTGGTGGGGATAGATTGAACGCCACCGCTGTATGCGTCGCCCGACATATCTACCGTGGCGTTGCGCACCTCGCGGGTGATGTCGATATTGCCTTTAATGCCTCTGACCGCAACCGTGTAGGTAACTTCGTTTGCCATTGTTATGCCTCGAAGATGATGTGTTCCAGAACCACAGACGCGGTATCAGCCAGCGCCCTTAGCGTGGTGCCGTCCGCGACAAGTCGCACGACACACGCCTCGCCAGCTTTGAGCGTGATAAATGGGGAGTAGGTTGGACCCGTCGCGGCGTTGTAATAGCCGATGGTTATAAAATTGGTGCCGTCCAGGTTGCGAAAAAACGACCACCCCGGCGTGCCCACGGCCGTGGCCACGGTGATCTCTGTGCCATTGGCGGTGGTGGGTATAGACTGCGCCCCGGCGGAATAAGCGTCCCCGGTCATGTCGGCCGTGGTATTTGAAATGGACCGCGTGATGTCGATGCTGCTCTTGATTGCTCGAAGGGCGACGGTGTATGTAATTTCATCTGCCATTGATCGGCCCTTTTATTAGGTGTCTGGGAACCGGGTCGGTAAGAACAACAAACCCCACGACTTGCTTTCCTTGGTGTCGAATGTGAGGTACGAAGCCGTCTGGCCCAAGTCGTCACCCTTGGGCGAACTGGCCGTGCTCGTCACCCGCAAGAAGTGCGGCTTGGTGTCCTTGTCGCCGTTGTCATCTGTGACGTGTTTGCGCTTGCTGCTGTCGTTTCCGTCCTTGAAGTAGAATCCGAGATTGGCCACCTCCCGGCTATGTGTTTTGGCTAACTCGACCGCGATCCGTTCGCGTATATATTCAATTCCCCCGTCGTACTGAGCCTCGGCGGAATAGTCCGTAAGCAACGCCTGACCCTTCCCCACCGTGACCCCGGCCACGTTAACGCTGCTGTTGTTCGTGGTATTTATCAAGGAGAAAGCAATCGAGGGGCTATAGTGGGTCACGTTGCGCTCGATGTTCACAGTCAATCGATATTCCAATTCCAGCAGCGGCGGGTCGAACGGGTCGCCGGCAGAATTGACAATCTCTGCGTCTTTTATATCTTTTTCTGCCACCCGCTCTACTATATTAAAACCCCACACAATATTTGCCGGACGGGACAGCGGATTAGTCGATACGATGCCGCTGCCGCCGGGGTTGATGTTGTCGTACTGGACCGGCACCTCGTAAATCAACCGGCTTTCGGTCCCCTGTACCGGTCCTACAGACTTGCACCTGACCGTCGTGGACCCGGTGAATAGTGCGCCGATGGCGGGGACGGACGTGCCCCCGGCGTCGGCGGTCAGGGCGTCGCCGATGTCGGTGGGGATCGCGTCGAACACCACCCGGTACGTCTCCGTCCGGCGCGAGCCGTCCTCGGTGTTGGTCCCCGAGTGTTTGATCTTGTCTACGTTGGTGACGGCCATTAGCGAATACTCACTACCGCGGCCTGCGGCGTGGTCAGCCCGAACTCTCGGATCACATCGGATAGCGCATCAATGCGAACCACGGTTTCGGCCGTGTTCTTTTCGGTTTCTTTAGCGGTCTTGTCTTTGTCTCCGCCACGTCCCAGCGCGGCCAGGCGGGCGCTGAACTCGGCGGTGCTGCCGCGGACCAATGCACCGGCCCGGCCGGGGAAGGGTTGCTGGCCATCAGTGCCGGTTCCGCCGGCCGCACCGGCCGCGGTCTTGCCACCCGCATCGGGAAGCTCGCCGGGCTGCGACCCCTTGAGGATCAACCGTTCCAGATCCTTTTGTGCCTGTTCAAGAGCCACTTTCAAAGCCGCCGTGACCGGCGAATCCTGGTTGATGCCTCTAAAGTCGATGTTCTTAACGTCGGTGCCCTTGGTGATGGCAGCCACCACGTCCAGAATCGGGTCCAGAACGTTCTTCGTGCCTTCGGTCAGGTTCTTGAGGGCAAGATTCTTAAACGGTTCCAGGCTTCCCGTCTTGATCGCCTCGAACGCCGCCTTGAACAGCTCGCCCATGTTCGTCGCCAGGTTCTTGGTGATGGTTAGAACGTTGCCGAACGTCCGCTTGACGAACTCCACGAAGTTGTCGAGGATGCCCAGCATCACACCCTTACCGAACAGGTTGCGGAACATGATCCCGATGTTTTCAAATGCCTTCTTGAACACCTTGCCGATGTTGATGCCCACGTTGATGATCGTGTCGAGGAACCCGGACACCGCCACGCCTGCTTGGAGGATGCCCACCTCGGCCGATGCCTTGAATACGTCCCACTGATCCGATACGTCCGTCATGGCGCGGAGCATGTTCGTCATGCCGTCTACCATCGCCCGGACCGGGCCGTCAACCATATCGCCCAGTGAGATTGCCACCCCCTCCGCGGCGGACTTCATTTCAATAAGTGAGCCGCGCAGGTTATCCAGTTGTATGTCCGCTATCCGCTTGGCCGTCCCGCCCGCGTCGTTAAGCGCATCCTCCATCTCGCGCAGGCCATCGCCGCCCTTGGCGATCATCACGTTCAGCGCCGCGACCGCGCGGAGTCCCCCGATAGTCACCAGCGTGGACGACTTTTGCACGTCCGTCATGCTGGACGTGGCGGTGGCAAGGTCTCCGATAATATCAGCGAGGTTGCGGAACCTCCCCTGTTCGTCCGCGACGGCGACGCCCAAGCGCGTCAGTTCCTTACCGGCTTCACCACCCGCATCGGCCATGCGGATCATGATGTTTCGTAGCGCCGTACCGGCCTTCTCGCCCTGAATACCCGCATCCGACATGGCCTGGATCGAGGCGACCAATTCGGACACATCTTTGCCCAATGACTTACCGATCGGACCCGCCGCCGCCATCGCCTCGCCGAGTTGTACGAGGTTGGTGTTGGCCGTCGTCATCGCCTTGGCCAGCGTGTCAACGGTGCTTCCCAGTTGGTCCGCGCTCAGACCCATGCCGGCCATCAGCTTGGCCGCTATGTCGGCGGCCTCCGCTATCTCAAGCTGGCCGACGGCGGCCAGGTTAAGCGTCGGCACCATCGACTTGATAATCTCGGATGTCTCGAACCCGGCGAGGGCGAAGAACTGCATCGCCTCCGCGGATTGTGTCGCCGTAAACTGGGTGGTCTGACCCAGCCGCTTGGCCGTCGCGTTCAGGCTGTCAAACTCCTTGGCCGTTGCCCCGGTCAGCGCCTTGACGCGGGACATGCCCGCCTCAAAAGAAATAAACGTCTTGAGGATACGGCTCGCCGCGAACCCTACGGCCGCCGCCCCGAACAGACCCGACATGCTCAGCGCCGCCGATTTCACACCGGTGGCGAACCGGGCAACGGAAGACGTGGCCCCGCGCATCTTTTTAGAGAACCTGGCGGTGGTGGCCGACAGGATCACGTTCATTCTGCCGATGGTGAAGTTGGCCACTACCGTTTATCCTTCTGGGCCGCGTTGTGCATCCGTGCAAACGTCATCAGCGAGTTTTGAATCTGCTTGTCGGTCATCTTGCGTGGGGTTCTCCGGCGCTTGGGCAACAGGTCGTCGGGCTTAATCGACTTGCCCCTCTTGCCCTTGAGGGCGTTGAATACACAGGCCGTCAGCAAAGCGCCCTGCTGGATCGGCCAGTAGTCCCCGAACGGTTCGAGGGTTTCGTAATCCGCCCACCGGTAAAACTCCTTCATCGTGCAGCACTTCTTAGCCTCGGACACGGGGCGCGACCACGCCAGGGCTAGTCGGTGCCAGAGGCGTTCGGCGTGGTCGTTTTCGAGTTTCCCGAGTCTTTTTTCGCCTTGTCATCTATCATCCCGCAGTGTTCCTGAACGGCCCCACACAGCGCCTTGAGCCGCCGCAGCGACATACTTGTGTTGACGGCAGAAACTTCGTTGCGGTCGTACAGCAGCTTGCCCGACTCGTCACAGATTCCGCCCACTACATGGCGGGCCAGCATCTCGTGTTGGTTTGGCTCGCCCTTGGCGTTTTTGTTGATGATGAAGTCGAACTCATCGCCCGTAATTGCCTTGACACACACCTCCCCTTCGACACCCTTGACCTTCCCCTTCCACGCCACGGTATCGCCGTTCATCAAGTCCTCTTTAGTTGCCGCCATCGGTAGATTCCTTTCGCTTGGTGGTTTTCCCGGGGGCGGGGGTCCGCCTGGGTTTGGGTGGGTCTTGTTTGGTCGCGCGTCGGCGGGCCATGCGCTCGGCGTGGTGGTCGCGGACGCGCTGGCCCCCGGAATCGGTCGCGTAGATCCGTTTAAGCACCTTGTCACGCTGGGCGCTGGTCTGGGGCGGGGGCGCTTCCCGGGGGGCCGGGGGCGGGGGCCGGTCGTGTTCCACGATCCGCACCGCACCCGTACACGCCCACGCACCGGCCATCTTGGGGTCCACCTCGGCCACGTCGCCGCACTTCATCGGCTTGCCGGACTTGTCGCGCGCCGCGTTGTCAATAAGAGCTTCTGCCTTCACCTGCCACCTCCTTATGAGCCCGGCGTGGTGGTGATCGCACCGCTGAACTTGACGCCGATGCTTGCCGTCATCAGTCCTTCTAGCGGTGTGGTGTTGGTGTAGGACGTGATGAACCCTGTCGCGGCCCAGGTCGCGCCGTTGCTCTCGCCGGCGACGATGGGGAACGTGACGGTGATGGTCTCGGCGGCGGCCACAATGTCCGCGTCCACCGTGGCGTCCGGGTCGAACTGCACCTCGATCGTCAATTCACCGGGGTCGTACAGGTCGCTGGGCATGAAGGTCTGCCCGCCGGTGGTGCCCATGTGCGTGGTTTCGATGGATTCGCGGTTGGGTCCGTCCCAGCTCACATCCATCACGTTCCCCTTAATGGTGGTGGTCCCAAATGCGACCTTTGTTCCAGTTCCGATGTCAGTTGCGCCAGATAAATCAGGCATGGTTTACTCCTAGCTGGATGTGGGGACGCTGACCGTCCAGGCGATCAGGTAGTCCTGTTGGATCAATGCGATACCCGTGTGTGCCCCCTCGATCGGGGGCGAGTCGCTGTCACGTTCTAATTCCAGGTGACAGGTAGAAACTGATACATCCGACCCCATCGTGCCCCGGAACCCGTCTAGCGCCTGCCTTAGTTGCTCGGCCACGCTTTCAGCCGACAGGGTTGTGGCTCCGTAGCTGTCGAACTGGAACCGCCCCTGGGTCTTGGTGGATGCCGCGGTCATGTGGTGGATAGGGACGTTGCTGATCTGGGACAGCACCACATACGGCAGCGCGTCGTCCTGCTCGGCGTAGGTGATCCTAATCCGCGAACCCACCAGATCGGTGAGCCCGCTCTGGGCGTTGAGGTGCGTTATCAGCGATGTCTTCATGCTCACCTGCGCGCCTCCCTCGCCAGCTCTTTGCTTATCCGCTTGGCGATAATCTGCCTGCTGGGAACCACGTCGAAGGCGGGGCGCAGGAATGGGAGCTTGGCGCTGTGGACGGTTCCATCCTCGACCAGGTGTGCGTACCTCACCGGGTCGTTGGGCTTACCGTCGATAACCGTTTTGAACCCGTGGGCCGGGCCGATCACGGCGTACACGCCGCCGCCGCCGCGAGCGGTGCGGACCACGGACTTGATGGATTTCTTGAGCTGGCCGGACTTGACAGGCGCGAACCGCTTGGCCGCCTTGCGGACCTCCGCGCCGGCCTCACGCACGGCCGGCCGGACCATCTTGTTACGGGTCGATTGCTTGCCCAACCGGGCCAGCCGCTTAACCAGTGCTTTTTCGCCGAGTAGTTGAACGCCCTTAGCCATCACACCTCCTCCGTGCAGGCCAGGACCTGCCCGTGTTTGGGTGTGCGGTCGAACGAGCCCAGCACCGTTTTAATTGAGAACGTGCGGGACTCGGTGGGGCTGATCGTGACCTTCACCCGGTCTTTCGGGCCGAGCCCCGGGTACTTCTCGCGCAGCGTCACCACCGCCGACACCTGCGGGTCCACCCGCTGGGCGCGGAACAGTTCCCGGCCGGACTGGTCTTCCAACCTGCACCAGCGGGTCACCATGTCGGCCCAGACGGGCGAGACGTGCCCATGCGCGTCGGTCGGACCCGAACGGGACTGGATCGTCGCGCGTTTGTCGAATCCTCCGATGGTCATGCTTTCTCCGTGTCGCCGATGAAGATGCCGAGCTTGAGGTTGTTTGTCGCGGTGGCTACGCCCAGCACGGTGGTCTCGTCCGATGCACCCAAGTCGGACTCGGGCGCTATCTTGCCGGGGTTGACACCGGCGCTCACGACGTAGGTCTCGCCCACGGTCAGGGTCACGCCCAGGTCGATGTCACCCCCGACGGCGATCACCAAGGGTTGGCCGTCAGCCGACACGCCCAGCGAGATACCCACCACGTCCGCGTTCGCCCCGCTGTTGGCATCCGCGCGCTTGTACGTCCCGGCATCGGCGGCGTCCCGGTAGACGGGCATTCCCGCGCTTATCAGCGTGCCGTCGCCCGACGTGACCTGTAGGAACTCCGTGGTGGAGGTCGCCAGGACCCCATCGGAATTGATGTTCAGGTCCGCCATTACGCCGCCCTCGCCGTCCCGCTCACGAGCAGACCTAGCTTGAGGTCGGACGCGCTGGTGGCGATACCGAGAACGGTGACGTAATCGCCGGCAAGTATGTCGGCAACCGCGTGGATCTTGCCCACCTCATCCGACACGATGTAAGTCTCGCCAATGGTGGCGGTGAAACCCGGGTCGATATTGCCGCTCACGGCGATGGTGACGTACTGCCCGTTGGCCGCGCCGCCGAGCGTGATGCCTACGCACACCGCCTCGGCTTCGGTATCGGCGTCACACGCCCATAAGGCGTTAGCGTCCGCCGCTTTCTTGTAGACCGGTACACCGGCCGTCAGGGTCATACCGGCCAAGTGGGTCTCGGTCTTGGTATTCGCCGTCGGTAATACTTCCGCCGCGGTAACTACAACAACTGCCATTGTGAATACTCCTTATGCGACCAGCCGCACCGAAACCGTGTTCAGCAGCGCCCTGGCTGTCGGGTGTGTGTTGATGTTGTTCTCGTCGCCCCGGTTGTGATAAAAATCCCCGATCAGCAGCAGCATCCCGGTCCGCGCCGACTCCGGCACGTTGGAGCCCGCCGCCCCGTACCCAGCGGTGAACGTCACGGTGACCGTCTCGTACTTGCCGCTCTGCACGCTGGGCCACACCTGGCTGGGCTTGAGGACCACCTTCGCCGATACGTCGTCTGTCACCGCCTCGTACACGCTTGTGGCCAGCGTCTGGGACGTGCCGGAAGTGTCCAGGTAGGTGATCGAAGACACCGAACCCAGCGGGGTGGGTGACAGGTCGATCTTGCCAAACCCCCCGGGGAAATCGCGCAGGGTCAGCGTGTACGTCGCGGTGATGAGCTGGCGCACCGTGTACGCCTCGGCCATGATCCGCGCCGCAACGATCAGCGAATCGATCAGGGTGTCCTCATCGGCGAACTCGACCTTGAGGTGCTTCTTGGCCTCGGCCGTACTCAACGGCTCGACGGCGGGCGCGGATGTCTGGGTCAGTCCCATAGCTACACCCCCACCGTTTCATATTCAACCAGTGTGGGGCCGGTCCAGTCGGGCACGAACGGTGCGCCGTGGTCGGGCACAAACAGCGACAGGTCCAGCCGGTTCATGTGTGAACACCTGACGCCGCCGTGGGCCTTGACGGAGAACCCGGCCGCCGCCGCGCGTTCGCAGAAGTCCACGTCCTCGGTCATGTTCGTGATGACGCCGTTTTTCAATTCCTGCGGGAAGCGGAACCAGGGGAAGCCCAGGGTGTCCAGCGCGTCCACATCAATCAACATGCACCCGCCGGGGACTACCTCGGCGTCCACAATCCCGTCGAACCACCCCGGCGACCAGCAACCGTCGCGGCGCACCAGGATCAGCGGTGCGGATACGTCTTCCCGCACCCGTTTCATCCCCGGATAGCAACCCCCGGCTATACCGGCGTCACATTCGAGCAGCGCCGGGATCGTGCCCTCGGGCATGAATATGTCGTCGTCCACCATCAGCAGGTGTGTGGGCCGCGGGTCGCTGTTAAGGGAGTTCGCCACGCCGATGTTGCGCGCGTAATCCACGCTGGCACCGCTGATGCCGATGCCCATGAAGGTGTCAACACCCGAGCCGAGCGCAAAGTTTCTGACCCGGGTCAGCGATTCAACCAGATCGCTCGGCGGGCTGGCCGACCGGCTGGCGAGGCAGATGGCGACGACGGGCTTATTCATGTCACCCCCCCCAGGTCCAGGTTGGTAACGTCCACGCTGTTACTTAGGATCGCGGTGTCGGGTCCGTACTTGGGTTTGTAGACCGCGCGGTACTTGTACCCCGCACCCTCCACCGCCGGGGCGATGCCCTTAAAGTTGCTGTCGTGGACTAGAACCACCGGGCGCTCGGTTTTCGCGTAAGCCTCGATCAGTTGGCGGCGGGGTTTCCAGCGGGCATCCCCCTTCGCATCCAGCGCGTAGTCGCAGTCGATAAACACCACGTCGGCGTCGGGGTGGATGGAATCGGCCATGCGGGCGGTCGGGGTCAGATACATCTTGAGCCGGTCGTCCGGGATCTCATCCTGTATCTTGCCCATCCACTGCAAATTGGACTCATAGGACACGACGCTCGTGCAGTGCGGGTAATCGTCGCGGTTACAAAATACGGGCGTGGAATACTCGCCGCACCCGTACTCAATCACCTTGACCGCCCTGCTGTTCAGCAGCGCACCCACGGCCTTGAGTGCCGGGACGTGTGACCCAAACTCGGGCCAGTCCGCCCGCTGCTCGATGGTGGTGAGCCCGCCCCACGTCGTTACCCACGGCTCGCGGTCGGGGTTGGCGATGAATAGCGACAGGTCCAGTTCTTTGAAGTGTGAACACCTGACGCCACCGTGGGCCTTGATCTTGTAGCCCAGCGCACGGGCACGGTCGCAGAAGTCCACATCGTCGCTCTTGTGTTCTATCTCGTCGCCGTCGTCGGACATGTACTGTGGCCAGCGGAACCACGGGAACCCCAGGGCTTCCAGCACCTCCACCGCGATCAACATACAGCCGCCGGGCACCACCTGGACGTCTACAACGCCCTCAAACCACCGGCCCACCCAGCCGCGCTCTTCCCTACGCACCAGAACACACGGGGCGAGGTTCTGGCTCCCGTCCCTCACACGCTTTAGCCCCGGGTAGCACCCGCCGGCGATGTCCGTATCGCAACCGATAAGCGCCGTGATGGTGTCCTCGGGTATCATCACGTCGTCGTCCACCATCAGGATGTGTGTGGGTTTGGGGTCTATCGCCAGCGCGCCGACCACGGCCTTATTACGGGCCAGGTCAACGGAGTGGCCGCTCTGGGCCACCCCGTACCCGGCAGATATTCCGTGGTTCATCGCGTACCGACACGCCGCGTCAACGAACGTAAACACCTTCCGCCGGGGGTTCTGGTCCCGGCTGATAACGCATACCGTTACCGTCCGCTTGTCGGTTTCCATGCTTAACTGTCCTTGGCGGGCAGGAGATAGCCCGACACATCAATCAAAGCCGTCGCGTAGTTCTCGATATAACGAAACTCGCACGTCACCGGTGCCCACACCTCGGTCTGCGTGTCGTTGTGCCCGAAGCTGTTGAACTCGATGAGCCCCGTGTTCTGGTCGGTCGTGTCCGGGTCGGCCAGCAGCCCGCCGCTGGGGGCGGTCACGAGCCGGTAGAAGCTGTTGCGCCCGACGTACATATTGGTCAGGTCTTTTGTCGTCGCCACGTTGATGATGGACTCGGCGGCGATGCCCAGATACACCTTGCAGCCCTTGATGGTCAGACCGTCCAGGTCGGCGGTCACGCCCACAAGACCGTCGTTGCCGGTGTCATCCGACACCACGTCGCCGTCTATCAGGGTCAGCCCGTCGGCGGTGTTGTCCACGGTGGACGTGGCGCTGACAAAGTCGATGAAGTTGTCGTTTGCGCCGTCGTCACGGACCTTAAAGTTGGTGAGCCTGAACCCCTTGGCCTGGATGTCAAACACGTGGGTCTGATCACCGACCGAACAGACGAACTTGAAGTTGTCGAACCACACGTCGTCGGCCGTCACGGTGATGTCAGCGCCGGTGTGGTTGAACGTGAGCGTGGGCCGGATATCGTCGTGGCCCAGCCCGATAAAGCGGACGCCCCTGACATCGCACGTTATAAGTGCGCCGGTGTCGGTCTTGTTCTCGGTGTGGCCGGGCATGACGTAGATCACGTCACCCTTGTCGTGAGTACACTGCGCGACCGCGCTGTCTATGGTGGACAGGGGATTGTTCGGGCCCGAACCGAAGCCAGAGGTGGTGCCGCTGGAAGATGAGGTCGAGTCCACAAAGAATATCGAGCCGGGGTGTTCGACGAGGTCGTCGATCAGGACGGCACCGCCGGGTGCCTGTCGGCTCGCAAGCATTGATCTGCGAAGTACCATTTTTAGGTTCCTTTACTCGTAAAAAGCGATAAAAGCCCCGGCCCGAACGGTCAGGCCGGGGGGATGAATCACGAGATGTTGTCCGCTGTGGCGTTCAGCTTGCCGTGCTTGGCCTTGCGGATATACACCACAGAGCCGTCGTCCGTGCTGGTGGCCACGCTGAGCGTTAGCGTGACGTAGCGGCCGTCCGCGTCCGCCTCGGCGATGTCGGACTCTGTAACCTCGATCCAGGTGTAGTCACCGGTCGCATTGGGCTCGGCACTGGTCAGGGTCTTGGACTTGACCGTCACATTGGTGCCCCCACCATCCGAATCCGAGTCGGATGTGATCGCCATCGTGGTGGCCGCCGTACCGGCTTGCCGCAGGAACCCGCACATGATCGAGCTGTACCCGTTCATATCCACCCACGCGATCGAGGACGTGGTAGTGGCACCCGGGTCATAGTCGTACATCGTCACGTTGTTGTTTGATTTGATTGGGGTGAAATCTGTTGCAACTGCCATTTCGATGGCTCCTTAATTCATGGGAAAAAGCCGGGGGCCGTTAGACCCCCGGCGTGGTTAATCATGCGCGGGCCTGCAACGTCACGAACGGGCTCAGGGTTGAACCGTTCTTCGGGGTCAACGCGGCGCGCCAAAGGCTGCGGGCGTCGTTACGGGTCCAGAACTTGAAGGCCCGCTCGTGCCGGTCGAACCTGATGTGCATCGACTCCGCCGACTTCAGCGGCTGGTAGGTGCCCTCATGGATCGCGCTGGGCACGATCAGCATGATGTCGTGCAGGTCGCCGACGGTCTCCGCGTACTCGGACGAGAACGCCGGGCGGCCGTTCAGCAGCGACACCGTTTCGGCGTTGCCGTTGATAACCGTGGAGGCCGTCTCCCACAGCGGGACGCCGGACGTGCCCACGGGCAGCACCAGTGTCTTGAGCTGCGGGTAGCAGTTGTGGTTATAGATCCAGAACGCGCTGCCGTAGCCGTAGCAACGGGCCGTCATGTTCACGATGTTCTGGAACACGATGGTGTCCACCACCTGCTCGTTTTCCTTGTTCACCGTGATGAGCGCCGGGTTGGCCTGCACGCCCTCGAACTGGCCGACGCCCGTGCCGGTCAGCAGCTCGTTGATGTGGTTGGATGCAAACTCTTTGCCATACCCCTGGGACAGCAACGTGAACACGGTGGTGGGGCTGTCCTGCATCAGCTCTTCGGTGGCGTAGCTGAAGCCGAACAGACTGTGGGCCGTGAATATCACCTTTTCAAGTTTCATCCGGCTGGCCGTCTTGCTCGCCGTCTCGGACGAACGCGAAACGGTCAACCCGCCGGAAACGCTGGTGGTATGGGTCTTGTCTGAGATGGCCGGAACATTGACGACCGGCCGGTCCATCGGCAGGTTCGAGGTCTTGCCCACGAACGGGTCGGGTTCGAGTGGCAGGCCCGATTGGAGCGACATCACAGCCTCGGGGACGAGGAACCCGCCGTAAGCGGGCGACCCGACCTGCTGCTCATCCGTACCCGCGGTTGCCAGGAATCGAAGCCGCTCATCCTTGGCGGTATGGGGATAGTCGGGGTTAGCCAACATGACCGCGCCGAAGAACTCGGTGTGGCTCTTGAACCCCTTCATGGGGTCGTCTTCGAAGTTGGGTGGCTTCGCCTCGACATCGGGAACCTTGGGCGGGTCGGGGGTGGTCTGCTGTTGGGGGCCGCTCTGACTTGTCAGCGCGGCAAGCTCGTCGGCCCGCTTGCGTGCCGCGGCCTCGTTGTCCTCGATCGCCTTGGCCTTGGCCTCGTAGTCCTTGGCCTCGGCCAGCAATTCGTCATACTTCGTCTGCTGCGTGGCCCGCTGGTCGTCGGTCAGGCTCAGATCGAAGTCCGTCAGCGTGTCGTTGACAGCCTCGGCCTGCGCAATGACAGCCGCCTTCTTTATGCGTAACTCATTGGGGTTCATGGTCTTGGTCCTTGTTCACGCCTGTGAACCAGAACCCAAGAAGCCATGAAAAAAGGCGCGGATCACAGGCAACGTCGTTGAACGTTGCTTGCGGTCCGCGCCTCGCTTTACAAGACACTTCGCGCCTCACCCCGGTAGGCCGCAGGACTTTATCGCTGCGGGGACTCCGGGGTGGAGACTTCTTTAGTTATTCAAAGCATACCCGATGTGGGGGGTCAGGTCAAGTCAACCCCGGGCCGGTCTAAGGAGTAATATCGACACCTGTCCGATTCTACCCCCTCCCCAGGGAGAGCGTTAAACCACTTATACCATTCCTCAGGTGTGGCGGATCGTTCCCCCCGCAACCATTTTCGTATTTCTTTCATCATTTCGGGGGTTGTTGTGTCCACACACAGTCCTTTCGTTTGATGCTACCGTACCCGAATCAAGTCAACCCCACCATCTTGGCCGCCCGCATCCGATTATCCGCCGCCCGCTGGCGGTCCCGGTCGCGGTCCCGGATCATCACCCGGAATGTGCGTACCGCGTCGTCCTGACTCATCACCTCATCGATCAGCCCCTTTTCCTTGGCCGCGGCGGCGAGCCAGTCCCGGCCGTCGGCCAGCGCCCTCACCGCGTCGATGCCCATGCCCCGGCCGGCCTTGACCGCGTTCAGGAAGAACCCGTTGATCTCATCGACCCGCCCCTGGATCTCGGTCAGCATCTCGTCGGTAATCTCGGTGCCGGGCACACCCGCGCCCTTCATCTCGCCGGTGCTGATAACGTGGACCTTGACGCCCATGTCCTCGGCCATCTTGGAAGAGTCCTCAACCACGGCCAGTACGCCGATGGAACCCACCTCGGTCATAGCCGAAGCCGTCACCCGTCCGGCCTGAACACCGACCCACAATGCCGCGGAGTGCATGGCGTCCTCGGCGTGGGTCACGATCAGCTTGCGGCCCTCACGGTTGATCCGGGCCACCTCGTCTGACAGGGCCTTGGTTCCCGCTACCGTGCCGCCGGGGCTGTCGATCAGGAGCATGATGCCCCTAACGTCCTTGTCCTGTTCGGCCGCGCGCAGCGCCTGTCGGGTGCGGATGCTGGACGTGCCGCCGTGGCTGGATTCGCCCTTGGTGATCTGATCCGTGATCTGCACGAACGCGATCCCCGACTGATCCACGCCGAACAGCGGCTCACCGTCAGCACGGACAGCCACCTTGGGCAGCGCCCCCGCGTTGTAGGCGGTTGCCATCATATTGAGCCACGCGGGCTTGACGGCCCACAGGCCGAAGTGCTGCGCGGCGCAGGCCGGTTGTTTGTCATTCATCGCTCTGATCCTTTGCGGAATCTTGATTGACCGAATACATGCCCGACGTGTCCCGAACACTGAGCCCATACGGGGTCCGTGGGTGGCGTCTTTTGCTCATAACGCCAATCCGGTCGCGCGGCTTATCATGCCAACCGAATGGGTCGTCTATTACGAGCGTGTCACCACATCCAACATATACGACCCGCCCCGGCATGGTTCCGTAACCCTTCCGCCACAACTTCATACCGGGAACAATCACAGCGCCGTCCTCGGTTCGCGGTTGTTTGTCATTCATGATGTTCGCCTTCGCGTATTACGTCCCGTAAAGAGCTAGAGTTACAACTAGTGTTGTAGACGGCGAAAAGGTTTTACATCCATCCACAGGCATCCCCTCAATAGAATCGCGGTGCAAGTTTATATCAAACTCTTTGGGCTTGACTCCCAACTCGTCAAGAAAGCGTCTAGCACACGAAACCAACTTGTTATCAGCCATCGCTCTTGTCCTCATGTATCCGCCGGATGTACCAGCATTGATTCTGTTCGTCGTGTTCGATCCAGTCCAGCTTCCACGGCAGGGCTCCCGAGTTCTGTAGCCACGCGACCGGAGCCACAATCCAGTCGTCTATCCGCGCAATATCCCCACCCTTCCATGTGTAAACAGCCTCGAAACCATTGACGCCCTCGCCCTGGATAGACCCCGGATCATCCAGAAACAGCCGCCGCACGGCAGACATCTTGGATTGGTTTTTGGCCTTAGCTTTCATTGCACACCACCAGATCCGTCAGGTGCCGGGCTATCCACGCCGGGCGGTCGATCATCCAGCCCGACGGGTCTTCATCCGCCGCCAGACGACGCCGCGACTCGCCCACATGCATGTCCGCGTACCGCTCGGCCATACCCGTCACGTCGGACCCGACCAGCTTGCCCATCGTTACCAGCACCGGGGTAAACGCGGTCACAACGTGCCTATGGTGGCCCCTGTAGAACTCGTCCAGGTTCTCAAACGTCCACTTCTTCTTACCGGCCAGTGCCTTGGCCTCGCGGTCGATCACCCGCTCGGCCGCGTCCACGAATATCGGCATAGACGACGCCTTGATCGCCTCGCTATCCTTGCCCCCGCCCCCGGATGTCCCGGGTGGTGCCGGGGCGTCCGGGGGTGTCGGGGGTGTCGGAGTGTTCACCGGCTCCGGTTTGCCGTCATCGTCCACAATCGCCATGTTCTGCATCATCACGAACTGGTCGCCGCCGGGGATCGGGTTCTTGTTCTCAATAGCACGGGCCTCGTTACGCGACTCCCAGCCGCCCGTGATGCGCATGTTGTGTACCTCGGTGCGGGTCTTCGTGTCGGCCCACATCAGGGCTTCCACCACATGCTCCACAAACAAATCCGTGTCGTTCACCGGCACCAGCTTGTCGTTGTACTCCTCCTCTATCCTGATCGTCCACGGCATGATGCCGTCCATGTGGTAATCTCGGCCAAGGCTCTCCACGTTCGTATAGGGTGTGTTGGTGTTGTGACCAATCTTTACCGGGGGGATACGGAACCAGCGGGCCACGTCTTCGATGCGGAACCCCAGCGTCTCGATAAGCTGGGAGTTCTTGGGGTTGGCCGTGAGCTGTTCGACCTTCGCGCCGAAGTCGGCCAGCATCCACTTGTTTGCGTTGTGGGCACCGGCATATTTCGCGTTAAAGGCGTTGATATACGCCTCACGGGAGGCCTGTGTCTTAAAATCATTTTCAAAGGTCAACACCCCCGCCAGCGTCGCCCCGTTGCCAAAGAACGAACCGGTGAACCGCTCGGCCGCCATATAGACCCCGAACGAGTCCTTACCCACCAGCGGGATGATGTGACCCATCACCCCGTCATCGCTGATGCCCCGGATGTGGATCATATTGCGGGCCGGGATGTCGGTTTCCTTCTCACCCAGCTTGTTCCGTACCCGGTAGAACAGGCGATTATCCGAGTCCCGCATCACCCTTACCCGATCAGGATGGGTCGGCGGCAGATCAACAGGGACACCGTTGTTCATCACGATCTCGGCATAAGCGTTGCCCCGTAACAACGCCCACCAGACCAGCAATGAACGGTGCCGTAGATTAGTAAGTTCAACACTAGGCTTATCGTGAACCAGCGAGTAGAGGTTGACCATGCGACCGTCGGGCGCGGCGGATCTTGGATCGTCTGCCGCCGACACCTTCCCCCCCTTATCGACCCGTCGATAAGCCTTCAACGGCAGCCTTGCCACATCCTCGGCTATGTTCCGCGCACTTGCGAACACCGCGCTCAGCGTTATCACGTTGGCCGGGCTGATCTTCTCACCGGACGACGTGGACATGCCGATGTCGCCAACGTCCGCCAGCCAGGCGGCCTCACCACGCAACTCCGATTCGGAGATAGCGAATGTATCGGTCAGGATGCCCATCGTCGTGCCCTCAAGATTGCCAGCGTAACCACGGCCAGCCCGCCCACGATGTACGCGGATGGCGGGTGTACCAGCGCCACGCCGTACACCACCGACGACGACCCGCACAGAGCCATCAGGTCAAGCAACCGCCCGTATAGTTTCTTGTTCATCACGCCACTCCCGGGTTAAACGCGGGCTCGACCTCGGCAAGCATGGTCCTGGAAAGCCCCATGATAGCCGACACCACGCCGTCAATTTTACGATAGTCCGCATTGTCTGGTTTCACGGGTCGCTTGTTTCCATTAACATCGGTCTTGACATTCGCGTTGCCGATCTGCCAAGTCATCACAGGGTTTCTATTGTGTTCGATCAACTGGGCCAGAACCAGCCGTTCAAACTCGGCGGTTGGGCCTGCAAAGTTCATGATCGTTTGCGGAAACTCAACCCGTGGGAGACCGATACCCTCTTCGATAACCGCGCCCGTATCATCGGCGACCCCCTGCTCGATAGCCTGTGTTAATTCCCCGGCATACATCGGGTCATAGGTAAGTTCTTGAATATCAAGAATAGCGGCAAGCCGTTTTATAGCCGCCTTGATATATCCATAGTCCACTACACTCCCAGGCGTGAGTATCAGGTATCCATCTTTAGCCCATTTAAGGAAACTGGCCTTGTTGTTGTATTCTCTGGCCCGGTCTTCGGGCATCCAGAAATAGGTAAGTAAGCGATATTTTCCTTCTCCTAACGGAAACGTCAGGGTTAGCGAACTCATGTCGTCGGTTCTTGATAGGTCGAGTGCCGCCCAGCACGGCAAACCAACCATATCGGACTCGGTGAAATCCGCACCGCACAACTCCCAATCGCCTGACCGCAGCCACGGACTCGCCGAGTTCTGCCAGATGTTAAGCCGATACATCTTGAAATCGTTCAGCCCGCTCAACGTGCGCCTGGACCTTGTGTAGTCCTCTAAGACCTCTTCCGGGTCAACCGTATGGTCCATCGCGGGGTTTGCCATGCGGGCATATTTTAACGGGTCGGCATCCAAATCAGAATCAGACAAGTCTTGCGGTGCCGCGTAAATGGCAACAAACAAACCCTGGTCTTCGACAACACCACGCAACACCTCATCGGCATAGCTGAATCGCTCTTTGCCGTAACCGTCCGGGTTGTTTCCGGCAGTAGACACCTCGATGTGCATCGGCTCTGGCCGGGATATGCCGGCCCGGGAAATCCGTGATATGAACGCACGATCAACGACGTGGGTTTCGTCAACCAACACACACCCGTTCAATCCCTCTTTTGCCTCCTGGGTTCGGCTGTTCGCGGAAGACAGGGGGACAATCAGCGACCTGCTCGGCGTGTGTACGATCTGCATTTTGTTGAGGTTTGTCTTGCATTCCGACGAAAGCTCGCGGGACTGAATAACCATCTCGAACACATGCTTTCCAGATATGTCCCTGGCCTGCTGTCCGTCCTTCGCGGCTAGATAGACCTTCTGGCCCGGTTCGCCATCACCGCACATCAGATAAAGGCCCCACGCCGCCAGCGTCGGGCTTTTTTTGTTCTTCTTCGCCACCCAGATGGACGCGCTGCGGAACCGCCGAACCTCTCTGGCCCACTGCTTTGACCACCGAACCCATCCAAACATACGCATCGTGCATTCAAGCTGCCAGTCTTTAAGCATCAGCGGCTGCCCAGCCATCTCGCCCTCGTATAGTTTGCAATACTTCTGAATCCAGTCCACGACATAGCGCCCGCGCTCTCCATCGAATCGGCACCCGTTACGCACGGCCATCTCGTCTGATGGCCCGCGTATCCAGTCCTTGGTGGCGAGATCTGTACCTACCGTGGCCAACAACCCATCAACCTCGCTTTCTGGTCATCACACCAGCCGGGGGCGCATCACGATTCGTCATGCGCATTCTCATCCTGGAAACAGGAGATAGTCCGAACTCGGACGCGATACCATCAAAACTCTTCCACGCCATATTGACCACGATGGCGAGGCGATACATCCCGCTGTCGTCCGGGCTCATTTGATCGAGCCGCGCCCCCCACAAGCTGTATCTCTGATACCAGTCACACGCAGCCGAGAGTTTTATCGTGTCAATTTTACAGGCCACCCGCTCTCGATGAAGATCGCCGATTATGAAATCCCAGCACCATGACGCATGATCACCCATGTCCTTCGGCTTCTCGGCATACCCCTCCGGTCTAAAGGCCAGCGAGTCAACCCCGTGCCTGTCTTCGCGCAGAGTGCCATCAAGTTCGTGATCGTCTTGCGTTTTCGGGGGCCTGCCCGTAGGTTTCATCTTGGACCCTTATACTT
>SDBV01004363.1_pt1 | contig 20434 bp, 9 predicted proteins | sample 2277081 | NCBI WGS metagenome assembly SDBV01 (sample SAMN10402039, study PRJNA504765) | marine sediment metagenome | isolation source: marine sediment core GS10_PC15, 223 cmbsf | place: Arctic Ocean: Southern Knipovich Ridge | collected 2010 | reverse complement strand
CGCCTGGCGGATCGCCCGGGCACGCTCCCAGTTGACCGTCGCGTCGGAATCGACGTCGGGGGCGTCCAACAACAGCAGCCGCGGCGGCATCCCGGGACCGGGGCGCCAGAAGAGCCGGTTCTGGGGCGTCTCCTGCAGCGGGTCGTCGGCCGATTGCCAGGCGTGCAGCTCGAACGACTCGAAGAGCCGCTTCAGTCGCGCCGGATCGTCCACGCCTGGCGGCACCAGGCACACCGGATGCTTCGTCCCGGCGGCCAAGGGGCTGGCAGCGCTGGCCACCCGCCCGGCCAAATGGTTGAAGATCAACGACTTGCCGATGTTCGTCCCGCCCACGATCCCCACGACCAGCAGCGGCGGTTGTTCGAGCTGCGCAACGAGCTTCTTGCGGAGCAGCTCGAACCACTCCTGCCCAGCCGGCGACTCGACGCCGATCGTGGCCGCCAAGGGCTCCAGGGCCGCCAGGGCGCGATCGATCCGTTGGACTTCGGCGGCGAAGGTCGGGTAGTCGGTCATGGGGCCCGATCGCTACGGTTTTCCCGCACCGACGCAGATCAAGTGCGTGAAGGTGCGAAAGTACATGCAGTCGTTGGCCACGGCGGGGGTGGCGTAGGAGCCTTCGGGAAGCCGGCTTTGGGCCAGCGGCTTGTACTGCGACGAGGCCTCGATGACCACGACCTCCCCTTTCTTGGTCACGCTGTAGATCCGGTTTCCCAGGCGGACCGGCGAGGAGAACAACTCGCCGCTCACCCGCTCCTGCCAGAGCTGCTCGCCGGTGGCGGCCCGAATGCAGGTGACCACACCGGCGTCGCTGTAGACGAACAGGTATTCTCCGCAGGCAATCGGCGTGGGCACATAGGGCAGACTGGACTCGAGCTTGTATACCAGTTCGCCGCGGCCGCCGGAATCGGTCGTCGGCGGTCGGACCGCCACCGATTCCCGACCGGCTCCGCCTTTGCCGGCGGTGGCGAAGATCAGCCCGTCGGCCACCACCGGGGAGGTGACGATCTTCATGGTGAACAGTTCACCCACTTCCCAATTGACTTGCCCCGTGCGGGGGTCGACGCTGGTGATTCCGTGCGCATGGCTGGCGAAGATCAACTCCGGGGGGCCGTTTTTCGGGCGATACACGGCGGGGGTTACGAAGGACGTGGAGGCGCTGGTGCGCTTCAGTTGCCAGCGAGTCTGGCCGGTGGCAGCGTCCAGGCCGATCAGGAAACTGCTCTTTCCGGGATGGAGGTTTCCCATGATCACCAGGCCGTCGAGCACGATCGGCGAGGCCCCGGCGCCGAACCGCGACTGGTAATCTTCCATCCTCCGCTGCCAGACCTCTTGGCCGTTGTGATCCAAAGCGAGCACCATGAACGTCTTTCCGGATACCCACGACACGTAAACGCGGTCGGCGTCGACGGCCGGCGTGGAGGCGGCGAAATTATTGAACGAATGCTGCTTATACTCCTCGAATCGATCCTTCCACAACCAGAGGATTCGGCCGTCGACCGCGCTGAGGCAGACGACCATCCGCTGGTTCTGGTCTTCCAGTCGGCAGGTGAGAAAGACCTTGTTTTCCCAGAGCACCGGCGAGGAGTGGCCGTCGCCGGGCAGCTTGGTTTGCCAGCGGTAATTCGCTTCGTCGAACGCCACGGGGATCGAAGAGGCTTCGCCGACCCCGGCGCCGTCCGGTCCTCGAAAGCGTGTCCAGCCGCTTTGAGCCCGGGCCTGATCCAGCGGTCCCAGGGCCAGCAGACAGCCCAAGACGGCCAGCAGTCCGGCCGTGTCCAGAGCCCACCGAATCGGTTGAAACGTGAGTGCGGTTTTCATAATACGTCGTTCCTTTCTGTTGTCGATCGTAACTTGCTCAAAGATGCCGACGAGATAGGACGTCCGGCGGCGGCCTTTCGTGCTGAAGATCAGGGCCAACACCTTGGCGGGGGATTAGGCCTGGTTCTCGTCCTTTCCCGGTTTTGCCCTTTCAGGGCGGCGGATGCGTTGGTGGTTGGTATGTTGGGGGTTTCCCATCGTCCCCAGGGCGTTGCCCTGGGCTGGTGAATTTCAGCCCTTCGGGCTGTCTCGGTGGGGGGCGTCCCTCGGTCCCTGAACCGCATGCGGCAAAGCTGGACGGTCTTCGCGATTATATCGCGTGATGCGATGGCCTGCAAATGGCTCGGTTGGTGGCAGAATGCTTGACAGCCCGCGGCCTGTGCGCAAAATGGAAGGAAGGTGATTCTGCCGTGCCGGCGGCGACCAAATGGCATTGCGTGATTCCGGGAATCCCGCTTGTTTAGCCACGGCGGGGCCAAACAAACATTCCAAAAGAAAACCCGTTTAGCCGCCGCGGCCACGCGGTGTGATTTCCCGGCGTGGCCGCCGGGGCTAAACTTTAACAACCGACCAACGCCATGCGATCCAAGATCCTGACTGTCATAATCCTCATGGTGCCGACGGCTGCGACGATGTTGGGGGCCGAGTTGCAGTTCGCGCCGCGGCGTTCGGCACTCTTGGATCGGATCGAGCAGAGCGGCGACTTTTCTCCCCAGGCCCGGCAGTACCTTGCCCGGCTGGCCGAATTCCAGAAGCGCGGCGAGCAATTGCAGATCGACGGTTTCCTGGCCGAGCAGGTTCGGCGTCTGGGCCCGATCGCTTTTTTCACCCGGCATCCGCTCACGCGGCCCAACGCGGCCAACTGCCACATCTGGCAGAGCGTTCCGGAACATTGGGGATGCAGCATCCGGGTGCTGGATCCGGCTCGGCCCGAGGAGGTCCGCCGACCAGAGGTCGAGACGCCGGCGAGGACGATCTTCCATGACCCGGCCGGCTGCATCTTCGATATGAACCTGTCCCACGACGCTCGGACGCTGTTCTTCTCCTTCAAGCGGCAAGACGAGAAGTGTTGGCAGCTTTACGAGATCGGCGTCGACGGGCAGGGGTTGAAGAAGATCAGCCGAGACGAGCGGTTCTACGAGGTCGGGGCGATCGAGTTGCCCGACGGCCGGTTGCTGTTCATTTCCACGCGTCGCGGGGGCTTTACGGTTTGCCAGCCGGGGCCGTCTTCGAACCTGCACGTAATGCGGCGGGACGGCAGCGAGGTGCGTTGCGTGAGCCAGAACACGCTGACCGACTTCTCGCCACACATGCTGCCCGACGGCCGCGTGCTGTTTACCCGCTGGGAATACATCGACCGCGACCTGACCTACCGGCAGAGCCTTTGGACGCAGAACCCCGACGGGCGGCACTATCAACTCTTCTTCGGCAACACGATCCGGGACGTGGGCACGTTCTGGCAGGCCCGGCCGGTCCCGGGCCATGGCAACCTGGTGGTGGCCACCTTCGCCCCGCACCACGGCTGGCCCCATGGGGCCATCGGGCTGATCCAAAACCAACTCGGCCTGGAAGCCCCGCGGGGCCACGGCTTCGCCTGGATCACGCAGGAGTTTCCGCAGATCGAAGACCGCTGCTACCGCTGGTCCTACCGCGACCCGTTCCCTGTGAGCGACTATCAGTTCCTGGCGGCCTACGGCGGAGGGAACCGTAGCCAGGGCCGGTTCGACCTGGTGCTGCTGGACCTCTGCGATAACCGGACGCCGGTCTACAGCGATCCCCAGATGGGCTGCTATGGGCCGCTGCCGTTGCGTCAGCGGCCGACCCCGCCGCCGGTCGCCGCGCTGAAGCGGAAGGGATTGGGGATTGGGGATGAGGTCGCCTGGGGCACGGTCACGGTGGCCGACGTGTATCGCGGTCTGTCGGGAATCGAACGGGGCCGGGCCAAGTACATCCAGGTGATGGAGCAGATGCGGAAGATGGCCGACCTGAGCCATCGGGCCTACGATCAGTCGCCGGTGATGAGCTACGCCACCTACTACGCCAAACGCTGCTGGGGCCGCGTGCCGGTCGAGGACGACGGCTCGGCCCACTTCAAGGTGCCGGCGCTCAAGGAAGTTTACTTCCAGGTGCTCGACGCCGAGGGCCGGGAATTGCAGCGGATGACTTCGGCCATTCAACTCATGCCGGGCGAAACGCAAGGCTGCATCGGTTGCCACGAGCCGCGAAACGAAGCCCCGGCCGACTACCACGGCAAGGTGCCCATGGCGTTGCGCAAACCCCCGGTGCGGCCCGAGTTCCCCTGGTGGGCCCCCGACGGGATCATCGACTTCGTCCGCGTGGTGCAACCGGTATTGGACAAGTATTGCGTGGAGTGTCACCGCGGAGCGGATCCCGACGGCGGATACGATCTGTCGGGCGACAAGACGCGGTTGTTCAACATGGCCTACGACAATCTGTTGGGCCGCAGCCGCTCCTACCGCCAACACGACATGGCCGGCGGCGAAATGCTGCCGGGCGAGGCCGCCAAGGGAAAGCCGATGGTCCATTTCTACTGGCTGCTGCGCACCCCCTCGGCGGTCAACCGCCCGTTGTGGACCGGCTCGCACGCCAGCCGGCTGCTGGATTACGTCGACACCGACCATTGCGGCCGGATGATTCCTCGGGAAGATCGAGAGCGGATCTACGCCTGGATCGACGCCAACGTCCCTTACTACGGAACCTACCGGCACAGCCGGCCGCATTCGCCCGGCTATCGCGACCTGTTCACCGACGTGGAAACCGGGCGCCAGTCGGAGTGGTACGCCAAGCGATTCCTAGGAGTGTACAAGCGGCGATGCCACGCCTGCCACGGCGACTTCCCGCATCCGAACGACCACGGCCGAATATGGGACGGACGGTTCGCGTGGATCAATCTGACGCATCCTCAGTACAGCCCCGCGCTGAGTGCCCACCTGGCCAAGCCGGCCGGCGGTCGCGGCCTGGGCACGGAAAAAGACGGCCATGGCAAGCCGCTGTTCGAAGACACGGCCGATGCCGACTACACCGCCATGCTTCAAGCTATCCACGAAGGCCGCCGCAAGATGTTGGCCCAACCGCGGGTCGACATGGCGTCCGGCAGCCCGTTGAAAAAGTAGGGTGGGCACTGCCCACCAATTGCCATACCGCAAAGGATCGTTCGAGAAACAAGTGTCGGGGTGGCTGGGGTCGAGCGTAGCGAGCCCCCAGTTCTTTCGCCGTGTACTGGTTCAGCCAGACAACTGGGGGCTCGCTACGCTCGACCCCAGCCACCCAATCGTTTCATGCGACGCTGATTTCTCGAACGATCCTCACGCACATCGGTTCTTGGTGGGCAGTGCCCACCCTACAGTCCTCGTCGCACGGAATCCCCGCGGCGCGGCCGGTGTTGACTTACCGCCACATTCGCTTCAGGGGGGAGTTGGCGGGCCGCCGGCGAGAACCCGGTGCGTAAGTCCTTTTCAGCACAAGGGAAGAACCCCTTCCCCATGGCACGCCGCCGGTCGCCGACGGCTGCGGCACACCGGTTGCTGTTGATTGCTCGGCGCCATCGGCCCTTTCTCAACGTGGCCCACACTGCCCGAGCACCGTCTGCCATGATCCACGTCGAAGAAGTCAACGACATTGACGAGTTGGCCGGCTACCGGCTGCTCTGGAACTCGCTGTTGCCGCAGACCCGCCAGGCCACGTTCTTCCAGTCGCTCGACTGGCTGGAGGTCTATTGGAAACACTTCGGCGGCGATCAACGGCTTCGCGTGCTGATCGTTTCCCGCGACGGCGAGCCGCTGGGGATCCTGCCGCTGGTCGTGCGGACCGAATCGACCCGCGTGGGCCGCCTTCGCGTGCTGACCTATCCGCTGCACGATTGGGGAACCTTCTTCGGGCCGATCGGTCCGAACCCGACGGCCACGTTGATCGCCGGCCTGCGACACGTCCGCCGGACCGGGCGGGACTGGGACCTGTTGGACCTCCGCTGGGTCGACCTGCAAGGCACCGACCACGGCCGCACCTCGGGGGCCATGCGGCGCGCCGGGTTCGATCCTCAGAGGCAGCCCTGGAAGCAAGCGGCCGTGGTCGACCTCACCGACGGTTGGGACACGTACTTCGGCAGCCGCGCCAAGAAGTGGCGACACAACGTCCGCCGCTGCCGGCGGCGCCTGGCCGAGCAGGGAGAAGTCAACCTGGTGCGTTATCGTCCCCGGGGTGCGGCCTGTGGCGACGGCGACCCGCGTTGGGACCTCTTCGACGCCTGCGTCGAGATCGCCCGGGGGAGTTGGCAAGCCGCTTCCACCACCGGCACCACGCTCGGTGACGCCCGCATCGGCGACTACCTCCGCGAGACCCACGCCGCGGCGGCCCGGGCCGGCTCGCTCGATCTGAACCTGCTGGTGCTGGGCGGCCGGCCGATCGCGTTTGCCTACAACTACCATTACCGGGGCCACGTCGACGCCTTGCGGAAGGGATACGACGCGGAGTTTTCGGCGCTGGGGCCGGGCACGGTGCTGTCGCAGATGGTGCTGCAAGACAGCTTCGAGCGAGGGGACCACCGCTACGACCTGGGCGCCGGCTCCCTGGGCGCAAAGCGGTATTGGCAGACGTCGATCACCACCAGCTATCGCTACACCCACTTCCCGCTGGCCGCTCCCCGCGTCCAACTCCTGCGGATGAAACGTTGGCTCGAGGCCAAGATCGGCGGCGGGTGAAGAAGGGTGAGGGGGTGAGGGGGGGCTTTTTCGCACGTGGACGATGGAAGCCAGGGCGCGGTTCAGGCGAAAGAGCGCCCCGTCCCCTTTTTCACGGCCCCTTCTTCACGCGGCGGAAGACGCCGTGCCTTGCCAGGGCCCCACGAACAGAGCCACAGAAAGAAGGTTCATCAGGCTGAAGCGTAGGTTGATGATCTGCAGGGACGAATACCGGTGCCTCTTCTCTGTTGCGGGGCACCTTGAATCCCTCGAAAATGCGAGATTTCCAAGGAACAGATAGCACAGAGAAGAGGCACCGGTATTGCCAGGTGCGGCTAACCTACGCTTTAGTCGGATGAACCAGAAAAAAGAGGCACTAGAAAAAGAGGGCCACAGAGAAAGGTACGGAAAAAGGGGACGGGGCGCTTTTTCCGCAACGTTGATTCCAGACGCCAGCATCCCCACTGGAAAAGACCCCCCGTCACCCCATCACCCCATCACCCCATCACCCCGTCACCCCGTCACCCCGTCACCCTTTTTCACCCGCCGGCGTCTTCCTTACGCCGAAAGAGAAACGCGCCGAGCACACGATACCCGGTCAACAGGAGGAATGCGCCGGCGACGGCGGCGAGGAACCCCAGCGGGCTGATGGGGTTCATGGGGCGATCGCGCCACAACCACGACACGGCCAACAGGCCGATCATGCTGCCGACGATCCCCAACAGCAACGTGGGCACGGGGCCGGCCGGCTCGCGAACCGGAAGAATCACTCGGGCCAACAGCCCGGCCAACGTGCCGAAGCCGACCCAAATCAACACCACGTTGACCCAATGTTGAGCCGCCGGGGAGAGATCGATATCGAACATGGCTCGGCTCCCACAGTTGGTAATCCCTTTCGCTGCCGGCGTCCGAGGGAAGGTTCCCTACGCGGACGCCAGCAACGAAGGGTGCCGTCCCCCCCTCAACGCACCCGGCAGCGGCGTACCTCGGTCGGGCCGGCGTCGGCCGCCTGGACCCATACCCAACTCCGCCGACGGTCGTTCGGCAATGATTCGCCCCGAACTCCCACCCCACCTTACGCAGCACGTTGCCACCGATCGATCAGGGCAGCAACGCCTGGTCCTGCGAATACTGTTTCATCGCCGCTGCTTCCCTGGACAGCTTGAACTCGGGCCCCGGCGGGAAGTATTGGACGTCGTCCATCATATAATAGGGGCTGGGCATCGTCTGTCCGCCAATGTCCACCTGGCAGCCCGTCAGACCCGCGGTGGCCAACAGGGTCGCCGCCAGCAGGCCGGTTTTCCGCAGCCGTGGCTGCTTGCTTGAGCCCTTCATGGCCCACCTCCCTCGGTTCTAGTGTTCCCTATTCGTCGCATCTTGCCTGAACGTCAATCCGGACGATATCGCCAATGTCGATACAATCATCAGGGTCGTTATCGACCGCCACCCCACAGGAACTTTACCGGGAAAGCCACTTCGGCAGTTCTCCGTCGCCCGTCTTCTCGCCCTTGAGCAACCAGCCGAGATTGAATCGCGCCACTCTCGACCCGCCGCTTTCGAAATGGAGATAGATCCAGCCTTCACTGTTGGTTGCCGGCCGTCCGGCCGTGAGGGAGGAATAGGCAAAACTGCCTGGATGGACCAGTCGCTTCAAAGGCCAGGTTTTTCCGCCGTCGAAACTGGCCCAGACCGTCCCGAGGTTACGGCCGTCGGGGCTGTCGCAGTTGCTGTAGATCAGGATGTCTTTAGCTTGAATCGGCAGGCGCACCAAGCCTCCCATGCATCCGTAGTTCGTGTTCTGCGGCCCATCGGGCAGGATCTCTACGATCTGCCAGTCGGTCCAGGTCTGGCCGCCGTCGGCGCTGAAGGCGCAGCGTCGTCGCAGAGGCGGCTGGTTCTGGTTCCAATGGGCGCGGGAATTGTAATAGAGTCGGCCGTCAGACAACTCGGCAACCGCCGCTTCACCGGTTCCCATCTCCGCAAAGGGTTTGCTGGTATTCCAGTTTTTCCCGCCGTCGTCGCTGTATATGGCGGTGGTATAATGCTCCGGCCATTTATCGCGATGGTTGCGGCCCGCGTAGTGGCGCGCCGCGCGTATTATCCGCCCGGCATGCTTGCCGTGCCGCAAGGTAATGCCGGCTTCATTCATGTGCATGGAGGGCAGATTGCCGTTGGTATCCGGCTTGATTACGACTTCCATCGCAGACCAGGTCTTGCCATCGTCTTTACTTCGGTAAACAGTCACCGGGGCTGGCGGGTGGCTCTTTTCAACAAAGGCCAGAATCTCTCCATTGGTTTCGTTTACGATTGCGCCACCGCCCATAAACCCATTTCCAACCATGATTTCGGGACCCCAGGTCTCACCGCCGTCTTCGCTTCGCCGCAGCTTGACACCTCCCCAGAGCGCCAGCACCGTACCATCAACGGCCACGAGGATATTGGGGAACCTGCCTGCCTTGTGTAGCTGCTGAATATCAAGCTTCGGCTGGCCCAGAAACGATTCGAGCTTGCCTTCCGCCGGATGGCCCGCGGCAGTACGCCCCCCCTCTTTGCCCGGGGCTTCGGTGACAGCCAGTGCCACCGAGAACACCACCGTCGCGCAAGCCGCCAAGGCCCGCTTTACGCTCGTGCCGGAAAGCGGCCCACATGTTTCTGTCAGCGTGTTGATCATCATCTCTCCTTCTGCTTGGTCCATTGCCGTTGTGCACGCAGCACCGTGCGGTCAGCGTGCGATTTCCGCGTTCGTCGACCTACCCGCCCCGGTCGACGTATTGCCGGGGGAGGACGAATCGATGCGACTGACGTAGACCTCCTTGGCTTGCTTGGCCGTCTCCCAGATGGTGATGACGCCGTCGCCGTCAGAGGCGGCCAGCGTTTTCCCGTCGGGACTCACGGCCAGATGCCAGACGGTACTGTCTGAGACACGGAACGTCAACAGGGGGGTGCCGTCCGGCATCCATACCATCACCGACCCGTCGCGTGCGGCCGAGAAGATCCTTTCTTGGTCGGGACTGAAGGCCAGGCACGTGATTCCCTCGCCATGGCGCGAGAGCCTGCCCACCGGTTTACCTTCCGCCACGCTCCAGAGAGAGGCGGTTCCATCCATGCTGCCGCAAGCAATCCACTTGCCATCCGGGCTGAAAACGGCGCAACGGTTCGCGGACGCGGCCCGAACCCATTTTGGCTTCATCGTCTCGGCATCCCAGAGCATCAAGTTCCCGTCGGCCCCGCACGACGCAATATAGCGGCCGTCGGGGGAGAAAGCAGCTCCTTCCACGGCTCCTTCGTGAGGTGCAACCCTGCAATGAATGACGTTGCGAGTCTTGGCGTCAACGACGAGCAACTCATGGCCCTCAATGTCCTCATTGCCCTTGCTGGCCGGACCCAACCCTCCCGCGACGATCCGCCGCCCGTCGGGGCTGACATCCAGCCACCACACACTTACCGGCAGATTCATCGAGTCCATCAGCCTTCCCGAGGCGACGTCCCAGAACCACAACTTTTCATCGCCAGAACTTGTCACGAGGGTTCGGCCATCCGGGCTGTAATCAAGGGCGTCGACCCAGTTTCCAGCGCTTGGCAGAGAATGGACGACTTTGCCGGTCTCGACGTCCCATATTTTCACGACGCCGTCCTTGCTCGCGGACGCAAGTTGTGCCCCGTCAGGGCTGAACGCAATGACCCGCAACGGCTCCCGTGAATGACGCAATCGCCGAACTGCCGTGGGAGATGAATCCCACGCGCGCAGGGTGCAATCTGCGCCACACGAGATCAGGCTGCGTCCGCTTGCGTTGAACGTTACGCCGTGAGCGCCTCCCTCATGGTCCGAAAGATAAGCCGTTTGCCCCAGAGTGCGCGTGTCCCACACAAGCACCTTTCCGCTGTGGACGGTCGCTGCAATCCGCTGCCCGTCAGGGCTGAACGTGACACTGTTGACGTGCCCTTTGAATCGCTGTTGACGCCGCAGCGTCCTGGCCTGGAAATCCCAAAGGAACAGCGTCGAGTGCTCGTGGTCGTCGCATCCGGCACAAACGAGGTGCTTCCCGTCCGGACTGAAACACAAAGCCCGCCCATTTTCCGGCCTCACCGAGAGTTCTTCGAGAAACCCAAGCGTTTTCGCATCCCAAATCTTGATTCGCTTTTCCCAGCCGCCGGTAACAATTCTGCTTCCATCCGGGTTGATCGCGATGGAGGTGACCGGAGAAGTGAGGGCCTGAGTGGCAAGCCTTGGCCTACGCTGCTCGGGGTGCCACATCTTCAGCGTGCCGTCGTTGCCGCCGGACACCACCCATTGGCCACGCGGCGCCACGGCAACGGACAAGACCTCCAGACCGTGGTCCCACGTGGCTCGCCGTTGGAGCGACTTGCTTTCCCAGAGATCAATGCGTCCATCGGCACACCCTGTGACGAAGTGCCGCCCGTCGTTTGCGATCACAAGACACTGGACCGCAGAATCGTGCTTAAGCAGCGTCTGGACAAGTTCACCGTCGCCGGCCTTCCACGCCTTGACGGTGCCGTCGGTGCTGGCGGAAATGACCAGGTTTGCATCGGCGATAACCACTACGTCGTTTACCGCCGCCGCGTGTTTTCCGACAATGTGCGACTGGCGAATGTTCGCCTGCAGCCAAAGGTGGTTCCATTCCCAGTGCCGGAACTCTTTCGGACACTCGGCCAAGAACTCTCTTGCGCGACGGAACTGATTCAACTCCAACGCTTCCTGTGCCTGCGAGAGTTGGTAGCCGTAGTTATTGCGACGCTCGCGTTGAAGCGCCTCGTCGGTCTGATATTGCTTCCTGGCGATCAACGCGGTAGAGACGGCAAGGCCAACCAACAAGAGGGCGACCGCAACGGTCAGCACGGCAATTCTCTTGTTCCGTCGGGCCCAGCGGACCAGTCGCCCCACAAGGGAAATGCGGCGAGCCAGAATCGGCCGGTCTTCGAGAAAGCGGTGCAAGTCTTCCCGCAACCCGTCGGCGGACTGGTAACGGCCGTTGGGCTCCTTGTCCATCGCCTTCAAGACGATGGTTTCCAGGTCGGGCGGGATCAGCGGATCGACCACGCGGGGACGGGGCGGTTCGCGGGCGGAGATTTGCTCCGTCAGACGCAATCTGTCGCTCGAGTCGAAAGCGGGCTGCAGGGTCAACATTTCATAGAGCGTGACGCCCAAGCTGTAGACGTCCGCCCGGCCGTCGCACTCGTCGCGAAATCGCTCCGGCGACATGTAGCGGAGCGTGCCCACCAAACCGTCGGTACGGGTCAGGTCGTCGTCTTCCACCTTGGCCAGTCCGAAGTCGGTCACCCAGACCACCCCCGCGGTGTCCAAAACCAGATTGGACGGCTTGATGTCGCGGTGCACGATCCCCCTCGCATGCGCGTAGGCCAGCGCCTGGGCCACCTGCTCGCCGATCCGGGCCACGCAGCGAAAGTAATGCCGACGGTCCGATTCCACCACCGACAGCTCCGACTCGCCCGGCAGAATCACCGAACCGCTGCTGTCTGGGGCGTCGGCGTCCGCCGAATCGTCTTCAGGCATCTTCTCCGGCGGCGCGGGATTGAAATCATACGCTTCGGTCAAGTCCTGGTCGGTCGGCGGCGCTGGTTGCTTGCCGGAGCCGGGCGTCGAGACGGTCACGTTGCGCCGCGCGAACTCGTCCCGCCAAAGCGACAAGGCGACGTTACTCAGCGGAAGGGCAACCGGGCGCCGGCCCGGTTGGAGCCGCGAACGAAGACGAACCAGTTCGCTAAACACTTTGTCCAACGGCTGGCCCTGGATAAACTGCATGGCGTAAAAGCACTGGTCCCCGTCCTGCCCGACGTCGAACACGGGAACGATATTCGTATGGTGCAATTGGGCGGCCGCCCGGGCTTCACGCCGAAACCGATCCAACGCCCGGCGGTCTTGGGAGGCGTGAATCGGCAGCACTTTCAGCGCCACTCGACGACGCAACGATTGTTGTCGGGCTTCGTAGACCACTCCCATCCCGCCGCGTCCGATCTCGCCAAGGATCAGATAGTCGCCGATCTGCTTGGGTACGCTTTCGACGACGGTGGTGTCCTGGTCGTCCAGCTCGATCGTCACATCGGGATTCGAGGATTGCGAGCCACCGAGGGCCCCTTCTTCCCTAGCCACCAACGCCGGAAACAGGTCCCGGATCTCGTCGGCCAACTCCGGATACCAGCCGATGCACTCTTGCAGATCGGGCCGCTCCCCACGCCGACACCGCTCGGCATACTGCTCGGCCAATTGATCCAGGAGGTTGACCGCAGATTTCCGACTCGTCATGGGAGATACCTGTCTTTATTTGAAGGCGGCTTCCGATGGACACTTCCTCCGGACTCCATCTGCTGGAAGAGGCCCGGGGATACTCGCCAGGGTCCACCCGAGTCGGCCCAGCGTGCTTCGGTAGCTTCTGGGGGCCCCACCCGCACGGCCAAAAAAGACAGAAACCCGCCAACTAGGCGTATTCGAAAAAAACAACTAGTCCGGGGAAACTGTCTTGCTCAGCAGTATTCTACGCCCGACCGAGACTCAGTCGAGCTGCGTCTCGCGACGGGTCGTGCATTGCACGCCTCGTTGAGATTACCACCCTGGGGTATCGAATGAATGAAGAGGGGGGGGTGGAAGCTCTCGGGACGGACCGGTATGGAATCACTCTTCTGAGCTTGTGATTCCACCCGGCCGTCGCCTTCGGAGACAGAACTCCCTTTCGTTCGGCCATTTGCGAGGAGTCGGCATCGAAGCCGTCCAATACGCCCATTCGCGGAACATCGTGCATCGCGACCTCAAACCGGCCAATGTGCTTCTGGACGAGCACGGACAAACCAAGATAACCGACTTCGGGCTGGCCAAGAACATCGAGGAAGACAGCGGCCTGACCGCCAACGGCCAGGTGATGGGCACGCCGAGCTACAGGCCGCCGGAACAGGCCGCCGGGAAGATCGATGAAACCGGACCACTGGCCGACGTCTACTCGCTGGGGGCAATCCTGTTTTACCTGCTCACCGGCGAACCGCCGTTCACCGGAGCCAATGCCGTCGAGACGTTGCGCCTGGTCGTGGAAAAGGAGCCGCGGTCTCCCCGGCAGATCAACCAGAGCGTCGATCTGGACCTGGCGACCATCTGCCTGAAGTGCCTGGAAAAGGGACCGGGGCGACGATATGCGTCGGCCGGAGAACTAGCGGAGGAACTGGGGCGGTACTTGCGTCACGAGCCGATCACCGCCCGGCCTTTGGGTCGTGCGGCACGGTTCGGACGCTGGTGCCGGCGGAATCCGGTCGTCGCCGCCTTGACCGCAACCGTGCTCGCCGTGTTGCTGGCCGCGATCTCAGTGACGAGCACCCTGGCGGTCGTCGCCTACAATCGGACGGCCCAGCGCGATGCATCGAACGAACAGCTCGATCGAACGATTGCCGATTTGGCCAGGTCCAACGCAGAACTGGAAACCGTGACGCGAGAGCTCATCGTCGGGACCTGGGACGTCAAGACGGAGTTGGACGAAGAGAAAGCCAGAGAAAAGTGGGCCAAGTCGGGCATGTCGGAAAACCAACAGAATCAGTTTATCGAGTCCTTCATGGGCATGGCCGAAGGCGCAACGGTAGTGATGGAGTTCAACACCGACGGCACCGCCAGACAGACCACGACGGCCCCCAACCTCCCGGACATTCCGATCCCCTTTCTCCAGGCCGAAGGGGTCCAAAACAGCCGGTGGAAGTTGGTGGAACAGGACAGGAAGAGAACCACGCTCAGGCTTACCCGCAAAGGGTTGGCCGGAATCAGGGATACGAGCGAGTTCACAATCACGCGCGTCGACAAGGATACGTTTACTCTCAAACCGGAGGACACATCCTTCAAGAGCCTTCCCATCAAGCCGATCATCTACACACGCAGGAAGTAGCCTGCTGAAGCCACGTTCGGTGTGTCTTTGCGACATCCCGGGCAACTGACGCCCAACAACACAACCTCTAGGGAGCTAGTGATGAAACGACAACTCCTCATCGTTCTCGCCCTGCTGGCCACGTGCGCCTTGGTCGGATGTTCCGGCGATACCGACAGCGGCGCCGGCGGCGCCGGCGAAGGTTTCGACTCTCCACAGGACGTCTTCGCCCATATGAAAGCGTCGGGCTCCTCGGGCGCGGACCTTGACCTGTCGGTCGTCGCACCTGACGAAAGGGCGCGCATCGCATACATGCAGATCGCGATGATGCGGTTCTTCGCCGCAGCCTCAGCCGAAGAGAAACCCGAGATGGCGCGAGACTTCGAAGCGATCATACAGAAACACGATCTGGCGGAGAAGTTGGAGTTTACCGACAACCACGAGAGGCTCTTCGAGTTAGCTACCCAGGCCTTCGCGGAGGTTGACCTGAAAGCATTCATGGCCGATGTCCGTGCGTTTCCGGAGAAGTACGAGTTGGGCAGAGCAGAAGAAAAGGCAGAGTACGTCGAGATGAAATACCTCGAGATCGAAGGAAACCAGGCCACGGGAACCGTCGTCGATAGTGAGGGATACGAGCAGCAGACGGAGTTTGTGCGGGTCGACGGTCGATGGTACGTGTCTCTTGGTCAGTTCTTCAAAGATCCTGGCGATGACACCGGTCTGGCGGTCGGATCGATGCAGATGACATTTCAAATCACTTTCGACAACCAACGGAATCTCCAGGCCGTTGACATGAAAACGCTGCTCGAAAATGTTCCGTACGACCGCTCCCGTGACGTCACGTTGGTAAAGCACCATGAATCACTTCAGGCATCCTTGATATTCTGGGTTCCCGTGACAAGATGGCAACATGCCCGGGACGCAATCAAGCGTCTACCCGGCGTTCGGGACGTCAAAATGGACTCCAGCGATGCAACCACAACGGTATCGCTACGAATCACATTCAGCGACCAGCAGCAGTTCCAGGCCGCCGACGAAAAGACCTTGCTCGATGACGTCAAGTACGACCGTTCCAGTGAGGTAACGTTTGTCAAAGACGACACGTCCCAGCGGGCATCTTTGCGCTTCTGGATTTCCGTGGCGGAAGACATTGACGATCTATTCGCCGACATCGAGCGCGTACCGGGTGTTCAAAATGTTGACTGGGGTGAACCTATCCAGCAGTCCATCGCTTCGGGCCCCGAGGATGCGCCGCCGCCGGAAGGCCGAGAAGTTGCAGCGGACAAAGCTCCCACCGCTCCAGCCAGTAAGAACCCCTTCGCCAAGAACCCAACGGGCGCCAAAGACCCCTTCAACAAAGCTCCCACCGCTCCACCCATTAAAAACCCCTTCGACAAAACCTCAGACCCGCCGCCCGCCAAACTGTCTGATCCGTTTGCCAACCGACCCCCCGCAACGGCCTTCAAACCGTCACCGCGTGCTCTGCCAGATCTGTCGAAGCTGACGACTCGCGGCTTCGAGCCCGATGGTTGGGGTTTGGCCTTTGACGGCCGCGGAACCCGCGTCACGGCTCCCCACATCCCGTTCGATGATTACAAGACCTTCACGATCGAAGCCTGGGTCCGGGGCTTCAAACGTGTGATCCTGTCTCAGGGCCCGTCCGGCGATCCGGAAAACAGCATCTGGCTGGCGCTCGGAGCGCGCGATAGCTCACACCTCGAGACTTGCGGATGGGAAGCCGGCTCGGGAACAAACTACATGATGGCCGTGGGAACGGTCGATCCGGTCGCATGGAACCACATCGCCCTGGTCTATGACGGCAGACAGCAGAACGTCTTCGTCAACGGCAAGCTCACACGATCGCGGCTCGCTCCCCGACCGGGTCCGTTCGACAAGACCCGATCCCTTCTGATCGGCGCATTTCCGACACTTGAGGGTGATCAGTCAGCGTCCCACTTAGGTCTCCTCGGCCCGGTTCGTATCTCGAAGGCGGTAAGGTATCGCGAGGCCTTTACACCAAGCTGGGAACTTTCGACCGATGCCGATACCGTCCTCCTTTACGAGCTGACCGAAGGCAAGGCGACGCGGATTCGGGACTCCTCCGGCAACAAGCTTGACGGGATCATCACCGCCGCGCGATGGCGGAAGGCCCAAGAGATATTCTCGTTGGATCTGGGCGGCACTCAACTCACCGACGCCGGGCTGGAACCTCTGAAGACATTGAAAGGACTTGAAATACTCTCGCTCCAGCGTACGTCCATCACTGACGCCGGGCTGACGCACCTGATGGGGATGACCGGTCTGCGATCGCTGGACCTTTCTGTAAACAGCAAGGTCACGGACGCCGGAATTGCCCGGCTGCAAAAGGCTCTGCCAAATTGCAGGATTCACCGATAGTCGTTGTGTCCTTTGGCCTCCCATCGTTCATTGAAACCCAAAAGGCAGTACGCCGTGAAAGTCCAGGTGTCCCACATGGCCGCACAGTATTTCATTCGACGCGGAGAAAACGTCGTTGGTCCAACCAACTACGGCCAGTTGCGACAGGCTGTTGCAAAAGGAAAAGTATTAGTCACCGACCAAGTAGCCAACACCAGGGATGGACCATGGCGGGTCGTCGGCAAGGCGCCAGCGCTTGCCAGTCTGTCTCCAGGACCGCCGCTGCCTGTTCCTGACGTCTTGCAACGGAATGTGTTCTCCATTAGAAGGCTCGTTTCATTCTCGCCATGGTCACGCAAGTCTCGCAGCTACAATATCTTGGACCCTCAGTCGCAGCAGGTGATTCTTCAGTGCCGCGACCGGATCTCATTGGCTGCCAAGCTCCGTCGGCGACTCTGCCTCTCTCGGTGGCACGATATGCCATTCGATATTGAGGTGACCTGACCGGCATCTACATCCACGGCGTGCCTCCCTCTCACGACGACCGCCAGGCAGCATCCGATTTCCTACTGGTTAAGTTTGGGGATGGAGCGGCCTGAAGTCCAAGGCACGCCGGCCTGGTCGAGTTTCTTCTGCAACGCGACCAACTCGACTTCGAGCATTCGGGTCACGTTCGGTGCCAGCGATCGGTATTGCTGCTGGGCAATCGCAAACTCTTGACGGTGTGTCTTGGTTGGGCCGTACGTGCTGTTGAGCGATCCGGACAGGGCGTTTCGCGCGCGTTGCAGGATGGACGGCGGCGCGGGGTGACGGCGCTCGGTCCGCGTCACGTCTCCGGTCAAGGCGTCACGCGCGTCGAGCAGCTTTAGTTCCAGTTCCCGCGTTGCGTCGAGCAGGCCGGTGTTCGCCCGGGAAGCTTCCCCAAGAAAAATCGCCGTCTTGACTTCTTTCAGTTGGTCCAGGGCCTCCTGGAGTTTGCCGTTAGCGCCTGCGACCATTCTCAGCAGCTTGCCGGCCTGCATCTGGAACTTCAGCACCACTTGCCGATCTTGGGGCGGCAGGCTGGGGTTGCCGATCGGCTCGACTTCGAACGACTGAGGTTCGCCCAACGGCGTGACCCGGTCAGCGGCACGTTTGGAGGCTCGAACCGTGTAGGTTCCCGGAGCCACGAGCGGTCCACGGCCCTTCTCTTCGGTTGTAAATGGAGCGTATCGCAAGTCCCACGCCACGCGATGAAAGCCTGCGGACGTCGGGCCAGTTACACGATGGACGATCTGTCCACCGGCATCCGTGATGGTCAGCGTGATCACCGGGTCTTCTTCGCGCTCTTCGGTCTTCAACGCCTCAAATCCCGGATAGACGTTGTTGCCGCCGGCCTTCTTCACTTTGGCTTCCTTTTCGTGGCGCACCTGGCGGCGCGTCTTCAAGGTGTCGCGGAGGTAATACGTGAAGACCGCACCGAACGGCGGGTTGGGGGCCGTGAAAAAGGCGTCGCCCTGGCTTCCTTTTTCACGTCCCAGCACCCGGGCGGGCACGTAGAGCAGTGATTTCCTTACGGGAAAGAGCACGAACTCGTGCCCCGTCAGCAATTCGCTGCTTGCCGACCGCAGCGGAGTGTAGTCGTCGAGCACGAAGAATCCGCGACCGAACGATGCGCCTACCAGGTCGTTCTCTCGCCTCTGGATCTGAAGATCACGAAACGGAATCGTGGGAACGTTCCCGGTGAGCTTGATCCATTGTTCGCCACCGTCGATGGTAAAGAACAAGCCGAATTCCGTACCGATGAAGAACAGATTGGGATTGACGTGGTCCTGCACGATGCGCCACACAATATGGCGATCCGGCAGGTTGCCTGCCATCGGCGTCCAGGTGCGTCCCCGATCCGGGCTCTTCATGACGTAGGGGCGGAAGTCGCCGGTCTTGTGGTGATCCAGCACGGCATAGACCGTGTTGGCGTCGTGAAGGTCCGCTTTGACGTCGTTAACGAAGGCATATTCCGGGACCCCGTCGATGGATTCGATCTTCCGCCAGTTTCGGCCGCCCGCGTCTTGGGGGTTGTGGGGCTCGGTCACGTGGATCATGCCGTCATCGGTGCCCACGTAGATCAAGCCTTCCTCGAGCGGCGATTCGGAAATCGACGTGATATTCCCGTACTGGGACATGGCCCCCAGGTCCCACAACGCGTCGATGCTCCAGACGCGCCCCATCAGCGGGAACTTCAAACGATCCCGGTCGCGCGACAGATCGGGGCTGATCGTCGTCCATGAGTCGCCGCGGTCGTCGCTGCGGTGCAGCTTCTTCGATCCGAAGTACAGCCGCGTGTGCAGATGGGGGCTGATGAGAATGGGTGAGTCCCAATTGTAGCGCAGGCTTTCCTCTCCCGGGGCCGGCTGCGGGCGGATGTCGACCGACTCGCCCGTCGCCCGATCGTAGCGCCGCAGGAATCCCTGCTGCGACTCGCAATAGATAATGTTCGGGTCCTGGGGGTCGATCGCACAGTCGTGCCCGTCACCGCCGATCGTGGTCCGCCAGTCGCTGTTGCGGATACCCGAGGTGTTGTTCGTGCGGCTGGGTCCGTACTGCGTGTTGTTGTCCTGGGTGCCGCCGACGACGTTGTAGAACGGATAATCGTTGTCCAGGCTGAGCTTGTAGAACTGCGTCAGGGGAAGATTGGCGCAATACTGAAAGGTCTTGCTATAGTCGTACGAGCGGTAGAGCCCGCCGTCGCAGCCGACCAGCAGGAAGTCGGGATCGGTGGGATGGAAGGCGACGGCGTGATTGTCGACGTGCTTCCACGGGCTTTCGACCGTGTCCCACGTCCGGCCGCCGTCCTCGGAGCGTCCCAGCCGCACATTGGCCTGATAGAGCACGTCGAACCGGTGCGGATCGACCCAGATCTCCTGGTAGTAGTGCGGCCCGGTTCCGCCGCTGATATAGTCGCTGGTCTTTGTCCAGGTTTCGCCGCCGTTGGTCGAGCGCCAGGACCCGCCGGTGCGGCCGGCCAGCTCGATGGTCGCGTAGACGACGTCCGGTTTCTGTGGGGAGACGGCCAGCGAGATCTTTCCCTTGTCTTCGGCGGGCAATCCGTCTTTCAGCTCGCGCCAGGTCTGGCCGCCGTCGGTCGACTTGTGGATCGCGGATTCGGGACCGCCGTTGACCAGGGCCCATACGGTTCGATGCCGCTGGTGCGTGGCCGCAAACAGCACGTCGGGATCGCGGGGATCGAAGACGACGTCCGTCACACCTGTGTATTCTCCCTTGGCCAGGATCTGGTCCCAGGTCCGCCCGCCGTTGGTGCTCTTGTACAGACCGCGCTGCCCGCCCGGCGCCCAGAGCGGTCCCTGGGCGGCGACGTACACGACGTCGGAGTCGCGGGGGTCGACCAGGATCTTGGCGACGTGCTCGGTCTGTTCGAGCCCCGTGTTCTTGAACGTCTTTCCCCCGTCGAGGCTCTTGTAGACGCCGTCGCCGTAGCCCACGTGCCGGCCGCCGACGGCCTCGCCGGTCCCCACCCAGATCGTGAAGCGGTTGTTCGGATCGATCGTCACGCAGCCGATCGAGTAGGAGGCGTAGTTTTCGAAGATCGGCGTCCAAGTGGTGCCGGCATTGGTTGTCTTCCAGAGGTTCCCCGACCCAACTGCCACGTACCACGTGTTGGGCTTCGTCGGG
>SDBV01004362.1_pt1 | contig 20438 bp, 10 predicted proteins | sample 2277081 | NCBI WGS metagenome assembly SDBV01 (sample SAMN10402039, study PRJNA504765) | marine sediment metagenome | isolation source: marine sediment core GS10_PC15, 223 cmbsf | place: Arctic Ocean: Southern Knipovich Ridge | collected 2010 | reverse complement strand
AAGAAATGCCTTGCGCTCAATATCTATGTATCTGCGTCTCGCTCAAGATTCTTTTCCCAGTTTCAATATTAATAAATAATTGTATTATTTTGTGATGCTATAAAGATATGAGCGTCTCGCTTGGACCAGTATTGGGACTCAACATATTGTTGTTGTACATTTCGAGCACAAGCGAGACGCTAGTAGAGATAAGCTCTCTATGTCGTTAGGTTAAGAAAATAGATCGTCATCACGAGGAGGTACGACGAAGTGATCTCTCAATATGAGATTGCTTCACTTCGTTCGCAATGACGTTTCATTTTGAGATTAGCAATACCTAACGTCTTTGCTCTTGCGCTATGGGATACCTTCTAATTCGTTGTAAAACATACTTTTATTAAAAGTATCATTTATCTAGCAATTGAACCCATCTCAAATTCCAGTACACCGCCATTGATCAGTTCTTCATAAGTAATATAAGGTCGGTTAAGCAATTTTTCGTTTAGTTTTTTTGATTTGATATAAATATTTTGATCTGAAACGTTATTCGCTTTTACCGTGAATTTATTTCCATTTGGAAGTGAAAGTTCCACTTTCTCAAATTGAGGAGAACCAATGTAATATCTCCCATCAAGTGGATTAACCGGATAAAATCCAATTGAACTGAATACATACCAAGCTGACATCTGACCGCAGTCGTCATTTCCGCATAATCCATCCGGGGCATCGGTATAGAGTGAATCGATAATTTGATCAACCCGGAATTGCGTTTTTTCATCCTTGCCAATATAATCATATAAATAGGCCACATGATGACTCGGCTCATTCCCATGTGCGTATTGGCCGATTCTTCCGACAATGTCTTCCGTATCTTCGCCTAATATCTCGGATGTCTGATTGAATAATGAATCCATCATCAATTCAAAACCAACATTTCCACCCATCAACTCGACAAGCCCTTCCACATTATGCGGAACAAAAAATGAATATTGCCAGGCATTAGCTTCAGTATAATGTGGATTGCCATACTGGCCGAACCTTGGATGGAATGGTTCATACCAGCTTCCATCGCTGTTCTTTCCTCTCATCAGATTATAATGAGGATCAAATAGGTTCAGATAATATTCTGATCGCTTCATATACTCCTGATATCCAGTCTCTTTCCCAAGATGCTTCGCCACTTGGGCAATGCACCAATCGTCATAGCTGAACTCCAGTGTTTTAGAAACCGTTGCATCCTCTTTCGAATCGGTAGGCACAAATTGATGTTCTAAATATAATCCCAGACCTTTTCTATCGTGATTCGAAACATCGACCATCGCTTTAAAAGCCAACTCCTTATCAAAATTTCCAATACCTTTTAAAATCGCATCTGCAATTACGGGTACTGAATGATACCCGATCATAGAGCCTCCTTCATTTCCGGCTATTTCCCAGTAAGGGAGTACGCCAGTTTGTTTATACTTAGCCAACATGGATTTCACAATATCACCATATAACCCCGGTTGCATAATTGCCAGAAATGGCTTTAATGCCCGGAATGTATCCCATAACGAAAATACTGTATATTGCTTATAACCTTCAGCCTTTATTGTGTCGTTGTTAAATCCTTTGTAGTCTCCATTTACATCTGAAAAACGATTTGGAGTGAGGTATGAATGATAAAGAGATGTATAAAAAATGCGCTTCTGAGTTTCATTCTCTGATGTGACATTAACTTTTGAAAATTCCTCATTCCATTTTGAGCGGGTATCTTTTTTGACTTTATCAAAATCCCAATGAAAATTCTCAACGGTTTTCAAATCCGCCAAAGCGCCGTCAATACTGCCTGAGGACAATCCGACTTTGAACAGTACCGTGTTGGTCTTATTCCCATCAAATGTAAATACACCCTGTAAGCCTTTGCCTTCGACTCCTTGATTGGGGTGATTCTTCTCTACGCTAAATGTCCTGTAGTACATCGGCGCATCTTTGAACTCCAGCGCAAAGTATACCCTTTGGTGATCTGCCCAGCCTTCAGAAAACCTGTACCCTACAAAAAGCGTCGGGGACCGTTGCTCCAGGTAAGTCTTTACGGGACGACCCCGGTTAATGGCAAAGCCGAGATTGAGAATAACTTTTAGATCGTCATTTGGCTTGTTAAAAGAATATTTATGAAAGCCTACAAACTCAGTTGCAGTTAGCTCAACATCAATATCATCATCCAAAAGTTTTACAGCATAATACCCCGGAGAGGCGTCTTCCTGATCATGTGAAAGCTTTGAGCGATATTTCAATAATATATTTTTCTTAAAAATATCCCCTTTCTCAGGATCATAATATTCACTTATATCCAGTCCTGTCTCCTCACAATAAGTTTTAACAAATTCATCAGATTGGGTAAAGTACGCTTCCTTAATCTCTTTGGTTGTGGGCATAAATGAAATATCAACTAAATCACCGGCGCCCGTCCCGCTGAGGTGGGTATGACTAAATCCGGCAATAATATCTTCAGGATAAAAATATCCTGAACAATAATATGGCCCGCTCTTTCCGTTATCGGGACTTAATTGCACCATTCCAAACGGATAGGCAGCGCCAGGAAATGTGTTGCCGTGCCCTTCGAGTTTGCTGCCACTTGTGCCAATAAACGGATTGACATATTTTGACAGATCAGATTCCTCTTTGACAGAGCAGCCAGGGAGTAATGTAGCTACAATGAGCAAAATCAGCCTTAATTAGTATAAATATTTTTTCATTATTCTCATTATATTATAATAAAATTGCACAGAGCAAAGTACAACTAACGAGTACCTGACTAAGCTAATATATTTACTATTATCTCCAATTTGGGTTATTATTTCTTTTTGTCGTTCGAATAGACTAAGCCCCACGGCTCCCTGATTTTGTCCATAATTTCCATGATTTGAACGGACTCCCTCAGTGACATAAAAGGAGATTCTTTCAACCCAGCGTTCATACATCGCATCACTTCTTCCGCTTCGTAATTCAGGGCATTTCCTATAATTGGTTCTTTGATCACATCAACTTCCTTATTGTCGATGAATAAGGAGGCTTTTGTTGGAACAGCAAAAAGTTCATGGACTTTAATATATCCCTCAGTCCCGAAAATATAAGCCTCATCGACCGCATTGGTTCTTAGTGCAAAAGACAAATCTGCTATTTCCCCTTTGTCGTATTTTAAGATTGCCACTCCTTGTTCGTCAGATCCCCATTCTCCAATATGACCTAAACCAACAGTTTCTATTGGAGGTTTACCAAATATCTGCATGGCAAATGAAATCACATAGACGCCCACATCAAGAAGACTGCCTCCGCCAAGTTCAGGATTTAATTGTCGCGCCCCCGGAGGAAATACACCTCGCGCACAACGTGAAGCTTTCACCATGCGTACTTCACCGATCCTTCCGTCTTTTATCCAAAGCAATACTTTTTTAAGTAATGGTACATGCCTCGGAATCATGGCTTCCATGAGAAATACATCCTCTTCCTGCGCAACTTGTACCATCTCTCTGGCTTCCTTGGCATTGATGGTAAGCGCTTTTTCGCACAACACTGATTTTCCTTTTCGCATACACATCACACTGTTTTCGAGATGAAAGGTATGTGGCGTGCCGATATACACCACATCAATATCCGGGTCATCCGCTAACTCCTGATAGCTGGCATAGGCTTTGGGAATGTTATGTTTTTTAGCAAAAACATTAGCCGTTTCCTGATCCCTGGAGGCAACAGCTACAAGTTCTGCTTCAGGCAAAATGGCCAGGGCATCGGCAAATTTTGCTGAAATATTTCCGGTGCTGATAATGCCCCATTTGATTTTGTTTGTCATAATTTTGTTTATTTCTTAGTTGAATGTATTATTAAAATCATCAAACCTTTAGTCCTCTCAGATAAGTATAAACCCCTAAATCCCCTAAAGGGGACTTTTCGGAATTCCTCCATTAATTTTCCATTAATTTAATTTTGACCGGCCCAAAAAGTCCTCCTTCAAAGCTTGATTCCGGTGGCGTTTGCCAGCCCCAGTGGCGAAGTTCACCCAGATCATCTTTTCCTCCCATTTCATTTACCATTAAATTTCCAACGCGAATACGTATTTTATTTGTACCTGCTTTCGCTGTTTTGGCAGTAAATGTGAAAGGAGGCCATAAACGCTCTCCTATTTTTTTATCATTCACCCATACTTCTGCCATGTAGCGCACATCACCAAGGTCAATTGAAATGGTAGAATTGGCATTCGGGAGATTAAATTCTGTTTCGTAATCTATAAATCCGGTAAATCGCCTTAAGCCCAAATCTAACCACGAAACTAGTTTTGTTTCGCTCGAACCCTCACAATAAAACATTGCCGACTCAGACAGTCCGCTTGCATCCTCACCATTTTTAACAATTATCATTTTCGCATTTTCAGGCAGTACTATTTTTGTATTGTCAATAGTGACCTTTTCCCCATCAATCCATATTTCAGCATTATCGTCAAGTCCAGGCAATATTAAATTTCGGGCATTTGGAACCACATCAATTCTCCACCAAACCGTACTTTTCGAAAACATAATTTTGCTCGGAGGCCTCCTTCGAACAAAATAGTGCGTAGAAACCTGTTCGCCAGCCAGGGTTGGAGATTGCCATGAACTGTCGTCAAAACCCATAGTTTGCCAATTGGAGGCTGATATGCCTGACTCCTTCCAATTAGAATTGGAGATAATTTCTACTTCCTCATTGTTTTGCAGATGAACTAATCCTTGAAAAACCATCGTCCCATATCCGATTCGATTGGTTTCTTCTACCGCAATAACATTCTCTCCCTTTGTTAACAATGCATTAATATCATGGACATCAAAAACTGATAAATTTTCAGCGTGTTTACCGGGAATGATTTCTTTTCCATTAACCCAAAATTTTACTTTGTTGTCGGCATTGATATTAACAATTGCTCCATTAGGATTATCCGTTAAATTAAATTTATATCTGTAAAACCGCTTTGAATCCGGTTCAGGATTGTAAAATATAGACGCATGCCAATCGCCTTCCAACCTGATATCTCCGACAATGTTCATATAATTCCATGCAGAGTCATCAAAATCAGGATTTAAAAATTCATGATGTGATAGTGTGTCGCTAACTATCAATGAGCGGGCGGATGTCACATTGATATATTCAGTTTCAGGATAATGGATTTTCCAGGATTGTGAAAGTTCTATTTCAACTAAATCTATTGGTTGACCTTCCTTCTCCAAATATGGTCCTTTTGAAGGATCAAATACAAGCCAGAAAGCTTCGTAAGGATCAAACTCAAGTTCAATTTGATTTCTCTCATTGACTTCTCTATAAAAGCATGCTTTGATATCCCCGGTTTCACAATCCCAAATTTCTGATGCCCCAATTCCGTCGCGTAGAGAAAGTGTCACAGATTGTTCCCTTCCACTATTATTTGCAAGCCAATACAGGTCTTTATTTTCTATGGTGCGATGTGACACCAAGAGGGGCAAATCTCCTTTCATCATTTCTATTTGAGGTTCTATGACTTCTTTAATTTTCTCCGGAAGGAGTTTCAATTTATCTGGCTTATCTGAAAGATTAATCACTGACGGGAGCCCTACCAGTTTATTCATCCTGTCCTTAATCATTGGATCGTCAAGACCAAGTTGCGGCGACCCTATGGGTAAATCACCAAGTATCACAACTGATCCGCCGGCATTGGCAAATTCAAGAATTTTTTCTGATGTAGATTGAGACAGGATAAACATTGGAGGCAAAACAAGAACGCTAAAATTATGATTCGCAACTTTCAATTGCACCCTACCTTTAGCTGATTCAACTACCTCTGCTTTATCCAAATAATGATTGTCCCCAATTAAATAATCGAGCCATGATTTTGTCATGACATCCATAGCTTCGGAATATGTATCGTTTATTTCAATTGCCTTATCCGGCCATTCATCACCTGCCGCACTTGTGAAGTAACCTTCTGATAAAGCCCACACACTTTCCAGTGGATTGAAAAGAAGAATATCAGCAGATAATTGCCCCTGACGATTCACAAATGAAGCACGTCTGGCAAAGTCCGTCCACAAATGCAGATATCTCCAATACGGATTTTCGGTAAACCAATCTGCTGGATAAGGTATAGTTTCTAATTTTCTATTCAAATTTATTCCGTGCGGAACGGTATGAGTTACCCCCCATGCTGTTACTGCATTTAATGTCATTTTCATTTGCGCCGGCGTTTGCTGCCAACCTGCGACGCCCATCAGCTCTGTCATGAAAGGACGATCTTCAAACTCGCAAACGGATTGAGTTTCTTTAAAGTCATGGACGTTTTGTGAAAACATTAAAAGGCAGTCATTGCCCGGCATGGTGACCTCTCGTTGTGCTCTCATGAAATCGCCAACCGCCTGGCTTTGAAGTAATAATGACTCTTCCCATAAATTTGAAATATAATACATATCATGCTCAAGCAACCAATCGCTCAAACGCCCAAGAAACTGACTTGAATAAATATCAGACACGACATCGAACCAATCAAATCGTGCTTTAGCCCACAATCCTTCACTATCTTCTTCGGTTAGCAAAGGTAAAAATTTACGCATGTCGGATCCTTTCATTTCCTGATACCGTTCGACGAGATATTCTGACCAGGCCATTTTTGAGCCGTAGTCTCCCTCGTTGTCAACGAAAACTCCAGGAATAACTGTTCCCATATATTCCCCGACATTTTTGAGATAAGACTCATGAGCGATAGGAATGAAAACATCCATCAATTTCGGATCGAGATAATTCACACTTCCTGCATCAAGTTTAGATGTCTGTAAATTGTAGGAATAAACTACCCACCTTCCATCAGGAACTTCCCAACTAAAAGCCTCACCCTCACCAATAATTTCTAGTGTGTTTGAAATCAGTAAACCGTCATTTGATAATTGCGCAGCTACGGTAACTTTGGATTTTGGAAGATCTAGTTGAGTTTCACCCTTGCTAATTATGCGCACCCATTCGAGCGATGTAGCTGCCAGATCAGGCGCTTGTTCCAAAACTCTTCCATCTGCTCTGCCACTTGGCCACCAATACTCATCACAATAGCCAAGTGTCATTCCGGCTTTTTCAGCTTCTTTCGCTGCTGATTCAATACTTTGGAACCAAAGTGGAGACAGCCATTCATCTCGCGGTAGAGAGGGAAATGTTTTTCCCGGCGCTTCACTATGACGTGGATGAGTATAGCCGGGATTCAATCTTTGTTTGGTCATCTCCTGTGCCATCGATGCTGTTTGTTCAGGATCAAGGTTGGTATCCCAAAACCAAAATGTATGCGGAGCATAGAATAATGGAGGCTGAGCAAATTTTTCTCTTGTCTGATTAAAATCGTATTTCTTCTTCCACTCCAAATTTGAGGGACGAGTTGTTGGAGCAGAGCAATTTTGAAAAGATATCAAACTGAATATTGTTCCTAATAATACTATTGCAGAAATTATTTTAGATTTCGTTTTCATAAAAGCTACCTAATAAAAAGTGATATACGACTACTCTTGGTAAAACATATCGGCAGAAATGTGCTGCTTTTCTATGCCCGGGCCTTCGAAAAGCAATTCCAATCCTTTTCCACCTCCAGCCTGAAAGTAAGGTAAACTAATCCTGTGCCTTCCCTGCATCAATTGTGCTGTACCGGATTTGCTAGAAAAACCATGCTGTCCATCTGCATCGACCACCAGTTGGTCATTGATAAATAATTTACTTCCATCATTAGATGCTAAATGAAATGTATATTTTCCACCCTTTTTTATTTCAATCTCTCCGGATAAAAGCAATGCAAATTTTTCCTCAAGATCACCAAACTCATCGAGATCAATACTAAATACCGTACCGGATCTTTGTGGTTTCAATTTGGCAAAGTCAGGCAATTCAGTCCATGCTCCAACATAATATGTGTAGTTGAGCCCATTCAGTAATGAGTCGATAAACACGATTTTATTCTTCTTGGTAAATCCAGAATTCATACCTTCTTTAAAGACTTTGGCTTTAATCTCAGCACTGTTCCTAAGCACAAATGGCTCTGTAAACAAATTCGAATTTTCATCCGGCTCGCTTCCATCCAGGGTATATCTGATGTCAGCATCTTTGGAGTATTGACGGATATTAACAAGCGCCGAATCGGGAGAAAATAAGGTGGAATCAGGAGGATCGATCACAGGAATAGAGAGCATCGGCGACTTCAATTGATCTCCAATATCTGTCGAAATAAATGTGTATGCCCCCGACGAGATTTCGTAGTGTGCCAAACCTTGTTCATTGGTAATAAATTTTGCGTTTGGATTGTTGGCCCCTATTTCCTTCACATCAATTCCTGGAATAAAAACCGAAGCAGTCGTATTTGGAGGAATAACAATCCTTAATTTCAATGTCCCATCATTCAACTTCCAGTTGCTTTGAATATCTCCATAAACCGAAGGATATGTTGTGTTGACAAAATCGAGTTCATTGATAATATTTGGTTTTATGATTACATGTTTGAATCCGGGATTTTCAGGATCGGGAACTATCCCCGCCAAGCCCTGATAAAACCAGGCGCTAACACTTCCAAACATCGGATGGCTGTGGGAATCCTTTCCCGTCCAGGTTTCCCATAAGGTGGTCGCTCCCTGCTCAATATTGTACCCAAAGCTGGGAAAGTCTCTTCGGTTCATAAGGGTGTAGGAGAGGTCGGCTCGTCCATATTTGGTGAGCACTTCCAGCACATATGGAGTCCCCATCATGCCTGTATCAAAATGTCCTTTGGTATCAACTTCGATATGTTGAACAAGCGTTTCGAACACCATTTCAATCTGATTTTTTGGTACCAGGTCGAAGGCCAGCGGAAACACATTTGCTCCCTGCCTTCCAATGGAATAACTATGTGTTTCAGCATTATAATATTTTTGGTTAAATGCACTTTTCGTAAGCTCAGCAATTTCATTAAATGAAGTGGCATCAGATTCTTTCCCGAGAATACTTGCCATTTTCCGCATCAATGTTAAGTCGTAATAATAGTAGGCAGAGCTAACAAAAGAAGGTGGAATTTCCGTTGGAGTTGGAGGCACCCACTCACCTAGTTCATTTTCAACAATTAAGCCTTGTTGGTCGGTTTTTGTTGAGAGATAATTTATATACTTCTTCATCCCCTGATAATGCACTTTGAGAATTTCCACATCACTATAATAAAGATACATATACCATGGAATGATGATGTATGCTGAACCCCAGGGCGTCCCTCCTCCTCCATTGTGGTAGGGCACAGTATTAGGGATATATCCAGTCCGCTTGTTTTGGGCATCTGCCATATCTTGTATCCACTTTGTATAGAAACTTTGCATATCTAAAGCATAAATGGCTGCCTGGGCTGCAATCTGTCCATCACCGGTATATCCGCGGCGCTCACGATGTGGGCAATCGCTTGGTACACCACCGTGCATATTCCCCAGTTGGGTCTTTTGGAAATCCGCGTTTATTCTGTTAAACAAATTGTTGGAACTCTTAAAAGTTCCTGCCGGTTTCACATCCGTATTGACAATCCTGCCTTCCAGGTTATCAAGATTTAACTCCTTGGGTGAGCCGTAAACTTCCACATATCGGAATGCATGCCAGGTAAAACGAGGCTCCCATGTTTCAGGCTCATCCCCTTTTAAAATATATGTATCCCCCTGCCCATAGGTATTCCCGTTGTCCTCAAAAAAGGTCATCCTTATTTCATCTCCGCGATTCCCTTGTATATTCAGTCTGATCCAGCCGGAGAACATCGTTCCAAAATCATAACGATAAACGCCCTCTTTAGGAATTGAAATAGCGATAGGATTGATCATGCCAACTACCCTATCCGGAGGAGACATTTGAGCATGCAATGTTCCTTCCGGCGCCCGGACTACACCGGTATTCTTCCATTCGTTGTCGTCAAACCCCGTGATTTTCCATCCCGCTTTTTCAAGTCGGGCATCGTAAATCTCACCATGATAAAGATTGTTATCCACGATCGGGCCTGCACCATTTTTCCAGGCGGGATCACTTACGATCAACTGCTTTGAAAGATCGGCATAATCCACTTCCAGTTGTGCAATAAATCGAGGCGTATCGTAATAAAGCGGAACATATTCGCTACGTTCATTTTGGTAGTACCAGCCGTTCCCCAAAATAACAGCCGCGACATTTTCACCTTTCTGCAAATAGCTGCTGATGTCGTACGTTTCATATAAAACGCGCGTTGACATATTGGCGACCTTACCATCCAGATAGCTATCAACCTGCCTTCTGTCGTAATTGGTTTGATTTGGCGAAAGCACATGATCCCCGACTTTTTTTCCATTGATGTACAACTCGTAATAGCCCAGTCCGCTGATGTAAGCCCTGGCCTTTTCAATATCATTTTTTATGTCAAATGTTTTACGGAAGTTTCTTGCGGGATTCTTCTGCCCAACTTTGGGTTTGCTCAATTCCTCATTCCCAATCCATACTGAACTCCAATCCGTTTCGTTAAGCAGTCCCATTTCCCATGAAGCTGTTTCACTCCACGATGGGCCTTCATCACCCTGACTCCAAACACCAACTTTCCAGAATACTTTATCACGGGAATTTAGCGCTTTCCCCTCATAGTTAATTTGTATGGATTGATCTGAATAAATAGTGTCGCTATCCCATAAGTTGCCATTGTTTTCCTCCAGCTTTTCCCGGTCTGATGCGGCTAATATTCTATATGCTTTTTGTTTGATATTATTTCCTGTCGCCTTTAATTTCCAGCTTAAACGAGGGGTTTTGGCATCGATCCCCATGGGATTTATCAAATGCTCACATTTAAGATCAACAACTGCAACTTGATCATTTTCAACATGGCATGAGAAAAGTGATAATGTGACTAGCGCAATGCTTAGTAATGTTTTGTCCATTTTATTCTTAGTTTTTTTTAATACTAATTTCATCACAAAGTTTAATAAAATCCAGCGCCCGCTGATCCGGTGTGTCAACCTCAATGTCAGCTGCCACAATATCACAAGGGCCATATTCATCAGCAATTTTTTCCAGATCAATCCTGATCTCGGCAAGTGATTTGTTGGCTACATCCATCGGCGTGTACATGATGGCCCGACGTCCTTGTTTGAAAAGCGAACGTGCTCGGCTTAGATCCGAATCCTGTCCCATATCGATATAACTGATATTCGATATTTTAGCATAGTCATCCATATAAGGATTGGCGTTCCAGGCGCAATTATGAATTCCTACCACTTCAAAAGCTTCGGCTATGCGCCGGTCATAAGGCAATAAAAATTCAGTATACTGTTCGGATGAAATCATATTGACCAGGCAATTGCTCATGGTAAAAAACTGTACGTCAACCCCGGTTTCCCGCTGACGTAAATGCAAGCGTTTGGCTGCGTCGATCATGGTGGTCGTAACGCAGTCGAACAGATGATGTACCAAATCGGGATTCATCATCATATCTAAAAATAATTCCTGCCCGCGCAAACGCTGGGCGTTGTTCAATACCCCCTGCCAGTTTATGAATCCTTCGACCCTGCCTTCCTCTTTCGCAATCCAGTCAACCTGATCCATCAATGCAATAAAATGTGGATTGGAGTCCAGGTTCGGCGGCGCTAACTTTCCGATCTCCTGCTCATTCAGATATTGGTGCGCGCAATTGGGCCAATTATCCTTTGTATAAATGATTGGAACGCCATACATAGCAGCAATGCTGGAGGCCCCATACACACCTGTTAAAAGATCTGCCGGATTATCCGGCTGATCGATCCGTCCAATTTTGGTGCCGGGGAAGCGGTGGCGTAATTCTTCACGCATGCGCATAATGGTATCACGACGAAACTTTGGATCAGTATGCCATGGCTCATCAAAATCAATATGCAAATGGTGATGATACCATTTTGGTGTGAATCCAATCTCAGGCCTTAGGAATGGCTCATTGCCATCCCCCGGCCGTCGGGTGGCCGGTCCTGCAGGTGATATATAGCTGATCAATTGTTCCATTATAATTTTGTTGAAAGGCTCTCCCTGGTTATTTCATAATGTATGTGACTAATTTTCAATAACCGGCGCACTAATGGCTTCAATATATCTTCCTGCCCAGTATGGTAACAGAAACAAATATGGCGGATCTTCTCTTACTCCACCACTATTGGAATTATTATGATAAGCACCGTTGAACAGATGTACCGGGCATTCATCAGGTGGAAGCACTTCCGAATATTCCTGCCGTCGGATATTCGGTTCAATTTTCACTAAATCTTTTCTGTGACTATTCTTGATATTCCAAAGAACCAAATCCATCGGAAATTCTTTTAACCACCAAACAGACTCGTCTAAGTCATAATCTGTTCCACCGGTAATGGCATAGAGAAAATTCCACAAGGGATTTTTTTCAGAACGCTCTATATCCCAATGGCTTTTTGCGGCATCAAAATGTTTTTGCTTCTGTTCATCAGTAAAAGAATAATTTACGAATGCCGGAATGGTCAGAAAGTACATTTCATCATCAGAGTGGTTCCAGCTAAAATCGTATTTTTTCCAATCGCTTTCTTTGATACCCTCTGGAATGGGAGGACTGCTGGCATTTTCTTCATAGCCATAGGCATCAATTAATTCATAAGCTTTATCCTTGTATTTCTCATCTCCTGTAAAGTGATAGGCAGACTGAAGAAAAGCCAATATCATGGTAGAATTTAATCTCCTGTCACCAATAATAACCGGAAAACTATTTACATATTCCGGATTGAATTTTCCCCAGGCAGTCGGTTCTCCGTTCCAGTCCGTCAGGTACCAATCGTTCTCAATCAGGTGATCTGTCTCGATTATTATTTGATGAATTGCTCGATCTCTCCATTCCTTGTCAGGCGCCAATTCGGCAAATAGGGCATAGGCAAAAAAGTGTCCTGCCGATTCATCACTACTGGTATTTGATTTCCACCTCCAATTTTCATCTTCTGTCAATCGCCATATCCTGCCATTTTTTTTTATGTATTCCAATCTCCATTCCTCAGAAAAACCATTGGTTTCCATGCCCATCTCATAGCCGTCTCTTTCATACGTTCTGGCAGGGAAACCATCCAGACCGGTGATCTCTGTCAGTCGTTCCATGGCTTCAAAGGCCTCATAGGCATTTTGTTTTGCATCTTCAGATTTTGTGACCGCATAACGAAATAATTCTCCCGCCAGGTACATAGACGTCCAGAGTCCGTCATTATCAGTATCTGAATAAATCCCTGTCGAAACATCACCAGGCGTACTTAATGTTAGCTCTCCTGTCATTCCGTACCTAATATGTCGCAAGCGCTGAATTTCCTGAAAATGTTCTGCCTTTTCAGCCAGGGTCATTTCTGCGAAATTTATTTTGCTCATGCCATTTTTGGATAGTACAAGCACACTATTTTCAGGCCCTTTTGCAAGGTCAACAACTTCATCATCAACAAGCCATCTTTTCGAGGCGTAATAATCGTACTTCCCATCATTACGAAGTTTGAATGCCCCTTTAGTAGAGCCAAACCATAATTGATCATTTATATTTTCCACGGTTGTAATTTCAGTCCAGGGTAATTTTTTATCAATTTCAGATACTTCGAATGTTTTACCATCCATTTTAATTACGCCATCATTTGTGCCAAGAACTATCTTATTATCATACAGCGTCATAGCTGTTAAATTGGCTCCACTATATACTTTTGCTAATTCTTTTTGAGGACATTGTAATTGATAGACCGCATTATTGGAAAGAACTAAAAAGCGTTTTCCACTCAAATCAAAGATCAGTTTTTTTGGATTAAAATCATCTAACGATTTATTCCAGACTTTTTTGCCTTTTTGAAATAATGCCAACTCTCCTTGTGCGGCAATCAATGTAGTAAATTCGTGCCCGACAACAAATCCAGTTGGATTTTCTATTCCGTGTTCAATATAAAATTTACCAGCCCAGGCATTACTCAATACTGATTTGTCGCTTAGGTAAACAAATTGATCTTCATATCGGTCAAAAGCGATAATATGCATATCGGTCAAGGGGCGATATAGTTGATTTTTTGTTAACTTTTTCTCCCACGGCTGCAGGAGGCCAAATGATGAAAGTACGCTTATAACTTTGTTTCGATCACTTCTTACTTGAAGCAAGTTAACATCATCCTGATGGTCAATTAACTCAAATTTATTAGCAAAATCCTGAATAAAAGGTTTGTCAATATACGTCTGAGCTGATAGACTAATTGAAGTTAAAGTGCAAATAACCAATGATATAATATATTTCATTTGATGTTTTTTTCTATTAGTCTATAATTATATCCTTCCAAAGCACAGTACTCCTACCAGCCACATCCGCAGTAGAAACACGCAAGCGGTAACTTCCAGGCTTATCGATTTTAAAATTGATTTCTACCGAAGCAGAATCTTGTTCTTCAGAAACAGAAACTTCCCATCGCTCTTTCCAAAAATCTGTATAATCTTCCTCTTCAGGGCCGTACAATTCCCACAATACATAGGTATTTCTATATATCCCATCTTTTCCCGCCCCCTGCGTGTAGTAAATTGGGGCAGATCCTTCGATTACTTTTGCACGGGCCGTAAGATTTCCATTGCTTATTTCTACATCAACCGAAAGTTGAGGCCGGTCACCATCGGGGCGTTCCGGAATTCGGGCTGAATCCAACAGCTTACTCTTTCCATTTTTTGTAACTTCAACTTTACCATCTTCTCTTATTGTGACAATTTCGCGGTAGCCAACTAATTCCAGATTTTCCATGTTCCAGAATAAATCATATTCGATACCAAGACGAATGCATCGCTCGATTTCGATATAAAAATTATTCATCACATCGCGATATTTCACACCATGACTATTTTTGCGCTCCATATTTAGCTCCGGTAGCCCGCTGAAATTCCCTATTCCCATTTTAACATGACCGAGATTATATCCTGTTGGAATTAAAATCGCTGTCTTGGCATCCTTTTTTAATTTCTCTAAATCACGCCTTGGAAAGCTCTTGGAATGCTCTCTAAGATTTTTTGATAAAGCTAAATATTCACTATACGGAACAGCAGCAAGCTGGTAGCTGTCCCAATAAAAGAAAAGGCTCGCACCCTGATCGTAAGCATGTGTCATATACCAAAAGGCCTCGGAGCGAATCACTTGACCATAAATACTGATTCCCCATTCCTTATCGGTTACACGGGCAGCGCCTCGTAAAAAGCCCTTAAATATTCCAATTAAATTTTTTGGGTTATCTGCTGGGATCTGGCAATCAAAACTCATATTCAATTCCGGCAATACCCTCTTTGACCCAAGTCTTCCGGGTGGTTCAAATACCATCGCATAAGGTGTTGATTGATCGCCTTCCGACAACTGATAAATAGCAGAGCTTGGCATGGTTTCCCATGTATAGACGTTTTGCTGTAAGAAATCCATATCGCCAATATTTACGTCTTCTCTATCAGACAATTCTTTTAGCAGCCGAATTGGTGAACGCTCATATTTTGCTTTATGATATTCATTTTTGAATTCTTCAAAGAAGATCTGTGGAGTTATGGATTTTCGAAGCGAGGGATCTTCTTTGAATTTTGGCCTGATGGCATGATCCCTGGTATGAACCATTGGTTCATCAAAAAATATTGCCGGGCCAACATAATTGCTTGTATAAAGACATTCCGGGTAAAGAACATCCTTACCACCAATCCCCCAATAATATACGTTTCCCGTTTCAATCCATTTAACCTGTTCGGCATTTACATTAAATACATTTATGCCGTTTTCAATCATTTCCGAATAGTTATCTTTTGTCAACTCTACGTACTCATAATCGGATTCGTCATATCTCCTGGTCTCATCTTTTACTTTTGCATTGTGAGGAACTCCAATCAGTAAGTCCGGGGTTAGGCTGATAACCTTCGTTGCTTTTGGAGCGACTGGGACATCTGATTGCTTATGACCGTCAAGTTTATAATCAAGTCCTAAATATTTAACTCTCTTTTCTTTAGAATTAATGATATCTTTCCCATTTTCTGATCTGGGCAAAAGGTGTTTCCACGCACCGGTATTAGGCAGTAACACTCCTCCCCTGGTTTGATTGATGAATTCCATGGGGGTCGAATCGGTCTTTAAAAGAATATATCTTAAGATTTCATTTTGTGCATTTTTTAATGTTTCAGAAGGATAAGCGGAAGCGAGCATCCAAACAGAAAATGTCTGCTTATTGCCCTTTTCTGCTTTCAATTGAATCCATTGATATGGAATGCCGTTTTTTTCTACAATCGACCCGGCTGTTAATTCAAGTTTTCTGACCACCGAAGCGGGCAGGTCATTGGCTTTGGAACTATAGCTTAGCTTGAGTCCGGGTTTCCCGACAGGGTACTTCTGATCTGTAAATTCTTTAGCATTCACCTGATAAACAGTTGTACTTAAAAAAGCTACAAATGCAAGTAGTGAGATAATTACTTTCTTCATTTCTGCTTTTCTTCTATTTTTTCTCACTCTTCTTAATAATCAAATTCTCCTTTGCCGGTAATTTTGGAAAAGAATTATGAGGTTCGATTTGATACCAGTATGCCACAGATGCTAGATCGTCTTTTAATGGCAAATAACCATCGGGACCCCAACCAAGACTTTGAACTGTTATTCTCAGGTCCTCGTCAAAGCGGATTGGATCGAGTACATGCCAGCGATACTGACCGAAAACACCAACAAAACCATCAATCTCCGGGTTTTTCACTTCATAAAATCCGGCATACAAACTGCTAAATGAATCATAATACATCACTCCATCGATTTTCCGATCGTTATAGCCGTAGGAGCCCAGAAAATAATCTTCTTCTCCTGTCGTACAAATAGTCGGAAAGTCCTTATCACCATCCATATAAAATTTCACTTCACCTTCGCCCCACCAGCCACTTTTCCGAGCACCATGCGCCAGATATGTTCCTACATATTGTCCTTTGCCCTTTATGCCGTCAACGATGGTAAACACTTCTTTAAAAGGCAGCTCGATTACCCTGCGGAATTGCGCATGAAAATAGGGGGCTTCTTTTTCTACCTTTTCCAGGGAATAATTTATCTGATAGTAAACGGTTGCTTTCTTTTCTGACATATTTTCCATGGTGATTTTGCATTTTTTTCTGAAAGGCATCTGCCAATACAAATTAAATCCGCTGCGGGGATTCACCGCTATGGCGGATGAATTGATCACAGGTTCGTTCATTATTCCCCATCCGGCAGCAAAAAAATCACCTACAGGAACTTCAACAGATGGTTCTGTTTCATCATCCCAGTAAAATCTCAAAATCATCAAACGATATTCCCCAACCGGGGTCATCCACATGTGGTTGATCACTCCTGATCCGTCAATTTCTCCTAATGTAAATGTCTCTCCGGGCTGTATGTGAATGTAAGGGTTTACTTTCCACCCCTGCCCTAACTTTCTTGCGGCTTTAGCTGCTGTACCTTCTTCCAAGGTTGCCATTCCGCCTTTTCCCTTTTCGCCTGTAAAATTCTCAGGACTAATGGATCTGGTTTTTGCATCGGATAGTTTATAAAGGCTTCTTAATCCTGTATCCTGACTATAGGAAAATGAAACACCTATGAGCAAAATAATACAGCTAAGAATTAATGATTTGAACATAAAATATATTGGTTTAGAATTGTTAATTATTTTACTTGTATTTGGTAAAAACCTAATTCATGCATTGCCTTTGCGTAGCGCTATTGAACTTCAAAGTAGAAACAAGTGATATATGATGCTTTATTGTCTGGTTTAACCATGTATCCATTATTCTTCCTTCGATATTAAAATGGCTTTATTCAGAATTTATATGTTGTTTTTATTGAGCGCAGTCACCACTCAATATAGCTTCCCTGGTTGGATTGTAAGCATTTCCCCATATACTCATAGTTATTGTTTCAGGAGTGCTTTCCAAACCTTTGCGCAAACCGCAAAAGTCGGCAAGCTCATCATTTCTGGATATGATAATGCTTTGAACATTGATAGATTGCAGATTTGAAAGTCCGTCTAAATCTTTTAATACCCAATTGTTTTGGATAATAAAATGAACATCCTCAACTGTATTCAGGCTATCCAATCCTTCCAGGGTAAGTAGGTTAAAATTTTCAGTGATTTTCAACCCATAAAGCTTTTTAAGTTTTATTAGTCCTTTTAGGTTTTTTAATGACCTATTATTATAAAAGTAAATACTGCCAACTTCCTTTAGCGAGGATAAGCTTGTTAAAGTTTCAATACTATCGCAATCATATATAGAAAATTTTCCTTCGATTTTCTCAAGGCTTGACAGACCTGTGAATGTTTTAAGGTTACAATTGGATAGTGTAAATCCCCCCCCGATAGAGCTTAGCTTATTCAATCCTTCCATGCTTATTATATCGCATTCGTTTACGAAAAAATCTCCTCCGATCTCTTCCAGATTTTCCAGACCTGTAAAGGTTTCAAGATTGTAGCAATCCTTTATGAGTAGATCTCCCCCTGCGGAAATGAGGTTATTCAATCCCTCCATGCTTGTCATATAATTGTTATTCCTTATATCTAAGATTCCCCCGATAGTTGTGAGATTCTTCAGGCCGTTAATGTCCCTTAAGTTGCCCCACATAATTAAATCTCCAGGAATAATTACAATTCTCTCAAATGGCAATTCTGATATACTGCTATTAATAATTTTCAGACTCTGAATAATCTTTAAGTTTGACAAGGAAGCAATATCGACTAACTTATAATTTCCAGAAATAGTAAGGGCTCCTTCAAAATATACTAAGTTTTCCAACCCGTCTAAATTTTGAAGAGTGGTATTCGATATTTGTAAATCCCCGCCAATATAAGTAAGATTATTCAACCCAAATAAATCCTTGAGGCCGGTATTTATAATTCGCAAATCACCGCTTATCTTTTGTAATGAAGAAAGTGCGCTTAATGTTAGTAAATTTGAAACATCATCAGAGCTGTCTTCTACACCCAATAAAAGACTGCCATTAATTTCCTGAATATGCTTTGCACCAAATTCCTTTACTTCTTCATTAGTTGACAAGCGCACATCCCCGGTATATATGGGGTCTTCTTCCTTTTCGCAAGCAAAAATTGTGAAAGCTAAAATAGTGATTATCAGTATTTTTCTCATCATGAAGTTTTTTTGTTTGAGCTAATAATAAGGTTATCCTATTATCTTAGACGTCCGATGTTTTTGAAAACATCGGATGTCTTCATTTTCTCTTATCGTTTAATAATCAATTTATCTTCATACTTTTTCCCTTCTATGATTAGGTGTACGAAATACATCCCGGGTTCCAGGTTTGCTGTGTTTATTTCCAGTTGTTTATCTTGAGAGGATAATTTTTTTATTAAACCTTTATCTTCATGAAGAATCAGAACTTCGTACTCGGGCAATTCTCTCCAGTTTCTTGTTACTTCACTATTTGTATTTGATTTCAATCCCTCATTGTAATCTATTTCTTCTTTAGACATAAATGAGAGCGTCAGCAGATCGTCTGCGGGGTTTGGTGACATCATCATATAGTATCCACCACAATCGTCCACGCTCCATGTTGTTGACTTCCAATCGCTCCAACCACAAGAGTTTCTGGCCCTTATTTTAATGGTTTCATACGATGGCACAGGATCTTCCCAATAATCAACTTCAACATATCGGTAACTTATCCCCCCTCCTCCATACTCTTCTGTGATTTCCCAATCAGATGCATAGGGCATATCCCATTCATACTCAATGATATTGTGATCTTTCGAATAATAGGCCTCTGCGCTAATGGTTTCACATGTACTTATCTCCATAATGCCAAAGCCATCATCCGCTGCAATGTAACTACTGGTTGGTTTGCCAATCCAGACTGTTTTCGATACTTGTTTAGAAAAGCCACAATAATCAATTTTTGCTGTAACTGTTCCAGAACCCCAAACACTAGAACTTGATGGACTTACAGTTATCGTTGTATCCCCAGAACTCTGAATTTTGACCAGATTCGAACTAAGCGTCCATGTGACCTTTGAATAATGATTATTTGCTGCTTTATCGTTCCATTTCAATGTATATGTCCTGCTTCCCGAGCAACTTAAATAATCGCTTCCTGTCATTGTTGGAGATTCAACTGTTTTTCCACTCCATCTATAATAAATCAGGCGAGGATTATCGATATAATAAGGGCAATGGTCAAATTTGTGTTTTGCCAGCGGGCCGTCATTCCATTTTGATATAAAGTTATTTTCTGATTCAACGATTCCATAATGTTCAATATTTTCGAGCGAGTCACCACTCGTGGGTACATAAGTAACTATATCTCCATTTTCGACATCTTCATCAGATATCCACATAAGACTACCTTATATTAGCCCCGATTAAATGTAAGCAGAAAAAATCCTTAAAAATAGTTATAATGGAAGAAGGAAAAACTGCAAAAATGGAAGACCATAAGCCGAGACGTCGAATTAGCAGAAAGCAAAAAA
>SDBV01004361.1_pt1 | contig 20445 bp, 18 predicted proteins | sample 2277081 | NCBI WGS metagenome assembly SDBV01 (sample SAMN10402039, study PRJNA504765) | marine sediment metagenome | isolation source: marine sediment core GS10_PC15, 223 cmbsf | place: Arctic Ocean: Southern Knipovich Ridge | collected 2010 | reverse complement strand
ACGTCGTTACCTCCGTCCACCGCCCCAGGTGCTACCGGTTGGAGCGACCAGTTACCAGGTGGGAATTGCACCCACTGAAAATCGCCGACTTTTCACGGCACACGTTATGCTTCAGCATATCGCCGCGTCAGTGCCGCCCGGTGGCGCTACGCAAGGATGCCAGCGGCCTCGATCAGGGCCGCCAAAGTTGAAAGTTACAGCCTGGCCCTTTGCCCCGCGAGGGCGGTTTGCTCGTGTGTTCGAGTCGTTGCTACTCCGGTGCCCCACCCCAGGCGGGGGCCGTGCGGAGGATGCAATGCTAGCACGAACCTCTGCCAGCAGATAGACTGCTTACCTAGCTTGCGGTGTCCAGAGGCACGTAGTCCGCCAAGGATCCGAAATGGATGTGACGTTCTTCGCATGGGTAGACGAAGCTAGGTTTTTGCCGGCAGGACTCCGCCACCGGCTACCTGAAGCGGTTCTCGGCGAACACACCTGGGTCACTACGTACGAACCTGTATTCGCTTGTCCCCCGAACGCTGAGGACGGCGACTACTGGTACTGCCGGGGCGAGTGCCATACGACCCCACCGGAAAGTCATACGGCCAGGTTACTTCGAAGCGGGCCTGGCGAAATCGAGTTCGCCCGGTTCATCGGGTCTCCCGAATGATCGGCTTCAGAGCGTCGGGCTCAGTTACGGCCGCGACGGCGTCGGCCACCAAATGGCGAATCGTATCCTGTACGCTACTGGGGGCGATCACAGAGATCCGCTCACCGTAGAAGGGGCCAAGGGCTACAATCTGTCGGTAACCCTGTACGGTGTCTACGGAGGAAAACGCAACCGACACGTTATGCAGGAATGGGAGAGAATCACTCAGGAGTGGAAGCGCCGAAAGCGCAACCAGCGGGATGATGGATGAAAACATCATGAACGATCCAGATGAGCGTTTCACCGAAAAGCTGCTCAGGGAGGCCCTTGGCCCCAAGTTTAGTCCCGCGATCCTGGAGCAAGTTCGGGAGGCAGAGAGCCTCCTGATCGACCGCAAGAATCATCTCGCGGATCTTGTCGATGCCGGCGTGATGGCAGAAGAGCAATTCGCTGATCTGGTGAACCGGGTCTTGTCAGTTTACTTGAGGACGGTGGCCGATATCGTGGGAGAGGATTCATGCCGAAAAATGTACGACTTTGGCCCGGACGATGAAGTCCAACTCGTGAATCCGCGAGAATTGCGGCGCCGGATGGAATACCGGGCCACGCCGGAAATGCTGGCGGCGATTATTGCGGATGAGCTGATCATCGCTGGAAACAGTGTTTCCGTGCAAGGTGATGAGAATGACTTCGACAACGACTCGAGGAGAATCATTCAATTTGTTTTCGCCAAGGGCGATATGATGCTTGCGGGAGATGCTTCTCGAGACCAGGTCAGTTGTTGGCAAGCTGCGATATTCGCCATCTATTTGGCGAAAAGCATGTCGGGCGACGGCGTTGGGCAACTGATATGGAGGGTCTGCGAGAAGACAATGTTCTTGGGAGGCTGCCGTCTCCAGGCAACTGCCGATGCCGTGGAGGAGTTCTATCGGTTATGCCGAGACACACGAACGGAGCCCGATGCGGATATGGAAACCTACGTCGAAGCAGAGGAGATGAAGCAGATTGAACAATGGCTCTCAAACCATTGTCGGAGCGCCAGTCCGGCTCCCCTGAATGATCGCGACAACTGAGCGATGGTTGGAGGCGCGCTTTGCGTCTCTCAGGCACAACTTCTAGGCCGCCTCGCGCGAGTCGGGGTCCCGACCGCGTGCCTCGGGTCGTACTTCGCGGAACTGCAAAAGCTCAGCCTGTATCGCCCGTGCCTCGCCGTCATATCCCGTCGGCTTCATTCGCCGCATCCAACGGTCCAGTAGCGTTGGATCGCCTTGAATGCCTTTCCACATTGTTTGGAATTCGACAAACGTCGGACGAGGCACGTGAAAAGCCCTTTTCACTGCTCCCGAGAGATGTCGCGTTGCCTTGCGTACGTCTACCTCAAGCCGTGCCCAATAGCTGTCGAAATGCTCGTACAGCTTCGCCAAATCGGATTCCATGACCATACCTCCGTATACGTGCTGGCCAGTCCCGGAGCCAACGTGGGACGCTGGGAACGAGAATCGCGATTATACGCGTTTCGAAGTGCAGAGAAACACCAATCTGAGCGGAGGGGAGGAGACACGCAATACCAGGGAGCCTGGGGGCGCTAGGTAAACTTCAGCGCGGGGCGACAAGGATTCGGATCTAGCTCATTTCTGTCGTGAAACGCATTCGAGTCTATGTTCCTCGGGAGTTTCTTGAAGAATGCTCCCGACTCGCCAGCGGACTCTCAAGTGTCAAGAGTTGCCCCATCTCCTTGGAAGAAACGTCACCCATCCGGCATGGCTGTGTGCCATCGTAGGCACCACCCCACAGAGAACCATTCAGCATTCAGCATTACAGCAAGTGCCGGGCCTTGATCTCCAGGTAGCTGTTCACCAGCGGGGCGGTCATCTCTTCGGGAAAGACGTCCAGCGAGAGCACGGCTTTGCTGGTGAGATCGGCCAGGAGCTGGTGGCGCCAGGCGAGGATGTCGGCGGCCTCGATCAGGGCCGCCAAAGTTGAAAGTTAAAGCCTGCCCCTTCCCCGACAAGATCTAAGGACTGACCCCTTTGCCTTTGCTGGTGCGTGAGGCTTTGACCGAAGGCGGGCAATGTTCTTTCCGGTACCTTTCAACCTGACTTGAATACTTGGTGTTGAAGGTCTTCAAGTACTCAATGTATTTGGCGGGGTCGTGGCCAGACTGCTCTGACATTCGCCGTCGGCTTTGGCGAATCTCCTCAATGACTGTCTCGCTGGTAATCATCGGTTACTCACCTCCCATCAACTCCAGCGGCGTAACCAGTGCCGGCACATGAAGCCCCAGCAACGTGTTTACCCGCCGAATATGGTTGAACTTGTTGGCATTTGCCAGGTGTTGACAGTTCCACGTCAGCAAGTAGTCGAATTTGTGCAACGACGCCAGGGCGAGATGAAGGGCATCCCCGAGGGGATCACTTGGCATTACCTGATGTTTGATGTAGACCTCCACGATCTCCCTGATCTCGTCTTCAATCGGGATTGCCGGGAGCCGCAGCGCCATGGAGAGGGCGTCGTCGCGATGGGCAAGATTTCCCGTCTCCAGTTCGGCGAGCACCGCGGTGCTGGTTATGACTTCGTAGCTTTGCCGCTGACTGTCCCACCACTGGCGCGTCCAGTCACGCATGGCAATCACGGCGGGCGCGGTGCGTTGATCGTGATAGAAACTGAAGATCGATGTCTCGATGTAGACGCTTTCGCTCATGGCCCCCCTAGCTGACACGTGCCTAACGGACAAAGGTCGGTTGCATCCCGTGGAATGAACAACTCGTTTTCTGGGGATATGTCGCCGGCCATGGCCCTTCCCTTGCGATGGTGCTTCTGTTCTTGAGTGTACCCTATCGGGGGTCGTGTCGCAACGCCGTAGCCAAAACACTAAGATCTACGGACTGACCCCTTTGCCTTTGCCTTTGCCAGCGGGAGGCGAGGCCCTTCAACATAGCAGGAGTCTTGACAGACATAGTTCAACCTCCATTGGCCGGGGCCAGGCAAGGACCAGATGGTGGACTGGAAACTTAGATGACTTCCACGCATTCTATGACACACCCGTGGAAGGGGCAACTACCGGCCACCGAGAACCCCCTCTAGACCCCGTTAGCCCCTTCATTTTAGGGACAGCCAGCTATCTACAGCAAGTGCCGGGCCTTGATCTCCAGGTAGCTGTTCACCAGCGGGGCGGTCATCTCTTCGGGAAAGACGTCGAGTGAGAGGACGCCCTTGCTCTGCAGATCGGCCAGGATCTGGTGACGCCAGGCGAGGATGTCGGCGGCGGCCGCGGCCGGCCAGAGTTGAGCGAGGGTGGGCTGTTCGACGTCGACTGCGTCGAACATCCGCCGGTCGCGCAACAGCACGCCCAACGGCAGGTGCCGGCCCACCAGGTTGGTGAGATACTGCTGAACCTGGTTGGCGTTGACCTCGTCGATGAGGTTGGTGATCAGCACCACCAGCGAGCGTTTGCGGCAGTGCGAGGCCAGGTAGCGGAACGCCAGATCGTAGCGCGACTCGCAGAGTTGCGGGAAGCGGTCGAAGGAGGCGTGCAGCAGGCGGTTCATCTGGGTCATGCCGCCCCGGGGCGGAATGAAGCCGTGGATCTCGTCGGAGAAGCTGATCATCCCCACCGAATCTCCCTGCCGCAGCGCCACGTAGCTGAGCATCAGCATGGCGTTCAGCCCGTGGTCCAGCAGGCTCAGCCCCTCCGCCTGGTTGGTCATCATCCTTCCGCAATCGAGCAGGAAGATGATCCGCTGGCTCTGGCTCGACTGGAAATCCTTGACGGTCAGCTTCTGCCGCCGGGCGGTGGCCCGCCAGTCGATATGTTTGTAGTTGTCGTCGATGGTGTAGTCCCGCAGCCGCTCGAAGTCGTGGTCCAGCCCGATCCGCCGGGTGCGGCGGACCCCCAGCAGGCTCAGGCGGTTGGTCCGCGCCAGCAGGGCGTACTGGCCGAGCTGTTTCATGTCGGGATAAACGTGGATCACCGACCTAAGCGGATACTCGAACATTCGCTGCCAGAGCCCCAGCCGGCTGTGGACCCGCAGATAGACCCGTTGGGCCTTGAACGCCCCCCGGCGGCTGGCCCGCAGCACGTAACGCATAGCCAAGCGGCTGCGGGGCGGGATCCGGCGGGTGAACTCGTGGGGATCGGGGTTCAGTTCGTGGGGCATACCGTCGCGGATCGATACCGTGAAACTCCGAGGCGAGTGGTTCAGCAGCGTCAGGGCCACGCGATGCGGTTTCCGCAGCGAGGCGATCCGCACGGTCTCGCGCTCGGCGGAAAACGCCTTTCGCCGGGGCAGCGTCAGCAGGTCGGCCGCGGCCGCCAGGAGCAGCGCCAAGTCCAACACGGCCACCACCGCCAACACCACAATCACCCACCAGGCATCCGGCGTTCTCAGTGCGACCGACAGCAGCAACACGGTCGACAACGACGCGGGGGCCAGGATGAATCCCCACAGCGGCGCCCGGGGATATACCTGCAGCAACCGCCCCAGCACACCGAAGGGCGCGGCGATGGCCGCCATTCCGGCCAGCACTAGCGCAAAGACCGTCACAGCCGGGGTACCTCCACCGAGCCCATCAACTTCCGAAGCAATTCGTCGGCCGAGTGGCCTTCCACCTCCGCTTCGGCCGAAAGGATCACCCGATGCCGCAGGGCCGGCAGGGCCAGTTCGACCACGTCGTCGGGCACCGCGTAGTCGCGGCCGTGGAACGCCGCCAGGGTGCGGGCCCCTTGCATCAGCGACAGCCCCGCGCGCGGCGACGCCCCCAGGTGAAACTGCGGCCACTGGCGCGTCTGACGCACCAGGGAATTCACGTACTGCAGCAACTTCGGGTCGACGAACACGTCGCCGTTGCGGCGGGTGATCTGGACGATCTCTTCGGGGCAGGTCACCGGCTCGAGCTTCTCCATCCGCTGGTCCCACTCCACCTGCACGCTGTGCATCGAGAGGATGCTGGCCTCCTCCGCGTCGGAAGGATAGTCGATTACCAGCTTGAACATGAAGCGGTCCAATTGGGCCTCCGGCAGGTTGTAGGTCCCTTCGGCCTCGATCGGGTTCTGGGTGGCCAGCACCAAGAACGGCCGCTCGATCTTGTGGCTGGTGCCGTCGATCGTCACCCGGAATTCCTGCATGATCTCCAACAGCGCCGCATGCGTCTTGGCCGGCGAGCGGTTGATCTCGTCGGCCAGCAGCAATTGCGTAAACACCGGGCCGGGCCGAAAGCGGAATTCCTGGGTCTTCAGGTCGAATACCGGCGAGCCGGTGATGTCGGAGGGCATCAGGTCGGCGGTGAACTGGATCCGGCCGAACCGGCACCCCAGCACCCGGCCCAAGGTCCGCACAAACAGCGTCTTACCCAACCCCGGCACACTCTCGATCAGCACGTGCCCGTTGGAAAACAACGCCACCAGCGTGCCCAGCACCAACTCGTCCTGGCCCACGAATATCTTCCCGACCTCGCCCGTAATCCGATCGAAGAGTTGCCTTGTAGGCGAGTCGGAAGTCTCGGACGTGGAGGCCACCAGCGGCGCGGCGGCGTCGGGATTCTGTCCAGCAGGTAGATCAGTCATGGCAGGGATTCAGGGGTTGGAGGAGGAAAAATCAATACGCCAGTCAGTTACGAGCATCCCCGGATTGGACTCACGGCCGGGAACTCCATTCATCATTCTGCATTCTGCATTCATCATTCTGCATCACTCATTGATTTTAGTCGTTTGCTGATAATGCGCCAACCGCCGCCGGGAGTAGCCCTCGTCGCGCGAACGCTCCAACATTTCGGCCAGGGCCTGGACGTGCTTGCCGAAGTCGGACGTGCTGTCGCGCTGCAGCCGGCGGGGCAGGCCGAAAATGGGCCAGCGGGAGAAACAGAAAATGACTCCCAGCGCGGCAAAATGCCAGAGGATCCAACACGTCGGAGGGCGAAAGAAGATCTCCATGCCCGTGGGAACCTCCGCCGACGGGTCTTTCTCTCGGATGGGCGGCCCGCCCGCATCGCTCTCCAGAAACACCACCGTCTTGCTCGGCGGCCCCACCTCCTCGATCAGCTTCCCGGCCAGCTTGCGGTGCTGGTGGTTGACCAGCGGCAGGTTCAACAAAAACGAACCGTTGGCGACCACGATCAATTGGCTCTGGCCCCATTGTCGGCGGGTCACCAGCACGTCGTCCTCCGACTTCAAGAGCACCTCGGCACCCTCGACGCCGTCGACGCAGCCGCTGAGCTCGATTTCCACTTTCGAGACGTCGACGCCCTGGGCCCACGGCCCCGCCAGCTTGCTGACTTTGCGAGGCTGATACTTGCCCTTGACCGTGAACCACTGGCAATCTTCTTCCGCGGGGATCGATACGCGGTCGATCTCGAAGTCGTCCTGGGCCGTGTCGGCTGCTGCTTTGATCAGTTTGGCCTGCCCCGGTGGTGCGCCGGGCTTGACCTTCTCCCAGTACCAGGCGGCGGCGTCGAAATCGCGGCCCACGTAGATCAGCGTGCGGCCCGGCTCCTCTTCGAGCCAATCCGTAACCGTGTAGTCCGACCCCTCGAAATCCCAATCTTCCAGCACATGGTCCGGCTGGTCGAGCAGCCAATCCTCCAGCCATTCGCGGACGTTCTCCCCGTCGGCATTCTTCGAGGGCGGTTCGAAGTCGTTGGGAAACCAGACGATGCAGTCCGCCTGTTGCTGGAGTCGCGGCGAAAGCCAGCGCCACGAATAGACCTTGTGGCCCTCCGCCTCGAACATCTCACCCAGCACGGCCGTGCCGTTGACCGAATAGGTGGCGGCCCCTTTCCGTTGGCCGTATGCCGTATCGATCTGCTTCGAACAGCCGGCAGATGCCACTGAGGCGAGCAGCGCAAGACCTAGCAGGTAGCGGGTGGCAGGAGGCAGATAGCCGGCAGCAGCTACCGCGCCGGCCGAGTCGTGATTCTGCCTTCTGCCTTCTGCACTGATCATTCTGAATTGACCGTTCATTACTCAGCCCACCCCCTCGGTCGAGAGCGATTCGAATTCATCCAGCCGCGACCAGCAGGACTCGAATCGGGCCCGATCCAGGCGGCGGTTGCCGAAGAACACGTCTTCGAAGGCCACCATCGTCTGTTCGACCAGCCGCCTCAGGGCCCTGCGCGGGCCCACTTCTCGCAGGTACTGGCGGTTGGTCTTCCCCTTGGTCAGCCGGATGATCTGCTCACGGTCGAGCCTGACGAGCTGGAAGCTGAACAGGTAGACGATCGCCTGGGCGTAGTTTCCCTGTTCGTAATGCGCACGGGCTTCGCCCAACAGATCCAGCCGGCCGCGGCGAACGGGAAACGGCAGGGATTCGATCCGCTGGGTATCGTCCTGCTGGGCGGCCGTTGCAGTCTCGGACTGGGACTCCGCGGAGCCGCCGCGCCATTTGCGGTACGCCCGAACCATAAGGTACACCAGCAGCGCCGCCGCCAGCACCAGCCCCACACGGATCGTCCACTGCCAGAAGGTGGCGGGCATGGTAAACAGCGAGCGCCAACTCCAGCCCGACCACCAGTCCCAGAGCCAACTTAGGTCCCAATCCGGCGTCAGGCCGTCCAGCCAGTTCCAGAACCAGCTCCAATCCCGGGGCTTGGGGATCTCCACCCGCCGCACACCGTCCGTTTCCGAATCGTACCAGGGATAGTCGTTGGGCCACCAGTTGTCGAGCGCTTCCCGCCCGGCCACGACGGACTGGTCGGCCTCGGTCTGCCCCGGGGCCGGGGCGTGCATCAACAGCAACAGCACCGCGGCGCTCATGTCAATTGCCTCGTCAGCCGGGCCTGCTCGGCGCGCATCATCAACTCCACCTCCCAGCCCTCACGGCGAATCCGCAGATCCAGGTAGCCCAGGAACCGAACCACTGAAAAATAACCGACCACCAGCCAGAGGGCCAGGGGGTAACAAACCGTGTAAGGCGTTCCCGACCAGTGCCACTCGTTCAGCAGCAGACCCCCGGCCAGCCAAAACGAGAGCCAGAAGGAGACAAACAACAGCGACCCGATCCCCAGGGCGCCCATCCATCGGGCGAACAGCTCACCGGCGTATCCCGCGTGCAACAGCCGGCGGCGGCGGTTGGTGGTCATCTGCCCGGGCTGCTTGCGGCGCATCGGATTTCGCTCCAGCAGGATCACCTCGCTCAGATACGGCCAGGCCACGTGGAACAGACCCCACCCGATCAGCAGAAAGAACGACGCCACACCTACGAACACCGAAAAGGGAGGAAAAAGCAACAGCCATGAAAACAGCAGCAGGGTCAGCAGGCTTCGCAGAAACAGTTGGAAAAACGCCAACTGCCACAGCGATTTTCCAAACCTTCGGGCGATCTCTCCCGGCCGAGGCTGCCTGGTGAACAACGCCTCGCCGAGGAAGAGCGTGACCGGAGCAGTCACCAGGGGCATCTCCAACGTGATCAGCAGGAACATATACCACACGTAGCTGACCGGAAACCCGAGCGCGAAGTCGGGCTCGATATAGTCCGCCAGCAACCAGTAATTAAGGCACGCCGCCGGCACCACCCCGCAGGCAAACGCCACCAGCAGCGGCCAGGCGTAGACCCGGATCACCCGCAATCCCAGATCCAAAATGTCCAGGTAGCTCCGCTCCCGGATCACGATCAGGTTCTGGTCCAACTGCACGTCTATTCCCCTCGCGGATAGCCCAAAAACACGAAGTAATACATCAACATTCCGGCGGAGATCACGCCCACGGCGGCCTTGACCGGATAGGGAACGGGCATCGGAGACAGCAAGCCCTCGATCAGCGCCGCCAGCAAGAACATGATGATCGCGGCGCACATGGTGGGCACCGCCTGATCGACGGCCCGGCGGAGCGAAGCCGTTCGGGCATACCCCTTGGTATCGATCAGCGAGAACCCCAGCCGCATCCCGGCGGCCGCCGAAAGCACCACCGCCGTCAACTCGAACGGACCGTGGGCCGTGACGAAGTTGAAGAAGTTCTCGTTCTGCGGGAGCGTACCCATGTGTCCGAAGACCGCGCCCAGAAAGCTGGCGTTGAACACGGTGGCAAACAGCCCGCCGATGCCCAAGGCCAACCCGAAAACAAAACACCGCAGCCCGATGCCGGCGTTGTTGAAGATATAGAACCCCACCATTGCGACGCGCGCCTGGGCGGGATTGTCGGAGATCGGCCTGGAGAAGTCTTCCTCCAACCTCATCATGAACGGCTTCTTGATCACGGCCTCGGCATACTCCGGCGATGTATAGGCCATCATGGCAGACATCAGAAACACACCCCAGAAGATGAAAAACGCCAATCGCAGGCAATTGTCCGCAAACAGATGTTGCGGCACGTCGACGAACAACCTCTGAAGCCAGTTGCGTACGTTGAAGGTACGGGCGCGATAGAGCTGGTTGTGGGCCCGACCTACCAGTTGGTGGAGGTAGCGGACCGTCCCCGGCGGAAGCTGATAGGCGTCGGCCAGGGCCAGATCGGCACAGGCTGCCCGGTAGAGCACGGAGAACCGGGCCGCCGCTGGCGCCGGCACCCTCTGCCGCGAGCGGCCCTCCATGGAAGCGCAAAGCTGCTCCAGTTCCCGCCAGTTCGCCCGCCGCGATTCCAGAAGCTCGGATACTTTCATGAAACCTCCGCTGGCCGACCAACCCTTCGCGTCGGTGCCGGTCGGCCCCAGCCACTCAACCGAGTCGGTCTGTTGTTCAACGGTCTGTCAGTCATTCGTGCGCGGTCATTTGCCCCGCCCATCAACCGCCACGGCCGCCGGCTCGTCCTCCGATGCTTCATCGACGACTCGGGCCAGCAAGGCTTGTGGCTCCATAAACGGCGAGCCTTCCCGGATCACATCGTCGTGCCCCTCGGTGATGAACGTCCGCCGGTACAAGGCGCATAGCAGCAGGTCGAGGTTGGTGCTCGCCGGCAGATCGAACTTCCTTCGCATCGGCTCGCCAAGATGCCGGGCGATCTCCAGCCGGCGGCCCCACGAAAAGGTCTGCCGTCGCTGCACGTAGGCCGCCAGCGCCCGGGCCATGCTGCGGCTGGCCTGGAAGTTGGCCGGAATCTGCTCCGCAATTTGCCTCGCCTCCGGCTCGCCGGTCTGGACCACCCCCCGGCTGTAGAGCCACTGCCGCTCTTCGACCACTACCATCGTTCCGGCGGCCCAGTCGCCCAGGCGTTGGAAGCGGTTGTTCATCATGGCCACAAACAGGCCCAACAGGTAGCACACCGGAAACATGTCCAACGCCCGCAGCCAGTTCCGCAGCACCGCCTGCACGCCGTTGATCGGTTGCCCATCGACCGACAGCACCCGGATCTGCATCAATCGCTTGCCGGGAGTCTGCCCGTTCCAGAGGGTCTCGAACAGACCGCCGTAGAACCAGGTCACTATGAACACCAACACCAAGGCCCCCCCGATCCACCACGAGGGCCCCAACCCGGTCAAACCCACAACCAGCGAGAACGCGAAGGTCCCCACACCCACCACGAAAACCCGGATCATCAGGTCGATCAGGTACGCCGGCAATCGACGAAACGGCCCCGCCACTCGATACCGGAAGGCAATGTTCTCGGGCGTGACGATCTCGATGCTGGTGTCGAATTGATCGGGTTTGTTTGCCATGGGTCCGACTATACCGCAACCGGTTGAAATCTGAGGTTTTGTACGATGGCCCTCCGAGGCCGTCGACCGCCAACCAGTGCCGACGGCCTCGGAGGGCCATCGTACCATTTCCGCAACTCCTGACCGGCTGCAGTATACCTGACCGCGTGCGGGGATCCGTGACCGCACCGGCAGCGCGAAGCTCATGCCGAGCCATTCACTCCGGCCGTACCGCGCGCTGTGGGATTGGCAGGAGCTTGGCCCTCCAGGAATTTCCAAACACTCCCTACATTATTTGCGACCGCCGGCCATCTCGCAACCGGGGGGAAACCTGGCCCCCTTGTTTCCGCCGGGAATGCCCGGTACAAAGCAGAGTTTACCCTTACTTGCCAGGAGGAATCACCCCATGGAACTCACCGACAAGACCGCCTTGGTTACCGGCGGAGGCAGCGGTATCGGACTGGGCATCGCCGCGGCGCTGGCCCGGGAGGGCTGCCGCGTGGCAATCGCCGGACGCGACCAGCAGCGACTCCGCGACGCCGCGGCGACGTTCGACGCCGGACCACCCCCGATAACCCGCCCGTGCGACGTCGCCGACCGGGCCGCCGTCGCGCAGTTATTCGCCTGGCTGGACGAACAATTGGGCCCCCTGGACATTCTCGTCAACAGCGCCGGGATCAACATCGTCCGGCGGCAGATGGCCGAGTTGGACCCGGCCGACTGGGACCGCATAATGGCCGTCAACGTCACCGGCTCCTTCAATTGCATCCACGCGGCATTGCCCGGCATGAGAGCGCGGAACTCCGGCCTGATCGTCAACATCTCGTCGATCGCCGGGAAACGGGCCATGAAACTGGGGGGGGTGGGTTATTGCGCGTCGAAATTCGCGCAGACTGCCCTGGGGACCACCGTGGGATTGGAAGAGCGGGAAAACGGGATCCGAGTGACCAACATCTACCCGGGCGAAGTCAATACCCCCATCTTGGCCAAGCGACCAACCCCCGTTCCGCCGGAGAGAAAGGCCCGTATGCTTCAGCCCGAGGACATCGCGGCATGCGTGCTGACGATTGCCAAGCTGCCGTCCAGGGTGCAGGTCCCAGAACTGGTGATCACACCGCTATATCAAGAGTATGCATAGGACCTGTCCAAGAACCAGTTACAGTTCTTACGACTGTTGATAGCCCCGCCCTTCCGGGGCGGGGTTGCTGGAGTGCGGCCACATCCAACCCGGCCCTTCCGGGCGGGGCTATTCTCCAAAAGTGCGACGTTGTTTCTCGGCAATCCCTCAGGACGGTCCGGTCGGACTCTTGCCGGTTCTTGCCCTTTTTAGTTTGCAGGGGGGCCACTTACACTCTTCGGCCAGGACTCCTACAATGACCAGTAGATAGATTCCTCGCGGCTTGTGGGGCACCTGTTCATAGCCCCGTCAGCCACCAGATTCATCCACTCTATTGAAGTGTGGTCTAAACATGGCGTTGTTTATCCTGCGCTGCGTTTTTGTCGTGGTGGCGGCCGGTCTGGGGATTCTTTTCATCGATACGGGCCGCGATGCGGGAGTCATCCCCAGAGACTCCGTGTGGTGGCCGATAGGAGTCTTCCTCGGAATGTTCCTGCTCTCATTGGGGGTCATCGGCCTGGACATGGCCTTCCGCCGAAAACAGTTGGACATCATTTCGTCCGTCTATTTTGGTGTGATTGTGGGCCTGTTCCTGGCATACGTGGTGGGATTTGCCCTGGTCCCGCTGCCGATCAAGGACGAGTGGCGCGACGCCGTCCAATTGGTCCTGGGACTCACATTCTGCTACGTCTGCACCAGCCTGCTGATGCAAACCAGGCACGACTTCCGGTTCATCATCCCCTACGTCGAGTTCTCCCGTGAAGTCAAAGGGAGCAAACCTTGCATCCTGGATACCAGCGTGGTAATCGACGGGCGGATTGCCGACGTGGTCGAGACCCAGGTCTTCGATTGCCAGTTGATCATGCCGCGTTTTGTGATCGGCGAACTGCAGGGCATTGCCGACAGCTCCGACAAGCTCCGCCGCAGCCGGGGCCGCCGCGGACTGGATATCCTCAACCAGCTGCGAAACAACGCCAACATCGACATGGAGATCTTCGAACGCGAACTCTCCGAGTTTGCCGACCACCCCGTCGACCTCAAACTCGTCATCCTGGCCAAACACCTCGAAGGCAAGCTGGTCACCAACGACTACAACCTCAACAAGGTTGCCCGCCTTCAAGGCATACAGGTCATCAACCTCAACGATCTGGCCAACGCGCTGAAGCCCGTCTTCTTGCCGGGCGAGCAAGTGGAAGTCCGCATAGTCAAGGCGGGGGAGGAGCCCGGACAGGGCGTGGGATACCTCGAAGACGGAACCATGGTGGTGATCGAGTCGGGCCGCGATCACGTCAACCAGCAGGTCATGATCGCCGTGACCAGCGTGTTGCAGACCAGCGCCGGGCGGATGGTTTTCGGCCGCTACGAAGGCGACGCGTAGTACGATTCCACCTTCCTGCCGCGGCCCGCTGTGGCCTGGCAAGGCGATCCCGCAGCAGTACCCAGCGGCCCACACCGCTGGGCCTCAGCCACCGGGGGCCGGGACCAGCCTGCCGGCCCAACAACCGCCCCAGCGGCACAAGGCAGTCCATGGCAAACCTTCACAATCCACACTCGCACCGCTCGGAAGGACACCTCTCGTGGGGACGATCCTTCGTGCTCCATTGCCGGTATGGAAGCGGCGAGGGTCACAGCAGTAGAGCCGGAGGCTGCCGCACCTGCACGTCAAGAATCGGTCGTTTTTTGACGCCAATCGAAAAGGCATGACTTTCCGGGGCTGAGCACGAATTTCAGCAACTGTGGCTGCTCACAACTCTCCGCTGAGCCAGTGCGCCGGCACGTGCCGACGATCAGTTCACGTTCTCAGCACTGAGCACCGTCTTGACCGAAGCGCGGAAAATCCAGGCCGTGTCCAATGCGGGAAAAAAGTTTGCGTCGAAGCCTCCGAAGTAAACATACCCGCCGGCGTGCTGCGGGAAAGGCGAGATGGTAAAGGTCCGGGCGGCCAGCAGCATGGGTTTGCCGGGCTTCCAGCGCCCGTTGACTTCCTTCAACCGATAACTCTGATTGGACTGACGAATCAGATACGAACCGCCCGGATAGTAGCCAAAGAATGTGTGGGGGCTATACACCTTATCCTTTCCGCCTTGTTCGAGTTGGCCCTGAACGCCTATGATATGCACGGTACGCCCCGTGGCGGGATCTGTGATGGGCAGCATGAAGCTGTAGGCTGCGATGATATTGCCCTTGACGGCGAGCCCCCAGCCCTTTTCCACCAGTGCTCGAATCTTCAATTCGATCGCGGCTTTGTGGTGGTCGTTGGGATCCAAGCGGATGATTCGATCCGTGTGCGAAAAGAGAATCGATTCGCCGGATCCGCCCGGTGAAGCCACAGCGGTCAGACCGCGGATTCCGCCGAGTTCCCAATGCTCACGGGTATTGTCGGAGTAAACCTTTTCCCAGCGTGGAGCAGGCCCGTCAGTACGACGATAGACCGAGGTCCCGGCCGAGACATAAAGGCTGCCATTGGCTTGGGCGAACGACATGGGTCGGATGGCAAGCGGTCCGAGTTCCGGTTTCTTGTCCCAGCGGATTTTGCCGGGCTGATCACCGTGGTAAACTCCGCTGTAGATGCCCAACGCTCCCGCGGCAACAAAGATTCGATCGACTGCGGTTTTCTGATCCCGGTGGACAGCGAAGGCACGTGTCGAGCGTCGGTATTTGCCACCGGCCTGTAGAGTTGTTTTCGCCCACGTGTTGTTGGCGTCATCACGAGTCCAGATGTTGGACTCGCCGTAACCACCGCGGGGATAGTGATCTGAAGCCGCCAGAAGCAGATTCACCGGCGGAGCAAGCGATTTGCCATCGCCGTCGGTCGTGAACGTCACGGATTTCAGCGCCGTCACGCGGAGATGCTTTGGTCCCAGGGCCAGATCGACCTTCCAGGTCGCATCCGGTGAATCCAGGACGAGCACCTCAGACCAGGGAATGTTGGCGTATCCACGCGTGTCCATCCAGTAACCGTTGCCGCCATACAAGCGACCTTTGTGCGCGACCAGATGCACAATCTCGGTGCCACGAATCGTCTCGCCGGCAGACTCATGCACCATGCCCGCCTTAAAGGATTGTTCCCACAGACCGTCTGATTCGGATTGGGCAACGGCAGCAGGGCGAATCCATTTACCGCTAGAGCCGAATTGGACCAGCAAGAGAATCACGGCAAGCGATGTGACTTTCGTCATTTTGTTGCTCCGTACTAAGACGCAGCCATAACCGGCGCACGCAGCCTTCACTGTGTGGCCGCGCCTACCAGCGGAAGAACCGATAGGGGTCGTCCCACTCTTCGGGTACATCCAGGTAGAGCCCGTCGAGCCACCGGCCCTGCGTGGGGTTAGTGATGGGTTCCACCCGCACGTCACAGAGCCACAGCTTTCCGGCGCCGTCATACCAGATCTGGAAACGAGTCCGTTGGTCGGCCGTGCCGCTGGATTGCACTTCGAAGCTGAATCGCTCCCACTGGGGCCCGGGCACAAAACGTTGGTATTCGAAGAACGGCCGCCACGTGGCCATGTTCGTGATGGTCATGGTAACGCTTTCGGCCACCAGGCGTTCGGCCCGAGCTTTCAACGAGATGCGGTACCACTGACCTTTCTTGACGGGAACGTCGTGCTGGGCCAGCATGGTGCTGGGCCGCTTATCGCCTTCGGCTGGAGGACACGTCAGCAGCAGAGACCAGGCCTCGGTGCCCTGGGGTATCCGCTGGCGTCTGCAAGTGGCTCCTTTTGAGCCCGAGAACAGCCACTCGTCGGGCATGCCGTCGTGGTTATCAGATACAGGGCCCGCGTCGGCGCTGAAGTCACCGTTTTTCACCATGGAGGTCCCGGATCTGCCGCCAGCCCCACTGCCGCCGAGTGGAGTCGAGAAGCGGTCCAGCAACGGGGTTGAGCCGGCCACTCCCATGTTGCCCAGCAGGCGCGTGAGGAGGAAACTGGTGCGGCGATAGGTCCGCTTGAGGTTGTGTTGCGCCTTGCTGACGCCGTAGGGCGGAAGTTGACAGAAGACGACGCTGGCGCCTTGGGCCTTGCCCAGCACGCCGTCGCCAATGGCGGCACTTCCGGACAGCAGGGGCAACTCCCGCGGGGCGGGGTTGTGGACGTCTGCCGGGCCCACCCCCGCCAGCAAGGATTCCACGCCGAACGGCTCGAAGTAGCTTGCGATGTGCTCTTGGCTGTTGGTGGCGACCTTCATCGGCAGCAACGCGTTGGCCTCCTGCTCGTCGAGGCCGACGGCCAGCAAGTGCCCCCCCGCTTCGAGCCAGTCGGCGATGGCGGCGGCATCGGGGGCCAGTTCCCGTCCGCCGCCGCGTCCCACCACAAGCACCGTATCGGTGGTCAGCTTGCCGCGCCGGTAGGACTTCAAGGCGACGCCCGCCGACTCGAGATGGCTCTTCCCGGCGGGATCGCCAACGTAGACGGCCTTGCGCCTGGGCGACGGCTTCCACTTCGAGACGTAATCGAGCACGTTGCGGGCCAGCGTCTCGGCGGCGGGGTCGCTCTCGGTCCGGCCCGTCACGTCCAGTTGGCAGAACAGCACCATCCCCTTGCCTTCGCGGTACTCCATCAACGGGCTGTACTGGAGGCTGTAGCCGCCGTCGAGGATGGGCAGGAAATCGCCGCGGGCCGGTTTCTCAATCAGCACGGAGGCGACGTTGCCTCGGTTGCCGCATCGCCACAGCCGGCTGACCGGGATGCCGCACCACCTGACCGTCGGCGCGTAGTTGAACTCGGGACTCAGCTTGTACTCCAGGCGGGGCGGCGTGATCGTTGCCTCCCCGCGCCAGTTGCGCAAGTGCTCGTCGTCGATCCCGGCCAGAACCGGATGATCGGGCACCCGCTTGAAAACTCTCCTGAGCCCGTACGTTGCCACGCGGAACCCGAACCGCTTCTGAAGCACCTCCGGAGTCTGTTCGAAGAGGAGCACCTTCAACCCGTCCCGCACGCGCGTGACGTCCGGTGCCGGCCCGTGGACCGTGAGCACGTTTTTTCCCACGACCAGCGCGTCGTACGCCGCCAGGTCGGCTTCCGGGCCCACGTTGCGGTACCGGATCCCCATCCGATCCAACAGCCTGCTCGTCTCGCCCTGAGGATCGAACAGCGCGATCATAGCATCCACCCGGGGAGGCGTTGGGCGCGGTAGGACGTTGACGGAGAAGGAATTCTCCTGCGTCTGGCCCGAACTGAACCGGAAAGTTGCGCTCAGTTGGTACGTGCCCGAAGCCAGCCTGTCGGGCAGCTCGAACCGCAATGGGACGCGCTGCTGCTGTCCCGTCGCCACGGTAATCTCCCTGGTGCCCGCGACGCTGCCGGCGACGGACTGCGGCAGGCCGAACGACCACTTGCAGTCGCAGGTGACGGTTTCTCGGGAATTGTTGATCACGATGAGCTGTTTCTCGACGGTTTCGCCGGGGCAGAAGTTGTGGTCCTTGCTGGTGAAGGCCCCCGGCTTGCCGGCGATGTAGGCCAATAGCGGCCCGTTGTTGCGAATCAGGGCCTCGGCGGCGACCGTGGGTATCCAGTCGGAGCGTTGGAAGGCCAGGTCGATCCTCTCGTAGCGATCCTCGACGTAGTCCGGGCTGAAGCCGGGCCGCTGGAGGCTGCTCCAATCGACGTCGAACTCCCGGCGGCCTTTGTCAACGCCGTCGCGGAGGGTCCAGTAGTGCCCGTGGTTCCAGGGCGAGTTGGCAGACATGCCCCAGGTTCGCAACGCGGGCCAGTTGTCTCGGAAGTACATCGCGTAGACGGGGTACCGTTCCTTGAAATTGCTTGAACCCACAGGATGCGGATAGTCCCAACGATGCCAGCCCCCGCCTGAGCGAAACTGCTCGGCCTCCCAGCGGAGGTTCGCTTTCTCCTGGTCGCTGATTTGGTACGCCCGATCTCCGAAGAACTGTGCATTCCACTCGGCTATGCAGAACTCCCATGGCACGACGGCGCTGCCGAACTCCCGGCGGCCCTGATACCAACCTCGGTACATCGTCCAGTCCCACGGCATGGGCACGCTGTATTCACACGTGAAAAGCGGCTTCACCCCCTTGGTCGCCCAGTGTTCGAACCAGTCGGACATCTCCTGGATGGGGACGAAGTTCGCGTAGAAGTTGATCGTGTGCATGGGGCCCAGGTTGCCCGAGGCATGATGGTAGACGATGCGGCTGGAGTCGAGGCCTTTGATGATCGCCCCGGCCCGCCGGGCGAGCTTCACATTTCTGGCAGACCACTCGCTGCGTCGATCCTGGATCCCGTCGATCATGTCGGGATTCATGTCCTCGCCGTATCCGGTGGCATTGTGGCTGGTGGAGTAGGCCACGACCGACGGGTGATTCTGCGCCACGCGCACGTAGAACGCCGCGTGCCGGGCGTAACCGTTCGTCCGGTCGGCATCGCCGCGGTCCCAGTCGTAGTGGGCGAAGTGCGGTTGGGAGAGGGCAACCAACATTCCCACGTCGTCGGCGGCCCTGAGGATCTCTTCAAAGCTCAAATGTGACCCCGGCTCGCAGCCGTAGTTGTGCGTGTAGACGAAGTTGATCCCGAAGCTCTTCAGGCGCTGCATACTCTCTCGGGCCGCGTCGTATGTGGCCCATGCAGCGCCGACCTGGGCGTTGTCCAGGGGAACCGACGAGAGGAAGATGCGAGTACCGTTCAGCAAGAAATCCCGGCCGTCGATCCAGAACTCTCGGAAGGCGAAACGCACGGGAAGACTGGCGTCCAGCAGTTCCCCACCAGCCTCTAGCAGGGAAAGACGGAAGTGATACATGTTCTGCGGCGTATGGACGTCCCAGAGCTTCGCCGGCTTCCACGCCTCCGTCAGTGTGATGCGACCATCCTCCAGGTCGTCGCTCTGGAAGGGCTCGCTGGTGAATTCCAGGACCGTGCGTTTTCCGTCCGCAACGTTGGCCCTGAGGATGTATTTCGAGTCGTATTTCGGGTCATTGGCGGCAAGGCCCTTCAGTGCCACGTGGAAGCTGATACACCCCTTGCGCACCGACGTGACCACCTTCGCGTCGCTGATACGCGGACCCGGCGGCCTGCTGGCCAGGTAGACGTCACCGCACAGGCCGCGTCTTGCCACCCGGCCCTTGATCTTCCTGGCTGAGGCCGTGTCGCTGTAGGAGAGCATCACACCGCCCAGCGGCATGGCCACCACGAGCATGCTGAGGACGTGCTTCTGGCCCGGCCGGCACTCCGCCGACAGATCCACCTCGCCGCCGGGGAACCGTAGCTCGCCGGCCTTCTTGCCGTCGACGTACACCGCGGCAAAGGAATTGACGTACTCCGCGCAGAGGACGATCCGACGGCCGGTCCACTCCCCGGGCACCGTGATCTGGCGCTGGTACCAGGCCGCGGTGATGCCGCCGAGATCCTCGGCTTTCCAGCTCGGATGAGCATAGACCGTCTGGCAGTCCTTCTGCATGTAGTCGGTGATTCCCGGCCAGCACGCCGGCACCTTGAAACGGCCCCATCTTGCTGGGGGCACGGTGTCCGAACCCTCCCGGGCCGGTTGCCAGCGCCAGAGGCCGTTGATGCAGATCCGCTGGTGCGTCTTCGTAGACTCGCGATACGCCTCCTCCAAGCCCCACACGGACTGCACGCCTTCGGGCAGCTCGATCGGCGCGTCCTCCCCAGCGGCAACCCCTTGCAGCGCGCCGAAGACAAGGGCTACCAGCACGCACGCCGCAATCGCGAACTCCTTGGATACTGCACACATCGGATGACTCCTTTGGCCGGGCTTGACCGGCTCAACCTGGCAAACACTTCAGTTCGGCAAGGCCACACCTGGCACCGAGTGTCCACGATCCGCACCACATGCCCAACACGAAAGCAACGCAACAGTCTGAAGGATTCGCGTGGCGTCGCTTATGGGCATGACTCTTTGCGGCGATGCCACCGCCCCTGATTATACCGAGTGTTTGCTGCAATAGCCCTGAGCAGAGATTTCCGGACGCCGACCTCCAAGGCCGGCCCAATTGCCAATAGGCTGCGTCCCATCAAAGGTTGGAAATTCGACGTGTGCGAGGAACCCCAGCACAAGTAAGCGTCCGCCAAATCCATACTTGCCAGGTCGTGTATGCTTAAGTGCTGGGGCGCAGCACTCTTGGGAGACACGTAATGGGCCGGCCACCGAGCGATCTGGACGACTATTTGGACTGG
>SDBV01004359.1_pt1 | contig 20447 bp, 21 predicted proteins | sample 2277081 | NCBI WGS metagenome assembly SDBV01 (sample SAMN10402039, study PRJNA504765) | marine sediment metagenome | isolation source: marine sediment core GS10_PC15, 223 cmbsf | place: Arctic Ocean: Southern Knipovich Ridge | collected 2010 | reverse complement strand
CCTCGATTCGCTGCGTCGCGCGGCCGGGTCGGCCCCGCGACGCAGCGAATCGAGGCGACCGGCGCATCGGTGTCCAGCGTGAAGTCCGTATACGACTTGCCCACCGGCATGTGCAGCGGCAGGTCACGATTCGTGCACAGCAGCCGCAGACCCAGTTGGCGCAGCGTAGTGGCATATGGCGCGTCATTGCCGTCGACGAGCGCGATAAAGGTCTCGCTGCCTATATAGCTCGAGCGCGCTCCACGCTCCTGCTGACGACTCGACAGCAGGCGCGGTTCGCGCCGCAACGTATAGAACGCGGCGAGTGAACCGTGCCATGTGCGCCTGGTGCTTCCCTGCGCGGTGCTCGCATAGAAAGGCAGGAAGCTTTGCTCGGGTTCCTGGCGATCGCCATATCCTTGCACTTCAAGCACGCTGTGCACCTCGAAGTCCATCGGCCGGGTACGATCGCCGAGCACGTGATACTCGGTCTTGCCTTGCTGCAAATGAATGCGTTCCGCGCGACGCTCGAACAGATTCACGACCGGCGTACAAAACAGCCGGAAGTTGCCGGCATCGATCGAGTTGTGCAGGCGCGTGACGCTGCGGTCGAGCCACACCACAATCTCGAAGTCATGGCCCCGCGCGCGCGCAAGCAAGGAGCGCAGCCCGGTAAACTCCGCGAACAGAAAGCGCTCGGGACACGCGAAGTATTCCTGCAGCAAACGGTAACCGCTGAACGAACGGTCTCCATACGGCAGCAACGCCTCCTCTTCGCTGAAGCCTTTGGCCTGCAATGCCGACGCTTCGTGGTGTTCTTCGACGAACTCGCCGTCCTGCGCCACGGTTCGCACGGTGTAGCCGACGCCATTGGCCAGCAACTGTTCGTAGATCAGTCTGGGCAGTTCGTCCGCGCCGGCAAGAAAGAGCGGCAGGCTGTCGAGCGCAAGCATCTTCGCCTGCACGCCCGACAGAGTCCTGAATTTCAGGCGCAGACCCGCGCGAACCCGACGCCCCGCAGGCGCGGCGAGGCCCGCCGCGGCGAGGGCCGCCGGTGTGTCGAAGTAGCGCGCTTCGGCAAGCTGCAACGGCCACAGCGTGACGTCATGCGCGGTGCGGTATTCGCACGCCGTGCGATCGCCGAAGCCGGTCAGGCTGCGCAGCACGGTATGCCGCGCGACATCATGGCCCGCGGGCGGCAGGTTCTCGGCCTCGTCGGGATGCAACTGCACGACCGCCATCGATGGAATCGGCGTCAGGTAGTGCGGGTAAATCATCTCCAGCAGATGCTGCGTGAACACCGGATACTGCGCATCGAGTTTCAGTTGCACGCGGGCAGCAAGAAACGCGAAACCCTCGAGCAACCGCTCAACATACGGATCCGCGCACTCGAAGCCTTCCAGGCCCAGACGGCCGGCAATCTTTGGATGCTCGCGCGCGAATTCCGCGCCCATCTCACGGACATGCTGAAGCTCACGGTTGTAATAGCGCAAAAGGCGTGGATCCATGGCGATCATCCAAACCAATGCGAGACGCGGAACTCGCCGGTCTCGAGATCGACATCCGTGCGCAGGTAGAGGCTGAGCGGCATCGGCTGCGCCCACATCTGCGCTTCGATACGGAAACTGAGCGACCGGCTGTCCATGCGCGACTCGTCGATGCTGGCGATCACCTGCACGGTGCTGCCGATCAGGCGCGGCTCGAAATCGAGCAGTGCGGCACGGATGCGATTCTGCAGCACGCCAGCGTCGATACTTGAGAGCGCCGCGCCCGCGAGATCGGGAATGCCGAAGTTGAGCACGGAGTTGCCTACGTGCTCGAGTCCTTCGAGCTCGCCGCTGCTCCATTGACGGGTGCAGTTGAGCAGCGACGCGATATCGCGAGTCACGCATTCGCGCAGACGGGCAGCGGTAATCACCCGCTGCTCGCGGCTTTCCTCGCGCTGAGCGGGCGCGAGGTCGGTCAGCCTATCGAGCAGCGAGGGCTGCAAGCGTTCCCGGGGGGTGAGTTCAGCCACTATTGCTTCGCGACCTGTTGCATGTCGTAGGTGAAGTCCTTCGTGCCGCCGCTTGCCTTGCCTTCGTCGTCCTGCGGCTGAAACGCGTACTTGAACTTGCCGAAGTGCAAGGTGATGTTTTCGGTGAGGCGCTCGTCGCCGCCGGTGCCGCCCGTCGAGACCGACGTGACAAGCACGCCTTCGCTCAGTTCGATGGTCACGAAGTCGGTCTGCTGACCGGTGGCATTAGTCACATAGAGGTAAGCGTTGTCGACGCGCGCACCGGTGCAGCAGGCGTTGAGAAGCGCGTTGGAGCAGCTATCGACATACTTCGTAACGGTGATGTCCTGCACGTTGGCCTTACCGCCTGAAGCGTAGCCGGCGCCCGTGTGCAGGTTGCCGGTATTGCTGACGCCCCACGACCACGCAATGATGGGGACTTCGTTCTTGTGCTTCGAATGGTTGGAAGCGCCCTGTATCGTGACCGCTCCAGAACCGAATTTCAGATGCATGTCGAAAGCCATAGTGACCTCTGTTGAATTACCGATTGAAAAGATTCGCCGGCCCGGCGAACGATGAAGAACGGAATCAGTTCGCTGCGCGTGTGTACCCCTGCGTGGTCATCCCACGCATGCTTACGCCGCTTGCGCGGAAGGCAGACGCGATACCAGTCTCAGGGAGACAGTCAGACCTTCCAGTTGATAGTGCGGCTTGAGGAAGAATTTCGACGTGTAGTACCCGGGATTGCCTTCCACTTCTTCCACGACCACCTCGGCCGCTGCCAGCGGCTTGCGGGCTTTGGTTTCCTCGCTCGAATTCACCGGATCGCCGTCGACGTAGTTCATGACCCAGTTGGAAAGCCAGTTCTCCATCTGCTCCCGGGTGCTAAACGAGCCAATCTTGTCGCGCACAATGCACTTCAGGTAATGGGCAAAGCGGCAGCACGCAAACATGTACGGCAGCCGCGCGGAGAGGTTCGAATTGGCGGTAGCGGCCGGGTCGTCATACTCCTCCGGCTTCGCAACGGATTGCGCGCCAATGAATGCGGCAACATCCGAATTTTTGCGGTGCACGAGCGGCATCAGCCCCATCTTGTCCAGCTCCGCCGAGCGGCGGTCGGTAATGGCAATCTCCGTGGGACATTTCATGTCCACGCCGCCGTCGTCGCTTGGGAACGCATGCACCGGCAGATTTTCAACCGCACCGCCCGATTCGACGCCGCGAATACGTGTACACCAGCCATACGATTTGAACGAACGGTTGATGTTCACCGCCATCGCATAGGCAGCGTTCTGCCACGTGTAGCTGGAGGATTTCGCACCTTCGGTCTGCTCTTCGAAATCGAATTCCTCCACGGGGTCCGTCTTCGCGCCATAGGGAAGCCGCGCAAGCGTGCGCGGCATGGTCAGCGCCAGGTAGCGGGCATCTTCCATTTCACGCAGCGATCTCCACCCGGCATAATCCGGCGTGCCGAATATCATCGACAGGTCGCGCGGATTGGAAAGCTCATCCCAGCTCTCCATGCCGAGCAAGGCAGATTCGGCCGCAGCAATAAACGGAGCGTGAGCAGCCGCGGCAACCTTTGCGATTTCACGCAGCAGTTCCACGTCCTGGGGACTATGATCGAAATAGTAGTCGCCCACAAGACAGCCGTACGGCTCTCCGCCGAGCTGCCCGTACTCTTCCTCATAGATACGCTTGAACACCGGGCTCTGGTCCCAGGCCACGCCCTTGAAGCGCTTCAGGCTCTTACCCAGGTCCTTCTTCGATACGTTCAGCACCCGGATCTTCAGCATCGGGTCCGTCTCGGTGTTCGTCACGAGGTGGTGCAAACCGCGCCATGCGCCTTCGAGCTTCTGGAATTCCGCGTGGTGCATGATCGCGTTCAACTGCTCGCTAAGCTTGCGATCGATTTCCGCGACATATGCGTTAATGGTTTGCGTGACATCATCGGAGACGATGTGCGAGTCCTCGAGCACCTGTTCGGCGAGGGTGCGTACCGCCGCTTCGACTTCTTCTCGGGCGCGCTCGTTCCTGGGCTTGAACTCCTTGCGCAGCAGCACGGAGAAGTCGCTGACGTCGCTGGTTTGCGCCGCTACGCCGGATTCGGCCTGTTGCTGTGTATCCATGATCTCTGTTACTCCTGTCCGGGTTCTACTTCGGTGGCGCGCGGCGCGGCGGCGAGAGACTGCATCAACGCCGGATCCTTGAGCGCTTGCGCAATCAGCTTTTCGGCGCCGGCCTTGCCGTCCAGGTAGGTACCCAGATTGGCGAGCTGCGTGCGGGCCTCGAGTAGCTTTGCGAGCGAGTCCACCTTGCGCGCGACCGCAGCGGGAGAAAAATCGTCCATGCTTTCAAAGGTGACGTCGACCTCCAGGTCGCCTTCGCCCGTGAGCGTGTTGGGAACCAGAAAGCTCACGCGCGGCTTCATCGACTGCATACGGCCGTCGAAGTTGTCCACATCGACCTCAAGCGCCTTGCGCTCCTCGATGGGCGGCAGATCGCCGGCATTCGCACCGGACAGATCCGACATCACGCCCATGACGAACGGGATCTGCACCTTCTTCTGGGCGCCATACAACTCCACGTCGTACTCGATCTGTACACGCGGCGCACGGTTGCGCGCGATAAATTTCTGACTGCTCTGTCTCGTTGCCATTTACTCGTTCCTTAGATGTCCATAATGCCTAGTGAAATTGGATACCCATCAAGACGAAATGCTGATGTGGGATTGTTCGACATCGTCCCGGCTTTTTATGGAGCCGCCAATGCATCGCCCACACAACGAAAACGGCGCACCTCCTCAACTTATTCCACGCAAGCCAACTTTTAGCGCGGCTGCCTTGAACACTGCATGCAGCGTCTGTACCGGTCAGAACATCCAGGGCGCCACAGCTATTCCCTGACTGAGCGAATTTTCGTTGAGCCGCTTCGCGTGTCCGTCTCACGCTTCGTCTTTACACCCCAAAATCATTCTCCTGGAGTTTGGGAACACGAAGTGCAGCCACGCGTAAGCGGATCGGAACCACGACTGGTGAGTGAAAAATTTCACATGAGGGTGCGGAATAATTCCGCCTGGTGAGCCGTTTTGCGGTAACCGTACCCATGAGTGGAACTCCTGCAGGTGACGAAATGCCATCCTTGAAGACGCTGCTGCGATCGCTGGCCAGATCGCCCTCACCGCTTATGCCACTGGGTTTACTCGTGATTGCTGTGCATGCGAACGCGGGCTGGACGCTCGTGCAGGCAGATGCACCCGTCACCGTGATTGACGACGCCAGCGAATACCGGGCTAGCAATGGGCAGCGTCTCGGCCTCAACGATATGGTTGAGACGCCGGCTGCCGGCGATGCCCAGATCCAGGACGATGCCGGCAACAGCCTCCTGTTCGGTCATGACACGCGCGTGATGCTCATGCGCGATGGTCAAATAGCCTTGCTGCAAGGCTGGCTTAAGGTGCTTCATGCGTGCAGTGCACCGAACTGCGCAGCAGCCGTCATTGAAACCGCCGGCACGAGAGTCGAACTGGGTGAAGCAACGTCCGTCGTTATCGCGGCGGCGGCGCCCAACTATCGGGAGGTGGACGCGGTGTTCTGCGAGAGCGGCACGGTACGCGTGACCGCGATTGGCAGTCCGCGCGGCAAGCCGGTCCCGGTCAGGTTGGACACCCCACAGTTCGCCGCACGCACAGCCGCCAACCCGACACTCTCCGCGGTTCCGCGTCCCGATCCTATCTTCATCGCGGCCATGCCTGTTAGCTTTCGCGATGCGGTGCACCCCTTGCCGGTGCCGCCTGGCTCGCACGACGCGCCAGCACGCAACACGCAACCCGTCAGCTACGACGACGTTTCGGACTGGCTCAATAGCGGACTCGCGGCCCGCACGCAAGCGGCGACGAGTTTCGCCACACGCTTCCGGACGCGGCTCTCCGACCCCGCCTTTCGCCGCGAGATCAAACAGCATTTGCGCACCCTGCCGGACTGGCGGCCGTTGATTTATCCGGCGCCGCGCAGCACCGCCTCCGCAGGACCCTACCCTTACCACCTCACCAGCAACCACCCATGAAGCTGTCGCTCGCGATCAAATTCAATCTGGTGTTCGTCGCCATCTTTGCAATCGGCCTCACCGCGACCGGCTTCGTGGCCGATCGGGTTTTGCAGCAACAGGCGCTGGAAGAAACGCGCCACGACGCCGATGTGCTGACAAGCGCTGCTGCAGCGATGCAGAACTACACTGCCCAGCACATCACGCCGCTTCTGGCGACACAGATCAAGTATTCGTTCGTCCCCGAGTCGGTTCCCGCCTACTCGGCTATCGAGATGCTGGGCACGCTAAAGAGCGCATTTCCGAATTTCTCATACAAGTCGACCATGCTCAATCCGACCAATCCACGCGACCGGCCCACCGATTGGGAAGCCCAGGTCATCGCGCGCCTGCACGATCGTCCTGAACTCAAGGAAATGACCGGACAACGTCCAGGGCCTGGCGGCGAGAGTCTGCTGTTCCTTGCACGGCCCAGCCGCATCACCGACGCGGCGTGCATGCAATGTCACAGCACGCCGTCCGCAGCACCGCCCACAATGCTTGACAAATACGGGCCTGCAAACGGCTTCGGCTGGACAATGAACGAAGTGATAGGCGCCGAGTTCGTCTCGGTCCCCATGTCGGAATCCATTTCCCGTGGGCATGCGGTATGGCGCAGCTTCATGGCCGCCCTGAGCGCCGTGTTCGCGGTGGTTCTCATCGCGCTGAACGTCATGGTGCATTTTCTGGTAACGCGACGCTTGCAGGCCTTGTCAAAGGCCGCTGACGCGGTGAGTCTCGGCAAGCTCAACGAAGTCGAATTGCCCAGCGGCGGCAGCGACGAGATTACGTCGCTTGCGGTATCGTTCGAGCGCATGCGCACAAGCCTCGTTGCGGCATTTGAAATCCTCGAAGAGCCAAATCATTGAACGAGGCGAATGGCGCGAATGACAAACACGACCGCAAGCGGAGGTTCCCTACCGGCGCGTATTGGCCGCTATCAGATTGAAGGTGTGCTCGGCCGCGGGGCCATGGGCACGGTCTATCTGGCGAGCGACCCTCACATCCAGCGCAAGGTGGCGTTGAAGACGATTCGCACCGGGCTTCTGCTTAACGATGAGCACGGTGCGGCGGGTACATCGACATCCGATCTGCCCGCGCGTTTCGTCAACGAGGCGCGCGCAGCCGGACGGCTCGTGCATCCGAACATCGTCAGTGTGTTCGACTACGGCGACGCGGACGGCATAGCCTACATTGCGCTCGAGTACGTGCCCGGCGAAAATCTGGCGCAACGCCTCGCACAGCATGCCGATGCCGGCACCGTGATGCCGCTGATGCCTGCATTGGTATGGTTCTCGCAACTGCTCGATGCGCTCGCTTACGCTCATGAAAGCGGCGTGATTCACCGCGACATCAAACCGGCCAATCTCCTGATAGCGCCACGCGGCGAATGCAAGGTGACGGATTTCGGCATTGCGCAGCTCGACAGCGGACGGCTCACGCAAGCGGGAATGATGATCGGGACACCGAGCTACATGTCGCCCGAGCAATATTCCGGTACGTCGATCGACGCACGCAGCGACCTCTTTTCAGCGGGTGTGGTGTTCTACGAAATGCTGACAGGCGTCGCTCCGTTTGCCGGCACCGCCGCTGCCATGATGCACCGGGTCATGAACGAAATGCCGCTTGCGCCATCGATCCACACCGCGGGTGTCCCCGCAGAGCTCGACGCGATGGTGCTCAAGGCGCTCGCCAAGCGGCCCGAAGACCGCTATCCGTCGGCACAAAGCTGGCGCCTCGCGCTGCTTGCGCTACTCGGCAATCTGACGCCCCATACCGATCCGGAACGAACGGTTCTGCTTGCTCCGCGCGTGCATCGGGCTCTCGATCCACCGCAACCCGTCACGGTGGCACGCACCGGACAAGTCGACTGGCCACCGGAACTGTTGGCGCAACTGGCTCAGAACCTTGCAACGCACATTGGGCCTGTGGCTACACTGCTCGTGCGGCGCGCCGCGGCGCACGCAGTCAGCTCGCACATGCTCGCGACTCAACTCGCGCACCACTTACCAGACGATGCTGCACGCGAGGCATTGCGCGCGCTGCTCGAACGTCATGCGAGTACCGCGGGACTGAGATCGACGCCCTCAGGTAGAGAGGGAACGAGCGATTCGCTTAGCCGGGCGGCGTCTGCTGCGAGCCCTCCTGTGGACGCCGCACGCATTGAAGCCGCAGCAAGCCGCCTCGCCAGTTATATTGGTCCGATTGCGCGCATCGTCGCGGAACGTGCTGCGCGTGGCGCCGATCAGGCGACGTTCTATGCGCGGCTCGCCGAAGCGTTACCGGCTTCGGTAGACAAGAAATCATTTCTGCGCGCCCTCAAGGATCCGGTCGCGTAAACGCATGCACGTCCTCACGAAATTCGCACAATGAGTATAATTTTCGGCAGGTCATTCCACACCTTTCATGGTGCTAGAGAATTGCAAGCGATCTGGAAAGATGGACGAAAATTCGCATCCACGTACTGTGCCCCACGGAGCGAACCTGCTGCTTCGATATGTTGTGATCGCCGTCATCACAGGCGCATTGGCTAGCCTGTTTGCTTACGTGGGCGGCTGGTTTCCGCAAACGGTCTATGGCCATCAGCCTCGCGCGCAACAGATTGTCGACGCATTCGAAACGATGACCGGAGCGCATCCAGGATTTCGTCGCAACCATGCCAAAGGTATTTGCGTGACCGGCCGTTTTGAGAGTAATGGGAATGCGTCGGCACTTTCAGTAGCAAGCGTGTTTGAGCCCGGCAGCTACCCAATTATTGGGCGATTCTCGGCACCAGGCACTAATCCTGCCCGGCCGGACACCGAGTCGAAGGTCCGTAGCTTCGCATTGCAATTTACGTTACCGCGCCAGGAACAATGGCGTACAGGGATGAATTCAGCGCCAATTTTCGCCGTGCGAACCCCCAGGGCAGTTTTCGAACAACTGTCCGCACAAGCGCCCGACGCATCGGGGCACAAGGATCCCGAGCGAATGGCAGCATTCCTGCGCGCACATCCGGAGGCGCAGGCATTCAACGCGTGGGTCGATTCGCATCCGCCATCGTCGGCATTCTTTAACGCCGCCTATTTCAGCATCAACACGTTCCGCTTCGTGGATGACCACGGCGGCAGCCGTTACGTTCGCTGGAGAGTTGTGCCCGAGACGCCCTACCGGCCCGTCAGCACCGGCGCGCAAGCCGACCCGGACTTCCTTGAGCACGACCTGGTCGAGCGGCTGAAACACAGCCCCTTGCGCTGGCATCTGATGATCTCGGTGGCGAACGAAAATGATCCTGTCGATGACGCGACACGACAATGGCCGGCCGAACGCGATCGCGACAGCATCGATGCGGGCACGCTTGTCATTGATCGCGCGCAGTCGCAGATCGACGGCCCGTGCCGCGATATCAACTTCGATCCGCTGGTACTGCCGCACGGCATGGAAGCGTCGAACGACCCCCTGCTGGCCGCGCGCTCGTCGGCATATGCAGTCTCGTTCTACCGTCGCGCAAGCGAAGAAGCGCGCAATTAAGCGAAGCGAAACTGATGCCGGGATGTCACACCATGCAAGCTTCACGAAATCGCACAAAGGAACGTGAGCGTCGTCGGCAGAAAGTTTAAATCGACGATAAACTGCCTGTCTTTCCAGTCTAACCGGCATGCACGGTCTCAAACGCACCGGTACATGACAGGACCCGCTACGCGGACTCATCAAGGAACGAACGTCGATGACCGGAGCAGACCTAGCCAGCGAGCTTCCACAAATGCTGCCTCGACTATGGGCGTTCGCGCTGCGCATCTCGGGCGACCGGCACGACGCGGAGGATCTGGTGCAGCGCGCCTGCGTCCGTGCGCTCGAGCGGGCACATCAGTTGCAACCCGGCACCTCGCCACTAAGCTGGATGTTTTCTATCGTTCATTCAGCCTGGATCAACGAGGTGCGTGCGCGCAACGTTCGCAGCCGTTCGGGAATGGACTGGGACGATGCTTTCCTCGAAACGGTACCGGACCCCAATACGCGCACGCCTGAGCAGAACGTCATGGATGGCCAGATCGTGAGTGCGGTTCAGCGGTTGCCCGAGGCGCAGCGCGCCGTTATGCTGCTGGTAGGCGTAGAAGGACTCAGTTACAGTGAAGCAGCCGAAGTCCTGAACGTGCCTATCGGTACGGTCATGAGCCGGCTTTCACGGGCGCGTCAGGCAATTGGCGCGCTGTTCAGCGGTCAAAACGAAAAGCCTTTAAAAACTGCGACAAACACGAAGGACCCGGGGTTATGACAATGGACGACATTCTGCTCCTGGCATATGTCGACGACGAACTGGCGCCTGAAGAACGGCTGGAGGTCGAGAAGGCGATCGGTGCGTCGGCCGATATCGCCGAACAGGTCGCGCTGCTCGAAGCGTCGAAACTGCCTTATCGTCAGGCGTACGCCCGGCAAAAGCTGCCGCCTGTTCCCGACAGCCTGAAACAGAAAATCGCCGCACTGACTCAGGCTTATTCAGCGCCGCCGGAGGACCTTGGCAGGCTCGGCGCAAACTCCGCAGGAATGGGCGCGGGCGTCAACGATCCGGTGGTCGGCGCAGAGGCGCAATTCGCTGCGCGCCGCTCCACGCCGGTCCGTTCCCGCATGCGGGTGGCACTGCCCTGGCTCGCGGTTGCTTTCGTCGGCGGCGCCTTTTGCCTCGGCACCGTATTGCGTCTCGCGCCGGGCATCCTGTCGGGTCCATCTGGCGGCTCCGCCCAGCAGACTGCGGACAGTAGTGCATCGCCCTGGGTGCGTGCTGCCGCCGGTTATCAGCAACTGTATTCGCGCGATACGGTCGCTCTGGATTCGCAGTCGCCGGACGTATCGGCTCGCACGGTGTCGGATATCCGCCAGAAAGACGGCCTTGAACTGCGCGTGCCCGACTTGCGCTCTGTGGGGCTGACTTTCACGCGCGTGCAGCGCTTGCGTTTCAACGACAAGCCTCTGGTCCAGATTGTTTATTTGCCGCAGGAGGGACCGCCCGTCGCGTTGTGTGTGATGAAGGACGCGAAACCCGACGCAGCGGTTTCCCAGCAACGCGTCGATAAGATGGATGTGGTGACCTGGCGGCAAGGCGAACTCAGTTATGCATTGATTGCCAAGCCAGGCGTCGCCAATCTGAATGACATTGGCAAGGAGATTGCCGGAAGCAGTGTAGGCGCGATGTTCAGTCAGCTAACTTCCACGCTAAACAAGGCGCTCGGCTGAGGCGTCTGACTCAACACCATCCCGGCATCGTCGCTGGCGCAGCGCGCCATGATCTCGCGTGATCGCCCCAGATCAATACGTTCGCGAGACGAAACGTCTTTTCGCATCCGCGACTTGCGCGCTAGCAACAACGCCATTCCATCCGCTTTTTCCTAAGCGCTCTCTGAAAGCCTGGCGCCGAAACCCGCAACCCGTTGACGATTTCGTCCCGAGAGACGGAATAGATCGACACGCCTGATCGTTTAGAGGTAAGCCCACGAAATGAACCAACGCGCACGATTGGTTCAGCCGGGCCGTTGATCGCCAGTTGCAAATTTTGAAGGCGTCGAAAAATCTCAACAGGAGGTGTAGTGTGAACGCAAGCAGATCAGTTGCAATAATTTCTTTTTTAGGAATCCTGATTGGTAGCCTAGCCGCGTGTGGAGGCAGCAGCAGTAGTGATCCAGGCTCATCCACAACGCCGGGCCCATTCTCATCAACAGCGCTAGTATCCAACGGCAGCGTTACAGCCGCTCATACCGATCCAAATCTGCAAAATGGATGGGGAGTTGCATTCAATCCCACCGGCACGTTCTGGGTCTCCGACAACACGGTACAAAAATCGTCGCTGTATGACGGCAACGGTGTGGTGCAGTCGCTCGTCGTGACGATACCTGCCGGCTCACAAGGTCCGGCGAGTCCCACCGGGATCATCTTCAACACGACCAGTGACTTCGTCATCAGCTCCGGCGGGAACAGCAGCAAGGCGGTGTTTGCATGGGCAACCGAGGCCGGCACGATAGCAGCCTGGTCGCCGAAAGTCCTGCCGACTCAAGCCGTGACTGCCTTCGACGATCAGGCAGGCGGTGCAATCTATAAGGGCTTGACGGCAGCCTCGGCAAACGGTCAGAACTTCTGGTACGCAACCGACTTCCACAATGCCAAGGTTGATGTCTTTAACGCCACGTTCCAGAAGGTTCAGCTCGATGGACAGTTCGTCGACCCTAGCCTTCCCTCCGGTTTTGCACCATTCGGCATTCAGGCGATTGGCAACAACATCTTCGTGACTTTTGCGAAGCAGAATGCAGCCGCCTCTGCTCAGGTTGTCGGCGCAGGCTTTGGCGTTCTGGACGAGTTCGATACCAGCGGTCACTTCATCAAACAGATCGTGGCTGCAGGCGGATCACTCAATGCGCCATGGGGGATGGCGCAAGCACCCGCCAACTTCGGCTCGCTAAGCAACGATATCCTCGTAGGCAACTTTGGTGACGGGACAATCGAAGCGTTCGATCCGAACAGCGGTCAGGACCTTGGCAAGCTGATTCTCACAAGCGGTGCCCCGTTCACACAAATGGGACTCTGGGGTATCAGCTTCGGCAATGGCGTGGACAATCAACCGACCAATACGCTGTTCTACGCCGCAGGGCCTAGCAAGACGACCGGTGTGTTCGGACGGATCGATCTGGCCAGCTAGACGACGCTCAGAAACGCTGCTGTATGCCCAGCATCACGCCGACCTGGTTCATGCCGGTTTCCACCGAACCTCCTACCGCCACCGGTTCGGCGGCCAACCGGCCATTGAGCATGTATCCGACTGACGTGTAGAGCGTGGTCCGTCTCGAGAGGAAATAGTTGGCGCGCGCAACCAGCAGGTTCGAGTTGTACTGGTTGCGCAACTCGTAGTGCGCCACCTGGCTGGAATAAACGTGTGGAAGCGACCGTTATCGCTTTGCGGGACTGGTGTGATCAATGGAGAGGCCTAAATGGTGGAAGATTCAGTAGCCAAACTGAAAGTTAAGCTGTCATCGGGCGGCTGTTATGTGCATCAGGAAGGTAGCGACGCCTACCATCAAGCGACGAAAGTCCGCAATGGCGCCCTGGATATCGCGCCGCTCATCGTCGTTAGCTGCTCGACTGAGGAACAGGTCGCCTGCGCGGTGCGCGCGGCTCAAGAGTTTGAATTCCCGTTATGCGTTCATAACGGCGGTCAAGACTGGAACGGTCGTTCGCTCCGGCACGCGAACGTAGTGATCGACATCTCAGGCATGCAGGGCTTGTCAGTCGACGCCGAACGCCGGGAAGTGACGGTCGAATGCGGCGTGACGTCGGGCACGTTGAACGCGGTGGCACGCCGGCATGGACTGGCTGCCGCTATTGGCAACGATGGCGCTCTTAGCGTTACCGGCCTGGTTCTTGGCGGTGGCTATGGCCCCATGATGACGCGCATAGGACTGGTATGCGATAGCCTGATTTCAGCGCGTGTCGTTCTTGCCGATGGCCGCATTGTGTCGTGCGACGCCACCGAAAACAGCGACCTGTTCTGGGCGATAAGAGGTGGCGGCGGAAACACCGGCGTTGTGGTGTCAATGCGCCTGCGCCTTCATCAAGTCGGCCCGGTCATTGCCGGCAGCATCGTATTTCCATGGGAGCAAGCCTCGCAAGTGTTGCGCGGATTCTCCGACCTGATGGTTTCCGCGCCCGACGAGTTGTTCGGCGCCTTGGTGCTAACCATAGGGCCCAAAGGAGGCCCGGTCGTAGTCGTTTCGCCGGCCTGGTTCGGAGAAGCCGACCTCGGGCATGCGCTTATTGCCGCGATCGAGAATATCGGAACGCCTCTGCTCAGCAAGATAGATCCAATGATGCCGACCGATCTGCTAGCGCTAACGGATGGAAAGCTGACTCACGGACTGGGGTACGAGGTGGCGACCCGCTGGTTCCATGAGCTAAGCTCAGCGTCGATCGATGCGCTCATCTCTGCATTTGAGCATCGGACGTCCCCTCTCTCGTCAATTATCCTGCATCATTGCCATGGCGTTGCGACCCGGGTTGAACCAAACGCAACAGCGTTCGGCATGCGCGAACCGCACTTCACGGCGTTGATCAACGCGGCGTGGGAGCCAACCCAGCCTGAATCCGACATTCACCGGGATTGGGCTCGCAAACTGTCTTCGAATCTATCGTCGTCGGCATTGCCAGGCGGCTATGCCAACTTGCTGCCCGATGCAGCCGATCGCCAGATCGCCCATGCCTTTGGGCCGAACGCGCAACAGCTCGCGCAGGCGAAAGAAAAATTCGATCCCACGGCAGTCTTTCGCGCCATACCTATCCCGCTGCCTTGATATTTCTGGGTCATCCATCTTTCTCGTGGCTGCGCCATGGATACCCATAGCGCAGCCGCACCTCACTTCTCACGCAGCTAGGACAAAACCACTACAGACAACAATACAGACGCTGCGTGGGCTAAACTATGTCCCAGTTGCTTTCCCGCACCATCTCACGCAGGCACTCCAACGGACAAGCCATGTTCGAACTGGCAAAAGACGAAATTCTTGAAGGAAAGGCAGATTCGATCCGGCGCGCGATCGAACAGGCCATCCTCGACGACCGGCTGAAGCCGGGCGACACGTTACCCACCGTGCGCACATTGGCGGCCGATCTTGGGATCAACAAAAACACGGTAGCGGTTGCATACCGCCAGTTGCAACAGTCGGGCCTTGTGATCGCGGATGGCCGGCGCGGCTCGATAGTTGCCCGTCAAGCCTCGCGCCATACCGGCAACGCCGATGGCGGCCGTCAAACGATGTCGGTACGGGACGGCAATCCCGATATCGCCTTTCTGCCGAGCGAGGCCGACTTGCGCGCCGCGCTCGAACGAATGAATGTCAGCCATCATCTGTACGGTGAACAGCGCAATTACGCGCCGTTCTTGCAATGGACCATGGATTGCTTCGCTGCCGACAACCTCCCCGTCGATCGTGGCGTCTTCGTCTCGGCGGGCGCGCTCGATCTGATAGAACGGGCATTCAATGCCGCTGGCCTGCCGCCTGGCTGCAAGATCGCCGTGGAAGATCCGGGTTATATGAGTTCGCTCGCGCTCGTGCGATCGATGGGCTTCGAACCCGTGCCACTCGCCCTCGATCAATCCGGCGTCGTGCCAGCCAGCCTCGCAGCCGCACTCAAGGCCGGCGCGTCGGCGGTGCTGGTGAGCAGCCGCGGGCAAAACCCGACCGGCATCGCCACCTCGAAAACACGCGCTGCCGAGTTGAAGCGCATCGCCGCCGGCACCACTAACGTGCTGTTCATCGACGACGACCATTCCAGCCTGCTAGGTCTCGCTCCGTACTATCCATGGCATTCCGCAGCGGGCGGCCGCTGGCTTACCGTACGCTCGCTGTCAAAGTTCCTGGGACCGGACTATCGCATCGCCATTGCTACCGGCGATGCCGACACGATTGAACGGCTCGAAACGCGGCAGAGCGTTGGTATGGGCTGGGTCAGCACGTTCCTGCAACGGCTCGCGCTGGAACTCCTGACGACTAGCACGGTGCAAAAGAAAATCGTCTCTGCTGGCGTGACCTATCGGGAACGTTACGAAGCGCTGTTCTCAGCGCTGAAAAAGAAGGGTTTCAATGTGGCAGGCAGCGCCGGGCTCAACCTATGGGTGCCGATTGCCAACGAAAGGGAAGTCGCAGAGCGGCTATTCGATGCCGGCTGGCTGGTGCGGCGCGGTAGAGATTTCTGCATCAGCAACCAGTCCGGGATACGCGTGACGTGCGCTCGCATGACCACGCAACAGAGTCTTGCATTCACAGAAGCGCTCGTGGCCGTACGCAGCGCGACGGCCACGACGCTGGTGGCATAAACCCATGCGCCCAATTCAGGCGGCGGATTGATTCGACTGGTACGCGCGTGCGGTTGCGAGGCGCTTTTCGGTGATCGGGCGGGCGCGCTCCCTAACCGTGGCGAGAATCGAGGCCGGCGCCGTGGACGGGGAACCCGCCTGGAACGGCGGCTTCGGATCGTACGCCATGTACAGTTGCAACTCCTGCGCAACTGTCTCGCCACGCAGCAACGAAACGACAATCAATGAACCGTCGATGCCCGATGTCACGCCTCCGGCACTGACAAACTTGCCGTCGATCACGACCCGCTCATCACTCGGAGTCGCGCCAAATAGAGGCAGCACCTCCATTGCCGTCCAGTGCGTTGTGGCACGCTTGCCTTGCAACAAGCCTGCGGCGCCGCAAATCAAGGCGCCAGTACAAACCGAGAACACATAACGCGCACCTGCTGCCTGCTTGCGGATAAACGACAGCACCACCTCGTCCTGCATCAGCGCCTCCTGGCCGTGACCACCCGGAACGAGCAGCACATCAAGCTGCGGCGCTTCGTCGATAGTCGTATCCGCCAGCAGTTGCATGCCGGCCAGATCGCGCACAGGGTTTTTATCCTTCCAGATAGTCATGAAACGCGAGTTCGGCACACGGGCCAGCGCTTCGAATGGACCGGTGAAATCGCACTGATCCATGTTCGGGAAGATCAGGCCGCCGATGATGAGATGGGTATCGAGGGGGATGCTCATGAGTTGCTCCTAGGCTCAAATCCGGACCCATCTTGTATTGGGTCAAAACAATTTATGAACCAGTACAAATGTACAACATCCAAGCGATCTGTCAACGTTTTTCTTGGGTGCGGTGCAGTTCATTACCAGCGAGGTAGTTGAGCGGTCCCGTGCCGCCGATAGTATGACCATGCTCTTCACCCAGAGCCGTATGCAGGAACCACGTGAGAGTGGGAAGACCCGTTCGATGTGGACTCCAACATTCGTAGCCCGATTTACAGATATTTAATCTCCAGAGGATGTATGGACAAAGCAAATTTCAATCGCCGCAATCTGCTGGTCGGCGCGGCGGCCGCAGCAGTCGCAATGCTCCCTATTCAGCAAGCTGCGGCCGCTTTGCAGTCAGATAGCGACACTATTACGTTCAGGAAAAAAGCTACGCCCGCATGGCTGCTGGCGTTCTGGAAAGAAATCGATGACAAGACTTGGGGCCCGGGATTCGACTGCTTTGCCGACGATGCTGAAGGCAATCTTGGTGTCGGCCACTGGGAAGGCCGCGAAGCAATCCGTTCGAATCTGCGTGCATTCGTCGACAAACAGATGACCACCCGTCATGAAGTGGTCGAGTACTGGGATGGTGGTTTGCTAAAGGTTTTCCGCGGCTACGTGACGATGAAGTTCGACGATCCATCCAGGGGGACGGTGAAGCCGACGATGACGCACTTCTTCTACATGGATAAGGCCGACCCATCGAAGGTTCGTGCGTGGTTCGGTTCAGTGGGACCAACCGAGTTTTAACGCGCAAGAGCATTTCGCACTACGCCTCGATCACGCGGAATTTTGATTACTTATCAGGTAGTTATCCGAATTTATTCAGCCACTAAGATTGTCATCATCTTCTGGATGCAGCAGGTTACGCGTGACCTCGCAAACCTTGGAAGATATCCATGCAATCTCGTTCAATTTGAGGATATCTGGAGTCACACATCATGAAATTGCTTTTGAAGATTCTGTCTGTTGTTATCACACTTACTATCCCTGCCGTTTCGTTTTCGCAGACCGCTGAACCGCTTACCCGCGAGGAAGTACGCGCCCAACTGGTCGAACTTGAAAACGCGGGGTATCACCCTAACCGGCGAGATCCTCACTACCCTGCAGATATTCAGGCGGCCGAAGCCCGGGTCGTGCAGAGCGAAAGCACCGCTCAACCCTCGACCACCGGTGTGGGTGGGGCCAATGACGTGGCTTCCGAGTCAGGCCGGGGACCGTCGTCGGTTGGCACCAGGTCGATTTACTTTGGGCGGTGAGGTGGTTGAGGGGTCATCTGCGGGACCAACTGCGCCAAGGTCTCTCGTCCTTTAAGCCCGTTGCCGTGCAAACGCACGGCAACGCATGCGGGCGCATCGGTCGACGCAACTGAAAATCGGTTACGTGGTTGGCTACTCGGCCCCACAACGCCCATACCCCCAACCCACTTCACGCAACATACCCCCCCAACGCCTCCAACGGCACATGCAACCTCTTATCCCCCGCAAACGCCTCTAGCAGATACTCCAGCGTCGCCTGCACGCGCGGCGCCATCAACGCTCGGTGCGGGTACTGCATCACCATCTCATAGCTACCCGGCTGATGATCCGGATAAAGCACCACCTTCAACGCACCAGACAAAAGGTGCTCCCAGGCGAGATGAACGCCGACCTGGGCAATCCCAACGCTATCGCATGCAGCCTGGACGACAGACTCCGGTGCGGACAATGTCATCACCGCACGGTCCGCGGGATCGAACGTGGTGATACTGCCGTTTTCCGCCCTGAAAGCCCATGGAGCAACACGTCCCCCCAAAAAGCGCCGCGCAATGAGCCTGTGCGTTCGCAGTTCCTGGGGAGTCTGCGGCACCCCGTGGCGTGCCAGGTAATCAGGAGACGCGACCAGCACCACGTTCAGACGAAAAATCGGACGCGATACGAGATTGGAATCCGGAATGTTGCCTCCTCTGATCGCGAAATCGTAGCCGTCGCGCACGAGGTCAACGACCTTGTCGTCGAAATCAACCTCAACCGACAACGCCGGGTAGCGAGACAACAGCCCAGGCAAGACCGGCATCAATTGCTCGCGTCCGAACGCCCAGCTCGTTGAAATGCGGACGCGTCCGCTGGGCGTGACGCGCTGCGCCGCGACGGTATCGATCGCTGCATCGAGTGCTTCAAGTGCGACGCGCGCCTGGCGGAGAAACGCGCCGCCCTCCTCGGTGAGCTTGAGCGTCCGGGTCGTGCGGTTCATCAGCCGCACGCCTAACGCCCTCTCAAGGCCGGCGACGTTTTTGCTGACTGCCGCAGAACTGATTCCGAGTGTGCGGCCTGCCGCCGCAAAACTGCCTGCGTCCGCTGCCTGAACAAAGGAAAGGATCGCGCGAACGCGTTGCGATGAATCCAAGCCGTCCTCCATGAATTAGCCCACGCGGTGCGCACAGCGAAGGCCTGCCGGAAAGCCTCATTATCAACCTTGGGTTGAGAGCGGTTCAACCCGCTCATAACTTCTGGTTGCAGCAGGCACCGGACAAAATGCCCTGCATCGACAATCACACCGCAAAGGATGGAATCCGATGTTGGCGACAATCATCTACGACAGCGGCTACGGCCACACGAAAAAGCAGGCCGAGGCCGTTGCAGAAGGCATTCGTCGTGTGCCTGGGGCCGAAGTGCAACTGGTCGCAGTGAGCGAAGGCGAAACGCCATGGGAGACGCTGGCCGCGAGCGACGCCATCATCTTCGGTTCGCCCACGTACAACGGCACGGTCAGCGCTCGTCTCAAGCAGTTCATGGAGGACTCGACACGTCCGGCGTGGCTGCCGCAAACGTGGCGCAACAAGATCGCCGCCGGCTTCACCAACTCTGGCGCCCAGCATGGCGACAAGCTGAACTCGCTGATGACCATGGCGCTGTTCGCGGCCCAGCACGGCATGATCTGGGTCGGGCTTGATCTTTTCCCCGGGAGCGCGGCGGATCAGCCCAATCGAATCGGCGGCTGGCTGGGTGCGATGGCCCAGTCCGACGATGTATCGCCCGAACTTTCGCCGATCGCGAGCGACCTGCAGACCGCCGCCCATCTGGGCCAGCGCGTAGCCGAAGTGACGAGCCAGTTCAAGGGCAAGGACTGACTGGGCACGCCGCAGATGTTTGCTCAGACCTCATCCGCTCGGGCACGAACGTGCCCGATTCGTGTTCCCCAAGGAGCCTCGTCATGAAACTGCTGTGCCTCGATGTCCCCCTGTCCGGCGCCAGCCCGCAAAGTTATCAGCCTCATCTGCTGGACGAAGTGCGTCACGGCTGGCAGCTCTACAAGAGCGGTATCGTGAGGGACATTTATTTGCGCCAGGACCGGCTCGGTGTTGCCATCATTGCCGAGTGCGACTCGGTAGAAGCCGCGAGAGAGGCGTTGCGCGAATTCCCGCTCGCCAAGGTCGGCCTGCTCGATTGGGAAATCATTCCGCTCGGCCCCTTCCTGAGCTGGGAAATGCTCTTTGCTCCCAGCGGTGTTTGAGCAAGGTGCGTGGCGATGCCGGTCAGCAGCAACGCTTGCAGCAACAATGAGCCATGCGGTCTAAGTGGTGAGCGAATGAGGCTACAGCAACGCTCGTCTACCCAAGACCTCAAACATCTCGACCGTTCGCCGCGCCCGCCAACCTGAGCACGAATGCAAGGCCGGTGAAGCAGAACCCCAGCGCGCATACGCCGTCCCAGCCGGCCCACGCCCACATCGCGCCTGATAGCACCGTACCCAGCGCCCCGCCGACAAAAAACACGCCGACGAATAGCCCGTTCAGTCTGCCGCGCGCCGCCGTGTTCATCAGCGTGCTCG
>SDBV01004358.1_pt1 | contig 20448 bp, 18 predicted proteins | sample 2277081 | NCBI WGS metagenome assembly SDBV01 (sample SAMN10402039, study PRJNA504765) | marine sediment metagenome | isolation source: marine sediment core GS10_PC15, 223 cmbsf | place: Arctic Ocean: Southern Knipovich Ridge | collected 2010 | reverse complement strand
AAATATCATAGAGAAAAATATTGTTAGAAGAGATTTTCTTCTTTTGAAAACCATTGGGACATACATGTAATCTCTAACCCATGATGAAAGAGAAATATGCCAACGGTTCCAGAAGTCACTTGGGGACTTTGCAAAAAACGGTTTGTTAAAATTGGCCTTTACCGTGATACCTATAATCATTGCAGCTCCTATTGCAATGTCAGAATAACCAGAAAAATCTGCATAAATCTGAATGCCAAAACCAATGGTTGCTAAAATAATTGTAAAAGATTCGTGTCCAACTGGATTAGCGAAAACGTCGTTTACTAATGGGGCAATGTTATCTGCAAAAAACATTTTTTTGAAAAACCCAATAGCCATAAGGGTTATGCCGAATTGTAAATTTCGTTCTTGGATTAAAAATTGTTTAAGCTTGTAACCACCGGATGATTCTATCTTATCTCTTAGTTGGGGAAGGAAGTCTTTCGCACGAATAATTGGGCCTGCAACCAGAGTCGGAAAAAAGGCTACAAATAATGCAAACTCTTTTAGTGATTTACTAGGTATTAGGTTACCGCGATAAATGTCAATTGAATAACTTAAAGTTTGAAAAGTGTAAAACGAAATTCCGATGGGCAAGACTAAGTTAAGTAGTGGAATGTTTGACGCAATGCCCAGATTATATGCCAAATTGTTAAACTGTTCTATTCCAAAATCAGCATATTTGAAAAATCCCAACAAACCAAGATTTCCTACCAAGGTCATGATTAGGAGAGCTTTTTTCTTCCTAGGGTTATCTGAAACATAGATTTCTTTTCCTACATAGAAATCCAAAAGAGTAGATGCAACCAAAAGAATGATGAGGTAGTTGCTAGAATAAAAAAAGAAAAAATAGCTTGCACCTAAAATAAAAAGATGTTCAAATTTTCGATTTTTTATAATTGAAATAATTGTAAGTACAACAATGAAAAAAACTAGAAAATCGAGAGTGTTAAAAAGCATTAATCATTCAGGTGAGGTAATTTTTGGTATTAAAAGTATCTTAGTGTACTCATATTATTCTCACCGCTACAGCTATAGCCAAAGTTTGCGTGTGAGAGATAGTAATGTTGACTGAGATTTGTTCCTTGTTAACATTAATGTATGGTTTTCCATTCTCATCCCAAAATGTATACATTTGAGACATTGAAATTGGTTTATCCAAGCACTTGATTGTAGCTTCTTTTGCAGCGAAAATTCCTGCTAAATGTGGATATGGATTAGAAAATTTTTTACAATGTTCTATTTCTGAATGAGAGAAAATGGAATTGTAAAAACTGATATTTTTTTCTATTGGTTTTTTTTCAAACCTATTTACTTCTACTATATCAGTACCGATATTTATCTTTGGGATCATTTTTTCTTTATGTATTCATTGTGTTTAAAAGTTTTAGAAAACATTTAAAAAAATTTTACATGTAGATGATAAATTAAATTAAATTTTTCGTTTATCAATTTTTTTTAGAGATTATTTTCTTATTAACACTTTTGCTTGTCCTTCTATCAAAGGTTTTTCGGAGCTGTTTTTAATTGTAGTATCGACAGTAATGATGCCGGTACTAATGCTTTTTGAAATCACTGTGCCTGTTACTGTTATAACATCATTTACATAACAGGGATTTAAAAATTTTAGACTTTGAGTAAGATATAATGCGTCTTGTCCAGGAAGGTACATGCCAATTAGTCTTGACAGAAATGATGCAATTAACATCCCGTGACAAACTCTACCTTTGAAATTTACTGATTTAGCATATTCCTCATCCATGTGTAGATGGTTATAATCACCAGATAATTTTGCAAATTCGTCAACAATAGATTCTGTAATTGTCACTTGAAATTCTTTCTTTAAACCCTGTTCTATATTTTGGATATTATAATTTGCACTTTGCTCAATCGTCAATCTTAACACCATGTTTTTTCAAGGCTTGTTTTATTTCGCCAACAGTACTCTCTATGGTGAGCTCACCAATTGAAAATTGAACCTTATAAGATTGTTCAAGTTTTTCAAACAACCTTAATCCGTCAAGAGAATCCCAATTATCGACAGTTATAGTACCAGTATTATCATTAATATCGTTTATTGGGACTGACATAACATCAGAAATGATTTTGTAAAGTTTTTTAGACATTTAATACTAGTATTGATAGAATTTCTAAGTCTTATAAATTTTTGATGATGTTATGTACATGTTCATGAAAAAGTTCATTGGTTCATAAAATACGTATTTTTCTGCTATACTAACTCCCATGGCTCATATTGTCTGGTAACAAAACATTTTCAAAACTCAACTTCATACTTTTATGATTAAGAATAAATATTGTAAGAAGATTTATCAATAAATGAAAATTGTGAAATCTTTTAAAATTAAAAAATCGGTAAATGATCATCTTAAATCAAAAAATTCCGAAATCAATGAATTAACTCCAGAACAAGAACTAACATTAGAAAAAAATATCACTTGGTTATTTGGTGCAGCAAGAAGTGGAACCACTTGGCTTGCTTTAGAGCTATTATCATATGATACAAAACGAATAAGTGAGCCTCGACTTGAAACACATTTATCCGTTCCTTCTGGAATTAAAGATTTTAGATATATAGACAACCCACAAAAAAATCCTAGCTATTTTTTTGCAGATGATTACAAGAAATCATGGATGTTTTTTTTAAGAAAATTAATTCTCAATAGAATTTACTCAGAAATTCAAACTATTGATAAAAAAATTATAATCAAGGAACTTACTACATTTGGGGCGTCTGATATTATCTCAGAAAGTTTGGAAAATTCAAAAATAATTATACTTTTACGGGACGGAAGAGATGTAGTAGACTCTGCAGTTGAAGCTACTAGCGAAGGTGGATTTATGACAAAGAAATTGGATTTAAATAAACAAAATAGGTCTGCAAAAATTATTGGTAATTCTCAAGTTTGGGCTATGGCAACAAAAAACTTGTTAAAAACTTATGACATGAAACCTAAAGATCTAAGGTACAAAATAAAATACGAGGATTTAAGAAAAAATACCATTGAAGAGCTAGAAAAAATCTATAAATTTTTAGAAATTGACATATCAAAACATCAATTACAAAAAATTATGACAAAATTTACCTTTGAAAACCTACCCCCAGAACAAAAGGGCCCAGGTAAATTTGCAAGAAGTGCTTCTCCAGGAAAGTGGCGAGACAATTTTAGTGAAGAAGAGAAAAAAGTTTTGGAAAAAATTATGGGGCCTTTACTAAGAATACTTGGATACTAAATTTATTATAATTTACTATCTACGTCCTATTCCTTTTTTAATTATAATAAATCCAATTAATAGAACCAAAGCAAAATAGAACCCACCTAAAAACAAAAAGCTTCCTTCGTTATAAAAATCAGGAGTGATAATCGACATTCGTGTTAGGATCATTTCCCAATATTGAAAAACTCCCATTTCCTGTGTTAAAATATGATTTTTCGAAATCAAAAAAGCAAAGTATAATGATATTCCAACAGCAAATGAAAAGAAGAGGATTACAGTTTTTTTATTATTATTCATACGTTTATACTCCTAGATAATAATTGGGAATTAGCCAGTAAAAAGTAGTTGCATTAAATATAATTAATGTCATGAATACTACAAACAAAGATTCTTCTTTGAATCGTTTTAATTTGGAGTTTATTATTAATGTTCTATAGCCTAGTAGTAAAACCATTGCAATTGCAGTTAAAGATATGAAAGAATACCATCCAGCTGCAAGAAATGTTTGTTGTACAACTTGATAATGGACATTAAAAATTATTTGAGCTAGAACTATTAATGGGAATGATAATGCAATTGCTAAAATGGATTGATACCTCCAATTTCTAAATATTTTTCTACCATGTTGTTTTAACTTAATTGCAATGCCATAAACCAAGAAGGCTATAGAAATACCAATAATAACCAATACAATTTGAAAAAAGGGAGAAGGTGCAAATAAGTTACTGCTGCCATACATTCCCCAAAAAGTACGGAAAAATGCATAAAAAAACACATCCCACGAAACTTCAAAAATTGTTTGAAGATATTCGCTAAAATTTATTCCATACACACCCCTTATACCAGATAAATTTCCTGTCGTAAATCTTTCAATATATATCCAAAAAACCATTGGAATCATAATTCCAAAAATTAATCCCAGATTTTTGAAAGATTTTAATTTACTAATTCGTGGTTTGATGGCATTATTTTGAATATGTTTTAAATAAATAAAAATTGGAACTAAAATGACTGCTGGCATAAATGTTGATTTTGTTAATAATCCTAAACCCAATACTATCCCAATTACCAAAACATACTTTGTGTTGGTTTTTCCCTTTAGATAAAGAACCATCAAATACAAAAAAACCGAAAAAAGTAGAATTGTAACTGCTTCGTTGTTTACTCTACTAACATTGGATGTAATCATCGGATTAAAAACTAAAAATATCATTGAGCCAACTCGAATAAAACGATCATCAAATAGTAATGATATTGTTTTGTAGGCAACTACTACTGCTAATGCGGTTATAAGAAGTGAAAATATTCTGAGAGCAAAAACCCTCGTTAAAATATCTTGATCATAAAACAACAGATACACAGGAACGTGTAGAAAGTATGATACAGGAGGTTGTTGGGATTCATAAATGGGAACAAGTTGTTCAGAATTAAATCGTGACTCTAATGGTTGAGATGAGATTAATTGACGATTGTTTTTAATTTCTTTTAAATCAAAATTGTCCCAATAGATTGAATATGGATATACTAATACTTCTTTTCCTGAATATGCAGGAACCCATAAGAAAGAGTTTTGCATAGGGGTTTTATCGAACGTATATACTATTTCGTTCGATAATTGATCTTGAAATGTTGGGAGGGTTTTTTCCTCGACAACATGTTGTATATATCCAAAATGCGCGTATTCATCATAACCTTCCCACAGAGGAAACATTCCTGAAAAGATGATTCCTTGTACTACAAAAAAAATGATTAATAGTAATGGTAAATTCTTTAAAGAATTAATTTTAAGTTTCAACAAAATTTCTACAACAGCCCCAGATAATATTTTGGAACTAGCCAGTAAAATGTAGTTGCGTTATATACCAATAGCAAAAACAGTGTCACCAGCAATGATTCGTTTTCATATTTTTTTAATTTAGAATTAAAAATGAGTGTACGGTAACCAAGAAAAACTAACATGGATATTGCAGTTATGGCTATAAATAAATACCAACCAAAAAAAAGTCCAGCCTTGTAATCTAATCCATAATATGATTGAATACTTACAATTACTTGTGCAGCTATTATAAACACGATTGAAAGAGATAGTGTAAAAATTGATTGGTATTTCCATTTACGTATTAATTTAAAACCAATTTTTTTTGATGCTCTATAAAGTCCATAGCCTAAACCTGCTATAGAAATTCCAGTAAGAATTATAGTAATTTGAATAAATGGAAATGGTGGAAAATGAAAACTCCAGCCGTATAATCCCCAAAAACTCTTAAAAAAAAGTTGGGTAAACCAAGTCCAACTTATTTCCATAGAACCTTGAATATATTCTCCTATAGTCAAACTGCTTAACTCGGAAATTCCTGAAAAATTTCCTGAAGCAATTACATCAATATACCACCAAGAAACAATAGGTATTGTAATTCCAAAAATTATTGCCATATGTTTTAGACTATTAACAAGTTTAGTTTGCTTCTGTTCATCTTTATTTTGAAGATTTTTAAAAATAATAAAAATTGGGACCAAAAGAATTGCTATTAGAAATGTCTGTTTGGAAAGTAATCCTAAACCCAATACCAATCCAATTAAGACAATATGTATAAGATTAGTTTTTCCTTTAAGAAATCGTACAATTAAATAAAGAAAAATTGAAAAAAATAAAATTGTAAGAAATTCATTATTTACTCTTGCTATGTTAATAGTTAACATAGGATTAAAAACCATAAACATTAAAGAACCTATACGCATAAAATTATCATTAAAAATTAATGAGATTGTTTTGAAAGCAAATAGTATTGCTATTGCTGTAACAAGAATAGAAAAAATACGTAGTGTAAAAGCTCTATCAAAAATGTCTCCTTCATACATTAGAAAATATGCAGGAACTTGAGTGATGTATGCCAAGGGAGGATTTTTAGTTTCCCAGTTTGTCCATCCATCGGTGTTAATCCTATCTGAAAAAGTTATCTCAGATAAACTATTTTTATTTTCTAATATTTCATTAATGGTATAATTGTTCCAAAAATCTTGAAAACTTTTTCCTGGTGGTACTAGATGTTTATTTAATGGTACTTTATCAAGTGTAAATGCAACTTCATTTGAAATTTTATCTGTTAGTGTAGGCAGAGTTTTTTTTTCAGCTATATGTTGTACATAAGCAAAATGAGCAGGTTCATCCCATCCTTCCCATAATGGATACATTCCAGCAAAAATAACACCTTGAATTACAAATAAAATTATAAGAAAAAACGGTAATTTATTCATAGAAAAAATTTTAGGTTTCAAAGAAAATCCTTCCATGTGGTTATAATAAATTTATTATTCATTTAGTATAATAAAATAAGAAATCAATGATAAACATTTTAAAAAAAATATGATCATAGACTATGGGCAGACAATGTTAATTATTAATCCAGAAATGTTACCATTATTGTTTAATATTCCACCGCAATCTACGAACCAATTTCCTCCAAGAGAATTATCAAGTGTTGATCCAGAATTGATATTAAGAGTGCTTCCAGATCCTATGAATCCAGAACCACCATTGTTATTAGTTATAAGGCCTCCAGAATTGTTATTCGTTATACCACTATTTGCTATCACAATTATACCACCAGCCAAATTATCAATAGTACCAGTGTTTTCCATGTTTGCCCCAACACCATTGCTAATAATTAATCCACTACTTGTAATAGACCCCCCTACATTGTTAATAGAAGAAGATACACCGTTTAGAATCAATGCACCATTATTATTAGTAATTTGACCTAGACTATTATTATTAATTATTGAACCAGCATTGTTTATAATAATACCAGAATTTACTATGGCATCTATTGAGTTATTATTTATAATTCCACCCCCATTGTTTACAATAACAGCAATTGCAGAGTTGATAATTGTTCCTCCTAAATTATTATTAATTGTACCAGTTGATGTGTTAATAAGTCGAGTTCCAGGTTGATTAATAAAAGTTCCAGCAATGTTTAACGTCCCATCGATGATTACTCTGTCAAGATTGTTTAGAGTGACACCAGAATCAATTTGCATTGTTTGACCATTTAAAACAACAAAAATAGAATTTATTTCTGTGTCTTGTGAAATCAGATGTAAAATATCACATCTATCACCTATTCCATCATTATCTATGTCTTCTTGGCCAGGATTTATTATGATATCACAGTTGTCTAAAACATCAGGTATTCCATCCAAGTCAGTATCTGTGGTTGGTTCAAAAAGCAGATAAGCAGCTCCTGCACCAGGTGCCCCTGTATTATCCCCTGGAGAACCAATCAAAACTATGTTATTAAACATAGAAACTATTGTTCCAAAATTATCATTAGGATCTGGTGTTGGGTTTGGATAAGTCTTTAAAAGATTTCCAGTTGTTGCGTCATACAGGTATACAATTCCGGAATTTGTGGCACCTGTATCATCATTTATTGCACTTATCAGCACATTATTTCCAGAAATAGAACCTTGATAACCAAAAAGATCCTTTTTTTCAGGAGTTGGATTGGGAAAAGTATGTAGAAGGTTCCCAGAGGTATCGTACAGATATGCCATCCCTGCCTGAGGTGCACCAGTACTATCAAAAGGTGCGCCTATCAAGATTGTGTTGCCTGATATATTTACCGAGGTACCAAATCTATCAGCAAAATCTGGATCAGGGTTATTAAAAGTCTGTAATAGATTTCCAGTAATTGCGTCATACAAATATGCTGAACCTGTAGCTGTTGCGCCAGTATCATCACCGTCGGCTCCTATCAAAACATTGTTTCCAGAAATTGATACCAGATGACCAAAAATATCCTGATCTCCAGGAGTTGGATTAGTTAAGGTATGGAGAAGATTTCCAGATGTTGCGTCATACAGATATGCAATTCCTGCATCTAATGCACCGGTGTCATCAAAAGGTGCACCTATCAAGACTATATTTCCAGAAATAGATACTGATCTACCGAAAAGATCGCCCATATCAGGAGTAGGATTATTAAATGTCTGTAAAAGGTTTCCCGATGCTGTGTCAAACAAATACACAGAACCAGCGTTAAAGGCAGGACCAATGTTATCAAGAAATGCTCCAATAAGTACATTATTTCCTGAAATTGATACTGAAACTCCAAAAAGATCTCCCAAATTCGGTGTTGGATTATTAAATGTCTGCAATAGATTTCCTGATGTATCATAAAGATAGGCAATGCCAGAATTTAATGCAAAAGTGTCATCAGTAGGTGCTCCTATCACAAGCTTGTTGCCAGAAATAGATGTCCCCCATCCAAAGGCATCAGAATTTTGAGGGTCGGGATTCAAAATTGTCAATAATTCTGAAGATTGTGCTGTAGCTAAATTATTTGTGGAAAAAATCAGAACCAACATACATGATAAAAAGTATATTGGAAATTTATTTAAGAATATTTTTTTCAATTTAATATCTGTGAAATGCTTTGGTACTTTAAATAGTATCGATATATGAAATTCAGATATTTTTATTAGGAAAACTTAGAATTTCCACAGTTTTTACTTAATTTTTTTAGAAAATAAATTATAATTAAATTATTAACTATTTAGAAAGTTATTTTTCTCATTAGAATACCATTTAATGGTCTTAGTTAGTCCTTCAATCAAAGAAGTTTTTGATGTATAGCCAAGTATTTCTTGAAGTTTTGTCAAATCAGGATTGAAATTAGATGTTTCTGTTGCTCTCATGGGGTGGTAATCAATCTTTATTTTTTTCTTTAATAATTGAATAACAAGATTTGCAAAATCGTCAATTCTAACTGAATCTGTAGAACCCACGTTGAAAATTTGTTTTGATGATCGTGTGTCTTGTAACGTTAAATTAATTAAATCAATCACATCATCAACAAATACATAATTAAGCCGTTGGTTTCCACCAAGAATACGAATTCTATTTTTATACAAAGCATCTTTAATAATGACTTGTGCACCATATTGATCTCCTTCAGGCCCATATACATTAGTTAAGCGAAGAATAGTAAAATCAAAATTATGTTTTTTGCTCATTGATTGAACAAGATCTTCCCCAATCTTTTTTGTTATCCCATATACATTATTTGGATGAAGAGAATCTGTTTCTTTACTTTTTTCATCAATTGTTTCTCCATATACTTCTCTAGATGAAATGAAAATAAACTTTGAACTAGTTTTTGAGCAAGCATTTAATGCGTTGAAAGTTCCAAATACATTTACTTTAAAAGCTTTTTCCGGATCATCATGACATTTTTTAAGACCTGTTAAAGCTGCTAAATGCACTATTACATCAGGAGAGTGTTTAGTAATTACTTCAGAGATTTTAAAGTCTTCAGTATTTCCTTCTTCTAAGATTACATTTTTTAAATGAATTGAGCCTTTGGTACTTACTACATCTTCCTTTCTAGCATAGACTATAATATCGTAGTTTTTTGAAAATTTTTCTATAAATCGCTTTCCAATGAAGCCCAAACCCCCAATAAGAAAAATTTTCATTTTATTTTTCAATTTATCCTTGAAAGAAAGTAATTTGTTTATTTGAAAAGATTGTTTTAAATTGAAGTTTGGAAGTTAACAATAGAATTTTTTCACCATGATTTTTTTAAAATTACTGAGGTCCAGCTATATAGAGATCCTGATGTGTCATTGAATCTGGTAAATGTTCCAACAATTTCAATCCTACACTGTTCAATGCATTTTCAACAAATTGGCGGGTTACAATCATTACAGCATATTTACTACCAGGCAGTCTTCCCTTAGTTTCATTTGGGATAACATTTACACTATAGTTGTAACTATCAGTTAAAGAAATCCCTCTTGTTTTTGCATCATATTCACCTTTTGTTGTGAATAAAAAAATCCCATCGTCTTCAAGACATTTGCTAATATCTGAAATATAGAAATTAAAGCTGGATGGAGGTAAATGTGTGAAAACAGAATAAGCAAAAATTACATCAAATTTCTCATTATATGTAGAAGGAGATTTTTCATCGGTAATTAAAAAGGGAGTTGCCTTAAACTCTTCAGCACAAAAATTTACGGCCTCATCCCAAACATCAGCAACAACAAACTTTGATGGAGAAAAAAGTTTTGGAATATATCTACAAATTCTCCCATGTCCGCAACCATAGTCCAAAATTTTTTTACCTGACAGTAATGAAGGCTTGTGTCTTGATATTCCATCTTTAAAAGTTAAGGCGTTTTTTTTTCCTTCATTAAAGTAATCATCAGTATCAAACCCTATATCGATTATGTAATTCATCATTTCATCATCAGGGTGAACTTTCAAGTTAACTGAGTCATCAATTTCCATTTTTATTTTAGCTCCTTTTCAATACAAAATTGATGGTACCTAATAGTTTTTCATCATTATTTGAATTTGAAAAAATTTTTAATAAATGATTGCCTTCTTTTAAATCAGCCAGATTAATTTTAGTAAAAAAACCTGATTTCAATGATCCCCCAAATTTCCGATAAATTTTTTGAACGTCTGGCATTTCTATACTAGGCGTGGTTTCGGCTACTTTTTTTCCATTAATTAAAAAAGAAACTAGAATCTTGTGATTTAGAGTAGAAAAATTCCATCCTTTAACTATAAGCTCATCATTTTGTATAACATCTCTATCAAATGGTAAAATGATATCTCCAATTATATTTTCATCATTTTTGATAAGATGTTTGTCAGTAGGTAAGAAATCATATTCTGTAATTTTATCAGGTGATAATTCAAATTTTATTTCTTTTCCAAGTAATTTTTCAATTTTATTTGATTTTGAAACTACTTTTAAAAAATGTGCTCCATCTCCAATTTCAGAAATTTTCATTACTGTATCAAAACCTGATGTAATAGCAAGATCATATTCTGAATATGCTTCAGTTAAATCGGGTCTTTTTTTTCCAGTTTTTATTACTCGTGTCTTTTTTTCATCAATAAAAATTTCAATTACAACTTCGTTACCTAGAGTTGAAAAGCTCCAGCCAGCTATTCTTAATTCATTTGAATTGTTTGGAATATTTTCGTTAGGAAGATCTAAATTTCCAAAAATTTTTTCTTCATTCATGTTTTTTCAGAAACATTTCTTCTTATTCTAGTTTGTGAGAAATTCATAAATTAACTGATTAGGTTGTCGTATAATTCATTAATTAGTTATCGTATTTGAGATAAAATATTGTTAATGCCGTTACGGATAAATATGTATAAAAAGAATTGATTTGATGAGTAAGTTTGGTGTAATAAAAGAAGTATTTGAGTTCTTTGTAATTAAAAGAAAGTTTCACATGTTTCCAATAATAATTCTGTTAATTGCTATGATTGGTCTTACAGCATTAGCTCAAAGTGGTTTAATAGCTTTTATTTATCCGATTTAAAATGGAATTATCTTCACCAAGATTTAAAGCAATAGCAGTATCTTTAGGGTTTACATTTTGGTTTTTTATTATTACATCTATTTTAGGAGTATTTACTCTAGAATATTTTGTAATTTTTTTAATAATAATATTTCCAATGATGCAAGTTTTATCAATTAAAGTATCAAAGGCATTAGATATTTTTGCGATTTATAATACAAAATTTTTTCTTGGAATCTTATTTATTTTTGTGATTTCCCTTTATGGAATTTTTTTCAGAATCTTGAGAATTGATTTATTGCGATTAAAAAAACGTGATGATACGTATTGGCTGGAAATGGAACATTTGAAAACTTCAAGGCTTTTAAAGGGATATTAAAAATGTACATTTTAGGGATTTCTTGTTATTATCATGATTCAGCTGCAGCTATTTTAAAAGATGGAGAGGTAATCGCTGCTGTAGAAGAAGAAAGATTCTCAAGGAAAAAAAATGATGATGGATTTCCTAAACAAGCTATTGATTATTGTTTAAATGAGGCTGGAATTTCTGCTAGTGATTTAAAATGTGTGTCTTTTTATGATAAAAGCATTCTAAAATTTGAGAGACTTCTTGATAATTATATTACTGTAGCACCTCGAGGTCTTGGGAGTTTCTTAAATACAATTCCAAAATGGTTACACAAACGACTATGGATTAAAGAGGAAATAAAAAAACATCTAGGCGGATACAAAGGCAAGATCTTTTTTCCTGAACATCATTTGTCACATGCAGCATATGCCTTTTTCACATCTCCATTTGAGGAAGCTGCCATCTTAACAGTTGACGGAGTTGGAGAATGGACAACTACTTCTTTTGGTAGCGCCAATGAAACAGAAATTAAATTAACTCACGATATACGTTGGCCCCATTCTCTTGGAATGTTATACAGTGCATTCACATATTATTTGGGATTTCAGGTCAATGAAGGAGAATACAAGCTTATGGGGCTTGCATCATATGGAAAACCAAAATATTATGAAAAAATTATTGATGAATTAATTGATGTAAAAGAAGATGGAAGCATCCACCTAAACATGAAGTATTTTGCTTTTACCTGGGATAAAGTCATGATAAATAGCAAATTTGAAGAATTTTTTGGAGTTCCTAGACGAACCGAAGATTCTAAAATAGAGCAAATTCATTATGATATAGGTGCAAGCGCTCAAAAGGTTCTAGAAGAAATTTTACTTAAGATGGTAAATCATGTTCATCAAGTTACTGGTAAAAAGAATCTATGTCTTGGAGGTGGAGTTGCACTAAATGGCGTTGCAAACTATCGGATCTTAAATGAGGGACCATTTGAGAAAATTCACATACCACCTTCACCAGGGGATGGAGGAAGTGCAATTGGATGTGCACAATATGCTCACTATTCAATATTGAATAACAAAAGAAATATTCAAACGGATACAGCAAAAATAGTTAGTAACAATGTATATCTTGGTCCACAGTATTCTAATGATGAAATTCAGACATTCTTAGAATCAAAGAAAATTTCTTATGAGAAATATGATAGGCAAGATCTGTTACAAAATACTGCAAAATTAATATCAGAAAAAAATGTTGTAGGATGGTTTCAAGGAAGAGTTGAATGGGGCCCTAGAGCATTAGGGAATAGAAGTATTCTTGCTGATCCACGAAACGGAGACATGAAAGATATTCTCAATGAAAAAATTAAGCATAGGGAAAGTTTTAGGCCATTTGCACCAAGCATATTAGAAGAATACACTCAAGAATATTTTAAAATTGGAATACCTAGCCCATACATGTTATTTGTTACAAAAATAAAAAAACCAGAAAAAATTCCTGCAGTCACTCATGTAGATGGTACTGGAAGGTTACAAACTGTTTCTAGAGAAGCGAATTCATTATATTATGATCTAATAAATGAGTTTTACAAGTTAACTGGTGTACCTGTGATTATAAATACATCAATGAATGTTAAAGGGGAACCAATAGTCAATACTCCTGAACAAGCTTACGCGATGTTACAAAAAACTGATATGGACTATATCATTATGGGAAATTATTTGATTTCAAGAGACGGCTAAAAATGTCAGTACAAGTTTCTTACAGAAATCAATTCCTTTTTGGAATTATGTACTTGATAGTTGTTTTAGTAGTAGTTGAAGGATTAGTAAATGTATGGTGGTACCAAGTAAATGCATGTGCTTTTGAAGATAATGTATTGTTTGAAGATTTGAATGAAGAAGAAAAAAGACAGTTATGTCTTGAAAATATTGAAATTAAATATAATGAAATGGGATTAGTGCCTAATCAGAAAAGTCAGACAATTAATATTAATAGCGATGGATTTAGAGGACCTGAAATCTCTAAGGAAAAACAAGATAATACGTATAGAATTTTTGTAGTAGGGGGTTCAACTACGTTTGGTTCTGGAGTAAAAGACAATGAAAGTGCTCCTGCACATCTACAGAAAATATTTGATAATAAGGAATTAGGTTTTAATGTAGAAGTAATAAACGCTGGAGTTCCTGGAGCTTGGTCCCAAAATGAAGTTCGATATGTTAAAGAAAAATTGATTGATTATGATCCAGATCTTATCATAGTTTATGACGGAGTAAACGACCTCCAACATCGAGATAAAGAACGGGGTGTTGAACCATGGATGGAAAGATGGTTAGAAATTTGTTATTTAGGAGAAGAAATTGGATTTGACATAATAATAACAATTCAACCATTTTTAGGAACTGGGAATAGAATTCCAACCGAACAAGAATATCCATTTCATGCAGAGTCAAAGGCAGTTAATCGGATTAATCTTTATTCAATATTTGAAAAACAATTGGAAAAATTGAATAATTCTTGTTCTAAAACAGCTGATTTGAGAGAAATTTTTGACGATATACAAGAAACAATTTTCTTTGATTCTTCACATGTTAATTCATTTGCAAATAAAATAGTTGCACAAAATTTGTATGAAATTTCAATTCCATTAGTTCAAAACAAAGCTTTAGAAATAATTTCTAATAGTAATGAATCTTTAAAAACCATAGATGAAAAAGATTCTAAAACACAATCTCTTAATTTAGGTAATGAGTCATTTAATGACATAAAAAATATATTGTTAGCATACAAAACACCAAGAGTTTTATTACATTTGTCAACAGTTTTTGAAAATAATATTTTTGAAAAAATTATAATATCTGATCAAAAAAATATTGGAACAAATTACATCATGTCAAATAAAAAGTCTTGTGAAGAACTTGGGGGAGTTTGGAGTGGAGTTTACATATGTGTAATAAATAATTTAACAATATATGAAGGAGATACGTTACAGATAGAGCCTGCATTAGATGTTCAGGTTAGAAAAGAGCTAGTAAATTATGGTACAATTATTCTAAATCAAGGAGGATTAATTATTTTCCAAGGAGAATTAATTAATCAAGGTGGTACAATTAATGTAAATGGCATAGGTTTTTTAAGAGTTGTTGATGAAGGAACCATTACCAATAATGCTGGAATAATTACTATTGAGGGATTATTATTTAATGCAGGAGAAATTAAAAATAATTTTGATGGGGTTATAACTACAATTTTTGATAGTAATTTTATTAACACTGGAAATGTATTCAATAATGGCGGTAAATTCATTTTTAATTCAGGGACTAATATTTTCAATATTGAGGGTGAGTTAACCAATAATCAAAAAGGCGTGATGATTTTCAATATGGTTGATATGATTATTGGACCAAAATTTGAGATAAATAACATCGATGGTATTATCATAAAAAATGGGGGGAGCATTACAAACCTGGGCGGTTTAATTTACAACGAAGGCATTTTTCTTAATAACGGCGGTGATATAATCAACAAGATTGGAGAGATTAACAATCAAGGTATCTTTAACAGTACAGGTGATATAATCAATCATTGTGAAGGGATCATTATTGAGACAGTTAAGATACTAGGTCAAATTTCTGAAATTCCATGTAGTGACGGATTAATTGGCTAAGCTTACAAAATTATTTTTTTTAAAGATAATATTTGTAATTTAATTTAGATTTTTAATAATGCCTTTTGCTATATCTTCATAATAAATTATGGAATCTTTTGTATGACCAATATGTACTAAATCTAACCATATATCTAAGTTTGAAAACCTGTCATGAAGGTCTATGATTTTAATATCGTACTCTGATGAAACGATGTCTAAAAATTCAAAATACATTTTAGATTCTTCATCAGGCAAAGAATCAAGGTAAATACTATGATGTGGGTTTACAACAATCATCATTTGTATATCATTTGCACGTATTTTAGAAATTATTTCTTTGAATGCTACAGCATTAATGTCATTTGTATCTACAGGCCATATATTATACCACCAATCTGCTATTGCTTGTACATCATCGCGTGAACTAATTGGAATATAGTCTACTGTTTCTCTAAGATATGGAACCTTTTTGTAATTTTCTGAGGGGTAAGTAGGTGGAGCAGGAGTAGGAGTCATGCCATCTTGATAGTTACCTTCTACTCTGAGATCTCTAAATCCCATAACGTACACTATAACTTCTGGCTTTGCAGATATGATCATGTCAATGGAGTCAACTCTCCATTTTGGTAAATCTGAACCAATCCCTAAATTGTATACTTCATATTCATATCCATTTTTTTTAAGATAATCTTCAACAAATGTATGATTTACAAAAGCAGCCATACTTGAACCAACAAAGAAGAGGTTTTTTTCATTAGAATCAATTCCTTGTGTAAAAAATTTATTTTCCCAATCAGAGGTTATCTTAATCTCTTTTTTTTCTTCAGTAGAAAGAAAAGATAGAGCTAAAAATGACAGAATTATTACTATAATTATTATTGAAATGTACGATTTTCTCATTTTCTAAGCCTATTTTGATTCTAGTAGAATATATCTTTAAAAAAAATTCTTAGATTGTAAAGTAATTTAGCAAAATTTCAAAATAAATTAAGGATAACCATCATTGCTTGCAGATACTTTTTTTCAAGACTCAGTTAAATTATTAGACCTCTTTTGAAGAGTTAAAACGTTGATAAAAAAAACAGAAAGAATGAAAAACAGGACACCTAATGAAAATAAAAATTCAGCCATTTCTATATCCTTTAGAGAAAATAGATTAAACCATACTAGAATTTCAAGTTTAATATCAGTACTTGCTTGGATTATCATTACTTCTGTATATTTCTGAGGAGTAAAAATATACAGAAAAAAAAGAAGCGGATACATTAAAAAGTAAGTTATCAAAAATCGTTTAGGTAAAAAATTTTGTTTAAATAAATTATATAATTTATTAGTTCTTTTAGGAAGGACAAGCCATCCAAATACTCCAATAAAACTAAAAGCAATTGCCAAATAAGTAAAAAGACTAGAGTTAAAATTATGAATGTTAAATTCGTTTTGTAAATTAGAGGAAAATTGTTCTGGGGTTTCAAAATTAAAAATTCTTTGCCCCCAACTAATTTCTTCACCAGCAATAAAAATAAAAAGAACGGCTAAAAAAATGTAAAGAGAGCAAAATAATTTGTAATTATTTTTAAAAAATGAACGTGCGATAAAAATTGAAAATACAAAAGATACAAGGTAGTTTATAAATTCAATATTCTCAGCAGGTCCATCTTCATAGAAAAAAGAAATAAAATTATTTGACAATGGATCGGTTGGTATTCTTTCAACAAGTATGGATGAAACAAAAATTATTGGAAAAAGAAAAATACATAATTTAATGATTTGTTGTTTTGAATACATTTTCCTAATTTCATTGAATAGTTAACTAATAAAAAAAACCTTATGAAATTTCTAAATTAGATTAATTAAAAAGGGAACGCCCCCTCTCCTAGGAAGGAAAATTCAAGCTACTACGTTATGTAGTACGGTATGATTTGTTGGAAAAAAAGTTGAACCTAATGCAAATGCTGCAATAATTACAAGAACCATAATTGAGTTTCTCATGCCCTTTGCCCATTATAGTAATCACTTACTTTTAGAAAAGAATGATCCTAAGCAAATTCTTAGATTTTAGAGGGATTTCCTAATTTTGAAAATTAGGGAAATTTTCAAGAATCACATAATTATTTAATGAAGATCCTCCAATTGAATTCATGCAAAGAAAAATCTCAGTTTATGACCCTTATGCTGGAAGTCCTTTAGAAAATGAAATTACGCTTTGTTATATTGACGTTCTTTCCACTTGTAATCTAGCATGTCCATCATGTCCAGTTGGGAATATGAAAAAAGTTCCTGGAACAATTATGAAGTTAGATAAATTTAAAAAAATTATAACAAAATTAAAAAACGAATATCAACATCTTGATGAAATTGGCCTATACAATTGGACAGAACCTTTACTTCATCCAAAGTTATCAGAATTTATAAAAGTTGTAAAAGATGCAGGCTTTTCATGTACAATGAGTACAAACTTGAATTATTTAGGAAAATTAGAAGATGTTGTAAAAAGTGAACCGAACATTTTGAGAATATCATTATCAGGATTTGAACAAAAAACCTACGAAAAAGGTCACAAAAAAGGAAACATAGAAACTGTAAAACAAAATATGAAAATTCTTGCAGATTTTATAAAAAAATATAATTCAAAAACCAAGGTTGTAGTACTTTATCTCAAATACAAACACAATATTTCTGACATACCACCAATGAAAGAGTTTGCCCATATGTTAGGATTTGAATTTGAAGAATATTGGGCATATCTTATGCCAGTTGAAAAGAATTTAGAATATATAGAAACACCAGAAAAAATTGACCCTGAAACAAAAGAAATTATAAATTCTTTAGAAATTGAACCAACCGAACATTTGAAAATTCTTGAACCGTACAAAAAAGATAGGTGTCTTCTAATAGAAAATCAATTAGTAATAAATGCAGCTGGAGAAATTGAATTATGTTGTGCATCGTATAATCCTCTATACACCAACAAGAACTTCCTTGATCTAAATCCAGAAGAAATTCGTGATTTACGACATAAAAATGATTTATGTGAAAAATGTATGAAGCATGGAATTAATATGGTATATAGTACTGTAATAGGTGATTCTGATTTAAAACATCACTCAGAAAGAATAACAAAAATTTTGGGTTAGAATTAATTATCCAATATTTTTATTTTTTAATAGTTCCTAACTGAAATTTTACACTTTTAAGAATTTTTTGATTTTTCTTAGACTTTGATACTACCTTCATAACATGTTCTCCTTCATTTATTTTTCCAACATTTACTTTTGATGAAAAACCTGATTCTAGTGCTTCTTTATAGGATGGATATACATCAAAAACATCGGGTCTTTTCATATTTGGTTTAATTTTTCCCACTTTTTTATCATCAATAAAAATTTCAAGCAATATAGGATTACCTATAGAAGAAAAGCTCCAACCGCTAATCTCTAATTCATTTACATTTACAGAAAATTTTTCTTTAAAAGTTGCAGTTTCTAATTCCCCAAAAATTTCATCATTTTGCTTTAATTCAGAAGTAATAGGTTTTATTTCATCAATTTTTTCAGATTGAATTTTATTGTTTTCTTGTACGTGATTTGTCTTTGTTTCTAAATAAAAATTCCTATACGCATTATCATATGTAATACATTCTTCTTCTATTCTTGGTGGAATCGTAATATTTTGACTTAATTTATCAATAATTTTTGGATCGTCTACGATCATTTGTAGAATATCTCTTAATTTATTGACATCACCAACTGGAAAAAGGAATCCGTTAATTTCATTTTTTATAACCTCTGGTATCCCACCTACATCTGAAGCAATAACAGGTTTTTTGAACGCTAAAGCGGTTTGCATGACAAGCGGATAAATTTCCTTATACACTGATGGAATAACTATTACAGAAACGTTTTTCATAATTTTTGGTAATTCTTCGTAATCAAATGTTCCACAAAATTCTATTCTATCATCATTTTTGCTAATTCCATCTGATCTAACTCCCCCTACAAGATTAAGAGTTTGTGTAGCGTATTCATTTATTGTATCTGCATTTCCATAGATTTTTAATTTTATTTGTTTATTAACAACTTTTTTGAATGCTTCAATTAAGACATGAAGTCCTTTATGCCACATAAAACTTCCAATAAACACAAATACTAATTCGTCAATAGTTATTTTTTGTTCGTCTAGATAAAAAAAGTCTATTGCAAAATTATTTAGTTCTATTTCTTTCTGCCAACCATTTTCCCAAAAAGTTTTCCTAACAAAATTTGTTCCTGAAAAAACACGATCTGCATTATCAAAAAAATATTTTGCATCAGTGTATCTTGATACAACTTCATTTCCATAATTACAAACCCTCATGCATTCTTTTCCACCTTGGGGACCATTACATAAATTCTGATCAATAGTTACGAGATTTTTGTCACATAAAAGCCAATTATCGGTTAAGGTAAGAACAGTTGGAATTTTCAGTTTTTTACACACTTTAAGCACACTTGATAGACGTGCTGGATGAGTAAAATGAACTACATGGAATTTACTAATCAGATCCTCAAGATATGCTTCTAATTTTGGATCAAAAATTTCAAAGGCAATTCTTTTTTTGTGATGTTTTATTGAAACTACAGGAATGGATTCAATCTGATATTCCTTTTTCTTAATATAATCATCAACATTCACAAATCCATCATCGCTATTATCAATCTCTTCTGTAAACCAACTCTTAGAAAATGATGATTTTTTTCTTGGAGAACTTGGTTCATAAGTCAATACAGTAACATAATGTCCCATTCTTTGCATTTGTTTTGCAATATCTAGAGTATGTCGTTCTGTTCCAGTATAATGCATTGGAAAAAATTGATGAAGTACA